>WBZO01000039.1_pt1 | contig 320296 bp, 283 predicted proteins | sample 5204261 | NCBI WGS metagenome assembly WBZO01 (sample SAMN12412400, study PRJNA552823) | activated sludge metagenome | isolation source: activated sludge from anammox sidestream of wastewater treatment plant... | place: USA: North Carolina | collected 2017-09 | reverse complement strand
GCCGGGAATCACCTGGCTCGCGGATTGCGTTTGGCGGACTTGATGGCGTAGCCGAGCAAATCCTCGGCACATCTGCCATCTATGCTGCCTGCGCCTACTTTATTTACCAAATCTGGAACAGTCACAACACATTGGGCATTGCCGTGAACCAGCCATATATGGTGGTCACGATGTGAACAGCGATAACCTCCCAGGTCCGGATAAATGCGCTGAAAGAGGTTTTTCAAGTTGAACAAGCCATAACAACGTCTTTCAATATTTTGAGTCGGTGATTAAACCTTCGACGAAGCCATTGCTGTGGCGATGAACGATGGTATTGGTGATTTCCCCCATCAACATTCCATAGTATTGATGAAGTCGTCGAAACATGTCAACCCGCTCTGGTGCACTCGCCTTATCCAGAGCTCGGATTTTGGTTTGAGCCTGCTTAATGGAAAGATATTACTTGAAGATTGCCATCGGTCGTTGGCGTAGTTCATAGACCGTTTTGCAGTTGGCGAGCAGGAGAAAAAGCGTTTCAACCCAGGTACTTCACATCCCACACGGCTTCGGTGAAGCCTCCCCACAGACCACCGCAGACGGGATAGATCGTTTCCGGCAATTGCTTTTAGTTGGACTACTGCTGGTCTAATTGCTGGTGAAGCGGCGCCAAATGTTATAACCTATTATGACATGGTCAAAGTAAATTCTAATCGATGGGTTGTATTCTAAGTTATCCCATCCCCAGCCGCGCTTTCGCTGGATTGCAGTCCGTCGGGTAAAACGAAAAACCATAGCTTTACGAGCTATGGTTTGTTCAGAGTAGCGGGGCTAGGATTCGAACCTAGGACCTTCGGGTTATGAGCCCGACGAGCTGCCACTGCTCCACCCCGCATCGTATGTTGTCCAGGGGTCAGTCTGCCGACCCCCAGGGCGGACGTTATTCTATCACGGGCAATTACCTGCGTCAAGTGATCGCCTCATGGTTTTTCTGGATCGAAAAATAACAATAACCAGCGATCAAGATTGCTTATTTGGGCTTGGGTAGCGACTGGGCGGGGGGTGGGCAGAGCGGTCGCGACTGCGTTTTCTACCGGCACCACCGGGATGTCGCCCGGTCGGATGCGGTGGTTTTCATAAGCCCATTGGTTAACCGCAGCTTCAGATGTGGCATAAGCGATTTTTTCTTCCAAAGCCGATATGGTCTGAATTTTCGCCTCGTGCTCTATGTTTACCCGCTCGTGCTCAGATCGCAAGCGGCTCAACTCTGCGGTTCGAGTATTAAAATCTAAAACCAAAAAAGCCAAAATTACCAGGATGATTACGATAGCGACATTTCGCATAATCGTTCCTCCGCGTTCTATATTACCAAATCCTGGTTCGATAGGCAAGCCTCTTTCATCATTTCGTGAGGTACATTTTTCATGCCAGCAATTTTATGGCGGACGAGGGCGCTGGCGCTGCAGAATCGGAAAGCGGAACCACTCTGCTGCAGTTCCGCTATACCGTTTCCGTCTGACTTGCTCTCAGCTTTAGCTGATTTGCGCCTCAGGACCCTTTCGAGGTTAAATCCGAAGCGTTTTAATCTTCGCTGTGCCGAAGGTGGGACTTGAACCCACACGAGAGTAATCTCACTACGCCCTGAACGTAGCGCGTCTGCCAATTCCGCCACTTCGGCATCGGCACAGTAGTTGCACAAATCTGCTTACTAGCTTGTGCGCACCGTATTTTACCTGGATAAATCTCTTTTTGTCAACCTGGTTTTATTATCTGCCTGGTAGACGGAACGGTCGTGCTATAATCAAGGGAAAATTAAGGGACAATGAGATATGGCGTGGCTTTTTGAGCAGATATTAGGCTTGCTTTCCACGGAAGCGGGGAGCATGACCTATCACCTGGTTCTGGCGTTTTCGATTGTAGGCGCCTTGCAATTCACGTTGGCTCCCCGCAACCTGATTCCGCTTGGGATTAAACGGCGCGAAATTCTTGGCTTATCGTTTTTACTCTTCTTGCAGATCGCGTTATTTGTGTACTCAGGTTTGGCATGGCAGGGATTGGTTGCGAAAGAAGCCTGGCTGCCCCTTTTAGACCGGGGGGCTGCTTTGTTAATGTTAGTTGCGATTATCTGGCTTTGGGGTTTTGCTGAGAGCAATCCGGTTGGAGATGCAGCGTCGCTGATTGTTGGATTTTTAACCTTGATCGGAAGTCTGTTCGGCGCCTTGTGGTGGCTGCGTGTCAGCGTCGAACTCGGGATTTCAGAAACCCCATTGAACGGATCAGCCGTCGATTTGAATTTTCAAATTGCCGCCCTGGTATTGATCGGCGCGGGGTTGCTGCTGTTGCTGATCAATCGTCCGGTTGGCTGGGGGTACGGGCTGTCTATGCTGCTCTTAATGGCTGCGGGACACATTCTCCATCTTATCTTGGTCCCTTACCCTGGCGATTATCCGTATGTTTTACGATTGATCCAGATGGCAGCTTTTCCGTTTTTGCTGCAGCTTCCACAGCGAGTTTTTCACTTCGAGAGCAGTAAGCAGGATGTTACGGATCAGTCCGCAGAGAGTAAAACTCTGCTCGAGGAAGGCGATCAGGGGATGGATCACCGACCCGGACAAGGTCTTGGGGTGGACTATCAAATCCTAGCCTCGATGTTGAGTTTGATCGAAGATAACGAACCCCGACAGGTTTGCCGAAAATTGGTTTCCATTTTGGCGCAAACTGGCAAAGCCGATCATGTTTTCCTCGTCTCGCCGCCAGACGAGAATGGAAATATGCAAATATTATGTGGGTTGGATAAAACCGCCGGGCGCTACATGGAATCGGCGCTGGTGGATGGACGCTCGTTTCCTATCCTTACGTCGTGCACAAAAATGGGCCGGATTCGACGGCTGCCGGCTTCCAGCGCCTCGCCCGACCGGTTGAGCCTGAACCGCTTATATGGACTCGACCAGGACGGGGCAATGCTGTTTGTTCCAGTCCTCAATTCGGAAGGAAAACCGCTCCAATCGGCAATATTGATCTCGGTTGATCTGCAAAATGATTGGAGCATGGATGAACAATCGCTGATCGGAAGCCTGACAAAATTCTTGGTCCAATTTCTACAGCATACGCAGCAATCCCATAAAATGCGCAATGAGCTGGATAACACCCGCCAGGCTGCCCGGCGGGTGCAAGACCAAGCTCAACTGGTTTATTTAGAAGAGCGGAAATTGCGCGATCAGCTTGCTGCATTGCAAGAACGGTCGGGTCAAGATCGGGCACAATTAGTACAAATGACCGGCATGGTCGCGGAACACGCAGAGTTCCAGCAAATAATTGCTGAACTCAAGGAAGAAAATGAGCGTCTGCGAGATCACCTTGAGCAGGCTCAGCAAAGCTCTGGAAAGAGAATTGGTCCACTGACCGGGGAACTCCGGCTCGCTCTGGAAGAGATCTCCTTATTGCGGACGGCTTTGACCGACACCGAATCGCGTTTGACTACGCTGGAGTTCGCGCCTTCTCATGCGGAACCGTCTAATCCTCAGTTGAATAATATCGTCTCGCTGGCGGAGGAACTGCGCCAGCCGCTTTCATCCATTATTGGATATACGGATCTGTTGCTGGGCGAATCGACTGGAATTCTTGGATCAAACCAGCGCAAATTTTTGGATCGCATTAAATTATCTACCAAAAGATTTGGGCGCTTGCTCGACGAACTCCTTCAAGTCTCTATGACCGAATCGGATCCAACCCGTGTGGATTATCAGGAAATCGATCTGCGGTCGGTTATCCAAGATGCCTTGAGGGAAGCGGATAGTTTATTCCAGCTTCGCCGCCTGGTTTTACGCACGCGATTGCCGGACAAACCGCTCATCATCCAATCTGATCGCGAGGCGTTGCGCAAGATCCTGATCCAGCTTTTACGCAATGCCGCAACTGCAAACCCGGAAGGCGGAGAAGTGAGCGTGAACGCCTGGTTGGAGGGCAGCGATCAGGAAAAAGATTTTGTTTTAATCCAGATTTCAGATAAAGGGCCGGGCATTCCGCTAGAAGATTTGCCGTTGGTGTTTAACCCCAGACCGGGAGCATCCCAATTGCGCGGCCTTGGCAGCAGCGAGATTGATTTCGTCAGGATCAAGACGCTGGTCGAAGTACTTGGCGGGCGCACCTGGGTGGATAGCGACCCAGGTCAGGGTTCAGTTTTCAGCATTCTATTGCCGGCTGTCCCCGATCAGGAAAGTCAAATGGACGAGGAGAATTTCGTGTAAATGAAAAACACCAGCCAGGTGATTGCCGGAGCGCTATTCGCGCTGTTGTTCGCCGGGCTGATCGCCGGCAGTCTATTATTATCGTTGGTTGAAAACGGGTTGGCTATTCCTGCAGCGCCAGGTATTGCGGAGACCGCTCCAGTCTACGAAATCTTACCCGAAAGTTCGCAAATCCCACCCAAGCCAAACATCAAACAAACCGGAAACGCTGAGACAGCATTTTCAACAGAAATCATCGCTACGCCCACCTCAGCCTGCCCGCCGCTGCCCGGATGGGTAACGCATGAGGTCCAGGTAGGAGATACCCTGGCTGCCCTGGCAAAAACATATGGGATCGATGAGGCTGAACTGAGAGAGGGGAACTGTTTATTCGTGTCTGACCCCATTCTCTTACCGGGGATGACGTTGAACATCCCCGAAAAACCGAACACCCCGGTGATCGTTCCTGCAACGGATACAACTGCCCCGACAGCCACTCGGGCAGCCCCGACAAAGCCCCCGGTTCGCTGCGCGCCGCCGGCTGGATGGGTTACGTATATTGTTCGTCCAGGCGATACGTTATACAGCCTGAGTTTAGCGGTTGGCTCGAGCGTTCCTGCGCTCCAAGCGGCAAACTGCATGGGGAGCGCGACGCTTATTCGCACCGGGGACAAGATCTTATTGCCACGCTATCCGGTTAGTACGCACATACCAACCATTACGCGCCCACCGATCATTCCGCCGAGCCTGCTTCCGCCTGCTTCGCCAGCGCCCACGAACACGCAGGCGCCCGTTCCATCGCCAACCGCGACGCAGGTACTGCCGCCAACCTCAACAAATACCTCCGCGCCTCCTCCGACCAACACCCTTGCGCCAGTACCGACGAACACCGAAGCTCCCCCTCCGCTGCCAACCGACACATCAGAAATGCCATAACATTGACGAGTAAATTTGGAATGACAGAAGCAACTTCTTGAATTTGTTTGGTAAGATTCTTGCACCTACACGAGAGATAAGAAAAACAGAAACGGTTGTGGTGGATTTCCATTTGCGTTAGAATCTAGTCATCAGGAAGCGCCAAATTGGAACGGCAGACACATCGAATTTCTCGCAATACTATTCTAGCTGGGATACTTGTCCTCGCGGTAGCCTGGTCAGCCGCGGGGTTCCTGGTTGTGGGGAATCTAAAAACCAAAGCCGCCAGCTTACCCCCGGATGAACTGGCGCGTTTCGACAAAGCCCAGACCACTTATGTGCTGGCGCAGCCAGACGCCACGGCAACGCCGACCCCATTTCAGCCGCTTCTTCCAACCGCAGCCTTATTGCTGGCAGGCACAACGCATGAGACTTCGATTCCACCTTCCGTTGCTGGATCTACACCGATCCCGCCCACCCCGACCGCGCCTCCGCCAACCGCCGCCCTGACCAGCGAACCGCTGATGGAAGGGCTTCCCAGCCAGGTGAACATCCTGCTGCTTGGTTCGGATCGGCGACCCTGGGATGCCGGCTTCCGGACGGATACGATAATTCTGCTCACCCTGAATTCTGAACTGGGGAGGGTGAATATCACTTCGTTTCCGCGCGATTTGTGGGTCACCTTGCCGGGCTGGGGTCAGAGCCGGATCAATACCGCCTGGACTTACGGCGGCTATAACATGCTTCGCGAGACTTTCAAGCACAACTTCGGTGTGGAGGTCGATTATCACGTCCTGATCGATTTCTCATCATTCAAGAAGATTGTCGACAGCCTGGGCGGTCTGGATGTACAAGTTTCCGAACCGGTTTCGGATTATCGCGCCGGCTATTGGGTGACGATCCCCAAAGGCAACATCCACATGGATGCCGATACGGTTTTGTGGTACGTCAGAACCCGAAAAACGACCAATGATATCGCCCGCAACCGGCGCCAACAAGAAGTGCTCCAGGCGCTATTCGAGAAATTCATCTCGATTAACGCGATTCGGCGCGCCCCGGAATTGTTCGATCTCTATGACAATAGCGTCAAGACGGACATCAAGCCAGTGGATATTATCACCTGGCTGCCGTTTGCCGCAAAAATCATCGAAACCCGGGATATTCATTCTTACTTCATTACATACAACCATGTCTATGATTGGATTACCCCCGAAGGCGCGATGGTATTGGTGCCGCAGAAACAAGCCCTCATGCAGGTGATTCGCAAAGCTCAAAATCTAAAATAGCCCCGCCGCGAAGTAAAACCATTGTAGAATAATAATCATATTATGGCGTTGGAAGGCAAGGGTTGGTACATCTGGCAGATTCGCCGATGCGAAGGGGGAAATGCCGCGCAAATCGCCGCCGAGGCAGTTGCCTCAGGACTTAGCCATGTGCTCATCAAGGTTGCAGATGGAACCAGCGCGTATAACCTGGATCCAATAACCGGAGCCGACCTTGTCCCGTCTATAATTCAGGCGCTGCGCGCCAAAAACATCCAGTGTTGGGGGTGGCAATACGTTTATGGATATGATCCCGCGGGCGAGGGCGCGATTGCCGTCCAGCGGACGCAGCAGCTTAACCTGGATGGATTTGTCATCGATGCTGAGGATCAATATAAGCTGCCCGGGCGCGAGGCGGCTGCCCGAACCTATATGAACGTCCTGCGGGCTTCCTTACCGAATTTGCCGATTGCCCTTAGTTCGTATCGATATCCTACATTGCACCCCCAACTGCCCTGGGTCGCTTTCCTGGAGAAATGCGACTACAACATGCCTCAGGTGTATTGGGTCAATGCTCACAACCCCGGCGAGCAGCTTATCCGGAGCGTGCGTGAATTTCAAGCGATCACTCCGTTCAGACGCATTATTCCCACCGGTTCGGCGTACTTGCAGGGGAATTGGCAGGCGACCTCGGCAGATATCATCGATTTCATGCAAACCGCACAGATTTTGAATCTCAGCGCCGCCAACTTCTGGGAATGGGGGCATACCAAGCTCTACGTACCCGGATTGTGGGAAACGGTGAAAGCCTTTCCCTGGGGCGGCTTCCCCCCGGGCGGGGAAATTTTAGATAATTACTTCGATGCCTTGAATGCGCACAACGCCGGGCTGGCGGCTTCGCTCTATGCTTCAAACGCGGTGCACGTGAATGGCGATCGGGTTATTCAAGGCAATGAAGCTATCCGTAACTGGTATCAAACCCTGTTTGGACAGATCCTGCCCAACGCGCAATTCACGCTGACGGGGAGCAGCGGGGATCAGAGCGCCCGCAGCTTTCAATGGACCGCTGTTTCGGATGCGGGCAGGGTGATTGACGGAAGCGACAACTTCGGCATCGTGAACGGCGCGATCGTTTATCACTACACCTTTTTTACGCTCAGCCCCCCATGACTGGGCATTGCTTGCCCGAATAAAGAAAACCCGAACCTATCGTGTCGATGAACCTCCGCCGCCGGTTGATCGATTGGCGCGCGGTTTCTTGGGAGCCGGCGCGCTGGTTGGTCCCGGGGTTGTCTCCGACTTGCGCGTTGACGTCCGGGGACCTTTTGTCGGCTTTTTGGGGATTGGCGGCTTGGGTGTTGAGGGCTGCGTTTTTTTACGCGAACCGGGCGCAGTTTTCTTTGACGCCGGTTTTGTCGAAGCCTTAGAGGTACGGGCGCTTCCTCCAGCAGACCGCCCAGCCGCGTTGGGGCTGCTTTGGCGGGCTGCCGGCTTCGATCTCAATTGATTGGAGATGCGCTCAGGATCCCACGGCGCGCTGAGATACATGACGGCTTGCCCGGTTTTAAGATCGAGCACTTTGGCGCCCCTGGCGGCTCGGGTCTGGATAGGAGCCTCGTCCAGCCGGATTGCCTTTGGCAGTAGTTTATGGATGTGCAAGGTAACCCGCAGCGCGCCTTTGCCGATCGCCGTGCCGATGATTTCATCATCGGTTGGCAATTTCCAAGCCAAAACCCCCTGACCATAACGCCCCTGAATTGGGAACTGTTTTTCAGTCAGGCGTTTGGCATGTCCATTGCGCGAAACCAGAAGAACTTCCCCAGCGCGAGGCAGGGCTTCCATCCCGGCGATCAGATCGTTCTCAGCCAGCTTCATGCCCATGACGCCCGCTGCAACCAGCCCCATCGGACGAATGCTGTCCTCTTTGAAGCGAATCGCCATGCCACGCGCGCTGACCAGCAGAACTTCGCTATTGCCATTGGTGATTTTCACCCAGCCTAACTGATCCCCTTCATTGACCTTTACGAGCGTAAAAAGACTGGCTGAAGCGCCCGGCAGCTCGCTCAACGCGGTTTTTTTGAGCATTCCCTTGCGAGTGCCGCATAGAAGGAAATGGGTGTCGAAGGCTGAAGCGGCGGTCTCGCGCGCGCTGCGCGTTGGAAGCGCGAAGATGGCAGCCAGGCGCGCTTTTTCGGTAAACGGAGAGATTCTATGAAACGCAACCCCCGCGCTGATTTCATCGGTTTCTGGAACCGCGTGGACGGGGATCGCGGCAGCTTCACCAGCTTCGTCTACCAAGAACAGCGTATCGCGCGTGGTGGTTTTGATGAGCCATTTTGGAGACTCTTTTCCGCTCTGTTTTGGCAATTTATCTGTGTGCGACCTCGAAATCAACCCGTCGGAATCCACGGATATCCAGATGTTCTTCTCTTCGAGCAGATCGGTTTTGGTCAGGAGCGAGGCTTTGGTATCCCCTTCGCGCAGGTGCACGATATGCGTGCGCCGGCGGTCGCCAAAAGCATCCTTGATGCTTTGCAGCTCGTCGTTGATAAGCTGGCGCATTTTCTTGGGCGAACGGAGCAGCGCTTCGAGCTGCTTGATCAATGCAGCCAGGTCGCGGTATTCCTCTTCGATTTTCTTGCGTTCTAATGCTGCGAGGCGTCTGAGGGGCATATCCAATATCGCCTGCGCTTGGATTTCACTGATCTTGAAGCGGCGGATCAAGCGCGAACGGGCAGTTTCCACATCGGGGGATTTGCGAATGATTTCGATCACTTCGTCGAGATTCTGCAAAGCGATCCGCAATCCTTCGAGAATATGGATGCGCTTTTTGGCTTTGTCCAACTCATATTCGCTTCGGCGGCGAACCACCTCCAGCCGGTGCTCCAGATACACTCTCAACGCCTGTTTCAGGCTCAGCAGGCGGGGCTCGCCGTTGACCAGCGCTAACATGATGATGCTGAAGGTGGATTGCATTGGCGTCAGGCGGTACAGGTCTCTAAGGACCGCGTCCGGGTTGGCGGTTTTGCTGAGTTCGATTACGATGCGCATCCCCTGCCGGTCCGATTCGTCGCGTAAATCTACAATCCCTTCGATCCGTTCCTCGCGCGCCAGATCGGCAATGCGCTCGATCAGCGAGGATTTGTTGGTCATGTAAGGCAGCTCTGTGACGATGATGCGGTTCCGGCCGCGCTCCATTTCCTCCAAGTGAGCGCTGGCTTGAACTGTGATGCGCCCGCGGCCGGTTCCGTACGCGGCTGCCAAGCCATCGCCCTCGACCGAATGCAGGATCACGCCTCCAGTGGGGAAGTCCGGTCCCTTTACAAACTGGGTCAACTCATCAATGCTGATATCGTCGAGTTTCTCCCAACGCTGCAGCATGAATTGTAGCGCCTCGACCACCTCGCCCAAGTTGTGTGGCGGGATGCTGGTTGCCATGCCCACGGCAATCCCGATGGCGCCGTTGATCAGCAAATTCGGGATGGAAGATGGCAGCACCTCTGGCTCGGAAAGGGCGCCATCAAAATTCTCGGTGAAATTTACGGTGTCGCGATCAATGTCGGCTAACATCTGCATTGCTGGGTTGGTCAAACGGGCTTCTGTGTACCGCATAGCCGCCGGCGGGTCGCCGTCGACGCTGCCGAAGTTTCCCTGTCCCTCGACCAGCAAATAGCGCATCGAAAAATCTTGCGCCATGCGCGCCATGGCATCGTAAACCGCCATATCCCCGTGCGGGTGGTATTTACCGAGCACTTCGCCCACAATTCGGGCAGATTTCTTATGGGGAGAATCGGGGCGCAGTGCCATGTCGTGCATGGCATAGAGGATCCGGCGATGAACTGGTTTCAACCCATCGCGGGCGTCGGGGAGAGCTCGGGCAACGATCACGCTCATTGCATAATCCAAGTAGGCTTGCTGCATCTCGCGATCGATGTCAATGCGTTCGACCATCCCAATTTCCATCAACTATCCTCCCGATTAACAAATTTACAAGTTCAGGGCATTGCGTTTGTGATATTAGAATTTTTGTTCCAGACGGGTCTATTATAGTCCAGGTTAGCCCACATAGAATCTTGCCTGGTCAGCCGGATTGGATTATTATTCGACCCTGCGAGAGTCTTGGATGAAACCCGCATCTGCAGATAAAAAGGAACCCCTTTGAGAATGAAAGTCGTCCCTGTAGTGCTTCAAGGAAAAATTGTGCGCCTGGAACCTCTGGATGAACGCCACAGTTATGAACTTGCTGAGGCTGGCAGCAACCCGGAGATCTGGCGCTATATGGTTTACGGAGAGATAACCAGCGCGGGGGATGTTCGAGCCTGGATTGAAGAGATGCTCGAGCGCCGCCGCTGGTTGGGCGACCAGCCGTTTGCGGTGATCCACCTGAAAAGCGGGAAAGCGATCGGCGTGACGCGCTACATGGACATACGCGCCGAACATCGCGGGCTGGAGATCGGGGGCACGTGGTACGGCATCGATTACCAGGGAACGGGGGTGAACATCGACGCGAAATATTTGCTCTTGACGCATGCGTTCGAGGCGCTTGGCTGCATCCGCGTGCAGTTTAAGACCGACGCGCGCAACGTGCGTTCGCAACGCGCGATTGAACATCTGGGGGCGCAGAAAGAGGGGGTGCTCCGCAGCCATATGATTTTAAGCGATGGCGTTGTGCGGGACTCCGTTTATTACAGCATCATTGACCGGGAGTGGCCTCGGGTTAAACAAGACCTTGAAGAGCGTCTGCAAGAAATCACGCCTGGATAGCCCCGAAAGAACTCAAATACTATAAGTCTGTGTCCTCATACCCCAGAAGCGCCTGAACGATCCGGTCGGCGGCGCGCCCATCGCCGTAGGGATTGACCGCCCGCGCCATTCTGGCGTGCGCCTGTGGATCATCCAGTAGACTGCGCGTTTCAGCGATGATTTTTTCCAGGTCGGTTCCGACCAACCGGACCGTGCCAGCCTCCACGCCCTCGGGTCTTTCAGTAACCTTCCGCATCACCAGCACGGGAACGCCCAGACCTGGCGCTTCTTCCTGCAGCCCGCCTGAATCGGTCAGGATCAACGACGCCCTTTGGATCAATTGCACCCAGGGCAGGTAGTCCAGCGGATCGAGCAGCGCGACGTTGGGGACATTTCCCAGGATACGGCGGGCAGTCGTTTGCACATTTGGATTGAGATGCACCGGGTAGATAAAATAGACTTCTCCGGAATAGTGTTCGGCTAGAATGCGTATAGCCATACAGATGTTCTCCAGCGGCTGACCGAAGTTCTCCCGCCGGTGAGCAGTGACCAGAACCAATCGCGGCGTGCGCAACGGGGACTGATCGACCGGCAGGTGTAACTGATCCAGCAGTTTGCGCAGAGCGTCTGAAACCGGCATTTTCGAAACGATCTGCAATGCGTCGATGACCGGGTTACCGGTGACGCGGATTTGAGCGTCTGGGACGTTTTCCCGCAGAAGGTTATCTCTAGCCCAGGCGGTTGGCGCGAAGTGCAGATCCGCGACAACTCCAGCCACGCGGCGGTTGATCTCTTCCGGGAAAGGATGCCATTTATTATGCGTGCGCAAGCCCGCTTCCACATGCCCAATGTGGATTCGATGATAATAGGCGAGCAGGGCGGTTGACATCACTGTGGTTGTGTCTCCCTGAACCAGGATCCAATCTGGCTTGGCTGCGCGCAAAACGGGGTCCAGCTCTTTGAAAATATTGCTCGTCAGCTCTGCCAGTGATTGATCTGGACGCATAATGTTCAGATCGATATCCGGAACGATGTGGAATAAATCCAACACCTGGTCGAGCATTTCGCGGTGCTGCGCGGTCACGCACACGCGCGATTCGATGACGGGGTTGGCAGCCAGCTTCAGCACAACTGGCGCCATTTTCACTGCCTCGGGTCGGGTTCCAAAAACTGAAAGGATTCTCAAGTGCGCCTCATTATTCGTGGAATTTTACGGATCATGGAATACCTGATAGTTTCGTCAAGATATTATAACGAACGTGTTAGGTTTTTTGCATGACAGGCTTTGAAGGTGTGTGTATAATCTAAATATCTGATGCGCCGTGCCGGTTTGCCAGGCGACATCGGTGGATATTTCTATCATGTGGCAAAGGAGATCCTACCTCGCAATTCTGATCATCTTACTCGCGGTAAAATTTTCGGGTTGCAGTATCTCAGGTATTGGTGAAGTCCCTTATCAGGGTTCGAGTAGGTCCGCTTCTGTACAAAAGAACGCCAACATCGCCTCAACTGAAACGGACGCGGGGTTGAGAATTCGGCGCTCGACCCAGCAGCCGGCTCAGACTCATGCGCCAACGCCTTCCGTTCAGAATTTACAACCACCTTCTGCTTCTTTATATCCAACTGAAACCCCAACCGAAACCCGGGCGAAAATCGACCCGGTAGAGACCTTTTTAGTTGCAGAGACCGCTGCCCCAACCAGGGTCGTAGAAGCAGAGATCTGTTCTCCATTGGAGCATGTCGCATTGGCGGATCTTCCGCGCGTCGTTTCTGAGCGCTATCACCCGCCGCCAATGGGGCAGGATGACCGGCATCAAGGCGTGGATTTTTCTTATTACCATTGGAACGGCGATCAACCGATCGATGGGACGCGGGTAAATTCGATCCTGGGGGGCTTTATTGCCGCGTCGGTAAAAGACTCTTATCCATTCGGAAATATGATCATCGTTGAGACGCCAAAAGAACTGCTGTCAGAGGAAATGATCCGCGTGTTTGGGATTGGCGAAGAAGAATCGTTATACATGTTATACGCTCACATGAATGAAGAATCGCCGCTCATTCCCTTAGCCCGCCGGGTGCAGCCCTGCGAAGCGCTGGGTTATGTTGGGCGCACAGGGAACACGGACGCGCCGCATCTCCATCTTGAAATGCGGGTTGGTCCGATGAATTGGCGCTTCGAGGTTTTTTCCGCGTTTCGGGATTCGGATACCAAGGAGCAGAAGCAGAATTACCGATTGTGGCGAACCAGCGGTCTATTTTTGCATTTTGACCCTATGCGCCTGCTCTCCTGGGAGACCAGCCGGGGAGCAACCGCCACCCCCACAGCTTCACGCAAGGATTGAACCTCCCTCGAAAAAATCGCGATTAGGGTTGCAATAACCGCTCAACCGCGCTATAATCCGGTCGCTCGATACGGGGCGTGGCGCAGTCCGGCTAGCGCGCTTGCATGGGGTGCAAGAGGCCCTGGGTTCAAATCCCAGCGCCCCGACAACGAACCTATCCGGTGATTAAATAGCTAATGCTCGAGTGAGGGGGGCACCCGAGCATTAGCTAGGTAAGATAATATCACAATTCCCCGAAAAATCAAGGGGAATTCTTCAAAGATTAAAAAATACTATTCAATTTCTAGTTTTCCACTTATTCGGGTATAATCGCAAAACGTTGCCAGCGCGGAGATGATGTGGATACGCCAGGCGCTGGTTTTCTCTCGGAGGAGAAGAATTTATTTTGGCGGGCGTTGATGAAAATCAGCGCCCGCCCGCTTTTTCTGTTTTGTGATAATCGCTATTTGCGGCTCATGACATCCCCGATAGGGAAGCCATTAATATAAATGATGATGGTGGTGATGCCTGGAAATTGCTTGATCGTATATCTCAGTTGATCCTTGAAGCGCGCGGCATCGCACGGATCTTTGGTTTTGACATATTCCCCTGACAGATAAACCTTGATCTCGCCACCGTTCAATTCGACGTTTTTTACCGCCAGATTCGAGGCATACCCAGGATGATACAGAATTCCGATCGTATCGCTGTGGTAAGTCAAAATGGTTTTCAGCGCATTGGTCACATCGACCGGGATGTTGCCAGTCTTTGGGAAATGGGTCTTTATATACCAGAGCGCTTCACCACAACCAAAGGGTCCTTTTTCATTCTTGTTTATGTAATAGACCAGAACTGCCTGGTCCACGCTCAGGGTTGCGGTTGGCTGCGCTGGAGCGGGTGGGGGCTCGGTAGGCGGCGGCGGGAGGGTATCGGTTGGAGGCGGTTGAGTAAACGTCGTGGTGGGTTCGGGCGTATTTGTCGGCGGCGGGGTTGGAGATGGCAGCGGTGTCTCGGTGGGTGTGGCGGTTGGCGTTGGTCCCAAGAGCGGCAATACGCTGCATCCCGTTCCGTAGAACACCAGTGTAACCAGGACAATAACGAACGAAATATTTTTCACATTCAGCTCCTGAACCCAATTTTATCAAAAAACCAGCAGGAATGAGAAACCCCTCGGCGTCGTCTTTAGCCGAGGGGTTGACGGACGAGATTAGAAGTTGTTATTTTCTAATTCTATGCGACTTCCGCGAGCGCCTTTCTTGCAAAAACGGCGCCTTCGGTCAAGGCTTTTGAGTTCAGCGGCAACAGGTGTTTATGACGTTCGGGCAGGTGCTTGGCAAGCGTTTTTTCAATCTCCTCGATGCTCAAGACGGGCAAGCGCTCAAGCAGTGCGCCCAACATCACCATGTTGATCAATTTCTTTTCGCCCAGCGATTCGGCGATTTCGATTGCGGGGACCATCACAACTGCCAGGTCATCACGATCGAAACTTCTGTCGACGAGCGATTTATTTACGATCAGAACTCCGCCGCTGGCGACGAGCGGTTCGTATTTGTCGAAGGACGGCAGGTTGAATACCATGGCTGCCTTGGGGTTACGAACGGTCGGCGCCCCGATTTCTTCATCCGCGACGATCACGGTGCAATTCGCTGTGCCGCCGCGCATTTCTGGACCATACGATGGAATCCAGGTGACGTTTTTGCCCGCATCCATCGCCGCATATGCAATCAATTGTCCGGCGAATAAAATTCCCTGACCGCCAAATCCGGCAATGATAATCTCTGTTTGCATTTGATCGACTCCGCTGCCTATACTCTCAAACCTTCGAGGGCTGGATGAACTTTGAAATCTCCCAGTGGAAAGACCGGAATCATTCGTTCTTCAATAAACTTGAGCGATTCTTTTGGCGTTAGCCCCCAATTGGTTGGGCAAGAAGACAGAAGCTCGACAATCGCAAAGCCCAAGCCCCTTGTCTGGACTTCGAATGCCATGCGCAGAGCTTTTTTCGCAAGACGGATGTTTTTAGGATCGTGTAAACTGCGGCGCACGGCATAGCCGGTCCCTTGCATGGTCGCTAAAGCCTCTACCATACGCAGAGGATAGCCCGCCTGTTCCACATCTCTACCGTCGGGCGACGAAGTGGTTTTCTGTCCTGGGAGGGTGGTTGGCGCCATTTGTCCGCCGGTCATCCCGTAAATCGCGTTGTTGATGAAAATTACGGTGATGTTTTCACCGCGGCCGGAGGCGTGCATGATCTCTGCCATGCCAATCGAAGCCAGATCGCCATCACCCTGGTATGCAAAGACCACGCGATCCGGCAAGACTCGTTTAATCCCGGTTGCCATGGCGGGGGCGCGCCCATGGGCGGCTTCGACAAAATCACAGTTAAAGAAATTGTAGGCAAAAACAGAACAGCCCACCGGCGCTACACCAATGGTGTTCTCGCGCAGTTCCATTTCGTCAAGCACCTCAGCGACCAGACGGTGGGCAATCCCATGCGTACAGCCGGGACAGTAAGTCGTTGGCGTCGAGGTCAAGGATTCAGGCCGTGAATATACAACTTGTGCTGGGACATCCATCATGAACTTTTCTCCGTTTCAATGAATCATAAACAACACTAGTTTAGGATTTCTTTCATCCGGCGAATCCATTTTTCCCGCGGATCGAACTCGATTGTCGGCGGGTGATGGGCAATGCGTTCGATTTCAGTAAGCACCTCATCTTGAAACGGGACAACCCCGCCCAATCGACCGTAAAACTCGACCGGGATCTGACCCGCAACCGGGCGAAGCACGTCATCCAGCATTTGCCCGCTGTTCATCTCCACCACCAGCATTGCCTGGGCATGTGCGGCTAGCTCAGCCACTGCCTCGGAGGGGAACGGGCTCAAAGTGATCGGTCGCAACAGACCGACCCGAATCCCCTGCGCTCTGGCTGCCCGCACCGCTGAAAAGGCTACCCTTCCCGCGGTTCCGAACCCGACAACTACGATTTCGGCGTCATCCAGGAAATATTCTTTATATCGCACTTCATTTTCTTTGATTTTTCCGGCTCTTTCGAGCAACCTGAGGTTAGTCACCTCTTCGTCTTCGGGGCGAATATAAATCGAGGACAGGATTCGGCGTTCTCGCCCTTTAGCGCCGCGCACTGCCCAATCCGGGATGGGTCGGTCAACCGGCTGCATTGGCGGCAGTTCTGCGGGTTCCATCATCTGACCGATATTTCCATCCGCGAGGACAAAGGTGAGCGCACGGTATTTTTCTGCCAGGTCGAACGCCATCACGGTGAAATCGATGGCTTCTTGCACGCTGGAGGGCGCCAGCACAATGGGGAAATAATCGCCGTGACCGCCTCCATGAACGATCTGGTTATAATCGCCTTGTGAGGGGGCTATATTCCCCAAGCCTGGACCGCCACGCATCACATCGATTAGCACAACTGGCAATTCAGTGCCAGCGATATATGAAATGCCTTCCATCATCAAGCTGACCCCCGGACTGGAGGAGGAACTCATGACCCGGACGCCAGTGCAGGCAGCGCCGTAGATCATATTAATTGCCGCAACTTCGCTTTCGGCTTGCAGAAACGCCCGCCCAAGTTCCGGCATACGCTTCGACATCCATTCCAGCAGTTCAGTCTGAGGCGTGATGGGGTACCCGAAATAAGCCTGCACACCAGCGCGAACCGCTGCCTCAGCCATTGCTCGATTGCCTTCAAGTAATTCACGTGCCATTTCAGATCCTCCGGGGTCAGGCTTTGACGCGCACAGGCGTCTGCCGAAAAACGGTAATGGCGGCTTCAGGACAGACCACCGCGCAGATCGCACAACCGGTGCAGCCATCTGCAATCAGATGAACCGGGTGAAATCCCTTGGGTGTAAAAACCTCCATGTCCAGCGCCAAGACATTTTGGGGGCATTCTTCTATACACAGTTCGCAGCCTTTACAAAACCGGTGGTCCACTTCGATCCAACCCTTAACTGGCATTCAGACCTCCTTTGAATAGTATCGCTGAAACAAATCTAACCATGTTTATCTCATTAAACACCCCCCATTAGCATTTTGCTAGTGCCAACTGTCATCATTCAGGAATACAAAAATCATTGGCGGCGCTTGCTGTTCTCGCTCCTGGCTGCCTTTATTGTGTGGATAACCCAAAAGCGTGGAGGTGATAGAGAAAGAAATCGGTTGAAGTTTCAAGGCTGTGCGAGAGGGGTGGATTGTGCGCTTTGTGCCAGGATAGCATCCTGCGCATTTTGAAGCGCTTGCTCGACGGGCAAGCTATGTTCAAAAAATGCGCGCAGGGCGGTCTCGATGTTTTGCTGATAAATGGAGAGCTCGGGAAAGTTAGGATATGCAGTTCCACCAGACAACGCAATCATCGCCTGGGTTACCAGATTTGCAGAAGCGGAATTGTCCAGATATACCTGATTAGCGCTGGGGATGAGCCCGTTTTTCGCCAACAGCGTCTGCGCTTCGGGCGAGACCAGATATTCCATGAATTCTATGGCTGCTCTTCGGTCTGCGGGGTTTGCGTTTGAATTCAGGTATATGTCCTCAGAGAGCACATAACCGGAAAGATGTCCGCTTCCATACCGCGGCCATGGGTCAATTGCCAGTTTTTCGGCGCCGATTGCCTCTTCCAGCGCGGCTAAATTCCAGGTCCCATCGATAATCCAGCCTACTTTTCCAGCTTTGAACCGTTCAAGATCGTCGTCGGAATAAGTGGCGGTTGGACCAGCCTGTTCAAATGATTTGAGCAATTCGAGCCATGCTACGCCCTTGCTGTTGTTGAACCCTGGCAAGCCGTTCGAGTCGATTAGCTGCCCTCCGATTCCGTTCAAATGGGCGCTGGAATACAAGAAGCTGCGTTCCAGGTATGCCCCAATCACGTCGCCTTGAGACGAAGTCTGAGCCAATAAAACCAGATCATCGAATGTATCTGGCTTAATGGTGATGATGTCTTTGTTGCGAAACAGGACCACGCCCTGGATTGAGTAGGGCAGTCCAATCAGTTTCCCTTCCTGATTGGCTGTTTCCAAAGCAGGCTGGTTGAGCGTGTCGAGAACATTCGTATCAATCTCAGTCGTGAGATCTGCGACCAGCTTCTGGTCGTAAAGCAAGGGTCCCCATTCTGGTGGGGCAAGGAGCAAAGTCGGACCGATCCCCTCGCGCGAATCAGCTGCGAACCGATCCAAGAGCGTTTCCTGCGGGATGTACATCACATCGAACATCACGTTCGGATGAAAAGCTTGAAAATTCTTGATGATTTGAGCCAGAACCGGTAGCTTCGCTTCATCCCACGAGTGCCGAATCGAAACCGTGCCGCGCAGAATCTCCTCCGTGGGGAAGACCGTTCTGACGGGGGGGCGGCTGGGCGTGTTTACGATTGTGTCTGGTAGTTCTGGGATGGCTTGCGATGTGATATCAGCCGGTTTACATGCTGCTAAAGCGAGGAATAAAACTACAACCCAGAGACAAAAAACAGACCTCGCGCCGTGCATGGAAATAACTATACCAGGGTATCAGCGGTTTTTCAAGTTTAGCGATATCCATTATAATCTGTATATGAACGATTCATCCGAGATAAACGGCGTATTTGCGGCAGCGTTGACCCCACTGCATGAAAATGGATCGCTGGCTGAGGAAGAATTACCCGGCTTGCTCAAATTCCTCGCGCAACGCGGAGCCAACGGGGCGTTGCTGCTCGGAACCACGGGCGAAGGGCCGTCTTTCTCTCCGGAGGAACGGATCCGGATCGTCCGGGCGGGTATGCAGATTCGCCGGGAATTTCCGCATTTCAAGATTCTGGTAGGCAGCGGCACGCCGAGCCTGGAAGAGACGATTTCTATTAATAAAGCTGTTTTTGATTTGGGGGTTGACGGTGTGGTCGTGCTGCCCCCGTATTTCTTTCGAAATGCGCCCGAAGCTGGAATATTCGAATGGTTTTCGCAGGCGCTGCGGAGATCGGCGCCCACGGGCAAGGCTTTTCTCGTTTATCATATCCCCTCGCTGAGCGGCATAAATCTTTCAATGGATTTCTTTGACCGCCTCTTGACGTCATTTCCGGATCATTGCATCGGGATGAAAGATTCGAGCGCAGATCCGGATTTTGCGCGCCAACTGGGTCAACGCTTTGGATCCGCATTGAAGGTTTTTAATGGCACCGATTCGCTGTTCGATCTGGCGCTCGAAAACGCGGCTGCGGGATGTATCACCGCGATGGCTAATCTCAGATCGCCCGACTTGCGCCTGATTTGGAACGCGCGCCGGCAAGAGAAGGTAGATCTCGCGGCGAAGGAGCGGGTGGTGCGCGGGCGGCTTCTGATGGAGCGTTTTCCTCCCAACCCGCCGCTCTATAAGGCGTTAATTCACCGTCTGCATGGCTTTCCATTATGGAACGTCCGACCTCCATTGGTTGATCTACCGCCGGCTCAGGTCGAGACTATACTTGCTCAAGTTCTTTCCGAGGCGCCGGAATTTTCCGCGTAAGAGCGTTGCTCTAGAGCCTTGCTCTAAAGCAACGCTCTCAGCTCATTGGGAATGATATTTTGATAGAAGACGGAGTTTCACAGAAGAACCGCATCAGATTGTTGGCGGTTAATCTGGTTTTGCTGGTGGTTTGCGCTCTGGGATTACTTCTGACGATTGCTGGCTATCTCGTGTTAAAACCCAGGGCATTTCGGTCCATGGCTCCAACGGCAACCCACACACTGCGCCCAACCCTGACCTGGACGCAGTTTCCAACGGCTACGCTTACGCCGACGCCCAGCGCGACTTCGCGGCAAACTTCAACCCCGACGCCGACGCAGACGTTGATCTTCACATCAACGCCTGCGTCAACCGACTTTCCTCTGCGGACTTTTCTGCCCAGCCTGACGCCGGCGGCGGCGCTGGTTTACGACGGCGCGTACCAACTGTTGGATTGGGACGAGTTCAGAGCCGACCACATGGCTTTGACTATGCAGGGTTTTCCGCAAGGGATGCTATCCGAGTTGAAGCCAGACCAAGAGGTGGCGTACTTTCAAGCCTATCAATATCCCGCGTTCGCTTATCGTGAAGCCTTGCTGCAATTCCCGGAAGCGTCGGCAGCGGAACGCTGGCGCTGGGCGCTGGCGTATAACTCAATGCTGACGGGGAGCGCTAAGGCGGGCGAGCTGTACGCCGGGTTAATCGCAGACAACTTGAATCGGGGTCAGACGAGCATTGAGGAGCTTTATGCCTGGTTTCCGATCCAGGAGTCGGCGCTGACCTTATTCTTGGTTCAGGGATCATTGCCGCCGGGGCGCCTGGAAAGTTACATTGTCGAGCTTCGCGGGCTGGGCGGCAGTTCGTTTATCTGGCTGCTCAGGAAGAGCGCGGGTTATGAAGCCTATTCAATTTGGACACGTTTCGATTTTGTCCATCCCCGCCGCACAAATTGGATCCTGGCAGATCTCGACAATAACCCCTCGAACGGTCCGGAAATGGCAATTTACCAATCGACATTGGGAGATGAAACGACGCTGCAACCCGTACAGGTGATTAGCCTCGCCAAAGCGCCGCCCGTGCAACTGCCCTTCATTCCGGGTAAAGATATTTTTGAGATTGGAACTCAATACCAAAACTATTGGGCGGTGCAGACGGACCACTCTGGCGTGAATGAGCTGATATTTCGACCGGTTGTTTTCCCAACCTGTCCATTAGAAATCAAACTCCCATTTCGGTGGAATGGGTTGTATTTCAAGCGGGCCGCGCAGCAAATCGAATTCGCGGGTCTTCCCAAAAACCCGGGCATGTGCGAACCGCTTATTGACATATCCGACCGCTTCTGGGAACCAGAGACAACCGCAGGCTTGATGGAAACCCTGCTCCCACAGTGGCCCCCCGAAAAAGACGCCAATGGCGAGCCGTATCCGCCGGACGCGCTCGATGAGTGGAAATATCGGCTGGGCGTTTTATATGCATTATCGGGCAAGTTCGACCTTGCTGTAAATTATCTCGATGAAGTGGTGAATAATCCAACGACGGCGAACAGCCGCTGGATCGATCCCGCACATCAATTTCTCGCGGCGTATCATAAGCCGGAGGACATTTACAACGCTTGCTGGCTTGCCCCTTACTGCGATCCAGCGCATGCGATTCGGTTTCTGACGCGCCAGATCCCAAGCAGCGTCGATGCCCTGCAATACTTGCGAAATTGGGGCGTGCAGATTGTATCTTCTGGCTTTTTTGATTTCGATGACGATGATGAAGGCGAGCGTTGGTTTACGGTGCGTAACTCGCCCAATCAAAAGTTGGATTTCTGGATTCTTGCGCGTAGCAAAGGCTATCATCAAGCGCTTGAGGTCGGCATTGTCGAGACCCGAATTCCTACGATCAATTTTATCGAGGAGCCCTTTATCGCCGATGAGGGATTGTCATATCAACCGGCGGCGCTTCTGGACGGCAAGATCTCATTTAGTATGCAGCGTTTCCCCGATACGCGCGAGTCTTTCTTGGTCCAGGTGCCTCTGCGCAAAGAATATCCAAGCCGGTTTTTTGAACCCTTGTTCAACTACCGAGATGCGCTGTTTACGGGAACTTCTCCCGATTTGATCCAGAAAAAGCTGGAAGACTTACAAGATTTCCCCGGTCTGCTGTGTAAAAGTACCTGGAGTTGTGATGAGTATTATTACTTATTAGGATTGGCGAGCGAACTGGCTGGCGACGCGCAGACCGCGGTGGAGAATTACCAGCGGCTCTGGCTGGATTACACAAAAAGTCCCTTTACGCAGATGGCGCGCTTAAAGCTGGATCCGATCGGTGGACTGCCTACCGCCACTGAAATTCCAACATCAACCCCGCTGCCGGTCATTCCAACGCCCACGGAGACGATCTTCATTACCCCAACCCCAACGATAACCGGAACGCCGCCGACTGCAACCCCAAGCGGCGAGGTGAGCCTCACCCCAACAGTGACTGGCACAGTTCCTACAGGTACACCCTCACCAACGGTGACGAGCTCTCCCGGATCTACTCAACCTTATCCGCAGCCGAATGACATCCCTTCAGCCACTCCCTATCCCCCTAATACCTAATTCGGAGAGTCTGCAAATGGTCTTTTCACGGTCACAATGGCGGCTAATTCTGCATCCACCCAAGCGCGGCGCCTGGAATATGGCGGTCGACGAGGCGATCCTGGAAGCGGTTGGCCGCGCGGAAGCGCTGCCTACACTGCGTTTGTACGCCTGGTCTCCCCCATGCCTGTCGCTGGGATATGCTCAATCCTTGGGTGATGTGGATCAGGAGGCTCTGGCTACGCTCGGCTGGGATATCGTGCGGAGACCAACGGGCGGCAGGGCAATCCTGCACACGGACGAACTCACATATTCGGTTATCGGGCCGCCCGATGACCCGCGGCTGTCAAACGGGGTGCTTGAAAGTTATCGGAATCTTTCAAGAGCGCTGCTGCGCGGTCTCACAACGTTGGGTATCAATGCGGAATCGGTAGAAATAAACCCGCAAACAGGGGCTAATGAAACTTCAAAGGAAAGTAAAAAGACACCGAACCCGATCTGTTTCGAAGTCCCCTCGAATTTCGAGATCACGTTGAATGGAAAAAAACTGATCGGCAGCGCTCAGGCGCGGCGAAAAGAAGGGGTTTTGCAGCACGGCACATTGCCATTGCACGGGGATCATACACGCATCATCCAAGCGCTGCGTTTCTCAGACGAGAATACCCGCCAACGCGCCAGAACCAGATTGCTGGAAAGAGCCACAACGGTTCAATTGGGGACCGGGCGAGAACTCGAATGGGAGCGGGCAGCGGAATCGATTGTGAAAGCGTTTCAAACCGAGCTTTCGCTGGATTTTATTCCCGGGGAATTGAGTTCCAGTGAGGTCGCAAGAGCTCGTGAATTAGAAAATGTGAAGTACAGTAACCTGGATTGGACCGGCAGGTCGTGAGTCCTTAGGGTGTCGGCGTGGGGGTTGCGGGTCGTTCTGGATAGACGAAGATTACCTCCGGATAACCCAGGTCTTTCAATAACCGGCTGAGAAAAGTCTCCCCATTTTGGCGGGCAAGTTCGAGAATACCGTCTTCCATTGCAGCGGCTTCGATCTCATCTTCTGCAACGGCGCGCGCCGCGGATTCGAGATGGATGTCCCCTTTGGTCAGCAAGCCTCTATCGCGGTCATAAACGTATGATTTCTCGTTATCCAGGGTTGCGACAAACACCTCCGGTTCTGGAAGTGATAGGAACAGCATCCCGTCTTTAATTTCAATCCGATCCGCGCCTAATTTGCTCAAATCAAACCCAGCAATCACATTTCCATGAGCAACGAAGATCAGCTTATCTCCAAAGAGGCGTGAAATGGCGTTTTCTTGATTCTTCTCAGCCGTAATGACCTTTTCTACCGTAAATTGAATCGTCTCAAGGCGGGCGAGCGAACGGATATCCCGGATGATCGTCAACGGCGATGGCAGGATTGTCGGGGTGGGGTTTAACACGGACGATACTTGTGTCGCCAACTCCCCGGTCATCGATTGGACCGGCGAGACCGTTTTTTGCAGCATATCGTACAGCGCCCAAGCAAAAAACAGCATGATAGCCATCATGATCGCCAGAATGCTGACAACCAGAAACCAACCTTTCTTTTCGTCCATGACCTCGATTATACTATTGACATTCCTGAATGAAATCGAGCTTTTGACGTAATGCCCGTTGGAATCCTCACGGTTCAATTGGAATTAGCTGGATGTGGTTCCTTGAAGGAAAAGCGCGGCAGATTACAGCCTTTGCTCACGCGCCTTCAGCGCGAGTTCAATATCTCAATCGCAGAAGTGGATTTCCTGGATTCCTGGCAAAGCGCCCTGGTTGCCTGCGCCGTCGTGAGCAACAATGGGCGGCACAATCAGCGATCATTGCAGCAGGTCGTCCGCTGGATCGAGGAAAACTGGCCGGACGTAGAAGTGGTCGATGAACGGATCGAGTTGCTTTTTTAGGAAAACAATAATTTTCGGAGGATCATTATGGATTTAGGTTTGGCAGGGTTGCGTGTGCTTGTAACTGGTGGTAGCAGCGGGCTGGGTTTTGCAACTGCGCTGGAATTAGCGCGCGAGGGCGCACTGGTCGCGGTCAACAGCCGCGATCTGGGGCGGATTGAACAAGCAATCGAGAAAATCAAAAATGAGACCGGGCAGGTTGCCATCGCGGCAGCGGGAGATTTAACAATCGCCTCCGAACCAGCCCGCATCGTGACTGAAGCGGCTGAAACGCTGGGCGGGCTCGATTTGTTGCTCACCAATGCAGGAGGACCGCCTCAGGGCAAATTTGAAACCTTTGATGATGAGGCTTGGGACAACGCGGTGCAGCTCTCCTTTCTGAGCCACGTGCGCTTGATTCGCGCCGCGCTACCGTATCTGAGAAAATCCTTGGCGCCCAGCGTGCTGACGGTCACGTCTCTTTCTGTGAAGCAACCCATCCCGGATTTGATCCTGTCCAACAGCGTGCGTTCCGCTACGATTGGTCTCACGAAAAGTCTCGCGCTCGAAATTGGCGGCGAGGGGATCCGGTTTAATTCGATCTTGCCGGCGTGGACGGAGACCGAGCGCGTTCAGGCGTTGATGCAGCACCGGGCGTTATCGCGGGGCACCACAATCGAGGAAGAAATTCAAAGACAGGCTGCTTCCAGCGCGCTGGGGCGAATGGGGCGTGCGGAGGAATTTGGGCGCGTGGCAGCTTTTCTATTATCGCCAGCAGCCTCATATCTTACAGGCATGATGCTTTCGTTTGATGGAGGGATGTACCGGGGAATTTATTGATCTGTACCAAAACCTATTGGTTTGTCTTGCAGACCAAACGGCGCGCGACAATTCCGCCGTTGAATGGGTCGATCAGAAAATAAGCCTCCTGGATCGCCGGCTCCGGGACAATCGTGACCTTTTCGGTTGAATCCGTTCCCTTTTCTTTGCGAACTACTTCTGGGTGGGGAACGACCTTGATATACCAGTACTCCGTTGAGATCTTGATCGGTTTATTCTCCGGAAGCATGGGTCCGGCGCAACTCGTGTGTTGAACGGCTGAAAAGTCGGCTACGACATCTTTTCCGTATACCATGCGCGCCTCGTGGATTTCCCAGTAATCCCGGTTTTTTGAGACCGTGCTCGGTTTTAAGGCTGCCCAGGCAATTTCCAGGGCTTCTTGTTGCCGCAGGCTTTTTTGAGATTTTACACAGGCTGAAATCAATATAGGGAGTAAGAAAGACAGAAAAACTAAAAAGAAAATCCTTTTCATTTGGCTTGGGTCTCAGTCATGAGATAGATTTGTTTGAAGTTCATTATACTCATAATTTACACCATCTTCACAGTAGAAAATTCCCGGTTGTCCGCGCGGGTGCAGCGCTTTCACTGGGTAACTTCGGAGTGTGGGAGGTGGTCGTGGGGGCTGGTCAGCGGTTGAGACCGTACTCTTTGAGCAGGCGCTCGAGCACTGCTTGATCCGCATTTTCAATATTGATCAATTGTAGTCCGATTCTAAAGAGATCTGGGTCTTCATCTGGCGCGCACCAAATCACACGTGCTTCGATATCAAGCAAGGGCTGGTCGCCGTATGTCTCTGGAAGGTCAATCCGCAATTGAAAATTGTTATTTACTTTCAGAGGCAGGTTTCCAACGATCAGCGCGCCATCAGTGGTCATATCGACTAGATAACCGACGAGGCGCTCGCTTCTTCGATCGATTACACGCGAAAAGAAAGTCAGGATTCTGCGATTCTGTTTACGACGTTCATCCATGGTTAAAATCCCGATGCCGATTCATAATCAGAACTTAACCTATTATAACGGTATGTTGCCAGGTATCAAGTAGGGAAGGGGTACTGCGGTACTGTTCATTCGGTTACGTAGATGGGATTGCTAAAAATCCAACCTCTTTTTTGCCCGTGCAGCACAGAATAAACTTCGACGCGATATGCGCCGGTCTCTTTTGCCGGGTGAGTGCAGAGCTTTTGGTTGTTCCACTCATTTACGATTGCACCGTTGCAGATCAGGCGGCATTCAGCCTCCGCCGGCAGCCGAATTTGGATCGTGATTCCCCAGCGGGCGGAGATGGTTCCTCCCATCATTGCCGTGTGTCCATACCCATGGGCATGGAAGCTGAACCCCTTGGTTGTGGCGAGATGATCGTTTGCGACAAAAGCCCGGCCTTGTCTCAACGCCTGATAGATCAGTTTTTGATCGTGTGCGATTTCACCGGATAACGGCTCTTCCAACAACAAATGGGTATTGATGCCTTGGAAGTGAAACTCATAGGGAAAAACAATCTTTTTCAAGGGACCGAGTTGAACTTCCAACGCATGCGCGTCGGAGCCGCCGATGCCAACCAGGCGGCGACCAGCAATGAGCTGTTCGTCCCATTTGCGGAGCGTTTTGGCGAACGGACCTATCGCGATCTTGTGTGGGTTCCAAATATAGAATAATGCGTGGACTTTGGTTTTTAGGTGCCTTTTAAATTCGGAGAAAGCGTTCCAAATTTCGATCCCCGTAAGGTCTTGGATTCGCCAGTCTTCCCAATTGAGCGCCTCTTCCCCGATTGCTGGGGCAGCAACATCGTCTGGATGAGCGGCAAACGAAAGCCCGCCCAGATTTTCAACGGATTTAATCAGCTTCGCCAGGTCGTTGGCGCGGTCAGCTAACTCGACCCCGGCGCCCAGAACTAACAGGTGGTTTTTTTGGGGTGTGCGCGTGCGGTCATGGATCTCCTCGCCCACCAGCAGCAACAGCTTGCGGTCTCCATCATGGTAGTATCCCTGCGGTCCGTCAACATAAAGGTTGTGATCCGTCGTGATCACGGCATCCAGACCGGCTTTCAAACCCGCGGCAGCAATTTCGGCGTGCGAGCCAGTCCCATCTGAATAGTGCGAATGAACGTGCAGGTTTACGACAATTTCATGCATCTGGAATTGAGATTCGACCTTTTTGCAAGATTTGACGATTCATGGCGCGAAAGGTATAATCCATCTGCTTAAAAAAGACCGGTAGATAGCCGGCTTTTGATTTGACTTCACAAGGATTGCCTTACAGCTATAACCTGTTGAGGCAAGAGGAAAGTTCTGGAGGCAAGTGTGCAAACTTATATTGAAATTGCGTTAATTATAACGTCAATCGCTCTAATCGTCAGCGTCATCCTCCAAAGCAAAGGCGCGGGATTGGGCGGTTTGACTGGCGGCGATTCGGGTGGTATATTCACTGCCCGACGTGGAATAGAAAAAGTTTTGTTCCGGGTCAGCATCGGGTTGAGTGTGCTCTTCTTCATCCTTGCCATTACGGCAACGTTGATCCAGGTTTGAGCAAGCCTCTCTGTTTGGGTTAGCCCACAACTCTCAAAACAAACTTCTTGAAAAAGCTCCGCTGGCAAGTTCTTGTAGTCTTCTTGTCGCTGATCGGCATAGGGGTGTTGCTGCTTGGGCAGGACAAGCCCTTGCTTTCGGGCATCGAGGGTCAGAAGCAACCGGTTGCAGGCGGTTCGTACACAGAGGCGCTCATTGGCGCTCCTGCGCGGTTAAACCCTCTACTAGATTTCTATAATCAAGTTGACTATGACGTAGACAGCCTGATCTATAGCCGTCTGATCAATTTTGACGATCGAGGCTTGCCGCATGGCGATTTGGCAAAGGACTGGGGGATTTCTCAGGATGGTAAGCGGTACAGCTTTTCCATTCGGAAGAACGCGTTTTGGCACGACGGCAAACCGGTTACCAGCGACGATGTTGTTTTCACCATCGATCTGCTTAAGAACGACGAGATGCCAACGCCGGAGGACATCCGGGAATTTTGGAAGCAGGTCGAGGTAATTGCACTAGATGACAAGACGCTCCAGTTTACGCTCCCTGAGCCATTTTCACCGTTCTTGGATTATCTAAACATTGGCATACTTCCTAAACACCTGTTGGAAGGCTTGGCGCCGCGCGAGATCATTGCCTCGACTTTCAATTTACAACCGATTGGCAGCGGGCCGTTTCAGTTCAAGACTCTGGAATTAGATGCTGAAGTAATTAGCGGGATAGAACTGGAAAGATTCGATGGTTACTACGCAGCCAAACCTTTTCTGGAGCAATTGAATTTTCGTTATTATCCAAACGCCCAGAGTGCGCTGGATGCTTTGACGAACGGAGAGGTTCAGGGGGTAGGCGGCATTCCAAACGAGGTGTTGCAGAAGGTACTTGAGGATGAGAACTTGCAGCTATTTGCGAGTCGCTTGCCGCGCCTGGCGATGATTTATCTGAACCTGGATAATTCAAAGCTGCCATTTTTCAAAGAGCCGGAAATTCGCCGGGCGTTGATGCAGGGATTAAATCGCAATTGGATCATCAATCACCTCTTGAAAGGTCAGGCGGTCCTGGCGAATGGGCCGATTTTCCCCGAAAATTGGGCTTTTTACAACACCTCGGGCGCGGTCGATTATAACCCTGAGCGCGCGCTGGAACTGCTAAAAGAGGCGGGGTACACCATTCCAGCCGAGGGCGGTCAAGCACGCCAGAAAGACGGCGTTTCAATGAAGTTTGAACTGGTGCACCCCGACACCGCGCTCTACACGGCGATCGCAGAACGCATTCAGAAGGATTGGGCGCGTTTGGGGGTGGTGGTGTCCCTCAAAGCGGTTTCAAATGAAGAACTGCTCCAGAACTATCTTGAAAAGCGCAATTATCAAGCCGCGCTGGTCGAGCTTGATTTCAGCCGATCGCCAGACCCGGACCCCTATCCTTTTTGGCACCAGGGGCAGATCGTGTCCGGTCAGAATTATGCTCAATGGGACGACCGGCAGGTCAGTGAGTACCTGGAACAGGCGCGCGTTCTAGACGATCTCAACGAGCGTATAAGGCGCTATCGCAACTTTCAGGTGCGTTTTGCGGGGGAGCTTCCAGCGCTCCCGCTGTTCTACCCCATTTATTCGTTCGCCGTTGACCGGTCAATAAATGGCGTGAGCGTCGGGCCTTTATTTGATCCAAGCGACCGGTTTGCCAATATCGCTTCCTGGTTTACAAGGACTGCTCCGCAGGCTCAGATCTTTGCCACCGCCACCCCGAATCCATAAATAAAGTCTCATTAGAAGCGGGCATCGGGTCGCTATGGCTCGCGAGAATATAGAAACCGGTAAATCATGAAATTCTCGTATATGCGCCGGATATAATTCCTGGTTTCAGCAAAAGGGATCACTTCCATAAAAAGGTCTGGATCATCTTTGGCGAGTTGAACCCAGCTTATGGTGTTTCCAGGACCGCCGTTGTATGCGGCGAGGGCGGCATATAAATCGCCATCGAAGTTCTTGCGCTGGCGGTTCAGGTAATCTATGCCTAATCTGAGGCTGACTTGCGGGCGGTACAGGTCGTCATCGGTGTAATTCTCGGGCCAGCCAAGGTTTGCCGCGATTTCCTCCCCGGTGCGCGGGATAATTTGCATCAGCCCGCGCGCTCCTGCGGATGAGCGTACAAAACCTTCGAAAAGGCTTTCCTGCCGAATTAGCGAGAATAATAAGAGCGGATGAAAACCGTACTCCTGCGCAAGGGGGATAACCAGGTCGCCAAAAAAGGTGCCGAACCGAATATGGTTGAAGTACGCCGGCGCGCTTAACGATGTAGCATCGTTCAAGCCGGCGAGATCCAGCACCTGGCGGGCTGACATAATGGCGGGTCGATACGCCCCTGATTGCAGAAAAATGTCGATCAGGCGAAAAGTCTTTACCGGGTCTGCTGCGGCGTATTGCCGCAGTACCTCGAACTCGCCGCGGGCTTCGTCATAAAGTCCCAGTTTCCATAACTCCAAACCCCGGCGCAGATAGGGATCGTTTACCAGATCGCCTGGTCCCGACAGGTCAACATCTGAGGCGATGTTGAACGTCGAACGCATCCAGTCTTCAGCTTTATTTCTTTCCGCTGGCAGATCGAAAGCCAGGTTGTAACTGAGAGGCGGGTCGAATGCGCCGCGATCGTGCAGATGATCGCGGGCTCGTTCGCTATAATAGCCTGTGGGATCGATCTCTGCGGCAGTCTTCCACGCCGGGCGGGCGCGCTCAAGGTCACCGGCTGCAGCAAGGGATTTGCCCTGCCAGAAATTTCCCGCGGCTTTGTCCTCGAGGTTATCCGAGATTGGAATATAACGCTGGAAGGTATCCGCGGCTTTGGAATAATTCTTTAGCCGGTATTGCGCCAATCCAGCCAGAAAGAGCGCTCTTGAGGCATACTCGCTATCCGGGTAAATGGAAGCAACCCGCTCCCATAATTCAATTGCGCGTTCATATTGGGCGTCGCGCTCCGCAGCTAGCGCCGCGTCAAACAGAAATTCGGCTGCTCTGGGATGTCCCGGCGATTTCTCGGCGAACAAAGACAATGTGGTGATTGCATCTGAGGCGCGATCCAGGTCAGCCCACTGCGTATAGCCTTTCATTTCCCAGGCTTCATCCCACAGTCCGTGGTCAGGAAACTTCTCAATCACGATATCCCATTGACGGATCGCCTCTTCGTAGTTACCTTGCGCAGCCAAAGTGAGACCGTAATAATAATGCGCGGTAGCCGGGTCGGATGGATTGTTTTGGAGATAATGGTCAAAGGCTGCCAGGGCGGGCCCATATTGACCGGCGTAGTAATCGACGATCCCGCGCTGAAGTTCATTTACGGTGATGTTTGCGTCGACAAGTTCTACCAGCGCCAGATAAGCATCGTATGACTTTGGATAATTGTTCACCGAATCAAGATAAGCCGCATATGCCTGATCCGTTTCCCCCAATTCGGTGTAAATCTGCCCTTTCCGCAAATTGACCGCTGCCCGGGTGTAATCGCTGTTTGTGCGCTGATAAATATCTTCATAAAGCGTTAAAGCAGTTGGCATGTCTCCGGAAAGCTGATAAGCATTTGCCAGTTTCAGCCGAAGCTGCAATTCGTCGAGCACGCTGCTGGCTTCAAGCGCAGCCTGGTATTCCTGGATAGCCGCGTCAACGTCGCTTGAAGCGAATAACGCATCCGCGGTCCAGTTTCTGACATAGGCGTCGATTGCGCCAGGTTGTTTTTCCAGGAATTGACGATAATGCTGGGCGGCTTCTGCATATCTTTCCTGGGCTTCCAGCGCCCTGGCAAGGTAGAAATGCGCATCGGCGGATTGGGGAGAATCGGGGAATTGGGTGGTCAGCTTTTCGATTTGTTCAATTGCGCTATAGTAATTCCGCCCCAAAAGATAACTTCGAGCAACCCCCAGCATCGCCTCTGCTTGAAACTGTTTGTTCTGGGTGTCGGATAACGCGGTTTGGAATTCTGTTAGCGCCAGCTCCCAATCCCCATAAAATAGCGCTTGTTCAGCGGAATGAATCCGGAACTCGGGCAAAGGGGTTGGAGTTGGCGGCGAGACTGGGGTGGTTGGAACAACCCGTGGCGTTTCCGGTTCGGCGGCGGACGATTTGCTTGACGATTCAGTGGTTGGGGGGATTTTATAAACGGTCGCAGCCGGCCTGATGCAGGAGGTGAGCAGAACAGAAAGCAGAACCAGCGCTCGGATCACATTGCGAAACATCGCCGGTCACTATACCTGAGGCGCTGACGATTGTCAATGTTTGAAGGTTTGACAGTGAAATCGGAAGATGCTAAACTGAACGCGCCTCGAGCTATGGTTACGTGAGTCGAGGCAGCGAAAATGCTGGAGAAATGGCGATATGAGAACCGTTGAATGGGATTACACCAACCACAAGCTGCGTTTAATTGATCAGCACGCGCTGCCTGGCGAATTCAGTTACCTGAGTTTTGGCGATTATCGTGAAGTCGCCCGGGCGATCCGCAACATGGTGGTTCGCGGCGCGCCGGCAATTGGCGTTACGGCGGCTTTTGGCATGGCATTGGCAGCGCGCCAATCGCGCGCCAGAGATACCGCTTCCTTTTTGCAAGACATGAATCGCGCGGCAGAGGAACTCAGGAACGCGCGTCCGACAGCCGTGAACCTGAGCTGGGCGGTCGAGCGTATGTTGGGGGTGATCTCCCGCCAGCCCGCTACGCCGGAAAGTCTGCGCGCGGCTTTGTTGGATGCCGCCCAACAGTTGGCGGACGAGGATGTGCGCACCAATCAAGAGATGGCGCTTTTTGGTGCCTCTTTGATCGAGAGTGGGGATACCGTAATTCATCATTGCAACACCGGTTCGCTGGCGGCGGTGGAGTGGGGCACCGCGTTGGGAGTAATCCGCATGGCGCACCAGCAAGGGAAAGCAATCCACGTGCTGGTCGATGAAACCCGCCCGCGCTTGCAGGGTTCGAGGTTGACCGCCTGGGAATTGGAGCAGTACGGCATCGATTATGCGATTATTACGGACAACGCGGCGGGATATTTCCTCCAAAGCAGGCAGGTCCACAAGGTTTTATTCGGCGCCGATCGAGTTGCCGCAAACGGGGATGTGGTAAACAAGATCGGGACTTATATGCTGGCGCTTGCCGCGCACGCGAACCATGTCCCAGTGTATCCGGTTGTGCCGCTTTCGACCATTGACCTGGGAACGCAGAACGGAGAAGACATCCCAATCGAGCAGCGTTCGCCTGATGAGGTATTGGATTTAATGGTCAATGGAATGCCAGTTGCCCCGGCGGATGCGCGGGCGCGCAATCCGGCTTTCGATATCACGCCCCACCGTCTCGTGAGCGCGATTGTCACAGAAGCGGGCATTATCTACCCACCATTTAAGCGCAACATCCGCCGAGCGATCGAGCATAATTTGAAGTAAAATAAACACTTGTGCTTGCAGTCAGGCGTCTAGCATTCCTGAAAAATCGGTGCGCGGCACATCGACTTAATCATGCAAAAGGAAAACATGGATATTCTCCTGACCGGATCGGTTGCCTTCGACTACTTGATGACTTTTCCGGGCAATTTTAAAGATCACATTCTACCCGAACGTCTGGAAACGATCAGCCTTTCTTTTTTGGTCGACTCGATGACAAAAATGCCCGGCGGCATCGCCCCGAATATCGCCTACACGATGGCGTTGTTAGGGAGCCACCCAAGGCTGTGGGCGGCGGTTGGCGAGGATTTCGAAGAATATCGGCATGCGCTTGAGGCAGAGGGGATCGATACTTCCGGTATGCGCGTCATTCCGGGCGTGTTTACCGCCTCGTTTTTCGTCAACACGGATCGTTCAAACGCCCAGATTGCCAGTTTCTATCCGGGGGCAATGGCGCATTCTGCCGAGCTATCGTTGAAGTCGGTGAATCCAAAACCTGACCTTGTTGTGATTTCGCCAAGCGATCCGTTCGCGATGCAGCGCTATTGCGAGGAATGCCGCGAATTGAACATCCCGTTTATCTATGACCCTTCGCAGCAAATCGTGCGCATGTCCAGCGACGAATTACAGAGCGGCGTTGAGGGGGCTTGGGCGATGTTCGTCAACGATTATGAGTATGCTTTGATTAAGAAAATGACCGGGCTCGATGCCGGAGCGGTTCTGGGGAACAGCCCAGATTCATTTGTCGTCGTCACGTGCGGAAAGAGAGGCGTGGAGGTATACGCGAACTTGGGCTCTTTCGAGACGCCTAGCGTTCAGCCGAAGATGGTGCTGGACCCTACCGGCGTGGGTGACGCATTTCGCGGCGGATTTCTGACCGGTTTGAAATATGGGTTCGGTTTTGAATTGTGCGCTCAGATGGGCGTGATGTGCGCCACCTATTGCCTTGAGCATAAGGGGTCGCAAGGTCATCGGTTTACGCAACAAGAATTTGTTTCTAGATTTCGTGAGAATTTTGACGATCGAGGCAGCCTGGACGGGTTGTTAGAGTGAATTCGAGTTCGTCATGATATATCATCCTTTTGGAGAGACTAATGGAACAGTATGATGTAAAAGATCTACGGCTTGCTGAGGGCGGTCGCCGCCGAATTGAGTGGGCAGAAAGAGAGATGCCGGTACTAAGACAGATCCGCGAGCGGTTTGCGAAAGAACGGCCCTTAGAAGGGATACGCGTCTCTGCCTGCCTGCATGTGACTACTGAAACAGCCAATCTGATGTCCACGCTGCACCTTGGCGGCGCGGAGGTCGTCCTGACGGCATCGAACCCGCTCTCGACCCAGGACGATGTCGCGGCTTGTCTGGTTTCCCAATACGAAATACCGACGTTCGCGATAAAGGGGGAGGATAACGTCACCTATTACAAACACATTCGAGCGGCTCTGGATCATAAGCCGCAGGTCACAATGGACGACGGCGCAGACCTGGTCAGTACGCTGCATAAAGAATATCGCCACCTGCTTCCGGAGGTGTTTGGCGGTACGGAGGAGACGACAACCGGGGTCATCCGTCTGCGGGCAATGGCGAATGATAACGCGCTGGCTTTTCCGGTCATCGCGGTAAATGACGCAATGACAAAGCATTTATTTGATAACCGCTATGGCACCGGTCAATCGACCATCGACGGAATTGTGCGCGCCACCAACGTCTTGTTGGCTGGAAAGGCATTTGTGATCGCGGGCTACGGCTGGTGTGGACGCGGACTGGCGATGCGGGCGCGCGGTATGGGTTCAAATGTGATTGTCACCGAGGTCGATCCCCTCCCAGCTCTGGAAGCGGTCATGGATGGTTTTCGCGTAATGCCGATGGAGCAGGCGGTTGAAATCGGCGACATCTTTGTGACCGTTACGGGAGACCTCAACGTGCTCGATCGTCACCATTTTGAGAAGATGAAGGATGGGGCGATCATTGCAAACTCGGGTCATTTCAATGTGGAAATCAACCTCCCGGCGCTTGAAGAAATGGCGCAAGAAAAACGGCTTGTGCGCCCCTTTGTCGACCAGTATGAACTGGCAGATGGTCGCCGGTTGAACGTTCTGGGCGAGGGACGGTTGATCAACCTGGCGTCGGCGGAGGGTCATCCCGCCAGCGTAATGGATATGTCATTTGCAAACCAGGCGCTCAGCCTGGAATATCTGGTAAATAATCACGCTTCTCTTGAGAATAAAGTCTATAGCGTGCCGCCAGCCATCGACAGCGAGATTGCGCGCATTAAATTGGCTGGGATGAACGTTCAAATTGACACGCTTACGCCGGAGCAAGTGGCTTATTTGAACTCATGGGAAGAAGGGACCTAGATCGAACAGGGTTAAGATGCTAGTAACACGCGAGAATTTGGAAGCGCAGGAGGCGAACACACTGGCTCCTTATGCCTGTCTTTCGAAAGATTCGCAGGGCAGAAAATACGAGGAGGAAGAACCGGAATACCGCACTGTTTTTCAGCGCGATCGCGACCGGATCTTGCATACAACGGCTTTTCGCCGGTTAGAATATAAGACACAGGTCTTCATTAACTATGAGGGGGATTATTACCGCACCCGACTCACGCATACCCTGGAAGTTGCACAAATCGGGCGTGCGCTGGCGCGGGCGCTGGGGGCGAATGAAGACCTTGTCGAAGCGATCAGCCTGGCGCACGATCTGGGGCACAGCGCGTTTGGTCATTCCGGTGAAATGACGCTGGCGCGGCTGATGCGAGACCACGAAGGATTCGATCACAACAAACAATCGTTGCGCATAGTCACCGTACTTGAGCGGCGTTATCCCGAATTTCCCGGCTTGAACTTGAGCTGGGAAGTGCGGGAAGGGATTGTGAAACACGAATCCGAATACGATACCGCGGACGCGCGTGAATACAACCCGGAATTGCGGGGGCATCTCGAAGCCCAGATTGTCAACATCGCCGATGAATTGGCGTACACCACCCATGATCTTGACGACGGGCTAAGGTCGGGAATGCTCACCGCGCACGACTTGGACGGGATTACCCTGTGGGAAATTCTGTTGGAAAGCGTTGGAATTCGAGGTGCTGACCTGGACGACCTGGCGCGCCACCGGCTGATCCGCCGCATGATTGGGTTGGAAGTTTCAGATCTCATTCACACCACCCATCAAAGGTTGAGGGATAGCAACGTGCGGTCCGTAGAAGAATTACAGAGCCTTCCCTACAACGTGATGGCGTTTAGCGAAGACATGTACCGGCGTAATCGTGAGATGAAAGACTTTTTGTACGCCAATCTCTATCGCCATTACCGGGTGGAGCGTATGGCAGTCAAAGCGGCGCAGGTGATCACGCAGCTTTTCGAGGCTTATCTGTCGAAGCCGGAAATTTTACCCATGCACGTGCGTGAGCAGATCGAGCTATACGGCTTAGAGCGGACGATTTGCGATTATATAGCCGGAATGACGGACAGATTCGCAATCGAAGAACATCAAAAGATTTTCGATCCACGCGTTAAGCCGTGAAAACATCGAGAGAATGGAAGGACTGAACATGCCGGAGGAACATTTCCTGACCGCCGACGGGGCAGAACGGTTGAAGAACGAATTGCATCATTTGGTAACGGTGGAGCGCGAGGCGTTGGCAAAACGGTTGAGAGCTGCGATTCAGGAGGGTGACCTTTCCGAAAATGCGGATTACTCAAAAGCGAAAGAGGATCAGGGGTTTCTCGAGGGGCGCATCCAAGAATTGGAATATCTTTTGAAATACGCGATCATTGTCGAAGCTTCTGCCACCGGTTACGATCAGGTCGAGGTTGGCGCCCGGGTCACTGTAAAAGAAGACGGATACGAACCGGAGACGTTTTCACTGGTGGGGGCGAAAGAAACCGATCCGAGCCAGGGAAAGATTTCAAACGAGTCGCCGGTTGGTAAGGCGTTACTGGGGAAAAAGGTGGGGGATGTCGTTTCGGTGGAGACGCCCGTAGGCGCATTGGTTTATAAGATCGTCAAAATAGAATAGGCGCCGGCGTAATAACGGACATAGTGACGAAAGAAAGCCGCCCATGTGAGCGGTTTTTTCTCTTAATTTTACGATAATTCTACAAGAACAGCTACGAGAACGAGACCGTTGGTTGAGTAATGGTTATTTCGACCAGATTGCCAGTTCGAGCAGCAGATGATTGAAGTAACTCTCGTCCGGCATTGCGCCGTTTCCGTAACTCATATCGACTGTCCGCGCAACCAACTGTAGCGTCTGCGTCTCGAGTACGGTTTCGATGCCCGGCTCCAAGAGAATTGGCTCGCCTTTGGCTTCCAATCGCTGGCGAATAGCCTGATCGTTGTAAGCATGCGCGCTCATGAGAACCTTGGTGACCGTCTGGATGTCATTCTTATCAAACAGCCACACTTCGAAAGCGGTCACTTTCTTGTGGTCGCCGACCCCAATCGTCTCTGAGATGCTCACGCCGCACTCTCCCAGGAACTCGCCCGATGGGGAGTCGATGCTAAAGGAATCGTCAAACAGATCATCGCCCAGCTTGTAGGAAGCCATATATTGAGAGATTGGGGTTTCTTCACCCGTGGCAGCGTAGTCGGTGTATCCAGCCTGGCTGCGGGCGATTTCTGCCTGCATCGCTGGAGTGGGCGGACCTGACTGCACCAGACGTTTGCGAAACAGGAACATATACGCCAGAAATCCTGCCAGGACGAGAAACAGGACGCACAGAGCCACAAGCAAAACTGGGAGCATGCTCTTGGATTGTTCTTTACCGGGAACTGCGGTCGTTTCCGGACTTGTCGGCGCAGCCGCGGTAACGCCAACTGCGTTCTGAAAGTCCGTAATTAGAGCCGGGCTTAACCCTTGCAGATCCTGCTCAACCGCAGCCATGGTTTTTTCGGCTGCTGCGCCCAATCCTTTGAATCGAGCCAGGGCTTGCGCGGCGTCTCGGTTGAGGCTGAAGCTTTCAATCGAAGCGCGCAGATATTCGGCTTGCCACTCAGCGCTGAGGTGCTCAGGCGTGGCGTTGGTCCACTGCACGGGCCAAAGCCCCCAGCCCAGAACTACCAGACCGAAGATCGCCCCGACCACAAAACCGACGATCACAACAATCAGCGGATTCTTCGTATATTCGCGCATTGCGTCCATCTGTTTCTCCCTGTTGCGTAAGGATGCTTCGGTTCACTCAGAGCGAGAGGATCTCATTCGGGTCATAACGAAGCATTTGCCTACATATGTTTCAATTTTAGATTATAGCGCAAAATTCCGCAACCTTTTTCACGAACATCCTGTTAGCTGCAAGAATCATGCCGTGCTTGCGTTTTGAGTTACCTCATCAACAGAGACCTCATCCAATGTAAACCGCTCTTCACAGTTGAGACACTGCGCATTTTGCTTATCTGCGACGACCAGGAGGCCTCCACACTGTGGACAGGGGCGCGGCAGCGGCAGCTTCCAGGAGGTGAAGTCGCAGTTGGGGTAGTTGGCGCAGCCGTAAAAAGTTCTGCCCTTGCGGGTTTTCCGCTCTACGATCTCTCCGCCATCTTTGGGGCACTTGACGCCGATCTTTTCCAGCCAGGCCTCGGTGTAGCGGCATTCCGGGAAGTTACTGCAACTGATAAACTTGCCGTAACGTCCCCAGCGGATGGCCAGCTCGTGCCCGCATTCGGGGCAGGCGCGCCCGATCGGCTCGGGTCCCATGTTCAATTCGGGCATTTTTTGCTCAGCGGATTCAACCTGCACCGCAAACGGACCGTAAAAGTCGCGGATGACTTCGACCCATGGCAATTCACCGGAGGCGATGCGATCGAGGTTTTCTTCCATACCGGCGGTGAAATCCACGTTGAGGATTTCCGGAAAATGCTCGATTAACAGATCGTTCACCAGTATTCCGGTTTCGGTAGGGGAGAGCTTTTTGCCCTCTCGTAGCACGTATCCACGCTGTTGGAGGGTGTTGAGAATCGGCGCATAGGTGGACGGGCGTCCGATTCCATTTTCCTCCAGTGTGCGCACCAAAGTCGCTTCGGAATAACGCGGGGGCGGTTGGGTAAAGTGCTGCTCTGGGGTCAACTGCTGCAAGTACTGCACCTGGCGTTCCTCGAGCCCAGGCGGGATGCGCACATTTTCCTCATCCTCCTCGGTTTTCAGATCTTCATCTTTTGATTCTTCATAAACGATCAGAAACCCTTGAAACCGAACGGTGGAACTGGAAGCTCGGAAAAGATATGTATGACCCTGGTTTTCGCCGGTGATATCGACTGATAAAGTGTCGAAAATAGCTGCTGACATCTGTGAAGCGACAAACCGCTGCCAGATCAACTGATATAACCTGTACTGGTCTCGATTCAGGAATTCTTTGAGCGAATCGGGCTGCCGTAAAACCGAAGTCGGGCGAATAGCTTCGTGAGCCTCTTGCGCGCCGGCGACTTTGGTCTTATATTTTGGAGCTTCTTGCGGCAGAAACCCTGCGCCATAACGCTCGCGGATAAACTGACGCGCCTCATCCTGGGCGATCTGAGAGATATTGGTCGAATCGGTGCGCATGTAGGTGATCAAGCCGACTGCGCCGCCCTCGCCGATATCGATCCCCTCGTACAACTGTTGTGCGAGCGCCATCGTTCTGCGAGCGGAGTAGCCCAGCTTGCGTGATGCTTCTTGTTGAAGCGTACTGGTGATAAACGGCGCGGTAGGATTGCGTTTGCGTTCGCCCCGTTTTATTCTTGTGATGAGATAGTCTGCTTTTTCGAGTGATTCTAAGATCGGGGTGACGTCTGCCTCGCTATTCAGCGCCGGCTCGTCATCATCGATCTTGTTCAACTTTGCCAGGAATGTTTGGTTGACGCCCTCGGGGCGAAATTCTGCTCCGATCGACCAGTATTCGACTGGGTTGAAAGCGTCAATTTCACGTTCGCGCTCCACAATAAGGCGCAAGGCAACCGACTGCACGCGCCCCGCCGAAAGCCGGCTTCTTACTTTACGCCAAAGTAACGGGCTCAAGTTATAGCCGACCAACCGATCCAAAATCCGCCTGGCTTGTTGGGCGTCCACCAGACGCTTATTAATTTGGCGGGTGTGCGCAAATGCTTCGGCAACCGCGGGTTCGGTAATTTCGTGGAACACCACGCGCTGTGTCAGCTTCGGGTCGATTTCAGCCGATTCCATCAGATGCCAGGCGATGGCTTCCCCTTCGCGGTCGGGGTCAGTTGCAAGGTAGATTTCCTGAGCGGTTTTTGCAAGCGATTTCAATTCCTTGACCACGGGGCGTTTTTCGTTTGGCACCCGGTACTTGGGCTGAAAATCGTTTTCCACGTCAACCGAGAGCTGCGAGCGGAGCAAGTCTCGCACGTGCCCGATTGAAGCCTTCACCGTATACTCCTTTCCCAGAAAGCGTCCGACTGTGCGCGCTTTGGCGGGCGATTCGACGATGACGAGTTTGCCTGACCGCACCTTCTTGCGCGATTCGGGGCTCGGCGGCGCCAGGTTGGCGTGAGCGTCGGTTCGACCCATCAGAGTCATGCGCGTGCTGCACACCGGACAGACGCCGCGCGTGGCAGGCGTTCCGGTGCGCGTATAAGTAGGCTCGGGCGCTTGTATTTCGCGTTTGGTTTTGCATTTTACACAATAGGCTTCCACAGATAAACCTCCATTCCAGAAACCCCATGGATGTTTTCAAGAAATTTATAATAATGGCAACTCATTTGGTTTTTGAAATTCATTCTTCGATTGTATATTCAGGGCTTGTTTCATAAATGGCAATGTAACGCATCGTGCCGACCTGGCGGACCAACCCCTTCAACTCCATCATTGTCAACGCGGATGAGACCTGTTCGATAGGGAGGCTGGTCTGCAACTGAATTTCATCGACGTGCAGCGGCTCACGTCCAAGCAGCGAATAGAGGGCGGCTTCGGTAGCGTCGGTTGGCAGGACTGCTCGGGCGGATTTGTACTGGTCGGTGTGCTCCAAGTTGAGCGCGTCCAAGAGGCTGCTAATTCCAGTATAGATGCGCGCCCCGCTTTCAATCAGCCGATTTGCCCCAACGCTTTGCGGCGCGTAAAGGTACCCTGGAACCGCGAAAACTTCACGCCCCTGCTGAGCGGCGAACGCGGCTGTGATCAAAGCGCCGCTCTTTTCGCTTGCCTCGACAACCACCACAGCTTGCGACAATGCAGAAATAATGCGGTTGCGCGGCGGAAAATTGGCTGCTTCAGGGAGAGCCCCGGGAGGATAATCGCTGATCACCGCCCCATTTTCGATAATATTCTCAGCTAATCTCTTGTGCTCCGGCGGGTAAATCTGGTCAACCCCGCTCCCAAGCACGGCGATCGTCCGCCCGCCGCTCTTCAAGCACGCCTGGTGGGCAATCGAATCAACCCCGCGCGCCAGCCCGCTGACTACGGTAACCCCGTGCCTGGCAAGCTCGCTTCCAATTTCATCGGCGACCTGCCGGCCATAGGCGGTTACACGCCGTGTGCCGACAACTGCCACCGCCCATTGATCCTCAGCGGATAGTTTGCCGCGATAATATATCACCGGAGGCGGTTGGTCGATTTCCTTCAGCCGTCTTGGATAATCCGCGTCATCCCAGGTTAAGATGCCGATGTCCTCCTTGTGGATCTGTTCCCAGGTTTTTTCGAGCAGATCCGAGGATCGCACCTGGATTAGGCTTTCGGCAAGCCTGGGGCTCAAACCGGCTGATTTTAAATCCTCGAGCGAAGCCAGCCAGGCAGATTCGGCGGCGCCAAACCAGTTGAGCAGCGAACCCATCCGCACCGATCCGATCCCTTTGACCAGAGTTAGCCCAACCCAATACTTACGTTCGTCAGCCATCGTTTGTTCGTCGAAGTGTGGAATTCACAAACGGCAAATCAGTTTGCCGGTTTTTCGGGAACCAACCCCGGAAGCAGATGGACTGTCATTTCATGCCGGTCAGGATCGATCTCCAGCACAATGGAACGGATATTTGGGAGCAAGATTTCGGAACCATCCTGAGATTGGACGACAAAAACATCGTTCGCCCCCGTCTCCAAGATTCCAACAACTGTGCCCAATTCTTGACCGGCATCGCTTTTCACGCGCAGACCCAGGATTTGGTGATGATAGAACTCGCCCTTTGGGAGTTCGGGCAAGTCGTCCGCCTGGGTATACAGGTATTGTCCACGCATTTCCTTGACTGACTCTGGATTGTCATATCCGGTGAATGCAATCAGAAACCCGCGTGAATGTCCGCGACGGCCGCGAACCTCCAACGGCAGGCGGTCATCACCCAGGTAAAGCATTCGCCCTGGCTTTAAACGTTCAGGGAAATCACTCAGAATTTCCATTTGAATTTCCCCATTTAAGCCGTGTGGGCTGAGGAGCCGTCCAACAGCCAAGAATACAGGCTCGCCCGAGGGAGGCGAGCCTGCAGGCTGAGAAAATTCCAACAACCTCTTGTTTCTAGGCATGCGGCGTTAGTCGGGCTCAGCGATCTCCAGGATGGCGCGTTTTCCCTCCTGGGCGGCTGCAACCCGCAGCAGAGTGCGCATCGCGCCAGCAACACGCCCTGATTTTCCGATGATCCGCCCCATATCTTCTTTGGCGACGTGCAGGGAATAAATTACCTGGGCGCCGCGCCGAAGGGTTTTGACTTCAACCTGGGTTGGGTCATCTACCAGGGATGTGGCGATATATGCGATTAAATCGTCCATTGGTCCCTCCCGGGGAATCTTAAAGCTGGGAATCGACTATTTTATCTTGTCGGTTCGAGCGGCTTCAGCCTGAGCGGCTTCTTGCATCAAGACTTCAACCGATTCCCCTTGCTTATAGCGCTCGTACCGCTCGAGCGTTCCGGCGCTGCGAAAAACCTGAGTGACCGATTCGCTTGGCTGAGCGCCTTTTGAAAGCCAATCGTAGACCCGGTCTTCTTTGACGTTGATGGTGGCTGGATCGGTACGCGGGTTGTAGAAGCCCAGGATTTCGATAAACCGACCATCGCGGGGCGATTCTTTATCCGCCGCAACAATGCGATAGCTGGGCTGGCGTTTGGCGCCGACCTTGCGCAGTCTTATACGAACCATAGATCAAATCTCCTTCATAGATAACATATGTAACGATTGATGCGAACATACTGAGCGTTGAGAGGGTGGCTGAAGGAGGCCGTTATAACACTCATGCCCGCGCTTATCCGAACAATCGCGGCATACCGCGCATGCCAGATTTCTTGAAGTTTTTAAAAAGCTTCTGAGCTTCTCGGAACTGCTTGATCAGACGATTTACATCCTGGACTTGCGTGCCAGAGCCGGCTGCAATCCGCCGTCTGCGGGAAGCGTTTAGAACTTCGGGGCGGCAGCGCTCTTCGCGCGTCATCGAGTTGATAATCGCTTCCGTGAGTTTTAGCTGCTTCTCTGCGTCTTGGGGAGAGACTTGTTTAGCAATCTGGCTCATGCCTCCAGGGAGCATCTCCATAATCTGCCCAAGCGGGCCCATTTTTCGCAGTTGTTTGAGTTGATCGGCGAAATCTTGCAGTGAGAACTCACCCGCCATCAATTTTTCAGCTTGTTCGCGCGCGGTCTTTTCGTCGTAGGCAGCTTCAGCCTTTTCAATCAATCCGAGGATATCGCCCATGCCCAAAATCCGCCCCGCCAACCGTTGCGGATCGTAGACTTCGAGGGCGTCGAGCGCCTCGCCGGTTCCGAGGAACTTTATCGGAATGCCGGTTACCGCCCGGATGGAAATTGCCGCGCCGCCGCGCGCATCGCCTTCGATCTTCGTGAGTACCAAACCGGTGACCGGGATTGATTCTCTAAACCCCTTGGCGATGTTGACTGATTCTTGACCAATCATCGAATCGACCACGAGCAGGATCTCGGCTGGCTGGACCTGGGTTTGGATTGCTTGAAGCTCATCCATCAGCTCACGGTCAAGCTGAGACCGCCCGGCGGTGTCCAGGATCATGACCGTAAACCCGCCTTTTTGGGCTTGTTCGAGAGCCTTCTTCGCCATCTGCGGCGGGGAGAGATTTGGCTCGTAGGCAACCGGGACGTTCAGACGTTCGCCGAGGGTTTCCAGTTGGCGCACCGCCGCCGGACGATAGGGGTCGCAGGCGACAAGCATGACCCTTTCACCCTGCGAGCGGAGCAAACGAGCCAGCTTTCCTGCAGCGGTGGTTTTACCTGAGCCTTGCAAGCCGACTAACATGAGTGGGCGCGGTTTTTGCCCCGCCAGGTTCAGCCGTTCGGCTGGTCCCAAAGTGGCAATGAGCTCCTCATTGACGATTTTCACCACTTGCTGACCGGGGTTCAGCGCCTTTGAAACCTCTTGTCCAACCGAGCGCTCACGCACGCGACTGACGAAGTCTTTCACAACGCCATAGTTCACGTCCGCTTCTAATAGCGCCATGCGGACTTCGCGCATTGCGGCATCGACATCGGACTCGCTCAATTTGCCGCGCCGGCGCAAGCCTTTAAATACATCATCGAGGCGTTGGGTCAGACTTTCGAACATAGCATTGCATTTTAGCGTGGAAGCGAATAATGGTCAAGGTGCGTTTGGAATTACAAAAACTATTAATCGCGTAACCATTTCTTCCTTTACGTGTTACATCAGGAGAATAAAACGAAACCGTCAGCGTTGCAGCAATTATCTTTTTTTATTCTCGCCTGGAGGAATAGCAGATGTCGAAAGTCGCTTTGATTACCGATAGCACGGGGAATCTTCCCGCTAATTTTGTAAATGAATACTCGATCACAGTGGTACCTCAGGTGTTGATCTGGGGGGATGAAACCTTCGAAGATGGCGTTGATATTCAGCCAAGCGAATTCTATGAACGGCTAAAAAACGCCAAGCAGATGCCCAGCACCTCTCAGGTAACTCCAAAAAGTTTTCTTCAAGCTTATCAAGAGCATTTGGATAAAGGCGATGAAGTTCTCTGTGTGCTGATCTCCGAAAAACTATCGGGGACAATCGCTTCGGCGGTTCAGGCGAAACAATCCTTTGCCAATTCTCCGATTGAGATTGTAGATTCGGAGACGACCTCTCTGGCGATGGGTTTCGTCGTCCTCAAGGCGGCGGAAGCGATAAAACAGGGCGCGAATCTGAAAGAGGCGAAAGAGGTTGCCGAGCAGGCGGTTAACCACGTGGGAGTTGTGTTTGCCGTGGATACGCTCGAATTCCTCCATCGTGGCGGGAGAATCGGCGGGGGCAGCCGCTTTCTCGGTACAGCGTTGAACATCAAACCTATTCTTGAGGTGCGAGACGGGCGCGTTGAAGCGGTCGAGCGCGTGCGTACGCGCGCCAAATCGCTTAACCGCCTGGTTGAGCTGGCGGAGCAGGGCATCAACGGCAAGCAGCCCGTGAGGTTGGCAGTTTTGCACGCCGATGCTTACGACGAAGCGTCTCAACTGTTAGAGCAGGCTTCCGCGCGCATTGAGAACGTCCAGGCGTTCCTGGCTGAGGTCAGCCCGGTCATCGGTACGCACGCGGGACCCGGAACGGTGGGTTTAGCCTGGATGACGGGCGGCTAGTCAGACCCCTTGATCTGATTATCTAAATTGCTTTCCGTTTATCCTACCCTGGGCTGGTGGGGGATATGGGCTGTTGCCGGCTGGCAGGGGTTTCGTGGTACACTTTAATTGAATAAACAGAATTGACGGGGGCAAATCGCGGTATTATCCTATGGTGTATGCCGTTATTGGATTTTGGAGCGCTCGTATTTCACGATTCTTGCAACCTGATAACCGGAGAACTATGGATTACTTTTTCGCTGACCCTTCTGAGCCGCGGCTGCCCCCAGATGAAGTCACGATCCGATCATTACAAGCGGATCTTTGGCCCGATAAGCGGCGCTTGAGAGTGTATCTCGAAGTGGACCTTTCTCAAAAGCGTCCTAGCGCCGAGCTAAAGGTGTACAACCCACAGGGCAAGCTTGTCGCGGAGGCAGACGTCATCGAAAGCATGAGCCGAAGAATGGAGATGAACCTGCATTTGCGCGGCGATCTCCAACCGGGCGAGTACACGCTTGAGGCGGTAGTATTCTTTGTCGATCTTCCAGATCTCGAGAATCCTCACCTCGAACCCGATTCAATCGAGCGGAAAGTTGTGGACACCAAAAAACAAACATTTGTGTTGACTGAGGAGTAACTGCGAGATAGTGGTTTTTTATTAAAGTGAGAAAATTGAGACCAAATCCTTTCAAATTAGTTAACTCGACCGCCGCAGCCAAGTTCATCGCTGATTTGTCGTTTTTGATGGTTTAATTATCTTATGGCGAAGAGCGATCAACCATCCAATCATCTGCCGGTGTTTTCGGTTGTGCGGATGGCAGTGTTAGTTCTGATAGCCTTAATGCTTCTCCTAGCGGCATTCTTGGTGGGACCCTCATTTCTTAAGCGGTTTCGACCCGGAGGATCGTTAGCTAATGCAGTTATTGAGGATCAATCGACCTCAACATCGTCGCCCACGCCAACCGTCACGCTAACGCCGACGCCCGAAAATGTCGAGCCGGAATTGGAAACAGTCATTCCGACTGCTCTGCCCGCTGCTGTTAGCGGCGCTGACCCGCAGTCCGTGATATTTCTATCAATATCTGAAGCCGGGTACGCACATTTATTTGCCTTTTTCCCCGAATCGTTCGATTTGAAGCGCCTGACAATGGGAGATTGGGACGACATCGCGCCCGCGGTAAGTCCGGATGGCAACTGGCTGGCATTTGCTTCGAACCGCGGTGGGCAGTTCGATCTTTTCCGAATGAGTTTGGAAACCGGGAAAGTCGAACAGCTTACGAACACGCCCGAATACGAGTCGAACCCAAGCTGGTCGCCAGATGGCTTGTGGCTGGCGTATGAAGCCTATATCGCCGATGAAGAAGGCGGTAACCTTGAGATCTTAATCCGCCCTGTTGATGGGTCTCAGCCGGCGATCCGGCTGACGGATGACCCGGCTGCCGATTTTGCGCCGACCTGGTCTCCGGGCGGTCGTCAGATTGTCTACGTTTCGACTAGAACCGGCGATATGGACATTTGGCTTTCAGATTTGGATCGCAGCGACAACCGTGATCAAAACCTGAGCAACGAACCGTATAGCAACGAAAGACACCCCGCCTGGTCGCCGGATGGGACAAAGATAATCTGGTCGGCTTACAGCCAGGACGGGATTGAACGACTGAACCTGTGGGATGCCCAGCAGCCGGATCTAAAGGCACATCCGATCGCAATAGGCAGCTGGCCCGCCTGGAGCGCGGACGGTCAAAAGATCAGCGCCGCTTTTAACACCCCTAACCAGACTTATCTGACCGGCTATCGCATGAGCGACCATGCAGCGCTTTTCCCGCTGCTGAGTATGAGCGGCGAGATATTTGGGATCAGTTGGGGCAAGAATCCAATTTCGCAGTCGTTGATCCAGGAATTTACGCCAGTTGCATTATTGACCATGCCGCCTTTGTGGCTGCCGCAAACGCAAGAGGAGCTAATTGATTCACAAGGGCGCGCCGCCATGGTGGAACTTGACGGCGTACGTGCGCCACTACCGATGCTGCAGGATCGGGCGGATGAGGCTTTTATTGCGTTACGAGAGCGCCTTGCGGATAGGATTGGCTGGGATTTCCTTAGCATTCTAGAAAATGCCTATGTTCCGCTCACTTCCCCGCTTGAACCGGGATATATCGACGACTGGCTGTACACTGGGCGGGCAATCCAGATCAATTCAGCGCCCTTACAAGCTGGATGGATGGTAATTGCTAAGGAAGATTACGGTCCTGAGACGTACTGGCGTGTGTATGTAAAGGCGCGCCGCCAGGACGGCACGCAAGGCGTTCCACTGCGTGTGATGCCATTTGATCCTTTCGCCCGCCATTCAGGCGACCCGTTGGCGTATGAAAATGGCGGAATGCAGAGCCGGGAGGTTCCGCCCGGATACTGGATCGACTTCACCCAACTCGCGGCGGAGTACGGATGGGAGCGGCTGCCATCCTTGAGCACCTGGAAGACCTCCTTCTCCGGATTGCGGTTCAACGAGTTCTATCTGCCGCAAGGTTTAGACTGGTTTGTGGCGATGTTGGAGGTTTATCCACGGGTTGCGTTGAATACCTCCACGCCGGTTCTATCGCCAACCCCTTCAGCCACGCCCACCAACACGCCTACGCTGACCCCGACAAACACGCGCACGCCCTATATGTCCCCGACGCCGACGGTCACCAACACACGCCGACCAACCTCCCCGGCAACCGCGGCGCCTACTAAAAAGCCAAGAGATTAGATTTCACGTGAACCGGCTTTTGAGTTTGGTGATAGCAATGGTATTCTTTTGGGGGGCAGCCGGCTGCCAGCCGCAGAGACCGCCAACAGATCGGGCTTTGGATTCCACTCCTGAGAGCGCACCGATAACCGAGCCTGACTTGGAGGAGCCGCTCGCTACGCCGACCCCAGTACTGGCTTCAGAGCACGCCATAATTCTCGAAGATCAATCTTCAATAAGCCTACCGCCAACGCTGGAACTTGACCCGTTAGAATTTGTTTTTCCAGCCTTTGACACGCAGACCATTTCACTTTGGCGTCCCCCGCTTTATCCGCTGCCTTGGGAGCCAACGCCTGAGGATCATTTTTACTTCACGCGCCCAATCGGAGCCAACGATGTGAATTGGCCGCTGGCGCGTTATCGTTATGGATATTTGCTCTACTCCGAGCCTCACACCGGGATCGATATCCCGGCGCCGAAGATGACGCCGATTCTAGCCGCCGGCTCAGGGACGGTCATCCACGCCGGGTATGGTCTCTATTTTGTGCAAGACATCTATAAAGACCCGTATGGCATTGCAGTTGCGATAAAGCATGATTTTGGTTTCAAAGGAAAAGTACTCTACACCGTCTATGGGCACCTGGATCGGGTGGATGTGTACCGAGGACAACGCGTGAACGCTGGCGATGTGATCGGGGTGGTGGGGGAGACTGGAAAAGTATCCGGACCTCATCTCCATTTTGAAGTACGCATAGGCGACAACACATTTTTCAGCTCGCGCAACCCTGAACTCTGGATTGCGCCGCCGGTTGGCTGGGGGATGCTGGTTGGGCAGGTGGTCGAATCAAACGGGCGCAGGATTCCACAATTAAAAGTCCGTTTGGTCAGCCTGGAGAACAGGCAAGTTTTTGAGGCGATCACGTATGCGCAGGGTTCGGTGAACAGCGATGCATATTACAGTGAAAATCTGGTACTGGGCGACATCCCTGAAGGAAAATATTTGTTATATCTGGATTTTAAAGACCAGACGGTAAAAACTGAAATCGAAATCAAGGCGGGTCAGGCGAACTATTTTTCTTATCGCTCAACGCGCGGTTTCGATTTTACAAGACCAGCTTCGAAAGGAGTCCAGTTTACTCCTCCAGAACCCCTGGACCCAACAATTGAAGCGATTCCGGAGACTGGCTCTTGACAAATAGAACGCTTGTGCTAAACTTGTCCTACTTGTGAACTTGCTCTGGCTGAAAACTTGTTCTAGTTTTAGCCGGTTTAACAGTTTTTCTGATACTCAAATATTTCTACTGAGGAGCGAAGGGGCTCATGGCAAAAAAAAGCACGCCAGTCTTACCAGCACAATACATCGAGCCGGAGGATAGCGCTCGAAAAGTTGCATTGGACAAAGCGCTCAGCGACATAACAAAACGCTACGGCGATGGTTCAATTATGCGCTTGGGCGAAGCCCACCAACTCACGCTCGATGCAATCCCAACCGGCGCGCTGTCGCTCGATATCGCGCTGGGGGTGGGAGGCGTCCCGCGCGGACGGATCACCGAGGTTTATGGGCCCGAGTCTTCCGGTAAGACCACAATCTGCCAACACATCGTGGCTGAAGGGCAAAAGCTGGGCGGGACATGCGCTTACATTGATATGGAACATGCGCTCGACCCAGCATATGCCGCGCGTTGCGGCGTAGATATTGAGAGCCTGTTGATTTCCCAACCGGATACCGGCGAGCAAGCGCTCGAAATTACCGAGACGCTGGTTCGCTCGGGAGCGGTTGATATCATCGTGATCGATTCAGTGGCGGCGCTTGTCCCGCGCGCTGAAATTGAAGGCGATATGGGCGATTCTCCAATGGGAATGCAGGCGCGCCTGATGTCGCAAGCCTTGCGCAAACTCTCCGGCGCAATCAAGCAGACGAACACCGCGGTCATCTTTACAAATCAATTGCGCCAAAAAATTGGCGTGATGTTTGGCAACCCTGAAACAACGACTGGTGGAATGGCACTGAAGTTCTATGCCTCGGTTCGTCTTGACGTTCGGCGTATTCAAAGCATTAAGATGGGGGCGGAGATCATCGGCAGCCGGACGCGGGTCAGGGTGGTGAAGAATAAGGTGGCAGCCCCATTCCGCACGGCTGAATTTGATATTATGTATAACGAAGGTATTTCGCGGTACGGCGACCTGATCGACCTGGCTGCTGGACTGGATATCGTTGTCAAGCGCGGCTCGTTCTACTCCTATGGCGATATTCGGCTGGGACAAGGTCGGGAAAACGCCAAAGATTTTCTCAAGCAGAACCCGGATCTGGCAGACGAGATCGAACTCGCAGTTCGCCAACAGGCGATGGAGGGGCAGCTTCCCTTTGCCTCTGGCGGCGAAGACGAAGGCGACGCCGGAACCGAGGACGAAGTTTAGGTTCGATCTGCGCAAGTGAAATTCCATCAACCTTTTTTCACGCAGCCAGCTTTCATCTGGATTGGCATTGCCTTTTTTGCCATCCTTCTATTTGGCTGTTCGGGAGGAGCGCAGCCGAACACTTTAGCGACTTCAACCACCAGCATTTTAATTGCGACAGAAACAGTTGGGGGACCGGAGGCTGGATTTACATTGAGTCCCACGCTAATGGTTCAACCCGCGGCGGATATCCCGCCCACGCCCGTGAGCCTCAAGGCGTCTCCTACCCCAGATTGCACGAATGGAATGCAATTTGTCACCGATCTGACGGTGCCGGATGGAGCGCTGGTTGCCAGAGGGGCGCAGATCGATAAACGCTGGCAAGTCAAGAACACCGGCACCTGTAACTGGGATCAACGATACTCTCTGGTTCTCATTGCGGGGACCGAACTTAGATTAGCCAACAAACAAGCGCTCTATCCGGCGCGGTCTGGAACTGAGGCGGTGATCCGAATGCTGCTCACTTCTCCGATGAGTCCAGGGGTGTACACCAGCGCCTGGCAGGCATTCAACCCTGACGGGGAACCGTTTGGGGATGTGATTTATGTGCAATTCCAGGTAAATTAAAACCGGCTGGAAGCAGTTGACCAGCCGGCGATGATGATGTTTTGTGATCTAACCGGCTAGATTCAACTGTTCGTCATCGCTGCCGTTGAGTTCTTCCAGTTTTCCGGTGACGGAATAGATGGTCCGTTCGCAAATGTTGGTCACGCGGTCCGCCATTCTCTCCAAATTGTGCGAAGCCCACATTAAATAATTTGCCTGCTCGGTTGCGGCAGGGTTTTCCATAATCACCCCAATCAATTCTTGATACACCTGGTAGTAGAGCGCGTCCACCTGAGCATCTTCAAATGGGATGGCGCGGGCGGTGTCCACATCGAGATTGACGAAGGCGTTGATTGCTCGATGGAGCATGTCGACTACGAGTTCGCCCATTTTTGTTATCCCGGCGGGCGGTTTAATATGCGGCTGCTCTCCGATCAACATGCAGATTTTTGCAATGCCCTTGGCATAGTCGCCCATGCGCTCCAGCTCGCCAACCACCTCGAAGATGGAGGCTGCCATGCGAAGATCGCCAGCCATAATGGGCTGCTGAGTGGCAATTGTGACAATCACATCGTTTTCCAACTCGAAACGGCGTGCGTTGATGCGTTTGTCAAAGTCATAGACTTTCTTAGCCAGTTTGAGGTCACGCCGGTTGAGCGCGTCGACCGCCTCGTTCGTCGAGGATTCAACCATGCTGTCTAAGACAAGGATTTCATCCAACAGGTGACGGATTTTTCGGTCCAGAGTTTCTCTCGCCATAATTGCGCCCTCAGATTCGTTTAGATAAAATATTGAACAAGATCTTTTCAGCCATACCTTACCTCATCCATATCGACCTTCTACGTAGTCGCGCGTTTTCGGGTCTTGAGGCGTAATAAAAAGCGTATTCTCCGGCGCGCTTTCGACCAACTTGCCCTGTAGAAAGAAAGCAGCAAAATCAGCCATTCGTGCAGCTTGCTGGATCGAATGTGGAACAAGAACAATAGTATAGTCTTGTTTTAGCTCCTGAAGCGTGGCTTCGACTTTAGAAGTAGAAATCGGATCCAATGCCGAAGTTGGTTCATCTAGCAGGATCACTTCGGGTTCTAACACCAGGCTGCGCGCCAGACAAAGCCGTTGTTGTTGTCCACCGGAGAGAGCCATGGCAGGCTCATCCAGGCGGTCTTTAGCTTCGTCCCATAGCGCGGCTTGACGCAAACTACGTTCAACCGCGTTGTCGAGGATTTTCTTGTTCTTTTCACCCTTCACTTCTAAGGCATACGTCAGGTTTCCGCGGATGGTCAACGGCAGCACAACTGGACGAGCAAAGACCATTCCCACGCGGCGCCGCAATTCGATCACGTCGACTTTTCTGTCATATATGTCCAGGTAGCTGCCATTTGCGATTGCCAGTAGAATGGTTCCCGACCTGGTTGCTACGTCAGCCAGGTCGTTCAACCGGTTGATCGCTCTAAGCAAGGTTGATTTTCCACCTCCAGCGGGCCCGAAGAAGACCGTAATCGTATTGGCTTGGATCTTTAGATTGATATTATGAAGCGATTCCGTTCCATCGGAATAGCTCAATGAAAAATTCTGGATGATTATTTTGTCCACTGACATCACCATTGACGGCGCGCCCGCACGCGCGATCGAATGACGGTGGCAACCAGGTTCATCCCCAGCACCAGGATCAGGAGCACTAACGCGGTCCCATATTGGATGCCCGCTGGCATGCCAGGCACTTGCGTGGAAATCACATACAGGTGATAGGGGAGCGCCATAGTCTGGTCGAGGGGAGATTCGGGTAATCGGGGCAGATAGAACGCGGCAGCGGTGAACAGGATCGGGGCAGTCTCGCCAGCCGCTCGCTCGAGACCCAGCACTACGCCAGTAAGAATGCCCGGTTGAGCTTGCGGCAAAATAACCCGGCGGATGGTTTGCCACTTTGTAGCCCCCAACGAAATGCTTGTCACTCGGAAAGCTTGGGGGATCGTCCGCAGCGCTTCTTCGGAGGTGCTGATAATCACCGGGATGTTCATGATTGCCAGGGTGAGCGCCCCGGCGAGAATGCTCGTGCCAAATTTCATCGCAATGACAAACAGACCCAGCCCGAACAATCCGTACACAACCGAAGGGATGCCGGCAAGCGTGATGATTGCAATGCGGATAATCTGCGTGATTCGATTATCGGGGGCATATTCCGCCAGATAGATCGATGCAGCGATGCCTAATGGCACGGAGAAGAGGGCGGTTCCGAGGATCAGATAGATTGTGCCGACGATTGCCGGCCAAATACCGCCGGACTTCATTCCATTATAAGGAAACCCAAAGATGAATTCAGGTGTGATTGTTTGAAACCCTTGCACAATGATCACGCCGATGATGAGGAAAATTGGGATGACTGTCAACAGCGTGGCGCCCAGTAAAATAAGGAAACCGACCCGTTGAATGCGATTGCGTGCGGCAGAACCAGATGAATGGAGGGAGTTGGGGGTTACCTTCTTCATGAATAATCCGCTGGCTGATCGTTAAGACAAAATCCGTTCTGAACGCTGGCGCTTTCGAAACACGACGGAAGCCGCAGTCAAGTTGATTAGGAGGGTGACGATGAACAAAGTTATGCCGATCAAAAACAGCACATGATAGTGCACGCTTCCTGTTGCAACTTCGCCCATCTCCGCGGCGATTGTCGCCGTCATGGTTCTAACGGGGGCAAAGAAACCAGACAGACCGCGCGGAATCACCGGCGCATTACCGGTGACCATTAGAACCGCCATAGTCTCGCCTACGGCGCGCCCGATGCCGAGCATGCACGCGGTAAGAACGCCCGAACGTGCGGCTGGCAGCGTCACATTCCAGATGGTTTGCCATTCAGTGACGCCCAAGGCGATCGAGGCGTCGCGATAAGACTTCGGGACAGAATAAAGCGCATCTTCTGACACGGATACGATCGTTGGAAGCGCAGTGGCAGCAAGCAGCATGGAGCCAGCGAAAGCAGTCAAGCCGGTGGGAAGGTCTAACAGAAGGCGCAGATAAGGCGCCAGAATCACAAAGCCAAAGAAGCCTAAAACAACGGATGGGATACCCGCTAGTACTTCAACGGATGGTTTCAGAATTTCACGCGCCCATTGTGGAGCCACCTCAGCAATATACACCGCAGTACAAATCCCGATTGGAACTGCGATTATCGTTGCGCCCAGCGTTACGATGAGCGAGCCAGCTAATAAGGGCGTTAAACCGAAGAAGTCCTCTATCGGATACCAACATGAACTGAATAGATTTGAAAGAGGAACCTCGCCAAGAGCCGGTAAACCCTCGCGCAGCAAGTATATGAAAATCAACCCTACGAAGATAATGGCTGAGTAACCTGAAAGGCGAATTGCCCAGAGTATGATCTTTTCCTTCCAGTCTTTTGTTTTTTCCATGCGTTACCTTTGAATAAGTATTGTTGGAAGCCTTGGGCTATTGTCAGTTGTTGAATTCATTCCCTGCAATTGGAACAAAACCTAGATCGAACACGATTTTCTGCGCTGTGGGCGTAAGAATCCAGTTCAAATAATCTCTTATGTTGCCAGCGGGTTCCCCAGCAGTGTACATATAGAGGTCACGGGCGATCGGGTAGCTGCTGTCATTTACCGTGGTCGTAGATGGCAATACATATGGCGAATCCTCCCTGCGAGCTACTTTGATGATTTTGACATCGGGAGTGACATAACCTAATCCGTCATAGCCGATTGCATTCGGGTTGTCGCTGACCTCGGCAGTGATGCCCTGGGATGAAGGGAGCAAGAGGGTGTCCACCGAAAAAAGGGTTTTGTTGTCTTTTTCACCGAGACGAAGCACTTCCTCAAGAAAATAGATATGCGTGCCGGAATTGGTTTCGCGCGATAGGCGGACGATCACTCGATCCTCGCCGCCAACTTCCTGCCAGTTATTGATTGCGCCGCTATAAATATCTGAGATTTGGCGCAGGGTGAGTTGAGAGACGGGGTTCTCGGGATGAACAATAATGGCAATGGCGTCGCGCGCTACGACATGCTCAACAGGTTGGATTCCGTTGCGTTTGGCGGAGGTTTCTTCCTCTGGCTTGATCTCGCGTGACGCGTTGGCAAGATCAACCGTGCCGTTAATGAGGGCTGCGATCCCAGTGCCGGTGCCGCCTCCAGTGACCGAAACGCGGATGTCAGGATGGATGGCTTGATACGCCTCAGCCCAGGCAAGCGCCAGGTTGACCATCGTGTCGGATCCTTGGTTTTGAATTGCTGCCGGAGATCCAGTTTTAGAAGACGAGGGGTTTTGTGCCGTTGCTATAGGAAAACACCCTGAGATGAAAAGAATGGCACTAAAAATCAAAACACTCCAGGGGCGCAACATCGACGTGATTATAGCGTTAATAAAAAATGAAGACAAGACCAATAGAGCTGAGTCTGTTGAATGGGGTAGAATAATCGCATGGCAGATGAAAATATTAAAATCCGGGTGCGTGATCTTAGTTTCTATTATGGCGCTTCAATGGCGTTGAAAAACATCACTATGGATTTCCTTTCAAACCATGTGACAGCTTTAATTGGTCCCTCTGGATGTGGAAAATCCACTTTCTTGCGCTGTTTGAACAGGATGAACGATACCATCAAGAACACCCGGGTTGAAGGCGAGATTCTGTTTGACAACGAGAATATCTATTCGGAAAGTTACGATCTGACCGAACTGCGGCGGCGGATTGGCATGGTCTTCCAAAAGCCGAATCCATTCCCGAAGTCCGTGTTGGATAATGTGGCGTATGGGCCGCGTTTGCTAAAAATGACCGATAATCGTAATGAACTGTTTGAGTTGATTCAAAACAGCTTGAAGCAGACAGGATTATGGGAGGAATTGAAAGATCACTTGAAAGAAAATGCGCTCAGTTTGTCGTTGGGTCAGCAACAGCGATTGTGCCTGGCACGGGCGCTGGCTGTAAAACCAGAAGTGATTTTGATGGACGAACCCGCCTCCGCCTTAGATCCAATTGCCGCCGAGCATCTGGAGGATTTGATTTCTCAGTTGAAGGAACACTACACCATCGTCGTTGTCACGCACAATATGCAACAGGCGGCACGGGTCTCGGATTTCACCGGATTCTTCTGGATGGGTGAACTGATCGAATTTAACCCGACCGAGCAATTGTTTATCAATCCTGTAAAAGAATTAACCGAAGTTTATATCACGGGGAGGATGGGGTAACGGATTAACCGATATCGATGTCGAAGATACCGGGGCGCCTCAGCGGCTGGGGTTCGTTTGGTTCACCAGCCACTAAGCTGGTGATGCTTGCTTATGATAATAGCGCTTCCAGGGTTTGATCGCTAGGTTCGACAAGCGTTTTTCCATCTGGGAACACAATGGTCGGAACACTTCGCATACCCTGGTTTACTTTTAGAATAAATTCTTCTCCGGCGCGATCTCGGTCAATATTGATTGATTTGTAGGGGATGTTCTTTTGTTTGAATATCTTTAGCGCACGATGGCAAGCCCCGCACCAATCTGTGACATAGACGATGATCAATTCTTCAGCCATCATTAGCCCTTCTCTCGGATCGAAGATTGGCCCAATTCTAATTCAATTTCTGCCGTCTTTCTGAGCGGATCAAAGCTATCTGGCAGATAGTTTTTTCCTGACCTGATTTGAAATTACCAAGTCTGCGATTGAGGTTCGCTGTCTCTCGTGGTAAACTCCGAAAGCTGAACTTGTTACGATAAATCGCGCCAAAGGATTACACCGGTCGGAATTCTGAGCATTCCGATCTCCGCACTAAGCCGGGCTTTTTCAGGGAGACAAGATGGGTTTATCCCGATTTGCTAAATACTCGTGGGGTGTGTTGGTTTTCAACCTGGGGGTGATCCTTTGGGGCGCTTATGTCAGGGTGACGGGTTCAGGCGCGGGCTGCGGCAGCCACTGGCCCTTGTGCAACGGCGAGATTTTGCCCCGTTCTCCCGAAATCGAGACAGCGATTGAATTTACCCACCGGCTTACCTCTGGGATGGCTTTTTTGCTTGTGGTTGGGATGTTTATCTGGGCGATGCGGATTTTTGAGAAAGGGCACGTGATCCGCACGGGAGTTTGGCTTTCGCTGATTTTCATCATCACTGAGGCATTGGTGGGAGCTGGACTGGTTTTGTTCCGCTGGGTTGCGTACAATGTCTCCGTCGAACGAGTTGTCTCCATTTCGGTTCATCTTGTTAATACTTTTCTGCTGGTCGCCTCGCTTACGCTCACTGCCTGGTGGGCTTCTGGCGGGCGGAGGGTGAGTCTGGCAAATCGCGGTTTTGTTGTCTGGGCTTTTGGTTTGGGTTTCTTGGGCATCCTGTTTCTGGGCGTCAGCGGGGCAATTACCGCGCTCGGAGACACGCTCTTTCCAGCAGCCACCCTGCCCGAAGGGATCGCCCAGGATTTTGCGCCAACGGCGCATTTCCTGGTTAGGCTGCGAATCTGGCACCCGCTAATCGCAGTTGTGAGCGGGACGTATCTGTGTGTGCTGGCGGTTTTCACTACCAAATCGAGAAAAGAGCGAACTATTCGTCGCTTCGTAGCCCTGCTGATTATTTTATTTCTGGTTCAGCTTGCTGCAGGGTTGATGAATCTGGTTTTCTTGGCGCCTACACCGCTCCAAGTGATACATTTGCTGCTTGCCGACGTGGTGTGGATCACCATGGTGCTGCTCGCCGCGATGACTTTTGCTATACAAGATACAATCGTCACCGGGGTTGCCTGAACCGGAAACCTGGGAGACGCCCACGGTCTTGGTTCGTACTGTTCGATTGGAAAATGGTGGATAAGATGCCTGAACAATTAAACGATAAGCGTCAAGTGGAACGGCTTGCTGAGCTGCGAAAAGCGATTCATTTTCACAATTACCGTTACCACGTCCTCGACGACCCGGTAATCAGTGATTTTGAATTTGACCGTTTACTGGCTGAATTGAAGGAGATCGAAGCCGAGCATCCTGAATGGGTGACGGCTGACTCGCCAACTCAGCGGGCTGGAGCGCGTCCGGCTGAAAAATTCCAGAAAGTCCGGCACCCAGCCCCGATCCTCAGCCTGGCGAACGCGTTTTCTGCGCAGGACGTGCGCGCCTGGTTTGAGCGAATTGCTAAAATCGATGAGCGCGTCAGAGAGGCTAATTTCGTGATTGAGCCGAAAATAGACGGGCTTTCAGTGATATTGCATTATCAAGACGGTATTTTCGTGATGGGAGCGACGCGCGGCGACGGCGAGGTTGGCGAGGATGTCAGTAACAACTTGCGCACTGTTCATTCGGTCCCCCTGCACATCCCGGTTGAGGATGGGATGGAAACTATTCCCGGCAGGCTGGTTGTGCGCGGCGAGATCTTCATGAACATTGAGGATTTCGAGGAATTAAACCAGCGCTTGGAGCGCGCCGGCGAGAAAACCTATTTGAATCCCCGCAACACTGCCGCTGGTTCTCTGAGGCAATTAGACCCAGCGCTCACGGCGACGCGGCCGTTGAATCTATTGACCTATCAGATTGTTGAATCCGATGTTCCAATACCCAACCTGCAATGGGACCGCCTGGAGTGGCTGCGCCGGCTGGGGTTTCCAGTTACTCGAGCCGCGACCGTCCAACCCGACCTTGAGAGCGCGATTCGTGAATGCGACACCTGGGTGACCCGCCGATCGATGCTGCCATTCGAGGTGGATGGGATGGTGATCAAGATCAACGATCGTGCGCTGGCTGATTCGCTTGGATTTGTGGGCAAAGACCCGCGCGGCGCGCTGGCGTATAAATTCCCGGCGCAAGAGGTGACCACGCGCTTGCGGGATATCGGCGTGAACGTAGGCAGGACGGGCGTTCTAACGCCATACGCCATGCTCGAGCCGGTTGACATTGGGGGGGTGATCGTAAAGCAAGCAACACTGCACAATTTCGACTATATTGCTGAAAAAGACATTCGGGTGGGCGACCGCGTACGGGTGAAACGCGCCGGTGAAGTGATTCCATACGTCATTGGTCCAATCCTGGATTTACGCGATGGCTCTGAACAGGTCTATGTGCCCCCGCACACATGCCCGGTATGCGGGGAGGCGGTCGAAAATATTCCAGGCGAAGTTGCCTGGTATTGTGTGAATGCTGCCTGCCCGGCGCAGTTGATTCGCAACTTGGAGCATTTTGTCTCTCGCGGCGCGATGGACATTGTTGGTTTGGGCATAAAAATTGTGGAGCAGCTCGTCGAAGCCGGGCTTGTAAAAGACGCGGCGGATTTATTCAGCCTTAAAAAACAGGATTTGCTGAGGTTGGAGGGTTTTGCAGATAAAAAAGCGGATAATTTGCTTGAATCAATCGAGGCTTCCAAACAGCAAAGCCTGGAACGTTTGATCAACGCGTTGGGTATTCATGGAGTTGGCGAGGTAACCGCCGTAGACCTGGCAGCCCGGTTTCAAGACCTCGACGAACTTTCCAACGCTACTCTGGCGCAATTACAAGAGATCGAGGGGATTGGACCCAATATCGCACGTGCAATTGTGGATTGGTTCGAACGCCCCGCCAACCAGAACGTTCTGGCAAAATTGAAGCGGGCAGGCGTTTGGCCCAGAGCCGAGCGAGCCCAAGGGATGTCTGCGGGTCCCCTGGCGCTTGAGGGGCTAGTCTTCGTCGTCACAGGCACATTGCCCTCGTTCTCGCGAGATGTGGTGAAAGCCTACATCCAGAAACATGGAGGCAAGGTCACCGATTCGGTCAGCAAAAAAACGAGCTATCTGGTAGCGGGCGAAGCAGCCGGCTCCAAACTCCAGAAAGCCCAGGATTTGGGCGTGCCTGTCCTGGACGAAGCAGGACTGATGAAATTGGCTGAGCCGAAATGAATCACGCGAAAAAGCCATTAAGTTGAATAGTTCTATACCCTCTCTGGTATTGTACAAAGGGCGTGAGAAATCGCTACTCCGCCGCCATCCGTGGGTGTTTTCTGGATCAGTGGCTGCGGTGAAGGGCGAGATCAAGAGCGGAGACACGATCGGAATACTCAGCGCCGACCAGGAATTTCTGGGATGGGGGGCGTACAGCCCGCATTCGCAAATCCGTGCCAGAATATGGTCCTGGGATCAACAGACAAACATAAATCGAGCGTTTTTCGAAAAGAAACTGGCTCAATCAGCGCTGGCTCGATCTTCTATGCTGAGAGGTCGTGATACGGACGCGTTGCGCCTGGTGCATGGCGAATCGGATGGGCTTCCCGGGCTTATTGTGGATCGTTATGGGGAGTGGATTGTCGTTCAGTTCCTTACCAGCGGTGTTGAAAAGTGGCGCAGCGAAATCCTCCAGTCATTGGTTAGTTTGTTCAAGCCAAGGGGGATCTACGAACGCTCCGATGTGGATGTGCGGCGGCTGGAGGGTCTTGAAGAGAGAGTGGGTTTGTTGTGGGGCGAAGCGCCTCCTGACCGGGTCGTCATTTCCGAGCAAGGGACGCAATTCGATGTCGATCTGCGGCGCGGCCAGAAGACAGGTTTCTACCTCGATCAGCGCAGAAATCGTCTGAAAGTAAAAGAGTTGGCTGCGGGTACAGAGGTTTTGGATTGTTTCTGCTACAGCGGCGGGTTCTCGATCGCGGCGCTCCAGGGCGGCGCGATGTCTGTTACGGGAATAGACGTTTCGGGCGCTGCGCTGGCTCAAGCGCGAAGCAATCTGCGATTGAACGGCTTTATGGAAGATAAATACGCTCAAATCGAGGGGGATGTTTTTCGGGTTCTGCGGCAACTGCGCGATCGGGACAGGCGGTTTGATCTGATCGTTTTGGACCCCCCTAAGTTTGCTCCGACCACGGCACAGGTCGAGAGGGCGGTGCGCGGATATAAAGATATCAACCTTTTGGCGCTCAAGCTGCTCAGATCGGGCGGGGTACTGACCACTTTCTCGTGTTCGAGCGGGGTTGGGATGGATCTGTTTCAAAAAATCGTCGCCGGCGCCGCGTTGGATGCTGAGGCGCAAGTTCAACTGGTGGAGTGGCTTCATCAAGATGTCGACCATCCTGTGGCGTTGAACTTTCCTGAAGGCGAATACCTGAGCGGCTTGGTGTTGCGAAAAGAATAGCCGAGGCAGCAACCCCGGCTAATTCTGAGTGGAGATGTCGGGAATCGAACCCGAGTCCGAAAGATTCGTCCCTCGAATGTCTACGAGCGTAGTCGGTTATCGGGTTCGCAGGCGAGGCCTCAACCGACAGAGGCGCATCTCCTGCTATCCGCTGAAGCCCGAAAGCTTCTCTTTCACACGCTTAGCGGCGTCAGCCGTGCGGCATTCTGACTTTGTGACGCCCGACCCTGCGATCGGTCAGAAAGCGATGCAGGCGGACGTGATCCCTCTTGGGGGTCAGCTTTACTGCTTTCGCTTATGCAGCGAGGGGCAGTGCAGCGTAGTTTGTGCGGTTGGCACGTATTGTTTGCGCTGATTTTGCGAGTTCGGCGCCTCTCGGCTCGCAATCCGGGGCTAGCCTCTCCCGTCGAGACCTTTCATCCCCATGACGCATGATGATTATACTCGCTTTTAGATATAATAGGTAGGCTTATAGATCAGAGAACTGTAAGAAACTAATCTGAAACAATGGGGTTTCAATGGGTAGCAAAGCTGAACTCTTCAACAGCGCTGCCCATGTCGCACCCAGAACAGGGCGAGGATTGTGGTCGAGCAAAATGACGATGCCATTCTCAAAAGCGCTATCGATGGGGACAGCGAGGCGTTTGGCGTTCTCTATGAACGTTATGTAGGCAAAATTTATAACTACATCTATTATCGAGTAGGAAATGTAAGCGATGCTGAAGATCTTACGGAACGCGTATTCCTGCGGGCGTTACGCCACATTCAAAATTACACGCACAGAGGGTTGCCGGTTTCCGCCTGGCTGTACCGCATCGCCCACAATCTGGTTGCGAACTGGTATCGAGATAACAGCCGGCGAAGAGATGTGCCGCTAGACGAGGGCATGTTGTTCTCGCAGCATTTCAACTTTCCTGAACAGGAACTATTGCGAACGGAAGAACACAGCCATTTGTTAGAGGTGATCCACAAACTTCCCGAGGAGCGTCAGGAACTGTTGATCTTAAAATTTGTCGACAACCTCTCGAACGCAGAGATCGGTCGGGTGATGGGGCGGACTGAAGGAGCAATCAAGAGCCTTTATCACCGCACGCTGCTGGCAATCCGGGACGACCTGATTCACCTGACGGTGCTATTCGAAGCAGAAGATCAGCAAGACAACCAAGGTCTCTAAACGAATACTCTTACAGTCGATCCAATGAACGCAGAATGAGCGATGCTGAATGAACGCTGATGGAGACATTCCGCTTTTGGCGGAGGGTTTGAATGATAAAAAAGCCCGAAAATAAAACCCGGCAACCCGAGGAACGCGAACTGCCGCGAATAGAATCCTATTTGGCGTCGACTTTCCAGCCGGTTTCGCCGCGCCCCGATTTTATTGTGAATTTGCGCTCGCGGCTACGCGACCCCGATTTTATAAACCAGCGCCAGATTTCCAATCTGCACTTTTTGCTGCTTATCCTAGGGGCGGTGGCTGTGACGGTCTTATTGGTGGCAGGGGTTATCACGCTGGTAATCAAAATGGTAGGCGCCAGTCATATCCTGCGTTTGACCGAACGTCAGGTTGATATACGAAATTCCTCCATTTAAGCCGCAAGAACCCGAAAAAACCTGATCGAACTTTCTTCATCCTGCTCTTTTTCGCAAGACAAACCTCCAAGATTCTAAGCAGGTTGTTTACCCCTGTCATCTCTACTCAGCAGCGGTTTCCTGTGAAATGACTGGTTTCTTGCTCGTCATTTTTACCCGGCGGCTGATAAAATAAATCGCAGATGTCGAGAAATCTGAGGAAATATTCGTCACAGACCGCCACAAGGCTGGTGATCGGTTTTTTTGTCCTGCTCCTGAGCGTGGGACTAGGCTTGATATACCTCTTTTGGGGGGCGGGTTCCGCGGTTAGCGGGCTTTTCTGCATCGGACTGGCGCTGATACCGGCAGCTTTGGTGTGGTTTTTACTTACACTTTTAGGATGGCTTGTTAAGAAATGGGACCAGTGAACCGCGTGGAAGAAAATATTCTGTTTGACGAGATCGATGGGGTGAAGTTCAAATACCGGCTTCCGCCTGCGAATGCGCCGGTCCAGACTTTTCTACTATTGCACGGTTGGACCGGGGATGAAGATTCAATGTGGATATTCTCGTCCCGCCTGTCTCAGAACGCTTTGTTGATTGCCCCGCGCGGCTTATACGCCAGCCCTTTTGGTGGGTATAGCTGGTATTCCAAAACAGACGCTCAGTGGCCCGTTGTAAAAGATTTTGCTGAAGGCATCGCGGCGCTTAAGAATCTTCTCGAGAACGATCTGTTCTCGATGGCGGATAAAGCCCAGTTTCGAGTTGTGGGATTCAGCCAGGGGGCGGCGCTGGCGTATAGCCTGGCGTTCAGCCAGGCGATAAAAATCCAGGCGCTGTGCGGCTTGTCAGGTTTTGTCCCGCAAGAGATCGACGCAAGTTACCCGGATAAACCGCTGGATGGTCTGCCAATTTTCGTTGCGCATGGCGCAAAGGATCGGATCGTGTCGGTGGAGCGGGCGCGCTCGGGCATCCGGGTTCTGGAACAGGCTGGGGCATTGGTGACGTATTGCGAAGACGATGTCGGTCACAAATTAAGCGCTGCCTGTTTTCGGGGGATGCAGGAATTTTTCAGGAGAATCTGATTTCAGCCGTTGCTTGTGGTATTTAACCTTCCGAGAGGGTTGATGAAATCTCTTCCAAAACCTCAAATACCGCCTCGGCGGCGGCTGGGATGGCGGCTGCGACTTCGGAGGAGAGGTCTTCGCTGAAATCGTAGGTGGGTTGAATTTCAACCGCAACGATGCGAGTTTGCTCCGGTAATTTTGCCCCCAAACCGCGTCCGACTGCGAGCGCGTTTTGCAGTGAAGCGTCATGGGCGGAGGAAAGATGCCCGTAGACGTTGCGAGGCAGGTCCTCCAGGTTGAAACGCAAGATCGAGCCGCGTGGGTGATTGCCCGTAGTAATCGAATCGATCAGGACGACTTTATCAAAGCCGATCATGTTTTCCATCAGGCTCAAACCGCCCAGCGAGAGATATTCGACCTGGACTGCTTCATGATCAATTCCCCGTATCGCGTCATGATTACTGGCGCGCAATTGACGTTCGACCTGCGCAGCAACTTTCCAGCCCACGCCGTCGTCGCCCAGAATGGGGTTTCCGAGCCCGATTATGAGAATGCCAGGTTGGACAGGATCACTTTCAGCGTCCTGTCCAACCTGAGGGAAGGTCGGGGAACTCATTCGCAGTGTTGTTTCAATACCTCAACCGGTTCACCATTGACATCTCGAATCGTAACCTTGAGCGGCATTTGACCCGGGAGCGAGTGGGCTGCGCAGCCAAAACAAGGATCGTAGGCTCGAAACGCCATTTCCACCATGTTCAGCATAGGTTCAGTGATGACAGCGCCGTTTTTGATGAGGCTCTGGGCGGCTTTTTTGATCGACATGCTGATCGGGGCGTAGTTGTTGGTCGTCCCCACGATCAGATTGACTTCGGTCAGGATGCCGCGTTGATCGGTCTTGTAGTGATGTGTCAGCGTACCTCTCGGCGCTTCAACAATCGCCACGCCCTCGGTGGGTATTTCGGTTGGAACGCGGCGGAAATCCGGCGATGTGATCTCTGGGTCGGTTGCTAGTTCCACGATCCGCTCGGCGGCGTAAAGCACCTCGATCAAGCGCGCCCAGTGGGTAGCCAGCCGTTGATGCACTGGCTTGCCTCCAAGCGTTTCATAGAACTTTTCGTACTGTTCCTGCGCCAGCGGGGTCGCCATACTGTCAGCAGCGTTTAGGCGCGAGAGAGGTGTGGCAAAATAGACGCCCGAATCTACCCCGTCGACGAAACCTTTCCAGCCCACTTTCTTGAGATAAGGGAATTTTAGATAGGTCCAGGGTTCGACGCGTTCCGCAATCCAATCGGTGTATTCAGATGGAGCGTACTTCCCCAGCCGCTTTCCTTCTGGGTCGACGACGCTCACCTTCCCATCGTAGAAATTTACGCGGTTCTGGTCGTCGACCAGCCCCATGGAGTAAGTACGATGGGTGTATATGTCGCCCAGGATCAGATCGACATATTCCTTATTACCCAGAACAATATCGTTGAAGAGCTGCAAGCTGAACTGAGCGAACTCGATCCCCCAGCGCCCCATTTCTTCGATCTCATGGCGCTCCTCCTCGGTGATGCCTTTTGTGAGGCCTCCTGGAATAGAAGTGCAGGGATGGATCTTGCGCCCTCCAATGATCTCGACGATTCTATGCCCGTATTTTCTCGCCTGGATGACCTTTCCGCCGATTTCGAGCCCCACTTTATGGATGATGCCCAGGATGTTGCGCTGGGCAATCGGGGCGTCGGGTCCCATGACAAAATCGGGTCCGGCTAACGCGTAGAAATGCGTTGTGTGATCGGTAAAGTAGAACCCCGAATATAAGAGCTCGCGTAATTTTTTCGCCGTGGGCGGTGGATCGACCTTGTAAACCGCGTCTGCGGCTTTGGCAGCCGCCATGTGATGGGCTTCTGGGCATACCCCGCAAATCCGATTGGTCAACAAAGGCATCTCTTCGACCGGACGACCGACGCAGAATCGCTCGAAACCGCGCAGCTCAGGGATTTGGAAGTAGGTGTTGGCGACATTTCCGTCCGCATCCAGGAAGATGTCGATCTTGCCATGTCCTTCCAGGCGGGTGATTGGGTCAATTGAAATCTTTTGCATGAGAGTGACCTCCGGGTGCCTGAGTTCTATTGCTTCCAAGCTGGTTTTCCAGCCCGCAGCAGTGAGCCGGCGAGGTTAAATCGGTAGAATTGACCTGCTGGATCGGGTATTTGGTCGAGAATTTGCTCTATTTCCTCTGGATCGTTGCTATCGATTACAGAGGCAAAGGCGCTTATCAGGCGGGCGCCGTAATCCACAACGCCGTTCGCGGGGCCGTAGCAGCCGATGCACTGTGCACCAGCCTTGGGGCAAAGCGCCCCACATCCATTTCGGGTCGCCGGCCCATTGCACGGAATGCCTTGTTCAAGCAGGCAAAGTTCTGGGTCGAGCTCCTCGACTTCGTGAATGCGGCGAAAAGCTTTGATGGTCTTGACATTGCGCTGGCGCGGGCAGTCATCGCATACGGTGGATTGTCCGGCGCCAATGACCGCGCCCTTGAGCGGCAGGCTTGCCTGACCATTCAGGACTTGAATTACCAGGTCAATTACCGCGGCAATCTGGTGGGATTCTGGCGGGCAGCCTGGCAGGTAGTAATCCACATCAACGACTTGATCGAGCGTACGCAGCACCGGGTAGAACTTCGGGATATGGATATCCCCCTCCGGCATGGTTGTATGAAACTGAGGCCGGTAGTTTTGAGCGTTCTCGCTGGTGACGCTGTCATATACCGCCTTGAAAATCTGCTCGGTGCTCGATAGGTTAGCCAGCCCGGGAATGCAGCCTTCACAGGCGCAGGATCCGAACGCGACCAGGATCTGGGATTTTCGGCGCAGCAGATGAGCAATTTCCTCGTTTTCTTGATTGCGTATTCCACCGTTGAAGAGGGTTAATAAGATTGAACCATCGGGCATCGCCTCGACATCTTTGTATTTTGCGTCCATGGCAACCGGCCAGAACACAACTTCGAAGTTGGCGTCTACATCCAGGATCTTTTCGCCGGTGTTCAATACCGCGATCTCACAACCACCGCAAGAGGCGGCCCAGTACATTGCGAATTTTGGTTTGCCGTTGGTGCTCATGCTGTCACCTCCTGCGCTTGTTCTTCGACGACGGCGTGAAAGCCATTTTCATTCCACCATCTTGGCCAGTCAAGCGGTCCCAACGCCCGCACCTCTTCAACCATTGTAGAGATCTCGTGCGCCAGCTTGACGCCTTCCGCCGCGCTTGCCCAAACCAGTTTTAGGCGCTCTGGCTCGACCCCCATTTGCTCCAGCGTGCGGCGCAGGAGCAAGTAGCGCCGCAGCGCTTTGTAGTTTTGCTCCAGGTAATGGCACTCGCCGGGATGGCAGCCGGTGATCAAAACGCCATCAGCGCCTTCCGCGAAGGCTTTGATAACAAATGCCGGATCCAGGCGTCCGGAGCACATCAGGCGGACCAGGCGAATGTTGGGAGGATATTTCACCCGCGCGGTGCCAGCCAGGTCGGCTGCCCGGTAACTGCACCAATTGCAGGTGAATCCAACCAGGATAGGTTCGAATTGTTCACTCATCGTCACATCCTCCTATGCCAGTTCCGTCATTTTTTCGTGCTGGAAATTGACCCGCATCAAGCCTTCGATCTGAGCAAAGATCTGTTCATTGCTGAAACCAGTGCCAGTGATCGCGCCGGCTGGGCAAGCGGCGATACAAGTGCCGCAGCCCTGACAAAGCGCGGCATTGATTTCACTGACCATCCGGTCTTCATGGAAGAGGATCGCATTGAACGGGCACAGGTTATTGCAGATGCGGCAGCCGGAGCAAATGGATTGATCGACAGTTGCACGCACTGGTTCAAGCGCGATTTCGCCTTGCTGGATGCGCCCCAACACGCGGGCGGAGGCAGCTGCTCCTTGAGCCACCGATGATGGGATATCCTTTGGTCCCTGCACGCACCCAGCAATGAAAATACCTTCCGTCATTGTGGCTACCGGGTCTAACTTGGGGTGTTTCTCGATGAACCATCCATTCGCGCTGCAGGAGATGCCAAACAGGTGAGCAACATCATGCGCATCGTGGCGGGGAATCATAGCCGCAGAGAGCACAACCATATCGACTGGAATCCGGCGCTGCACGCCTGCCAGGGTATCCTCGACCTGAATAATCAACTTTCCTTCTTCAATGGAGAGGCGCGCCGCATCAGTGACTTCGGCGACTTTCCCGCGAACGAAGAGCGTTCCTTCCTCGAGAACGCGCTGGTAAAACTCGTCATATTCTTTGTACGCGGTACGCATGTCGATGTAGAAATTGTAGACCGTCGCGCCAGTTCTTTCATGCACAAGGTGCGCAAACTTTAACGACTGCATACAGCAGATCACAGAACAGTAATTATTGTAGTTGCGGTCGCGGCTTCCCACACAGTGAATGATCCCGACGGAGGTGGGTTTTGTCACCCCATCGCGCAGGACTATCTCGCCATTGGTGGGTCCGGCAGCATTTGACAGGCGCTCGAATTCCATGCTTGTGAACACGTTGGCAAGGCGTCCGTAACCATATTGACTGATCTGCCGTGGGTCGAACAGGTCGTATCCGGTTGCCAGAATGATGTTTCCGACTTCCACGGTCACATATTCATCTTCCTGATCAAAGTCAATTGCATTGGTGGGGCAGAATTTCTGACAGGCTTTGCAAGTACCCCTTTCAAAAAAGACGCAATTCGCCTTATCGATCACCGGGAACTTTGGAACTGCCTGCGGAAACGGGATGTACGCTCCCTTGCGATAGCCGAGGCCGGCTTCATAAATATCGTCGATTACTTTAGCCGGGCATTTTTCCTGACAGATCCCGCAGCCGGTACAGAGTTCTTCGTTGACGTAGCGAGCTTTTTTCCGAATGGTGACCGTGAAGTTGCCCACATAGCCATCTACATTGGTGACTTCGCTGTAGGAAAATATTTTAATATTTGGATGCGTGCCAGCCGTCACCATTTTGGGGGTAAGAATGCAGGCTGCGCAATCCAATGTTGGAAAGGTCTTGTCGAACTGAGCCATATGCCCGCCGATCGAAGGTTCCCGCTCGACAAGATAGACCGGGAAGCCCGCATCGGCAATCTCGATCGCGGCTTGGATGCCTGCGATGCCGCCGCCCACAACCATAGTAGCGGGATGAATTGGGACGTGGAGGGCTTCCAAGGGTTCGTGATGAATGACGCGCTCCACACCGCCAGCAACGACCGCTTTGGCTTTCGCCGTTGCAGCAACTTTGTCGGTGTGAACCCAGGAGACCTGCTCTCGGATCGAAACAAGCTCGCAGAGGTAGCGGTTGAGCCCCGCGTTTTCACAGGCTTTGCGGAACGTGGCTTCGTGCAAATGAGGCGAGCATGCCGCCACAACCACGCGAGTCAGACCTTGCTCCTTGATATCTTTTTCTATCAGTTCTTGACCGAGACTGGAGCACATGAATTTGTAGTCACGGGTGATCACCACGCCGCGATCTCCCAGCTCTTTCTCTGCCCAGGCAGCCACATCTTCAACATCCACTATCCCAGCAATGTTGGTGCCGCAGTGGCACACATAAACGCCGATGCGCTCTTTTCCCTCAATTTCGGTTTGCTTTTTCATAGCGTCTTCTCCTCATTGACGGGCATCTTTGGCATGGGTAAACCAGTGGGTTTCTTGCGCCGGGGCTTAACTTCTGGTTCTTCTTGTGGAACTTCGACACCGATGCGGCTCAACGCTTCACGTGCACTGACCAGTTCTCTTCCTAATCCAAGCTTTTTCGCCTCGATTCCAAAAGCCAGACCAATGAGTTGGGTGAAGAATAGAATCGGCATCTTGTAGTTTGTGTGGAAATATTGGTTTGTCTCGTTTTGGTAGGCATCCAGATTCAACTGGCACATTGGGCAAACAGTGACCATCACATCTGCTTTGTGATGGTCTGCAGAGGAAATCAATCTGCGGATCAGTTCGAACGCAGTTGTTGGACTGATCTGGGTCATATGTCCGCCGCAGCAATGCGTTTTAAGCGGGAAATCGATCACCTCAGCGCCAAGCGCTTTGAGCAGCCGGTCGAGTTCGTTTGGATATTCATAATCCGACCAGCGTTTCTTATAGTCTGGTCGGGGAACCATGCAGCCGAGATAAGGCGCAACTCGCAAACCTTTCAGAGGGTGAGTGACCCGTTCCTTGACGGCATCCAAACCAACCTCATTGATGATGATGTCTAACAAATGGCGAATCTCGAGGGTGCCTGGCGTATAATCCAACCCGCCTTCAGCCAGAGCGACATTGACCAGTTCGCCCAGGCTTGGTCTTTCAGCCATGTAATAGTCGGCTTTAGCGAGATTCAGATAACAGGCGCTGCAAGAAGCTACTACGGTTCGATCCCCGTTGGTCTGGCGTGCGGCTAATGCCAGGTTACGGCTGATCAGCGCATAAGCCGGCACAGTGCTGATGCCAAGGTATTCGGTTGCCCCGCAGCAGTTCCAATCGTGCACTTCTTCAAAATCTAACCCTAGCGGCGCCAGAACCGCTTGCATGGATTCGTTGTACGCCTTGGCGCTGGTGTCCATGGCACAGCCAGGATAGAAGATATATTTCTTCATCAGACCACCTCCAGCTCTTTGGCGCGTGTAAGGATGGCTTTGAGTTGATCCATTCCTTCAATGCGGGTTGGTGTAATATCCATGCGTTTCTTGCTCAGCATGCCAAGCCCCATGGGCGCCATGCTGGGCATTCGGAGTGGGAAATGCTTCAGATAATGACGGGTTGCCAAACCGAACTCATAGCTTCTGCCATAAGTTTCGACCATGTCGACAAAAGTTTGCGAGAAATCGGGGGCAGTCGCTTCCTTGTAAAGTTTTTCCTGAATCGCCATGCTCTTTAGGGTGTACATCACATCTGCGATATGCACGTCTTGAGGACAGCGCACCACACAGTGGTAACAGGAAACGCAATACCAGGGAGTGTTGCTGCTGAGAGCGGCTTCGCGTAAGCCCGCCCGGATTAAAGCAAAGAGCATCCGCGGGGTATGGTCCATGTCGACCGAAGACGGGCAGGAGCCTCCGCACGTGCCGCACTGGATGCACATTTCGAGGCGCGATACACCTGCGGTCCGCGCGCTGACTTCTTCTAGAAATCTCAGATTGGGGTTCGGATCCGAGGAACGGAAGACCTGAGCTGCCAACTGTAACCTCCTGCAAGGATCACTAAATGTAGCGGCGAAAACGATATGCCTTGTCTTGTGTTGAAAATCCTGACCAAGGGATGGGTGAGGGTATGGGTTGTTTCATCTTGCGATGCTGCACCTCCTGAAACGAATCCTATTGCTTCAGTTGCTGTTTTCAAAACTGACTCAAGTATTAAATAATTGCCTAGACCTTTCCAGTAACAAATAGCACTATGGAACCATGACAAACGTTACTTGTGAACTTGCGGATAATATAGTGATTTTCTTCACAAGCTGTAAGTCGAACCTGCTGTTTGTGCGTTCAAGTGGGGAGATTATTATCCGGATTTGTGGTCGTCATTCCTGTTTCCTCCCTGGAATTTTCCAACTTTTTAGTATTGCGGTAAAATGACATGACCACAAGATTCGGAGTGCGAATGAATAAAACAGATGCTTTTGCCGAGAAAGCCATTAACACAATTCGTTTTCTATCCGCTGATGCAGTGGAAAACGCCAACTCCGGTCATCCAGGATTGCCTATGGGGGATGCTTCAATGGCATTCACCGTTTGGACCCGCCATCTGCGGCACAATCCACAAAATCCAAAATGGCCCAATCGCGATCGTTTCGTTTTATCGGGCGGGCATGGATCGATGCTGCTTTACAGCCTGCTCTATTTGACGGGTTACGGGTTGGAACTGGATGAACTGAAACAATTCAGGCAGTGGGGCAGCCGTACTCCCGGTCATCCTGAATACGGTCATACGCCCGGGGTTGAGGTGACCACCGGACCCTTGGGGCAAGGATTCGGGAACGGGGTTGGAATGGCGATTGCGGGAAAGCACCTGGCTGCGGAATTTAATCAACCGGGCTATCCAATTTTCGATTATTTTGTCTATGGGATTGTCACAGACGGCGACCTGATGGAGGGAGTCGCATCTGAAGCGGCTTCGCTGGCGGGTCATCTTGGGCTTGGCAATTTGATCTATCTTTACGACGATAATCGGGTCTCTATAGATGGCGGAACCGATCTGGCTTTTACGGAAGACCGCCTGGCGCGGTTTCGAGCATACGAATGGCATGTACAACAGGTTGCAGACGGCAATGATGTCGATGCAATCGACGAGGCGATCACACAAGCGAAAAACGATCCCAGACCTTCGCTTATCGCAGTAAGAACCGTGATTGGTTATGGGCTGCCGCACAAAGAGGGAACCTCGGCGGCGCATGGTGAACCGCCAGGCGAATCGGAATTGAATGGCGCAAAGCGAAACCTGGGGTGGCCGCTCGAGCCGTGGTTCCTGGTCCCGGCGGATGTGCTCGAGTTTTTCCGCCAGGCAATTGGGAAAGGCGAGGAAGCGAATAAAGCCTGGAACGACCTGTTCAATCGTTACGGCAGGGAGTTTGGGGAGGCAAAAAGCGAACTAGAAAGAAGATTGGAAGACAAGCTGCCGCGGGGCTGGGCGCTAAATTTACCAGAATTTGCCGCGGACCCCAAAGGCATGGCGACGCGCGCATCGTCCGGCGAAGTTCTCAACGCGCTGGCGCTCAAACTGCCGGAATTATTGGGCGGTTCGGCGGACCTAGCGCCTTCCACAAAAACCTGGATTAATGACCAGCCAGCCTTCCAGAAAGACAGCCCGGAAGGTAGGAACTTCCACTTCGGGGTGCGCGAACACGGTATGGGCGCCATTGTGAATGGAATGGCGGTATCCGGCGGCCTCATCCCTTACGGTGGAACTTTCCTGGTGTTTTCCGATTATATGCGCGGCGCACTGAGGCTGGCGGCGTTAGCCCATTATCCAAGCATTTGGGTGTTCACCCACGACAGCATCGGGTTGGGCGAAGATGGTCCTACTCACCAGCCAGTTGAGCATCTGGCAGCGTTGCGGTGCATGCCGAACATGCTGGTGATCCGCCCTGGAGACGCAAACGAGGTGCGTGAAGCCTGGAAGATTGCGGTAGAGCGGCGTGATGGACCAACCGCATTGATATTCACCCGGCAGGCGGTGCCAACCCTTGATCGCTCCGTGTATTCTGCCGCTGAGAACCTTAAGCAGGGGGCTTATGTGCTGGCTGACCTGGGCGGGGCGGATCCTCAGATTCTTCTGATGGCGAGCGGTTCGGAACTTGGGTTGATCGTCGAAGCCGGCGAAAGACTGAGCAAAGAGGGCATCTCGGTCAGACTGGTTTCCTTCCCCAGTTGGGAACTATTCAAACAACAACCGCTTAGCTATCAGGAGGCGGTTCTGCCGAAGCGGCTCAAGAAACGCATCTCGGTGGAGGCGGGCGTCGCTCAAGGGTGGGAACGCTGGGTTGGCGATGAAGGTATCTCAATTTCGATGGATCAATTTGGGCGTTCAGCGCCTTATATAAAGCTGTTTCAGGAATTTGGCTTTACCGCGGATCACATCATTGCAATGGCGAAATCGATGCTCGGAAAATGACCTTCCAGGTGAATCGAAACTGAAATCCTGGCTAATTAATGTCAAAATAATTCGCATAGTCAATAAAGGCATTTCTTTTTCGCATGCGTTCTGTGGATATTTAATCAAAGATAGCGGAATCCTCGTAATCCCTTAACGAAGTATGTAGAGAATCTTAACTTGGATTCGTGTATACTAGCATTATATGTCAGTCGAAATAGAGCTTGATTGTTGGTTGCTCGTTTTCGCGTTTCGGGTAGGCGCCTGATTATGGCTAAAGAGGGCGCTGCTTTTTCTCCGGAGCCATCCGAGCAAATGAGCCTGGAGGGGTTGGATGTTAATCGGCTCGAACTGTTAGCAGTGATTTGGGAGGCGGCAGAATCACTGACCTCTACCGATACGATGAAACGGGTGAACGGGCTGGAGCGGCTGGTCGAATTTGATGCTATTCGCCAGTTGCCTCTGGTTGCCTATCTTCTGGCGACTCGTCTCGAGGAACCCGATATTGAACTGAGAACCCGAATAGTCCGTTACTTGGGAAGTTTAATTAATTCGGATAACTTTGAATCTAACCCAGCCGGGCGAGTAAAAGAAACGCTGATGGTTACGCTGTCGAACATGCGGACGCGGCAGATTTTCGGATTGTTACAAGTGACCGTATATGACAAAACTGCCGAAGCTGATGTCATGGATCTGCTCAGTTGTTGTTCTTATGCGGGTAGTCATCTCTCCGAAATCCTTTCAAATCGGGATTTGCCTCAAGAGATTCGCAAGCAAGCCGCCTTTTTCATCGGTCAGATTGGATATCTGGACGCACTGCCTGTGCTGGAGCGCATGACCAATCGATTGGAAACCCGCGGCAGTGAACAAGACGCCGTCATGCTGCCGGTTTTGCAGAATGCGGTTCAATTACTAACCGCCCCTTAAGTTTGCTCGACACTCAATTCCTGAAACTTCTAAGGTATCTGCATAGTCCATAGCTTGCCTGAGTTTGCATTTCTGGATTCCTCAGGCAAGGTCCGAGTGAGGAACCATGGTTTTTAAAAAAATAAAAACAATACCTTTTAGGTGGGCTTTCTTCGGCTTGATAGTTCTCCTGGTTATGTTGATCACCTGGGGGGATAATCTGAACGCCAACGCTCAAATCCCGACCGGTTCCATTCCTACAGTCACTGGGACCCCGTTTGGTGCAATCGCGATTGTTTTGGATAATGAGCAGGGTTTTATCAATGTTCGCGGCGGTCCCAACGCGGCCGCGTATGACATTGTGGGTGTCTTGGTTGAGGGATCACAGGTGCCGGCTTTGGGTCGTTCGCCCGGCGGCGAATGGATCCAGATCGCTTATCCTGGCGTGCCGGGCGGTGTTGCCTGGGTGTGGAGCGACCTGTTGGAGGTGCGCGGGGCTTTGCCGGTGATCGAGCCGCCGCCAACCCAGACCCCTCGGGTGACCGCAACAATCGACCCGACCCTGGCAGCTCAATTCCTGGTCGAAGTGCCTCCCACACGTTTGCCGACTTTTACAGAACCCCCGCCCCTCGTTCAGCCGACTTTTCCGGTAGATGCGCCAATTGCCACCCAGGGGAAAGTGCCGATGGGACTGGTCATCATTGGGATGGCAATCATTGGCATTTTTGGTACCTTGCTTTCGTTGCTGCGCGGCCGCTGATTTGCCGTTATCGGTAAGCAAAAAACGACGCTGGAGCCCAGCGTCGTTTTACTTCAGGTTAGTAACCGAAATTACCCGCAGCAGCTACAACCACATCCTGAACTGCCATCCAGTTCATTCTCTGATTCACTGGAACAGCCACAGCCGCAGGAGGTCACAGGGTTCGGATTTTCAATTTTGAACCCGCTACCAGTAACATCATCAACATAATCAATCGTCGCGCCGCGCAGATAATCGATGGAGATTTCATCAACAACGACCTTCACGCCGTCAAATTCTTCGGAAAGGTCGAGATCGCGAATTTTATCTTCCAGTGCCAAACCATATTGAAGACCGGAGCATCCACCGCCAGAAACGAAAACTCGCAGGGCGTAGCTTTCCAAATTCTTTTCTTCCATCAGGCTGCGAACTGCCTGGGCAGCGGCTGGGGTGAGGGTTATTGCATGGGTCGTTGTTTTGTCGGCTAACATCGAATTACCTCGTTTTCTAGTGGTAAATAATATTTTTCCAGAATTCAGAGCAATACTATCATAATTCAGAATTGACGTCAATGTAGATCGGTTCACGAAAATGGATCAACTGCGTGACGGTTTACTGGCGCCAACATCACGTTGCGCTCAAAATAACAACAGTCCGAGTAAAACTGAAATGGCTGGCACGGTCAGATTGTCCCAATCATGGGGCGATATGGATTCGATCAAGGTCGCAGCGAATGTAATGACGACAATCGCAAGCAAGCGTGCTCTTATAAACCCGGGAAACACACCCGCAGCTTGATATACTGCCAGAATAAGCAAGATTGAAATCAAGCCGCCGAAAAAGAAACCGGCGCTCCCCAGCCAGGATTTCCCCTGATTCCAGAATAACTTCGTGCGACCCCATTTACGACCAAAAATTTCCGCCAATCCGTCGCCGCCGCATAACAGCGCCAGCGCAATAATTCCAACCGGCGTATCCAGCCAGAAAATGATGGTCAGGACGACAAAAACCACCCCGTAATATAGGGGTCCGCGGAGAATTTCGCGTGGATCGCCGGTTCGAGACATCGCTTGAACCGCCGCGTCATCTTTAATCATTCCGAATCCCACCAGGGCGAACTGGATCGTGATTAGGAGCGGTACCAGGGCGGCGAGGAAGCGCACATAGGGGTCGTGTGTGAAAAACAGCCAGCACAGGATGTATATCGGTCCGGTGCCAATGTGAATGATCTTGCGGCTGGTTCGGCTTTCGAGCCAACCTTTGTGCGCCAGGTAATCGTTGAGACGCAGCCAGCTCAACGAAGCGGCAAAGGCGGCTATTGTTGCGAGGATATTTTGAACAATTGGGTTCATTTGGGCAGCCTTTACAACCGTGAGCGGAGTTGAAAAGATACTTATTCGCGCCTTCGGAATTCGCGTTCCAGTTCTCGATCCACATCGCGTTTAGCGATTGATTGACGTTTATCGTACAGCTTTTTACCTTTTGCCACGGCGATCTCGACTTTGGCGCGGCCATTTTTCAGGTAAACCCGCGTAGGTACGATGGTTACGCCTTTCTGACGGACCTCATTCCAGAGCTTGCGAATCTCTTTTTTGTGCAACAACAATCGGCGCGGCCGGCGGGGAGCGTGGTTAAAAAAGCTGGCTTGATCGTATGGGGCGATATGGGCGTTCTCCAGCCAGGCTTCTTCCCCATCGACGCGTACATACGCCTCTGCCAGGCTCATCTGCCCAGCCCGGATGGACTTGATCTCGCTTCCCGTTAATGCAATCCCCGCCTCGAAGCGATCTAAGAGGAAAAACTCGTGGCTGGCTTTGCGGTTGCTGGCGATAACCTTGACTTTCGCATCCATATATAAAATTTTAACATAAAAAGAGGTTAGGGACTGACGCTTTGTTGTCGGGGGCTGCGCCTAAAAAATTTCTTGAATGAGCAGGCGGATCAAATCCCATTTGGGCAGCAGCACGTTCGCCCCTTGATCGGTAATGTAAGGCGTAGTCATTTCGCGGGTGATCATATAATTGTTAATCCGGTTTGGTCCGCTAAGGGCAACGGTTATCAACAGGCGCGGCCACGTGGTCAACGGGATGTTGGTGTCAATCGAATCGAAAAAGGCTTTTATGACGAAGGGCAGCCGCGGCCACTTGAGGGGGTTGAGCAAGTTTCGTAACATGGACTTGACCATGAATTGCCCATTCGACATGCGAAAAAAATCATCCGAATCGGCGCGGTCGCGCACAAACGCCAGGGCTTTGCGTCCATTGAGGTGATAGCTGCCGGGCGAATAACCCGCCATGGGTTTGTCTAATGTGATGTCCACACCGCCCATGGCGTCTACAATATCCCGAAATCCTTCAAAACGGACGCGCAAATAATAATCGATCTTGAAGTCAAAATTCTGTTCGATCGTATCGATCACTGCCTGGGGTCCGCTCCCAGGCTGCTGGCTTTCGGCGTAGAAATGCGCGGTGTTGATGCGATTTTCGCCCACGCCTGGGATTTTTACCCACAGGTCGCGCGGAATCGAAAGCAGATTTACGGACCGTTGAAGCGGCATAAAGCTGGTGAGCATGATCGTATCTGTTCGAGCGACAGTGCTCCATGGGTCGGCGTAATCGATCCCAATTAAAAGGATATTTGTTCGTCCGGGAACAAGCATATAAATTGTCGTGCTCAGACAGAGGCAGAGAGATATAAAAATGAAGCCCAGGCAGCCTGAACTCAACCGAGGTGGGCGAAGACGGCGCGGCCGGCGGACGCGATAATATCTGCCGTCGGGACCCAAACGAAACTGAGTCGAGCGCGGGGCGGTCGGGGGCTTGGGAATCGCCGCGGGTTGGGAAGGCGGATATACCGGCGCCCCGCCGGGAGGCGCGGGTCTCTCCGGGGCAGGCGGGGCAGGGTAGTGAGGTTGGGTGGGATCCTGGTTTAAATCCGAGGAATTGGGGGCGTTCCCGTAATAATCGTTCAAATGTCTACTCCACGGGTTTCGGCGATTTCGTTTCTCCAGATTCAGCATCTGGAGTTGGTTGCGCCAACACTTTTGCAATAGGACGTAACCCCATCCACCATTGTTCCTTGGGTCTTTGTTTTTTCATATCGACCATTCGGTCAAAATCCTCGAAATTATGAAATCTGATCTCTTTTCCCTGTAAGCCAATGAATGCACTGGCTGGTTCATTTGCGTCGAGATTTTCGATCATAAAATCAATACAGCGGGTTGCAAGGCGCGTCGATTGAATTCGATCAAATGGCGACGGGCTCCCGCCTTGCTGCATGTGCCCCAGAATCGCCTGCCGGACATCGAACAATTCCCCGCCCTCTTCCTCGAAGAGCGCGCACATGAATTGGGTATTATAAACAGGATTGGCATTTTCGCTTCGGATGATCAACCCGAGCCGCTTGCCATGCGTGAACCCGAAGCGCAGACCTTCCACATCCGTTTGGAGGTCCTTCAAGGTGACACCCTCTTCATTAATATATACTCTTTCAGCCCCGGTCGCCAGACCACTCATCAACGCCAGGTAACCGCAGAAGCGCCCCATCACCTCGACGACGAAAACCCGGCGCAAGGCAACCGCCGAATCTTTGATTTTATCCACTGCGCCAACGATGTTATTCAAGGCTGTATCAGCCCCAATGCTTAATTCTGAGCCGGGCAAGTTGTTGTTAATCGTAGCTGGCAGGCACACGGTTGGGATATTGAACGCCGGGTAGTTTTCGCGCGCATTAAACATCTGAAAAGCCATTTCATAACCAGCCCACCCGCCGATGATAATCAATCCGTGGATTTCGAATTTTTCGATCGCGCGCGCCAGATTGTAAAAATCACTGCCTGAAGGGATCTGTCGGGTTGTGCCTAGTTCACAGCCGCCGGTTGGCGCCCAGCCGTTGACGCTCATCCAATCCATTTCTTGCACGTTTCCTTCAATGAGACCTGGGAATCCATTGCGAATACCAAGGATGATATGCCCACGATCTATCCCGATGCGGGTTGCGGCGCGCACGGCAGCGTTCATCGCGGGGGCAGGCGCGCCGGCATGCATAATGCCCAGGCGGTAGCGTTTCTGGTCTGGTTGGAGGGGATGAGGCAGGGCGCGCAGCATGGTCTTGAAGGTGTCGAAAGCCTCGATAAAGCTGTTGCCGCGCAAAGACATAGCCGTATCGTAATCGTGCAGTTTGATCGATTTGGCGACCAGGTGCGTCTTTTCGACGCACTCCATCAGCGGCGAATGAACGATGCGGTTGCCGCGCAGACCGATCAACTGCGGCTCTCGGGCATACTGCCCGTCGAGCAATGTTTCAACAGCCGCATGTCCGAGAAGTGTTCCAAGATTTCGGTCAAACGCGCTGGGCACGCCCCCGCGCTGTACATGTCCAAGCACGGTCACGCGCACTTCTTCATGAAGACCTTCTTCAAGCACTTTGGCGACTTCTGTGCTGCCAATGTAATTGCCATGCCTGTCATGCGCGCCTTCGGCGATGACCACGATCGTGTCTCGCCTGCCAGCCCGCCGTCCGGCAATCAGCCGTTCGACCATCAATTTCTGCCAGTTGTCGACATTCGGAGGATTTTCCGGAATCAATATCCAATCAGCGCCGGTTGCCAAGCCCCCCATCAACGCCAGATAGCCGCAATTCCGCCCCATCACTTTGACTACAAACGTGCGTTGATGGCTTGCCGCGGTGCTGCTGATTGCATCAATCGCTTCGGTTATGCGATGCAGGGCTGAATCGGCGCCGATCGTCATATCTGTCCCAAACATATCATTGTCGATTGAACCGACTAAGCCCACAATATCGAGATATGGGTGGGCGTCCGCCTCTGCCCCGGAAATTGCGCGCTGATCGATCAATTCTTGAAGCAGACTTGACCATTCCTGGCGGAAGATATTTGCGCCTGCCAGGCTGCCGTCTCCGCCGATAACGACCAGGCTGTGGATGCCGGTTGCGATCAGGTTTTGGGCTGCACGCAGGCGCCCCTCGTGTTTTTTGAATTCGTCGCAGCGGGCGGTCCCGATAAATGTTCCGCCGCGATGCAGAATTCCCCCCACTGAGTCCCAGGTCATTTCGCGGATGCGCTGACCACCTTCAACCAAGCCCTGATAGCCTTCGTATATTGCGTACACTTTTATCCCGCGGTCGAGCGCGGTGCGGGTGACTGAACGAATAGCAGCATTCATCCCCTGGGCATCGCCCCCGCTGGTCAAGATGCCGATCTTGTGAACTTCTACAGTCGCCATGAATGATTGCTCCTGGATCGATTAAACTCGAATCGACGTGAGATTTGATACAATGGATAAGTATAATGTGCTTGATTGAACGGTGTCAATTTGATTTTTTTAATAAACCTTGCTGGATCAATGGCGGCGCGCGCACCGTTCCACATTTCAAATAATTCAACCTTAGACTAAGGGTAACATAGAATGAGCGAATGGAATGATAGAAATCAGAAGGTCATCGATGAGTTCCGTGCGAACGGCGGGAAGATCAGTTGGTTCAGGTCTCTCTTGCTATTACACACTAAAGGCGCCAAAAGCGGTCAGGAGCGCGTGAATCCGGTGGTCTATATGCAGGATGGCGACCGCTGGTTGATCGTCGCCTCCAAAGGCGGAGCGCCGGCGAACCCCGATTGGTATTACAATATTCGCGCTAACCCGCGGGTGGCGGTGGAAATCGGAACGGAGACGGTTCAAGCGCAGGCAGCCGTGGCTGAAGAACCTGAGCGAACGCGTCTTTACAACAAAATAGCCCAAGCGATGCCCATTTACGCGGAATATCAACGCAAGACCAGCCGGGTGATCCCGGTGATCGTTTTGACGCCCCTGAAATAACTCTTGACTGCCCGAACGGCGCACGTTTACCCGATGCACTCGCGCGCGCCGCGTCAATCATTGCTAAGTAAGGAGATGGAGAAATGAATATTGTGCATGTGCATATCCATGTGAAACCGGAGTTGATTGACGAATTCATCTCTATAACGCTCGAAAACGCCAGACAAAGCGTCAAAGAACCCGGCATCGCAAGATTCGACGTGTTTCAGCAGAGCGACGATTCGTCAAAATTCATTTTGGTTGAAGTCTATCGATCGGAAGATGCCCCGGCTGCGCATAAACAGACTGCGCATTATCTTCGCTGGAGAGAGCGGGCTGAGGATATGATGGTCGAGCCGCGCTGTGGCATAAAATTTACCCAACTATTTCCAGATGATGCGGACCAGTGAGGACTAAAAGCACAAGAAGAGCGGTTTTTTCTATGGATTTTGAATTTGCCACAGCAACCAGGATCATCTTCGGGTCTGGCAGGCTGAATGACCTTGGCGCGATTGTCAGCCAGTTTGGGTCGAAAGCCTTTGTAGTCACGAACTTCTTACCCGGGCACGAACTGTCCGATCGTCTGGAAAGCGCTTTTTCCGATTCAGGTCTTCAGATCAATTTATTTGTGGTCAAACATGAGCCGACGCTCTCGATGGTGCAGGCAGGCTTAGCGGCAGCCAGGGAGCAAAAAAGCGATTTTGTGATTGGTTATGGCGGGGGCTCCGCGCTGGATTGCGCCAAAGCAATTGCCGCGCTGTATAAAAACCCGGGGGAAGTAACCGATTACCTCGAAGTGATTGGGCTGGCTAAACCGCTGTTGGCAGACCCGCTGCCGGTTGTGGCGGTTCCTACCACCGCTGGCACCGGTTCAGAGGTCACGCGCAACGCGGTTCTGGGCTCCGAAGATCGTAAAGTCAAAGTGAGCTTGCGCAGCCCTCTTATGCTGCCAAAAATCGCCTTGATCGACCCTGCGCTCACCTTGAGCTTGCCGAGCGTGAAGACAGCCAGTTCGGGTATGGACGCGCTGACCCAGCTCATCGAGCCGTTTGTCTCGAATGCGGCAAACCCGCTGACGGATGCGGTCTGCCGGGAGGGTTTGCGGCTCGTCTCTCGGTCGCTGCGCACAGCGTACCATTTTCCGGATGACTTGAGCGCGCGCGAGGATATGGCGCTTGCCAGCCTGTTTGGCGGGATTGCGCTGGCGAATGCCAGGCTTGGCGCGGTGCATGGATTTGCGGGACCGATTGGCGGGTTGTTTCCTGCGCCGCACGGGATGATTTGTGCAAGGCTGCTTCCCATTGTCATGGAAGCCAATCTGGCTGCCCTGGAAAAACGTGATCACGCAAGCTCGATACTGGATCGCTTTGATGAGATTGCACGTTTGTTGACGGGACATCCTGGAGCAGAAGCTGATGATGGCGTGGAGTGGGTCTTCGATCTGCGCGAAGCGTTGAAGATTCCGCCGTTAAAAGAATTCGGTTTGACAACCGCGGACTTTCCGGATCTGATTCACCGAGCCAGTCAGGCTAGCAGCATGCGGGGGAACCCGATTGTCTTGACGGATGAGGAGTTAGAAACAATCCTGAATAAGGCTCTGTGACGTATTACGAGAAACATCTACGCGCTTCCAGGGCTTTGGGAGCTACGGGAGACCGTAAATGTTTATCGCGTCGCCCTGGTCTTGAATATAAACGGTTGCCGGCTTTAGGAATAGCCAGAAAACCACGTACAAATCCCCGACGGATCCGACGGCATTGAAGATTAAACCGATCATGATTGGGAGCAGCCAATTTACCGGCAGAACGGTGATTAAGACAAACCCCGTCAACGACAGAACAACCAGTGGCGACAATCCTATCCACAAGTAAGGGTTGCGCGGGATAAACCATCCAGGCGCGGCTGCATAAGCATAAGCTCCTTTGAACCCAAACACGGGTTTGCTCCCAGTGATTATCCAAAAAAAGATTCCATGCACAACCTCGTGCAAGATGATAAAAATGACGATGATGGTGATGATTATGATCAGGTAGGCAATGGCAGAAAACGAAACGATATTTACACCTTGCGCCAGCGTTGCCGGACGAAGGATTGAGGCGATTCTTGTGAACAACCACCCAAATGGGAAGAGCAATATCAACCCGATAATATTCAACCCAATCAACAATCTTCGATCTTTTGAAAAATCGATAGCCCGCAGAAGGGAATGCGAGGTTGGGAGTTGAGTCGTTGGACCCTTGTTCGTCATGAGGGACACTATAAATAGTCAATCGCAGACTGTCAATAGCCTGAATGATCCGTGTGAAAACCTTAATTCTGAGCAAGCAGGGTTGACGAAATCAAAAAACACAACTAGAATATTGTCCACTCGGGTTTTGCCCCCTGATTGGGGGTTTTTTTGTGCAAGAAAAAGAAGCGAGGGAAAATGGCTGAAAAGGATGCCGCGAAAGCGACCGTATCGGAAGATGCAAGCGCGATGGCTGATATCACCAGCGAAGCTGTGAAGGTCTCCGAGACCCAGGTTCAGAAAATCATCGCCGAAAGCGTGAATATGAATTCGAGTTTCGCTTCGCAAATTAATGCGAGCGAGGTACAGATGAACCAGAGCGCTGCGGCGGAAATAAAAACGCAGCAGGGCACGCTCACCGCATCTGCAGTTTTGAATGTGGAAGCCGAAACGCTGGATTTTTCCAGTTCAGCAATCGTCGTTGCTCAGGCTGAGACAGTCAATCTTGCTGACAGCCAGGCGGCTGTGGTATATGCTCAGAATGCTGAGATGAACAACGTACAATCGGGACTTGTCGTGGGGCGGGAACTCAATGCAACCACCGTGCGTACTGGGATTCTCTTAGCGAGCCGGGTGAACGGCGAGGTTGAGACGGTGATCGATACGCCGCGGGCATTGATCATCGGAATCACTTCTGGCACTCTGGTCGGGTTGATCTTGTTCTTTTTGCAGGCGCTCGCCCGGCGGAAAAGTTGATTACGGTCTTTGAAGAAATCCGCAGACCGAAAACTTCACCGGCGAAAGCCGGAATAAAAACCAGAAAAGCGAGGGTAACCGAAGCAATTCGGTGAGAGGCGCTTTGAGGAAGGATTAGAAATGGAAGAAATTATTTTACAAGCGACTACTCGGGAGGTCATTGGCAAACAGGTGCGCGCTTTACGGCGAGCGGGCCGGCTTCCAGCGGTCATTTACGGCCGCCACGTTGGCGCGATTCCAATCAGTCTGGACGCGCACGCTACCAGTTACACCTTAGCCGGCATATCTAGTTCGCAGCTCATCACGGTTGTCGTGGACGGATCGAGCAAACACACGACCCTTCTCCGAGATCGGCAGCGCCATCCCATTACTGGAAATTTGCTGCATATAGATTTCCTAGCCGTCTCGATGACCGAGAAATTGCGGGCAATGGTCAGAATACATCTGGTGGGAGATTCGCCAGCGATGAAGAATTACGACGCCGTGATGGTCACCGGACACGAAGAAGTTGAAGTTGAAAGTTTACCTGGAGACCTACCCGAATCAATTGTCGTTGATCTTTCCACGCTCAAGGAGATCGGCGATGGGGTTTACGTGCGAGACCTGCCTGTACCAGTAGGCGTCGAGGTTTTGGTAGAGCCTGACGAAATGATCGTGTTGATGACCGCTCCATCCATTGCGGTTGAAACCGGCGAAGGCTTGGTTGAGGCTGGAGCCGAGAGCGAACCAGAAGTGATCGAACGCGGCAAGCGTGAGGAAGAGGAATTCTAATCGTAGTTGACTAGCAGGGGTATCGGCTGTCCAGGCTGGTACCCCTTTTTAGTTTAATAATAGCGCATCCAGTAAATCTAAAGTAAAACGAGCGCTCGCGCCCCAAAGAACCTCACCATCATAGGGCTTGAAGTAAGTGACGAACACCGGTTCAGCCTGAGCAGGAAGCCAGCGCGGAACTTGTTCGTGGTTGACAGGTTCAGCCAACCAGTTGAGCGGGATCATAAATATCCGCGATACTTCTTCTTGAGCTGGTATTAACGTGTAGGGCCAGGGTATGACTCCGACAATGGGCGTTACAGAATAATTCGTAACCGTAATCAAGGTTTGCAGCCTACCTAAAACGCAGACGTCTGAAGGAGCCAAACCGATTTCTTCACGAGCTTCTCGCAAAGCGGTTTGTTCAAGCGATGAATCGCCTGGATCGGCGCGCCCGCCGGGGAACGAGACTTGTCCACTGTGCTCTGGCAAAGCTGCGTTGCGGCGAGTAAATAACACATGCCAGTTCGCTTTCCACTGAAACATTGGAATTAAAACTGCCGCTGGACGAGGAGAGCGATTGTTGTATTCCGATAGGATCGGGACTTCCTGGATAGGATTCTGATCGCGAGCTGCGAGCGATTCGGCAAGCCGTCGTTTAATTTCATTCTCGGTTAACATCATGATCAATTTATGGTTGATCCGGCTGAATAGATTTATCAGTGATCTGATTTTGAGCTGGCAAGATCGAGCGAGCAAAAATGAGAAAGCCAGTGTGTGCGACCATTCTATCCGCGGGACGTAAGCGATCGGCGTTGGCTTTGTAGTAGCGCAGCAGAATTTCACAAACATCAATAAAGCTAAACCCATTTGCGTGAAATACACTCAATAAACGCGAAACTTGATTTGTGGTAGGTAAAATCGAGCCAAACGCCCCACCCGACTTCAATGCCGCGCGGACTTGAGGTAAATATTCATATGGATCTGGTAGATCTAAGAATAAAGAATCCACGCCCTTTTCATCAAACCCTTCAGCGATGTTTCTATTCTTCAAGGTCACCCTTTCTAGAAGACCAAGCTTTTGCAAGTTTTTGCGCGCAAGATTCTGAATATCCGCGCGCGCTTCATATGAGAAAACATGCCCCTGGGGACCGACAGCCCATGCCAGGGCGGTTGTCAAGGCTCCCGAACCGGTTCCCGCTTCTAATACAAGGCTTCCGGGCCCGATCCCCATCGTGATTAGTATAAAACCGATATCCTTTGGGTAGATGATTTGTGTATTGCGTTTTGTTTCCCGCAAGATGTCGCTCAGCGATGGTTGGATCAAGAAAAACGGGCTCCCCTGGTGAGAGAACACCTGACTTCCCCATGGGATATTAATCAAATCATCGGTTTTTACAACTCCTCGATGCGTGTGCAATTGCTCGCCAGCCTTCAATTGAAATAGAAGGACTTTATTTGTTGGGCTGACTAACTGAACCAGATCGCCTTCTTGAGTCATTTGGTTAAGCTTAAAATCATCCATGAGAAAAAACATTCCTCCAAGGGGATTATATTATGATTATTGGGGGTCGAGAAAAAACCTTGACGAAAACTTAAAGGGCTGATAAACTTTTTTTCGATAGAGGCACGTGTGTTCTTGCTGGAAACCCATAACCGGTCTGGACGAACTGCGTGTTCAGGCGGTTTTTATATCCTGACGCTCAGAGAGCTGAAAGTTAGGGGGACCTTGCAAGCCATAATGCCCGTAAGTTTGAAACAGTTTCACAAGGAGAATAGGAGTAATGAACAGTCGTATCGTTGGCAAGGTTAAGTGGTTCAATGCGAGCAAAGGCTATGGCTTCATTGAGCGCCCAGGCGGATCGGATGTTTTCGTCCATTACACTGCGATCCAAACCGATGGCTACCGCACACTTCAGGAAGGGCAGCAGGTCGAGTTCAGCGTCGAACAGGGCCCGAAAGGTCTACAAGCAGCACAGGTGACTATTCTCTAAACAAATATTGCATTATCTTAACAAACATCCCCCTCTTAACCGGAGGGGGTTTTATTTTCGATTCGATCGCTTCGGTCGGTTTTCGGGTTCAACCAGGCTGAGCCAATGTCCAATCAAGAGGAAAATTATCCCGCACAACAAAGCCATTCCCAAATGCAAATTGCCAACGCTGGCAAACGCAATGCCAAATCGAACCGCCAGGAACTGCCCGAACCAGAAACCCAGCCAACCCAGAACCAGGTACAGAATGAGCTTGCCAGGACCGCCATCGCGCCAGAGGTGAAAGAGCGCGCCGAGCAAGGTAGAAATGATTAGTCCAAGGACCAAAGTTGGGAGGGTGATCATGGCTTTGACTATTTTACCCGACGACGCCCCAGTCCGGCTAAGATTACGGACAATCTGGTTGAATTAACCCGCCGCCGAGACAGACATCGCCGGAATAAAGCACGGCTGCCTGTCCGGGTGTGATATCGCGGATTTTTTGGTCGAACCTAACGCTAATCCGATTCTCGATTTCGGGAGTTACGTGCGCCCATTCAGCGTTTGCCCGATAGCGGATTTTTACCTGTGCCCGAAATGGGTGTTCTGGCGGGGAGCCTGAAACCCAATTCATTGGACCGGCGAATAATTGATCCGAACCCAACTCGGTCAGTGGTCCAACAACCAGGGCGTTGCGCTGGAGATCTTTCGAAATAACATACAGTGGTTTGGCGCTGGTTATACCCAGACCTTTGCGTTGACCTATCGTGTAGTAAGGTAATCCCTGGTGCTCGCCAAGCGGGTTTCCTGCGGAATCGAGTATTGGACCAGGATTATTTGCTCCCGGCGCGTTTCTTGACAGGAAGTCTCGATAATCGTTGCCCGCCAGGAAGCACAAATCCTGACTTTCTTTGCGATCCGCCACAGGCAAACCAAGTTGACGCGCCTTCTGGCGCACCTGGCTTTTGGTCAGCTCGCCCAATGGGAGTAAGGTCTGAGATAGTTCCTGCTGGCTAAACATATGCAGCACGTAAGACTGATCTTTTTGCTCATCGATCGCTTTGAGAAGTTGAACCGGGCCGTCTGCGTTTTGAACAACCCGGGCATAATGCCCGGTTGCGAGGTAATCCGCGCCAAGCGTCCGGGCGCGATCCAGCAGCAGCCCCCAGCGGATTTGCCGGTTGCATTCCAGACACGGATTTGGCGTAATCCCCGCGAGATAACCCTCAGTAAATGATTGCACGACGGCGAGCCGGTGCGCCTGTTTGGCGTCCACAACATAAAATGGAATTGAAAGAATCGCGGCTACCCGGCGGGCGAGAGCCATCGCCTCGGGCGTGCAGCAGCGATTGTCGATTTGGCGCCCCTGCTCGCTCCACAGGCGCAGCATCATTCCAATCACCTGGTAGCCCTGCTCAATCAGCAGGGCGGCGGCGACCGAGCTATCCACCCCCCCGCTCATGGCGACGACAACTTTAGCCGAGTTTTCGGACACGCTCCACCATTGCAGGCAAATCGTTCAGAAACGCCGCGATTTCGTCCGGTGTATTGCCCATCCCGAGCGTGATTCTCAGCGAGCCCAAAGCAAGCGAACGGGGCAAATTCAACGCCAATAACACATCCGAGGGTTCCGGGTCGCCGGTCTTACAGGCAGAACCAGAGGAACAGGCATAGCCTTCTACATCTAGCAGCATCAACAAGCTGTTGCCATCAACGCCATTAAAAACGAAGCTGACATGGTTGGGAAGACGTTTTTGAGGATGACCGGTGAGCTTTGAGCCGGGGATTTCTTCCAGCACATTCGCAATAATATGATCCCGCATTGGCTCGACATGCTTGATCCTGGTTTCACGCTCCGTTTGACTGAGGAACAGCGCTTCAGCTAACCCAACAATGTAAGGGATGTTATGCGTGCCTGCCCGGCGATTGGCTTCCTGACTCCCGCCGGTTAATATGGGCAGGAGAGGCGTACCGCGGCGCAGGTATAGGGCGCCGACCCCTTTAGGACCGTAGAATTTATGCGCGCCCAACGAGAGCGCATCTACGTTGAGGTCATCGACAGATACCGGCAAATATCCGGCGGCTTGAACGGAATCGGTGTGAAAAGGGATGCCTGCTTCGCGGCAGACCAGACCGATCTCGCGAATTGGGTTGACCGTGCCAATTTCGTTGTTGGCATGGATTACGGAAACGAGCGCGGTTGTACGGCGCAAACGACTTGCCACGTCCTCGGGGCTTACCCGACCGAACTCGTCAACGGGCAGATATTCGAGCTCGAATCCGAATTGGCTGGCGAGCTGCTGAGCAGTGCGCGTGACCGCGTGGTGCTCAACCGGGCTGACCAGCAAGTGATCCGACTGATTTTGCATTTTCCGCGCCAGCGCAATGCCTCTCAATGCCAAGTTATCGCTTTCGGAGCCGCAAGAGGTGAAAATCAACTCGCCTGGCTGGCATCCCAGGCAGTCGGCAACTTTCTGGCGCGCCTCTTCGAGCGCCGTTTCAGCTTGCTGTCCGTAAAAATGGATCGATGAGGGGTTGCCAAAACCCTGGGTAAAATAAGGAAGCATCTTTTCAAGCACTCGCTTATCGACCGGAGTGGTGGCTGCATAATCTAGATAAATATGCCGGTTGTCATTGGTCATTTTAGATCTCATCAGGTATCTGCGTAATTTGAGTCGAATAAAGATTATATCGAAGATTGGTGAAATATTGGCTGATTACTCTTAAAATTCTTGCTCCTCTACCAGGGACATCCTTACCTTGATATAATAAGCTTGTACCGTTTCTCACATATTCAGACGAGGTCTGTTCTGTTTTTGTATACCGACACCCATTGCCATTTATATTTTGAACGCTTTGATGCAGATCGTGAAGCTGTCCTACGGCGAGCGACTGAAGAAGGAGTAGACCGAATACTGATCCCTGGGATCGATCTGCAAACGAGCGGCATGGCGGTAGATTTAGCCCGGCGTTATGAGAATCTCTTTGCCGCGGTGGGTGTACATCCAAACGACGCGTTATCCTGGACGGATGAAAGCCTGGATGACCTCAGAATCCTAGCAAAGCAGCCGAAAGTCGTGGCGATCGGTGAAATTGGTCTGGATTATTATTGGGAAAGCGCTCCTAGAGATGTACAAAAGCATGTTTTTACCAAACAGCTTGAACTGGCAATGGAGTGTGAGCTTCCGGTTGTAATTCATGTGCGAGACCGCGACCTGGTTACTTCTCCAGCGCTTTGCGATACTGTGACGATCATCCGAGAATGGATTTCGGGTCTGGTAGAAAAAAATTCGCTGTTAGCCGCTCGACCAGGTGTGTTACACTCTTATAGCGGCGATCTCGAGACGGCACGAGAGGCTTATGATCTCAACTTTAAAATTGGTATTACTGGTCCGGTGACATTCAAGAATTCTGGCTGGCTTCGGGAAGTCGTAAAAAATATGCCAATTCAAGCGTTGCTGACTGAAACGGATGCCCCATTCTTGACGCCGCATCCGTTTCGTGGAAAGCGGAACGAGCCGGCTTTTGTGCGCTATGTTGTAGAAGAAATTACTCGGCTTCGCCAGGATGAAGCCGATTCGGTGTCTGTAGAAATTGCGCGAAATGCACAGAAGGTGTTTCATTGGTGAAAAGCGTTGTTAAATCGAGTGACTTTATGTCCCTCGTCCAAGAAGAAATGCAGAGCGTAGAGTTATTGATGCGCTCGCAGGCAGAGGACCGGCATCCGGACCTGGAATCGGTGTTAAATCACTTGCTTTCCTCGGGGGGCAAGCGGATTCGACCCATTGTGGCGTTGTTGTCAGGCAGGATGCTCAACGCCGACCCGGAGAGGTTGGTGAAGTTAGCTGCAGCAATAGAGATGCTGCACACCGCCACGCTGGTTCATGACGATTTGATCGATGGGGCTATTCTGCGGCGTGGAATTGCCACGATCAACTCTCAATGGTCGCCCGCGGCAACCGTCTTGACAGGCGACTTCGTCTTCGCCAGGGCGGCAAAACTGGCAGCCGAAACAGACTCGGTAACATTAATGAGGTTGTTCGCGGAGACATTAGCAATCATTGTCAACGGAGAACTTACGCAGCTTTTTTTGAGCCGCCGGGTTGCCAGTCGGGAGAATTACGACCAGCGCATCTATGCAAAAACAGCCTCATTGTTTGAGTTGGCAACCACTGCTGCGGCGCTTCTAAGCCCGGTGAGCGAAGAGGTTGTTGAGAAGATGCGTTGTTTTGGTTATGCGATCGGCATGGCATTTCAGATCGTAGATGACATTTTGGACTTTACAGGCGACCAGGCGAACGTGGGAAAACCGGTTGCCAGCGATCTGCGCCAGGGATTGATTACTTTACCAGCGTTGTTCTATCTGGAGGCAAATCCGGATAATCCAGATTTGAATCAATTGCTTTCGGAAAATTATTTGAGTGAAACCCAAATTTCCCGGTTGGTTGGCGCGATTAGGCAAAGCGGGGGGATTCAGCGGTCCTTAGAGGTGGCGCAAGCATACATTTCCCAAGGGCGCCAGTGCTTTGATTCGTTTCCAGACAATCCACACAGGCAGGCGCTGGATGACCTGGCGCGCTATATTGTTGAAAGAGATTTTTAAGCAGAAACAGAAAACCGTGATTGCCATTTAAAAAGATGCCAAAGTCGGCATCTTTTTAAATTATTGGCTGCGCCTAATTGGATGGTTGGCAGAAGCCGGACAAGTCAATCAGGTTCAACCGTCAATGATTGATACATCTTCTTTTGTGAGTTGGAGGTCGCCGGCAGACATGATCTGTTCTGCTTGTCGGGCGTTGCGCACGCCCACAATCGCGCCGGTTACTGCAGGGTGCTTCAATGTCCAGGCGATCGCCGCTTCACCGGCTGACCGACCATACTTTGCGCCAACCTCCTTGAGCCGTTCGACCAGATCGAGGTTCTTGGAGAGGTTGGGTTCAACGAAGTCAACATCCTGCTTGCGCCAGTCGCTGTCGGGCAGGTTCTGCACGCGCTCGCGAGTCATCGCTCCGCTGAGCAAGCCGCAATACATAGGGGAATAGACGATCACCCCAATTTTCTCTAGTTGGCAAAAAGGCAGAATCTTCGCCTCGATTTCGCGGCGGATCAATGAATAAGGCGGCTGGAGAGAGGTGATAGGGGCAATCGCCTGCGCCCTTTGCATCTGCCCGACATCGAAATTCGAAACCCCGAGCCAGCGGATCTTCCCTTCTTGCTGAAGGCGGGCGAGGGCGCCCCAGGCTTCATCGATATCCGTCATTTTGTCCGTCGGCCAGTGGATCTGCATCAGATCAATGGCTTCGACCTGGAGCCGGCGCAGGCTGTCTTCAGATTGTTGCCGGATCGATTGGGCGGTGAGGTTTGGGGAGATATTTCCCGCCTCATCCCAGATAAGTCCACACTTGGTGAAAACGTAGGGTTTGCTTCCCGACCATCCCTTCAATGCCTGGGCAACAATTTCTTCAGAATGCCCCTTTCCATATCCGGAGGCGGTGTCGATCCAATTGATCCCGAAATCCAGCGCTCGTTGGATGGCTTCGACCGAATCGCGGTCATCCTGAGGTCCCCAGGAATACTGGTAGCCCAAACCTCCGATTGCCCAGGTGCCAATTCCCAGGCGGGTAATGTTCATATTTGAACTGCCAAGCTGATTAGTTTGCATAGATCGCCCTCCAATTAATGAGTATTTGATCTTGTAATATTTGTTTGACAGATCATCCAACACGGAATCGGTTGTAGATCCGAGTATTCACATTTTTAAGTGCAGGATATATTTCACGAAATATCTCGAACAGTTCAGCGTACAACTGCACGTTTTTCGCGTCCGGTTCGTATTGCCGACCGGAGCGGTAGACCCGCTGGACAGCCTCCTGCAAATCCTGGTACACGCCGACGCCTGTCCCGGCTAACATTGCCGCTCCCAGAGCCGTAGCTTCCTCCAGTTCAGGCGCATCGACCACGCAGCCGGAAACGTCCGCTTTATTTTGCATCCAAAACTCATTCCGGACCGCCCCGCCGATGGCGGTGATCCTGTCAGCTTTGCGTCCTGAGCCAAGTTCCAGTGCGCGTAACATATCAACGAAGGCGTAATCCAGCCCCTCGATGACGGCGCGCAGCATATCTGCTCGGGTGGTTGTGTCGTTGAGACCCAAGAAAGCCCCTAACGAACGCGGATTCAGTTCAGGACATGCAGTGCCGTTAAAGTGGGGCAGGAAGAAAATGCCATTAGCGCCGGCGGGTGAGTTCTGCGCTTCCTGCATGAGGTTCGACCAGATATTGCCCTGTCCCGCCTCCGCTCGCTGCTGAGCTACGGTGCCGTATTGGTCTTTGTACCATTCCAACATATTGGCAGCCGTGCCGCCACCCCAGATGCAGTAGGTATCCGGGACGGCGTGGGCTTCCACTGTCAGCCCTAGGTTACGGATCTCCTCCGTCCAGTGGGGTGTAACCGTGGGGGTGATGACTAACTCCCAGGTGCCGGTAACGTCCAAAATGACCCCGGGCTGGATGGCGCCTGCAGCCAGGGCGCCGATCAGGTAATCATGCCCGCCCTGAAAAATTGGGATGCCAGGGAGAAGCCCGGTTTTTTCTGCGGCAAGAGGTGTCACTTCACCGATGAAACTCCCGCTCCATTGGGGAGTGGGGAAAAGGTCCTTCTCCAGCCCAGCGATTTTCAACAGTTCATCGGACCAGGTCAAAGAGCGCTGATCGAGCAGCAGAGTTGGGGAAGCATCCGTATAATCCGTGGAATATTTGCCGGTCAGCTTGTAATTGACGTAATCTTCGATGATTAACCATTTGCTCACCCGGCGGGCGATCTCCGGCTCATTTTCTTTCAACCACATGAAGCGGAAAACGGTGTTCCATACAAATGGCTGCCAGCCGGATACCTGAAAGGTCTTTTCCAGCCCAATGTGCTCCAGCCACCATTCGAATTGCGGAGTAGTGCGCGTGCATAACCAGTTGATAAACGGGTAGACTGGCTCGCCTTGGCTGTCCAACGGCACTGCGTCCGCGCCAAGCCCCGTCACCGCTGCGGCTTTGATCCGGTCACCCGGTGGGAGCTTTCCAACGGCTTGGCGAATGGCTGAAGAAATGCCATCCCAGATGTGGTCGGGCAGGAACACCTGCCAGTTGGAATGGTTGGGATCATTGGCGACGGATTCGGTGGGGTGACTCCCGGTTGAAACAACATTGCCCTCGAAATCGTACACCAGGGCTTTCATGCTGGTTGAACCGACATCGATGCCTAAGAGATATTCCATCGAGCGCCTCCGAAGATTATTATTTCACTCTCTATCGAGGTTGCGTTTGCAGCTATCACAAGGGGGCGGACGGCGGAGGTCCGCCATCCGCCCTTTTTCAGTAATTTCTACCAGGATCAGGTGATCCGTCCACTGCTCGCAAGAAAAACGAGCGATGGACGAAACTCAAAGGCTATTGCGTCTGACCAGCCATATACTCCTGCAGCGTCTTGCCAGGATAGTAATGCTCAAAGGCTGCTTCCACATTCTCTTTTGTGACAGACATGTTTTCATAGAAGAAAACGCCTGGGATCGGCGCGCCGTTGAGCAGGTTAACGATCGCAGTCATAGACCAGCGCGCGGGTGCGATGGAAGAGTAGGTAGCGGTGCCAACGATCTCGCCATTGTAGATGGCAGCTAGGATCGGCTTGTCGTTGTCAACGGAAGACAGCAGGAGGTCGTCCATTCCATTGGCTTTCTTGGCGTTCAGCATTCCGATCGTGGCTGAGGAGTACAGACCCCACGCGCCAATCATATCTGGGTGCGCCTTGATAGCTCCATCGAACGCATTGAAATGTTCTTCGGGCGAAATGCCGGTAAGCTCGATGATTTCAATGTCCGGATATTTTGCGAAGACATCCTTGAAGCCCTTGGCGCGGGTGGCGGCGTTGGGGTGTACGAAAGGCAGCGTCTGATAGACGACTGGACCCTTCATAGGTTTTCCGCTTGCCAACATGGCTTGTTCGAGCAGTTCGCCGGCGATTTGGCCTTGTTCGACCGTGTCCGAAATGACGACAGCATCAGTGTTCCCTGCAAGCGGCGCGTTGAGTGTAACCACCGGGATGTTAGCCTTCTCAAGCGCATCGAGAGAGGTCTTCACGCCGGTGAAGTCGCAGGGAGCGAGGATAACGCCGTCCACTCCTTGCAGGATCCATTGCTCAATTGCCTGATTTTGAGCATTCTGGTCGTAGTTCGCGTCATTGACCAGCAGTTCAACTCCGGCCTCCGCTGCGGCGGCTTTCATAGTTTCCAGAATCATGGCGCCCACTTCGTCCACTGTGTAGTACACCGAGAAGCCGATTGTGTATTTCTCGTTGGCTTTGGGCATTTCGGTGGTAAAAACATCCGGGACCTTTACCGCGCCGGGCGATCTAATCGTGACATTCGCCTCAACGTCAACATCCGCGTACCAACCGTTCAGGTCGAATACGTCATTCGGGTTGCCCACGACTGTGAAATCGGGCGCATTGGGGTTCCCCTCGAACGCCGCTGGGGTTTCCGGCGCAGCGGGTTCTTCAAGCTCCGGCTCTTCCAGGAATTCTTTTGCATTTGCATTGGTGATCAGCACGGTTGGGACTTCGGTGAGCGGCGGAATATCGGTCCGTTTAGGGTCAACACAATATTTCAGCCAGGCGTCCACGGCTGCCTTTCCGAATTCGTAAGGCTGCTGCTGGACGGTTGCGCCTTTCACAGCTCCGCTTGCCAGAAGCTCGATTTCCTCTTGGATACCATCGAAGGCGCCGACATAAACATCCTCTCTGCCCAGGTTAGGCAGAACCGTTGCAGCCGCAGGAATTCCATAACCCGCATAGTTGAAAACAGCCACTGCGTCGGGCGCGGCGGTTAGCAGGTTTTCGATCATCGCTGCATTTGCGGGGATGGTCACTTCTTCTCTCATTGCATGGCCGGCTATATTCACATCCGGGTATTTGGCGATGACATCTTTGAAAGCGTTCATTCGCTCTATTACAACCGAGACCTGGGGGCCGTCCGATAAAACGACATCGCCTTTGTGACCGATCTGTTCGAGGATGTATTCGGCTACTTCAGATGCGCCTTTGTAGTCATTAGACCGAATGAAAGTGACAATGTCAGCTTCTTCGGCTGGATCGGGTCCAAGCGCCACCACGATAACAGGAACCCCTGCTTCGTTGGCTTTACGGACCGCCTCCATGCTGCCAACCGGATCGGTCATGCTGATCAACAGCACATCAATATCCTGGGCAAGGAAGTTTTCAACCGCAGCCAGCTCTTTTTTCAAATCGCCAGCGGAGTTGATGATCAACAGTTCGCCGCCTGATGCATCCACGCCTTCCTTAAGACCGGCGGATATCGCATCATAGAACTGATTCGTCTGAAATTCCACGTAACCTGCTTTGTAGGGCGGGCAGGCTGCCAGGGCTGGAGCTTCCGTCGCGGCGGGCGCTTCGGGCGCGGCAGGCGCTTCGGTAGCTGCGGCTGGCGGAGCAGTTGGGGGTTGTGCAACCGGGGTTGCTGGGGCGCAAGCCGGGAGGATTAGCGCCAGAACCAGCAAGAGCGATGCAAACCGAAACAGTGATTTCATTTTCTTACCTCCACATAACTTCTTAGGTTTGGTTTCCAATAGCCAAAGTTCCTTGATTTATTAACGAAAAGGTTAGGGCATACTCCTCCTTTCTCTGTTTCTTCCATCGGTGTTTAACACTTCGTCCAGGAGACATGGTCATCTTTGTCTGGACTTCAACCCGTTGTCCATCAACACCGCAAGGATGATGACCAGCCCTTTGACCAGGATTTGCACGTGATACTGGGCGCCCAACAACGACATACCGTTGTTTAGGGTTGCCATAATCAAGCAGCCGCCCAGCGTTCCCCATATCGAACCGACGCCTCCGGAAATCGCGGTTCCACCCAGAATAACGCCTGCGATACAGTCCAGCGCTAGGGTGGACCCCACATCTGGCAGCCCGGAGTTCATCAGCGCGGCGAGGATCAAACCCGATATAAAGGCATACCCGCCGTTCATCGTATATGCCGCGATCTTAACGCTGCTAATATCGATGCCGGCGACCCGCGCCGCTTCAGGATTGCCGCCAATGCTGCGCACATAGAATCCGAACTTGGTTTGGGTGAAAAGGAACCAGGACACCAGTAACACAACCATCGAAATAACGACCGGGGTAGGGATGAGGTTGAATAGTGTTCCATTGCCAAACATCTTGACAAATTTCTCGATGACAATTGGAACGGGCTTGCCCGCCGTAAGCGTGAGCGCAAGCCCTCGGTACATGAACATTGTAGCCAACGTCACCAGGAATGGCTCAATCTTACCCTTGACAGAGACAACGCCGTTGAAGAAGCCGAGCAGCAGCGCCGCGATCAGTACGATGAGGAGCGCCGGGAGCGCATGCATAAATTCGCCTCTTACCAGCATTGCGAAGCCGACGCCTACAACCGCCGCAATTGAGCCCACGGAAAGATCCAGCCCTCCGAGTGTAATGATGAACGTCATCCCCAATCCGGCGATAAGCACATAGCTCATATTTTTCAGAATTGAAAGCAGGTTCAAGGGGCGGATAAATACCGGTTTTAGTAAGGTAAACACGATAATTAACAAAATTAAAATCAAGACTGTGCGATACCGGATGATGAGGTTCCAGATTATTGAGCTGGTTGTGCTGACACCAGGTTTTGTTTGCGCTTGTATCACGGTCTATCTCCTCCGGTCGATGTGTAGACAGGCTGCTGGGTTTTCTGCGTCGCTAGGCTCATCACAAGCTCTTGTGAAGCCTCTTCTTTCGATACGATCCCTTTCATCCGACCATCTTGTATCACCATGATCCTATCTGCCACGCTGATAAGCTCAGGTAGTTCGGACGAGACCATCACGATCGCCGCGCCGCGTGCGGCTAGTTCCCCCATGATCGAATAAATCTCTGTTTTTGCACCGATGTCAATGCCGCGGGTTGGTTCATCAAAGATGATGACCTCTGGCGAAAAATCCAGCCATTTGGCGAGCGCCACTTTTTGTTGGTTGCCGCCGGAAAGCGAACTCATTATTTGTTCGATGCTGCTGACTCGGATGTTCAAAGTATTTCGGTGAGTGTTGGCGATTGCTTTGAACTTAGACCAATCCAGGTAGCCTGCGAAAGATGGCTGCTGGACGTTGACTAAATTGATGTTTTCATAGACCGGAAGACATAATACCAATCCCGACTTCTTTCTGTCTTCGGTAACAAACGCAATTTTGTGCTTGATCGCCTGCCGCGGGTTGTTTGGGTGGAATTCTTTTCCGTTGAGAGATATCTTTCCAGCGGTGATCTGCCGCATTCCAAAAAGCGTTTCCAGCAATTCCGAACGCCTTGAGCCAATCAATCCGCCGATGCCAAAGATTTCACCCTTGTGTACGTCGAAAGAAATCCCTTTGAGCAATTCGCCGCTCGCCAGTTTCTCCACTTTCAGCACAACGTCGCCAATGGGGACTTCTCTTTTCGGATATACTTTTAACAGTTCGCGGCCGACCATCATGGTGATCAGTTCTTTTTCGGAGACGTCATCCTTGTTCACTGTGCCTACCAACTCGCCATCCCGCAGAACCGTGATTCGATCTGCGATTCCACCGATTTCATGCAGCCGGTGGGATATGTAGATAACCGCAACACCGCTAGCCCGGAGGCCGCGAATAATGTCCATGAGCCGGTCTGCGTCATTTTGGGATATTGATGACGTTGGTTCATCCATCAGGACGATTTTTGCTTTTGAAGTGACGGCTTTGGCGATTTCCACCACCTGCTGTTGACCAATGGATAGATCCTTTACCAGCCGGTTGGGGTCTATCTCATGCTGACCCAGGTCTTCCAGCGCCTGGGCGGCGATTGCCTGATATTCCCGCTTCTTTTGCATGAAGCCTTTGAACTGGTCCTGTTTGTCCAGGACAATATTTTCTGCCACCGTCATATGAGGGCAGAGCGTCAATTCTTGATAGATGGTATGGATCGACGCATCCATCGCATCTTTGGGGTTTCGAAAAGCCACCGGGTTGCCATTGATCAGGATTTCACCGCCTTTATCTGGCTGGTGATATCCGCTCAAAATCTTGATCAGCGTGGACTTGCCGGCGCCATTCTCGCCCAACAAGGCGTGGACTTCGCCGCGCCTCACCCTCATATTTACGTTCTTAAGGGCGACGACGCCAGGAAATGTCTTGCTGATGTGCCTCAGTTCGAGTATATACTCGTCTAGGCTCACACGTACCTCCTACAAATTGGATCCTGCGGGTGCCGCCGAATGTGCATTGACCTGCACAGGCGGAAGCAGCCGGTACGGCTTGTGGTTCGGCCAGGTCTGTTCGACCCTAAAGGCTTCGGCGTACTTGCAGCCACATTGAAAGCCGCGTAGCTTGCTGACCACCGTCATATATTCGAACCAGTCATCGATCCCAAATTGTTTCTTGACGAAATCGCTGTACTGGCTCTCGTGCTGACGGCAGGCTTCAAGTTTCTGTTCGAATTCTTCGGTGATATCGACATAATAATCCGGAGGAGCCACACGGGTCATCCAGACCGTTTCCGCGCGGAACACGGTCGGGATGTGATCGATGGGGGGATACTGAGTGTCCGGGATATTGGCAACACTCGCCCAGATCGCCGCCCGATATGCCAGCTCTCCGACATTGGAGTGGTCGTGGACATAGTCGTCCCGATCCAATGTAATGATTACATCCGGGTTGGTGCGCCGGATCAAATCGACATACGTTTTCCAAGTCGGGTTGTTTTGCCAGACTTCGCCGTCACGATAGCCAAGCATGATCAGTTCCGCGCCAATCACGTCTGCGCCGCGCTGCGCCTCAACGGCGCGAATAGCCTCGATCTCCAGTCCGGTGTGAAGCTTAGACCCGACATTGCCGGTGCAGGCAATGGCGATGTAGACCTTATGACCCTCTTTGACGTAGCGTATGAGCGTCCCGGCGCACAACACCTCGACATCGTCCGGGTGAGCGGTGGCGGCTAAAACTGTGAGCTTTTCTGGCATATTCGAAATGTCTCCTGTGGCTCCTTCCAATCAGAGGATTGAGTTTAGATCACCGCGGTCCGAGTTGGACGGGCGGGAGCAGACGATAAGGCTTGTGGTTCGGCCAGGTCTGGACGACGCGGAAGGCTTCGGCATATTTACAGCCGCACTGGAAGCCGCGCATCTTGTTGAGCACTTCCAAATATTCGAACCAGTCTTTGACGCCAAACTGTTTTTCAAGGAAGTCGCCGTGCTGGCTCTCATGTTGGCGGAACGCTTCGACCTTCTGTTCGAATTCCTGGCTGATATCGACATAATGATCGGGCGGCGCGACGCGATGAGTCCCGATCGTCTCGAAATAAAACACGGTCGGAATATGGTCAATGGGTGGATACTCGGTATCCGGAATATTAGCGACGCTTGCCCAAATGGCTGCCCGATAAACTAATTCTCCGACGTTGGAATGGTCGTGGACGTAGTCATCTCGATCGTGGGTGATGATCACATCGGGGTTCGTGCGCCGGATCAAGTCCACGAATTTTTTCCAGGTTGGGTTGTCAAGCCAGACTTCTGCATCGAGGAAACCCATCATAATCAACTCGGCGCCAATTGCATCAGCGCCTCTCTGTGCTTCCACGGCGCGGATGGCTTCGATCTCCGGTCCGGTGTGGAGCTTCGAGCCAACATTGCCGGTGCAGGCAATTGCCATGTAGACCTTATGACCTTCTTTGACGTAGCGGATGAGGGTGCCTGCGCATTGAAGCTCGATGTCATCCGGGTGCGCTGATGCGCATAGTACAGTCAGTTTTTTGTCCATAACAAGAACTCCTTTCGAAAATTCATATTGCTTGGCTGATCATTCTGGTACAAACTGAAATCTCCGATAGCAACCTCCTTTTCGCTTGAAGAGGCTCAGATTAGAAAATACGGGTTCTCCAATTTGTTTTTCACCTCGTTCAAGAAATTCGCCGCAGCTACTCCATCGACTATCCGGTGGTCGGCGCAGATAGTCAATTTCATCAATGGTTTTTCCAGCATCGTTTGCTCCACCTTAACAAAGGTGTCCACAATCGATCCAACTGCCAGGATGGCTGATTCGGGTGGATTGATGATTGCGGTGAACGATTCGATCCCATACATGCCCATGTTTGAGATCGTAAAAGTGCTGCCGTTCATCTCTGCGGGAGTCAGTTTCTTGGCGCGGGCGCGCTCCAGTAAATCGCCCAAGGCGATCACAATCCCTTCCAAGTCTTTCGACTGGGCCTCCCGGATCACCGGTACGACCAGATAGTCAGCGACGTTGGCGGCAATGCCCAAATGCACATCTTCCCAGACGATGATCTGGTCTCCAGCCAGTGAAGCGTTCAGAAAGGGGTGGTTGGCAAGCGCCGACGTTACGACTCGAGCGATGATGGCGGTGAAGGACACCCGGTAGCCGGTCTTCTCCTCCAGCTTTTTCAGCGTCATGGATCGCAAGCGGGTCGCTTCAGTCATATCTACGCTGGCGGTAAGCGTGATGTGCGGCGCGGCGGCAGCGCTGTACGCTAGGCGCTCGGCAATGATTTTGCGCGGACCAGCCAGCGGGACGATCCTTTTTTGGCGGGCGTTCGGTAAGGGAATGGCAAGCCCGGTGAGGGCTTGCACAGGAGCAGGGAGGTTCAGCGGGGATGTTGTGCGCTCGACAGCAGGCAGCTCTGTTGCAGCTGGCGCTGGCTGTTCCACGGCGCTGAGCACGTCGGCTTTATGAACCCGGCCGCGCGGACCGCGACCCTGCACATGCGCCAGATCCACCCGGAGCTGAGCCGCCATGCGGCGGGCAACTGGCGTGGCGCGTACTTTGCCGCGCAACTCGCCTGATGGAATGGGCGCCAATTCGGCAGCCGTCACAGTTGCTGTCTGGCTTAATGTCTCTGGCTGCGCTTCGCTCCCATATCCCGCAATGGCGGGCTGAGGCGTTCTATCGGGCGCTTTTTCGCCGGGCGCCAGAATATAACCAATGGTTTGCGTGACGGGAATAACGTCATCTGGGCGCGCGCTTATCTGGGATAGTATTCCGCTCGCGGGAGCTTCGATCTCTATGGCAGACTTATCGGTCATGATCACAAAGAGCGGCTGACCCTTCTCGACCTGCTCGCCTTCCGCGCGCAGCCACTCGACAAAGGTGCCCGTCTCCATCACCATATCTACCTTGGGCATGATAATTTCGGTTGCCATGCCTACCTTCCCTCACGCGCCAGCGCGCGGGCGGCTTTCTCGATGTCTTCAACTTGCGGAACCGAGGCGCGCTCCAGGGTGCGGTTGTAGGGGATGGGGATATTGCGCCCAGCCAGGCGGCGAATGGGTGCATCCAAATAATCGAATGCTTCGCTTTCGGCGATCACCGCTGCCAGCTCGCCGCCAAAACCGCCCGTTACGGGCGCTTCGTGTACGATGAGCACCCGCCCAGTTTTGGACACCGACTGGACGATGGTTTCCGTGTCTAGGGGCTTTAAGCTGCACAGGTCGACGACCTCAACTTGGATGCCTTCTTCAGCTAATTTAGCAGCCGCCTCTAAAGCCCTGGGCACCATGATGGAATAAGACAGCAAGGTCAAGTCGCTGCCTTCGCGGACAACCTTGGCTTTACCGAAGGGGATCGCGTAAACCTCTTCGGGAACGCTAGCTTTTGTCCGATAGAGCAGCTTATGTTCGATGAAGAAAACCGGATTATTGTCTCGGATAGAAGAAATCAGCAGTCCCTTAGCATCGTACGCATTCGAAGGGGAAACGACCTTGATCCCCGGCGTATGGACGAACCAGGCTTCCAAACACTGGGAATGCTGGGCGGCAGCTCCGGTACCTGAACCGGCTGGGGCGCGGCAAACCATCGGCACGCTCACTGCGCCGCCTAACATGAAACGCATCTTGGCGGCTTGATTAACCAACTGATCCATCGCTAGGGTCGCGAAATCCATGAACATGATCTCCATGATGGGACGCATGCCCATCAGAGCCGCGCCAACCGCAGCCCCGGCGATCCCTTCTTCTGAGATTGGCGTCTCCCGCACCCGTTCTGGTCCGAATTCCTCCAGCATCCCTTTGCTGACCCCGAACGCCCCGCCGTACACGCCGATGTCTTCGCCGATGAGGAAGACTTCAGGATTCCGGCGCATTTCCTGGACCATCGCTTCTCGGACGGCTTCCAGGTAGGTGATCTCGCGTTTTGTGTTCTCGCTCATGGGGCGTACACCTCGTCTTCCATATTCTCGGGGGTCGGTTCGGGCATTAAAATGGCTGCCTCAGCCGCGTCGTCGATTGTTTGCTTGGCAGCGCGGTCGATTGCTTCGATCTCGTCTTCGCGCATGACCTGAGAGGTAAGCAGCAACTGCTTGAAGCGTTTAATCGGGCAGCGATTCATCCAGTCTTCGATCTCATCCTGCGTGCGGTAGAGGTTGCGGTCGCTCTTTGAATGTCCCCGCCAGCGGTATGAGACGTTTTCCACCAATGTTGGGCCCTTACCGGAGCGAGCGCGCCCGATAGCTTGCGACACGACCTGGTAGACGGTCAGCACATCGTTGCCGTCAATTGAGATGCCGGGCATGCCGTAGGATGCGGCGCGCGTGGAGATGTACTCGACGTTCATCGAATGCCTAAAATCCATGGACATGCCGTATTTGTTGTTATCACAGATGAAGACAATGGGCAGGTCCCAAACCGAAGCCATGTTCAACGCCTCATGGAAGGCGCCCTCATTGGTTGAACCGTCACCAAAATAACTGAGCAGTATTTGAGGCGACTTACGCATTTGAAGCGCCAACCCGATGCCGGTAGCGATGGGAATGCCCCCGCCGACGATGCCGGTAGCGCCCATGTTGCCGTCAGACACGTCCGCGATGTGCATAGAGCCGCCGCGGCCGCGGCAGTACCCGGGTTCTTTGCCCAAGAACTCACCCATCATGGTCACAATATTGGCGCCTTTAGCAATGGTGTGACCATGTCCGCGGTGATGATGGATGATAAAATCCTCCGGCTCCAGAGCGGCAATGCTGCCAACAGGCGAGGCTTCCATGCCAATCGAGAGGTGCATGGTGCCGTGAACAAGACCGCGAGTGTACAATTCCTCAGCTTTCTCTTCGAAATAGCGGGTCAGGCACATTTTTTCAAGCATCCAGGCAAGCTTTTCGACGGGAAGCTGTTTTACAAAAACACTTGAATCGAGAATGGGATTCCAATCAACCTCGCCCACCTGGTTTAATGCGCCGACTAAAACGCTAGAGTCCGTCATAACAAATCAGTTCCTTTCTACCCTTTATAAACTAAGCTTTATCAGCTGTTTTTACCAAGCTACGCACAAGCTGATTTGCGTCCGCTGCGGCGCGGACGGGATCACCGGTGCGATCCAGGTGAGCCCACATCTCAACGACCAGCGGACCAGAGAAAGCTAACTCTGCCAATGTCTGGAAAACGTCACTAAACGGAACAATGCCTTGTTCAAAAATCACGCCGCGCACTTCGCCCGGCAGGGCATCTTTAACGTGAATTCCTACCAGGCGACCTTTTGCCAGATTTATCTGTTCTACCGGATCGTACCCAGCGGCTGCCAGATTGCCCATGTCGGGGTAAACGTTCAGCCACGGCGAGTTGACTTCACGAACGAAGCGCAGGGCTTTTTCGACCGAGTCCACGGTTTCAACATCCACGTTTTCCAGCGCCAGCATGACGCCAGCTGCGCTGGCACAGCGCGCCCCTTGAATCAGACCTTCTATGAAGCGCGCCTGGGTTCCTGCGTCGCTGGTCTCATAGAAGACGTCGTACCCCATCAGTTGAATAACCCTTGCATCCAAGTCATACGCCAGCTCGATCGCGCGGTAGAGCATGTCCAGCCCTCGGGAGCGCGTCTGGGCGGAGTTGCTGCCCAGCGGGAACTTGCGGTGACCGCTGAGACCCATCGTCAGGATGGGGACTCCGGTGTTCTCCATCGATAGCCGTAAAGCAAGCCGGGCGGATCGTGGCCATTCCAGGCGGGACAGGCGTTCATCGCTGTCATCGATGGACATCTCTAAAAAGTCATATCCAGCTTTGGCTGCCTGGTTTAAGCGCTCTTCCCAGGAAAGATCCGCCGGGAACGCTTTCTCGTAGATTCCCAGGGGATTATTTCCGAAATTTAGCATTTCCTGCCTCATCAACTTTCTGGGTTTTCTGCATGAAAGAGTAACTCTCGGCTATGGTCTCCCTTGATCTCTTTAGCTCCACCGGCAAATCTACGTCTTGGTGTATGAGACAACAATCAATAACTCCATTTGCAGCGGCTTCATCGGTTACCAGACTGCTCAAGTGACCGCCTCTCAAGGCGCCGTAGATCGCCTGGGATTTTTCGGCGGAACTGGCAACTCCAAGGCGCAAGGGAATGCGTTTCAATTCATCTAAAGAAAGCCCAACCACCCGGTCGGCGTACTCCGGCGCACACGGATTTCCATCAATATCGTAGACAACCGCAAGGGTTTCGCCTACCCCTCCGTAAAGTTCTGTTATCTGAAGCATTTCTTCGGGCGATAACGCGGTGAACAGCACGAAACGTGATGAATTGGGATCCACAGTGCCTACGCCGATCAGCGCGATAGAAGCCCGGCGCGCAATGTCCAGGACTTCCTTGATAGGCGCCATCTGCAATAACGCCTCACGCTGGTCTGGGGTTTCGACAAATGCGGGAGAGAAAAGCTGGTATGACCTTCCGCCCAGCCGTTCAGCCAGCTGAGAAGCTAGAAAATTCACGTCGGTGGTTGACCGTCCTTGAATTCCACCGACCGCTGGCACGACCTCCACCTGGTACTTTCGTTCTGTCACGACTGATTCGACGAGGGCATAGATTGTGGCGCCGCCGCCGACGGCTATCACATCTCCATCCTGGAGATGATTCAGCAGGAAACGTGCGCCTGCCATGCCAATCGAGCGCAGGCTGGTTTCAGATCCTTCGAGTGGGACAATCCAGGCGTCATGCAAATCAAAGTGCTTCTGAAGCTCAGCCTCCATATCGAAGAGGTATTGGAATGGCGTCTTAATGGCAAACTCTACCATCTTGTTCCGGCGCGCCAGTTGCAGCAAGCGATTCACCTTGGTGGTGGATAGCCCAAGCTGGTGAGCAATGTCAGACTGGGTTAGATCGTTGACGTAATACAAGTTCAATATCCGGTTCATCAACCGGGCCTGGAGGTAGTCGTTGTCGAGCAGCCAATCTACCACGGGGTTTTCCTTCCAGACAGAACTTAATGATTACAGTTGGCTTATTGCCCGTAAAGAGTTGCGTAGATATTTTGGAATTCGGTTACCTGTTCGGGCGTCAAAACGATTGGATTGCCGTGCAGCATAGCGTAGTGAGCAATCTTTGCCAGGTCTTCCACCTCGACGGCGATCACGGTGGCTTTCCATACGGTCGGCGCAAAGGTATAGACGCCATGGTTCTGCATCACGATTGCAGAACAATTGCCGATCTTTGCCATGATCTCCGATCCGATATCTTCGCCTCCGACGGGGGCATAACCGCCAATCGGGATCTCTCCGCCTAAGAGAGCTACGGAGGTCATTACCGGCGGGATGGGCTTGCCCAGAACTGCGAATATGCTGGCGAAAGGCGAATGGGTGTGCACAATGCCATGGATATCGGGGCGGCGCTTATACATATACAGGTGGGTTTCGGTGTCGCTTGATGGTCTGAGATTCCCCTCCAGACGCTTTCCCTCAGCGTCGATCACCAGCAGGTCTGCCGGGGTTAGCCGGTCGTAGCGGAATCCGGTGGGTTTAATCACAATCAAGCCGGTGGCGGGATCGCGCCCGCTGACGGTACCGCTGTGCATCGTAACAAGATGATTCTTAGGTAACTCAATTAGCGATTCGTATACTTCCTGGCGAAGTTCATTAAGCATCATGTGTGCTGCTCCTTTTCAATATCATCCTTCTGCTCAGTGAGTGCAGTAGACTTGCGAAGTGCGATTAACGCACGAAACCTCCCAGACCGCCCCCATCAATCACCAGGGCGTTTCCGGTCATTTTTGCGGATCTGTCGCTAGCCAGGAAGACAACCAACTCGGCGATTTCAGCCGGGTCAATGATCACTCCCAAGGCATTGGCTTTTTTATATTCTTCTTCTAAAGCGTCTGCCGAATAACCGTGAAGGTCGGCGCGAGCCTGGCGAAGCTCTTGCGTCCACATTTGGCTGCCCCCAAAGACCGCCCCGGGGAGCACGCTGTTGGCGCGGATATGGTGGGGACCAAACTCGTTCGCAATCGTGCGCGCCATGTGCAGAACTGCTGCTTTTGAGGCGTTATACGCCAGGAAGTGTTTGCTAGGCTTCAGGGAGTTGTCGCTGTTGGTATAGACCAGCACCCCGCCATCCGCTTGTTGCTTGAAAACCTTGATCGCTTCGCGCGATACCAGGAAGCTGCCGGTGCAGTTTACATTCATCACCCAGTTCCATTGCTCAAGGGTACATTCGTCGGATGGTACGCTTACCGAAACCCCGGCATTATTCACCGCGATATTCAGCCTGCCGAAATGATCGACCGTGGATTTCATACCAGCCACAACGTCTTCATCTTTCGTAATATCGCAGGTCACCAAAAAAAGCTGTTCTTCATCTGCACTCTGGCGCAGCGCTTCTTTAGCCTGCTCTAGCCGGGCAACATTAAAATCCCACAAGGCGACTTTTGCCCCTTCCTGAACGAACCTCCTGGTGATGGCAAGTCCAATCCCGGACGCAGCCCCCGTGATCACTGCTACGCGATCGAGAAGTTCTTTGCGTGGGTGTATATCAGGTTGTTCGGTCATGATTCAGACTGCTCCTTTTGGGGTTCCGCAAGAGGATTGCGAAATATCAACTTGAACGGTAAATGTAAAAAGTAAAGGCGTCCGGTACGTAGTATTCGTCCGTCAGCGCTAACGGCTCTTCATCCACACTAAAATCGACTTGTTCCAGGTGCAGGACGCTGCTGCCACGCGGGATGGCTAACTTCTCTGCCAGATAGGCTTCGGCTGTCAGGGGACGAATCCAGGCAATACCGTGGTGGATTTCCTTGCCCAGACGCTCGCGGATGAAGGTGTACATGGATTGGTTTTCCCGAATATACTCTTCAATTTCCGCGAGAGGGATCATACCGGTCGAGTTTTGAAACAATGCCTGTGGCAATATGTCGAGGCAGAATACCACAATGCGTTGATTGGCGAGGCGCACGCGTTCTAAAACTACCACGGGGGCGCCAGGTTCTATGGAAAGGCGGTTCGCCACGTGCTCACTTGCCGGGCGAGTGACCATCAAGAACTCTGTATGACCCGGTTCGGCGCCGGAAGATCGAATTAGCTGGGTAACCCCTGAATTTATGCTCAGGTTGTTGTAAGTGGGGGGGCTCTTCGCGATAAATGTCCCGACCCCCCAGCGGCGCTGGATAAACCCACCCTGCTCTAATATGGTGAGAGCGGACCGGACCGTGCTGCGGCTGACATTTAACGCAGTCGCAAGGTCAGGCTCGTTGGGTAGTTGGTATTCTGGAGGAAGCGCGCCTTCCATGATAAGCGCGCGCAACTGTTCGACAACGCGTTGAGCCAGGGTAGTACTATCGTTGGCGTCCCCAAAAATTCGCTTGAAAGGTTGGGGTGGTGTAGTATTATCCATCGCGCCCAGCAAAGATGTATGACATCACTCCACACTATAATACCGAATTATATTTCATTTGTCAATATATATCCGTATTTAGCATAATTTTTCTAATATATGAGGCTTGACATTCCTTTTTTCGGCTGATATACTGAGATTGCAAGGGCTATTTCGGCTTAGATGTCTGACAACGACGCATTAATAATCCCTTCTTTTCCGACCTTCTTGCCAATAAACTTCTGGCAGTCGACAAGTTGTATGACCTTTAGCATGTAAAGGATGTACGAAAACATCTCGTAATAAAAAATAACCAAGTCTATTGTAAAAGGAGAGTACCAATGGAAAAACTCGCAATTGATGGCGGAACCCCAGTCCGCACCAAAGCCCCGATTGTCGAAACAGATGTTTTTGAGCAGGAAGAATTCGATGCGCTGATGGCAGTGGCGAAATCAAAAAAGTTGCGCCGCGCTGAGGTGACGTTGGAGTATGAACGAACGATCGCCGAGTGGTTTGGGACAAAACACGCCATTGCAGTTACCAGCGGCACGACTGCCTTGCACATCGCTTTAGCTGCGTTTGGAATTGGTCCTGGCGACGAGGTGATCGTCCCGCCGTATACTTTCGTGGCAACCGATACGGCGGTTTTGGAACAAAACGCCATTCCCATATTTGCAGATGTCGATCCGGTCCTACTGACCATGGATCCTGAAGATGTTAAGCGCCGCATCACCCCGCGAACCAAGGCGATTATCCCGGTGACAATTTCGGGCACCCCGGTCGATATGGACCCCATCATGGAACTGGCGAAAGAGCACAATCTGTGGGTCCTGGAAGACGCCTGCCAGTCACCTGGTGCGCGTTACAAAGGGCGGCTCGTGGGTACAATCGGGCATGTTGGAGTTTTTAGCACCATCACCGGAAAGAACATTAATACGGGCGAGGGTGGGTTCGTTATCACGGACGACACCGATCTTTATGAAAAGATGTGGGGTTACATGGACTTTTCGCGGCGGCGCTCGCTAGGTCCCGCTTCAAAATACCACTTTGACTTGCCCTGCACCAATTATCGCATCACCAATATGCAGGCTGCCGTTGGCATCCAGCAGATTAAACGCCTCGCGCAGATGAATAAAACGCGCACTGAGAACGCCCACTACATCTCGGAGAAATTAGCCGGACTGCCCGGTATCACCTTGCCTCCAGAGCCAGAATGGGGCGAGCGCGTGTATTTCTACTACTTGATCCGCTTGCTTCCAGAGGTGCTGGGAACCGACATGCTCAACTTTGCCGTCGCGCTGGCAGCAGAGGGTGTGTATAACATTAACTATCTCAGCACAACCCGCTGGATGATTCCGCAGCATTTGGAGCCTTTGTTTGTCAACAAAGCCGGTTACGGTGGGACGAAGTGTCCTTTCGAGTGCCCCTGGTATGAAGGGAAAGTGGAGTACTATCGCGGGCTGTGTCCAGTTGCTGAAAAGGCTTGCGAAGAGGTGCTCTGGCTGGCGAGCGTTCATCCTTTGCTCGAAAAACAAGATCTGGACGATGTTGCCGATGCGGTTATCAAAGTCGTCAATGCGTTTATCGAGAAAAAAGAAAAGGGCATCCCGATCAATTACGCCACCGACGCGCACCGGGCTGCTTTAGCATATTAGGCGAGGATCATAAAAGGTATTCTATGACTGAAACGAAGTCCACCTCGGCTGAGGTCAGCGTAGATCAAATTGGCATTGTTGTGAATGACCTGCGCTCCATGGTCGCTAACTTGAAAGACGTTTTAGGGATCGATGACTTTCGAATCATGGAATGGCCCCTCGAAGGAGTTGATCCGCAGGCTACCTACCATGGAGCGCCTGGGAACTACCGGATGCTTTTGGCATTCGCTACGATCGGCAACACTCAAATCGAAATTGTCCAGCCGCTGGAAGGGCAGAACATCTATAGCGATTTCCTGGAAGAACACGGGCCTGGGCTGCACCATATCCGCTTGACCGTGCCAGATTTCGAAGAAAAGACAGCTTCGCTGGAGGCGCGCGGGATTAAGAACATCGCCAGCGGCACCGGTGTTCATGTTGGTTCCAAATGGGCGTATTTCGACACGAGTCACCTGCTGGAGGGTGTGGTCGTAGAACTGCGTAAGCGTCTGGATGGTTCCGGTGGAGAGGGACAATGGATCGTAAAAGATGAATAAGTGACACTATTCATCTAATACAAGAAATATCGTTGGTCTCTCTAATGCGAAATAAAATCTTCAGCGCTGCGGATGCAGTCACCCTGATTGAGAATGGCTCCACCGTAGTGAGCGGCGGGTTCGTGGGGAATAACCATCCCGAGGAACTCACGTTAGCACTGGAGAAACGCTTCCTGGAAACTGGAAAGCCACGGGGCCTCACCCTGGTTTACGCCGCTGGACAGGGAGATGGGAAAACTCGAGGCCTCAATCATCTGGCTTATGAAGGTCTGGTGCGGCGAGTGATCGGCGGGCATTGGAATCTGGCGCCCAAACTCGGCGCACTGGCAGCCCAGAATAAGATTGAGGCCTATAACTTTCCCCAAGGGGTGATCTGCCACCTGTTCCGGGACATTGCCGCCGGAAAGCCTGGTACGATCACGCATGTGGGTTTGCGAACGTTTATCGATCCCAGGCAGCGTGGGGGCAAACTCAACGCCGCTGCTACCGAAGACCTGATCGAATTGATCCACATCCAGGGACGAGACTGGTTGTTCTACAAAGCCTTTCCAATTCATGTTGCTTTACTGCGCGGCACGACAGCCGATCTGCATGGGAATGTGAGCATGGAAAAAGAAGTCGGTTCGTTCGAGGTCTTATCCATTGCCCAGGCAGCCAAGAATTCGGGCGGCATAGTGATCGTTCAAGTCGAAAAAGTCGTCGAGGTTGGATCAATCAATCCCAGAGATGTTAAGTTGCCAGGCATACTGGTCGATGCCGTTGTAATATCCGAGCCGATAAACCATCAACAGACTTTCGCGGAAGAATTCAACCCGGCATATTCTGGGCAGGCGCGGGGACATCTGGATTTATTAGCGCCCATGCCGCTTGATGAGCGTAAGATAATCGCTCGGAGGGGCTTATTCGAATTGACGCCGGGCGCAATCATTAACCTTGGGATTGGCATGCCTGAAGGGGTTGCCAGGGTAGCCTCCGAAGAAGGTGTGTTGGACGATATTGTTCTCACTGTAGAATCGGGTCCTATCGGGGGCATCCCGGCTGGCGGATTGAGTTTTGGCGCCAGCGCAAACCCCGAGGCGATCATCGACCAGCCCTACCAGTTCGATTACTACGACGGCGGCGGACTGGATATGGCTTTCCTGGGCATCGCACAGGTAGACCCCCTCGGCAATATCAATGTCAGCCAGTTTGGATCCAGGCTGGCAGGCGTTGGCGGGTTCGTCAATATCAGTCAGAATGCTAAGCAGGTTTTCTTTCTGGGCTCGTTCACGGCTGGCGGGCTGGAGCTCGAGATCAGCAAATCCGGCTTGAAGATTACGAAAGAAGGCGAGCACAAACGGTTTTTGCGCCGCATTGATCAGATCAGCTTTTCGGGTGAGTATGCCGTTGAAAACCAGCGGAGAGCGCTGATTATCACCGAACGGGCGGTTTTCAGCCTTGAAGCTGGCGGGTTGGTCTTGGAGGAAATTGCCCCGGGAATCGATTTGCAAAGGGACATCCTGGATCAGATGGAATTCGCGCCCATGATTCCTAAACCGCCCCGCTTGATGGATGCCCGGATTTTTATGGACCGGGTGATGGGGTTCTGCTTTAACTCAGAAATTTACCTAAAACCATAAAGCTGCCACCACCACAATACATTTATAATAGCGGTATGCGACGCCACTAAATCATAAGGAGGAACCCCCGATGCGTTTGAAGGATCAAGTGGCTGTGATTACCGGCGGTGCAAACGGGATCGGTCGAACAACCGTTGCACGCTTCAGGCAGGAGGGCGCCAGGGTAGCCATCTGGGATGTCGCCGAGCCTGCCGAAACCCCAAATGATGATGAACAGTTGTTATTCCAGAAAGTCGATGTATCTGATCCAAACGCGGTCGAAAATGCTGCCGCGGATGTTGTACAAAAATGGGGCAGGATCGACATCTTGATCAACAACGCCGGCATTTTGCGCGATGCTCAATTGGCTGCCTACAAAGAGGGCGAATTGAAATCCCGGATGCGCGTCGAAGATTTCGACGATGTGATCCGGGTTAATTTGCGCGGCGTGTTTATTTGCACCCGCGCCGTAGCCCCCATCATGATCCGGCAGCAGTACGGGCGCATCATCAGCGCCTCCTCGGTCGTGGGAATCTACGGCAACTTTGGACAGACGAACTACGTAGCCGCCAAAGCCGGCGTGATCGGAATGACGCGGGTATGGGCAAGGGAGTTGGGACGCCACAACATCACAGTAAACGCGGTGGCTCCCGGTTTCATCCAGACTGAAATGATTAACAATCTTCCAGAAAAGGTTCTGGAAAGCATGCTTGCTAAGACCCCTCTGCGGCGTCTGGGCAAACCAGAAGACATTGCCAATGCGTTTGTGTTTCTGGCAGAGCCAGATGCCTCGTTTATTTCAGGCGCGATCCTGTCCGTTGACGGCGGGCTGGTTGTGGGAACGTAATCATTGATGCGGGACGATCGTATCTAGATACCGATTTGTCTTCCGTTTGAATAGAATATATGCGGATTGTGCGTGCAGGTGTACAATGAAACGACCTGCCGGGTGATATCCGCGCCACCTAACCTACCATCGAAGTATTCAGGAATGGATCCGCTCGAAGGTGATTGAATATAATCTATGGACCTTTGTAAAGGATGTAAAGGGCGGGGGAATTGGGTTTAATGGGCGATCTTGAACAGCCCGATATCATAATATCAAGAGAGGGAGTATTCCATGAAACCTTATCTCACACCACATATTCCAGATGTTTCAATCGCAGAACCCGCTGCGGTCTACCTGATCGCTAGCGGAGACCTGCGGTTATCGGCAAACCAGGTTTGCTGGCCGGCTCAGAGGAATATGGAAGAACAAATCGGCGCAGCCTTTTCCAAAGCGGGATATAAAGTCATCCGTACCCATCCATACGATGCGGATCTAGACCATGGCTTTATCTGGAGCCAGCGCATGGGGATGGACATATTCCAAACGATCCCGCCAAACGCCCCCTTGGTGGTTGCGGTGGCGGTCTGGCAATACAGTTATCACGTGCTGGCTGGTTTGCGCGACCATCAGGGACCCATCTTGACCGTGGCAAATTGGAGCGGTCAGTGGCCTGGCTTGGTGGGTTTGCTCAATTTGAATGGTAGTTTGACCAAAATGGGCGTTCCATACAGCACCATCTGGAGCGAGGATTTTACAGACCCATTTTTCATTGACGGCATTCGCGCCTGGCTCAAGGAAGGGAAAATCGAACATGATGTCCGCCACGTACGGGATTTGAACTCAGCGAAACTGCCTGCAAGAGAATTCGAACTCGGTTCCGCCCTGGCAAAACAACTCCAATTTGAAAAAGCTATTCTGGGGATTTTTGACGAGGGCTGCATGGGGATGTACAATGCGATTATCGACGATGAGCTCCTAAACGCCTGCGGGATTTACAAAGAACGCCTCAGCCAATCCGCGCTGGTCGCCGCGATGCGTCAAGTGAGCGATGACGAGGCGAAAGCCGCGCGTTTATGGCTAGACAACAAAGGGATGCGTTTCATCACTGGCGTCGATGAAGCGACTGAGCTGACAGACGCTCAAATCCATGAACAGTTTAAGATGTACATTGCTGCAATGCGCATCGCCAATTCATTCAATTGCGACGCGATCGGAATTCAATATCAGCAGGGGCTCAAAGATTTGGTGGCTGCATCCGATCTAGCTGAGGGTCTGTTAAATAATGTCGAACGCCCTCCAGTGTTTGACGAAATCAGCGGGGAGGAATTGTATCTTGGTCAGGCGCTGCCTCACTTCAATGAAGTGGATGAGGGCGCCGCGGTGGACGCGCTGGTGACCAACCGGGTTTGGACGGCGATGGGTTTGGATCCAGCGAACACTTTGCATGATATTCGGTGGGGGAAACGATATTCAATTGACGGCGAAGATCAATTTGTGTGGATATTCGAAATTTCTGGGGCTGTGCCGGCATCTCATCTGGTGGGGGGCTACGCAGGCGCGGTGAGCGAACGGCAGCCTCCAATGTATTTCCGGTTGGGCGGCGGGACTTTGAAGGGAGTCAGCAAACCGGGTGAAATCGTGTGGAGCCGGGTCTTTGTGATGGACGGTGAACTACATGCAGATATCGGGCGAGGCACCGTTATCGCATTGCCAGAAAGCGAAGTGCAGGCTCTCTGGGCAGCTACCACCGAGCAATGGCCGATGATGCACGCAGTTTTACATGGGGTGAATCGCGACCAACTGATGGCTCGCCACAAAGCAAATCATATTCAGGTCGCGTATGCGCCTGACGCTGAGACAGCCGACTTGGCATTAGCGGCGAAATCGGCTATGTTTGCTGAAATGGGGATTAACGTTCATCTGTGCGGAGACATCAAGGTGGGGTGAGATGGCTGAATTGTTGCTTGGGATTGATGTAGGCACCTACAGCAGTAAAGGGGTTTTGGTCCAACCCGATGGCAATGTGTTGCGGTCCGAAGTTGTGGATCATACAATCGATATTCCCCATCCGGGGTGGGCGGAACAGGACGCAGACGCCATCTGGTGGGCAGATGTGACCAAGTTATGCCATAAACTTCTGGACGGCGCGCCATATCGAGGCGATGACGTCGCGGCTGTAGCGCTCAGCGCGATTGGTCCTTGCATGTTGCCGTTGGACGCCAATGGGAAACCGTTACGCCCCGGCATCCTCTACGGCGTTGATACGCGGGCAGCCGCAGAGATCGATTATCTGAATCAAAAGCTGGGCGAAGCGGAGATTTTTGATTTCAGCGGTATGGCGCTCACCAGCCAGTCGATTGGGCCCAAAATCCTGTGGATGAAGAACCACGAGCCAGAACTCTGGAAAAAAGTTGATCACATCACAACCGCCAGCAGCTATTTGATCTACCGGCTTACTGGAGAGAAAGTGATTGACCGGCATACCGCCAGTCACTTTATGCCCTTGATCGACATTCGCCGCCTTGAATGGTCTGATCGGTATTCCGCCGAGATTATCGAAACACGCAAACTTCCCGAACTGAAGTGGAGTGATGAGCTAGCCGGCGTTGTCAACCAAGCAGGCGCTGAGGCTACCGGATTAAAACCAGGCACGCCCGTGGCAGTTGGCGCGGTGGACGCTCTGAGCGAAGCGGTTAGCGTTGGGGTGGTCGAGCCCGGGGATCTGATGATTATGTATGGGAGCACCACATTCTTCATCCTTGTGATGAATGAACCCATCCATGATCGGCGCATGTGGACGGTGGCTGGAGCTTTCCCCCGTCAATACTGCCTGGCAGCCGGGATGGCGACTACTGGCTCGCTCACGCGCTGGTTTCGCGATGAATTTACGCGAGAGCTGTCTGAAGATCTGGCTTATGCCACGCTTTTCTCCGAAGCGGAACGAATAGAGCCTGGCGCGGGCGGTTTAATTCTGCTTCCCTACTTCAGCGGAGAGCGGACGCCAATCAATGATCCGAAAGCGAAAGGGGTGATTGCCGGATTGACATTAGCGCACACGCGCGCGCATTTATATCGCGCCATTTTGGAGGGCGTAGCCTATGGAATTCGGCATAATCTGGAGACGTTTGAATCAATCAATGCAAAAGTAGCGCGGGTGGTTGCGGTAGGAGGCGGCACAAAGAGTAAAACCTGGCTGCAAATCGTCTCGGACGCGGCGGGGGTTGAGCAGATGGTGCCGGAACAAACCATCGGCGCCAGCTATGGAGACGCCTTCCTGGCAGGTCTCGCGGTCGGGATGTTGAAAAAACCGGATCTATCGCAATGGGTGAAGCCTGGGATTACCGTTTCGCCCATTCCGGCTAACCAAGAAGTCTATCAACGTTTGTACCCCAATTTTCTAGAGCTTTATGAAAGAACCAAGGATATCGCCCATCAATTATGAATCAATTTGCCAATACCGGCGCACAGTGTTAAGGATTGTTGACAAAACCATCTAAGCGTAGTAACATTTCGCCGCTCGTTCTGGCGAGGTAGCTCAGTTGGCAGAGCAGTGAGCTCATAATTCACGGGTCGTGGGTTCAAGTCCCACCCTCGCCATTTTTTTTATCAGCGCACAGCCGTGTAACAAGTTAGGCGATTCTTTCCGGAATACCCGATAAGCAGCTTGTGAAGGAAACTGGGCTTTAATGCGTTGGTCAGGCGCGTTTAGCCTGTTTATTGGTAATTCCCAAACGGATAAAAGTTGACGCACTAGGAGTTTATAAGGATCTGAGACATCATGCCAGAAGTCACTGTAATTTATGGAGAAGAAGTTGTAAAGGTAGATGCGGAGAAGGGCAGCCTGCTGGGCGATGTAATTGCAAAAACCGGTCTCCCGCTCGAGCAACCGTGCGCCGGAAGAGGAACGTGCGGAAAGTGCAAGGTGCTGGTTGAAACGGGGATTACGCCGCCAGATGAGATAGAGCTCGAATTCCTTACTGAAGGCGAATTGAAGATCAACAACCGATTGGCGTGCCGGGCACGCATCCAGGACGATGCCAAAGTAATGCTCGCGCCGATCGTGGTGTATTCAAACAAAATATTTCGCTCCAGCAATCGCTATAAGTGGGCGGACGCGCCATTGGGATTGGCGATCGACCTGGGTTCTACGACCGTGGCTGCATTCTTAACCATGCTCGATAACGGAGAAGTTTGCGCCGGCGGAGCGGGCTTGAACCAGCAAACCGTGTTTGGGGCGGATGTAATTTCTCGTCTGGCAGCCGCGCTGCGCGATCCGGAAAGCGCGGATCGGCTTCGCCGTCTGGCGCTGGCATCGATCAACCAAGCGGTTGATTCGTTAAAATTGTCCTCGAAAATCTTTGCCCGCGTGGAGCGCGTGACGATTGTGAGTAATGTGGCGATGCACCATCTGCTCACCGGATTGCCGGTTGATCGGCTGGCTGTTCGCCCGTTTCAGCCCGTAGATAAATCCGCCAGACGCGATGTCAACGAGTTGATGGGCGGCATTTTTCCCGAGAGAGCCAAGGTGATGCTGCCGCCGCTGATCGGCGGGTTTGTCGGGTCTGACGCTCTGGCTTGCCTGGCTTACTTTGGGTTCGACCATGCGCCGGGTCCGATGGCGGCGATTGATATGGGAACCAACGGAGAGGTGCTGGTAACCGACGGAAAACGGATTTTGACTGCTTCAACCGCGGCTGGCCCGGCATTTGAAGGCGTGCTTATCTCTTGCGGATCACGCGCGGTGGACGGCGCAATCGTCGCGGCGGAAGTCCTGGACGGTACTTTGAAATATCGGACGATCGCGGATGCGGCTCCCATTGGCTTGACCGGATCGGGGCTGCTCAGCCTGGTACATGCTTTGCGCCAGGCGGGCGTGATCGAACCGAGTGGACGGATACTGACGGATCCGCCGCGGCTGAAAGATCGAATTGGAGTGGACCGCCACAACACGCGCCGCGTCGTATTGACCGATGATGGACAACTTGGGCTGACACAATGGGATGTGCGTGAACTGCAAAAAGCCAAAGGCGCAATTCGGGCGGCGATGGAAATATTGATGGCGCAACTGTCGCTCACCTCCGCCGACCTGGAGCGCGTAATTCTTACCGGTTCGTTTGGCGGTCAAATTGATGTGCAATCTGCAATTGACCTGGGTTTGATCCCGCCTGTTCCGGTTGAAAGAGTCGAGACGATTGCGAATGGAGCTGGTCTCGGCGCGGCGATGTTTCTCACTGATGAGGGTTTTGCTTTGGGTGAAGAGATTGCCCAAAAAGCCGAGCAGGTGGATCTGGATTCTGACCCGAGTTTTATGTCCCGCTATGTTGGAGCGATGTCGCTCACGCCCGAGACTCTCGAGATCAACATTCCCAAAACGAAATGAGTTTGTTCCTTTGTGAGGGGAGACTCGAGCGCTAGCCGCTTTGATTGGGCTAGCTCACAGCTTCAGTTTCTTCGCCACTAGGAAAAAATCCTAACAAAATATGTAATATTTGTCACTTGTCACTCATAGGGGGATTTGTTATAGTCGTTGGTGAAAAACTTGCGATGATGGTGACCGGTGTGCAGAATATCCGCGATGTGTTTTTATGTGGCTCTAGAACGCCTGGCAGAGTAGTGCATTCTACTCATTTTGTCAGGCGTTTTCTTTATCAACAATCCGTAAATCAACCGTGCTCAAAGGAAGGAAGCTATCGATGAATAGAACTGTCACATTCAATACCCCCGTCCTTTTTGGTGATCACCATGTATTAGAAGTCCGGCGGCTCCTGTCCGATATCTCTGGCGTGGATAATGTGTACGCCAGCAGCGCTTTTCGGATCGTGGAGGTCACCTTTGACCCAGAAGCGACTTCGGAAGAAAAGCTCGCGCAAGTTCTGGATGAAGCAGGATACCTGAGCGAATGGTCGGCTCCAGCAGAAACAGGGATACCAGCGACGGAGAATGGCGATCGAGCATTAACCTACTTCCGTCATACCGAAGTGTTTGAGACCAGCCGCCAGGTTGTCAGCTTTGCTCAGCGAGTAAATTATTCTGGTAAACCTTTGTGGAATTGCCCTGGTTTTGGTGTGATTAAGAGCAAGATGGAGGATTAAAAAAATGGCAAAAACGAAACGGACTTACGAAGAACAAACAACCGATCCCGCTGCCCAGCAGATGCTGATTCGCGCTGATGAGTTGGGCATAGGAACGGCGTTCAGCCGGGCGGATGAAATGGCGCCGTGCAACATCGGCGGTGCAGGTATGTGCTGTAAAATCTGCTCTATGGGTCCCTGCCGCCTGACGAAGGAGGGTCAGACAGGGGTATGCGGCGCAACCCTCGATACCATTCAGGCGCGCAATTTTATCCGTTCAATCGCTGGGGGCGCAGCAGCCCATTCAGATCACGGACGAGATATGGCTTTCACATTAAAGGCAGTTGCCAATGGAGAAGCTGAAGGCTATATCATCCGGGATGTTGCTAAGCTGCGCACGGTGGCAAAAGAAAATGGGATCGCAATTGAAGGGCGCTCGCCGACTGAAATTGCTGACGAACTTGCCGACCTTTACATTGCTCAATTTGGTCAACAAAGAGGCCGGATCGTCGTCACCAAGCGCGCGCCCGAAAAAAGGCAGAAATTGTGGGAAGAACGCAACGTCATGCCGCGCGGCATTGACCGGGAAGTGGTCGAGGCGCTCCATCGCACCCATGTCGGTGACGACCAAGACCCGGAACACATCCTGGTACATGCAATTCGCACTGCGCTATCCGATGGCTGGGGCGGCAGCCTGATCGCGACAGATGTATCGGATATTCTGTTTGGCACGCCCGCGCCGGTTTTAGGACAGGCTAACCTGGGCGTGCTAAAAGACGACATGGTGAATGTGGTTGTTCATGGACACGAGCCAACCCTGAGCGAAATGATCGTCGCGGCTTCTCAAGATCCGGAAATCATCGAATATGCCAGGCAAGCGGGCGCGCAGGGTATTAATCTATCTGGAATTTGTTGCACAGCCAATGAAATCCTGATGCGCCAGGGCATTCCTGCCGCGGGCAACTTCCTTCATCAGGAGCTGGCTATCTTGACCGGAGCGGTCGAGGCGATGATCGTAGATGTGCAGTGCATCATGCAAGCGCTCGTTAACCTGTCCTCGAATTTTCATACGAAGATCATCACCACCTCTCCAAAGGTCCGCCTCAAGGGCGCCACGCATATTCAATTTGACGAACATAAAGCGCTGACGATTGCCAAGGAAATCCTCAAAGTTGCGATCGACAATTATCAGAACCGGGGACAAACCCATATCCCTCAGATTCGTGAGGATTTGGTCCCTGGCTTTTCACATGAATATATCAATTACATGCTTGGCGGCTCGTACCGAGCTTCGTTCCGACCGCTCAATGATGCGATCATGTCGGGGCGCATACGCGGTGTGGCTGCGATCGTTGGCTGCAATAACCCGCGCAGCAAGCAGGATTTTCTGCACACGTATGTGACGGAGGAACTGCTCAAACAAGATGTCCTGGTTGTGGAGACTGGCTGCGGCGCGATTGCGAGCGCTAAGGTCGGCTTACTCTTGGGGGAAGCAGGTCTTGATAAAGTTGGTCCGGGCTTGCGTGAGATCTGCGAGACCGTCGGCATCCCGCCGGTGCTGCACATGGGTTCTTGCGTCGACAATACGCGCATTCTCACCGTGCTGACCCAGATGGTTGAAGAAGGCGGGCTGGGAGACGACATCGACCAGGTGCCGGCAGTCGGGCTGGCGCCGGAATGGATGAGTGAGAAGGCTCTTTCGATCGGCACCTACTGTGTTGCATCGGGCGCTTATGTGATTTTTGGCGGCTCTTCACCAATCAGCGGTATGCCCGATCGAGTGGCAGACAGCGACATTGTCATCAATTACATCAGCGAGGGTTGGGAAAAACTTTATGGTGGAAAAATGGAGTTTATTCCTGATCCAGACGAAATGATCCAGAAGACGCTGGAGCACATCGATAAAAAGCGGGTTGCGTTAGGTTTACCCGAGTACGACCCTGCCCGGTTCGGTCGCAGCGGTGACAGGCGGATGCTCGAGTTAGAGCAAATGCCGGTGGAAGAGCAGCGTCAGGCGCTTTATGGAGTTGCTGCGGATTGAGCAGCCCGCGATAAAGGAGAATCTGCTATGTCAAAATACATTGCTACGCGCGCGATCCGTGGATCGAACGCTCTGGTCACCGAAGCTGAATTTATGCTCCAGAAGGCGCTGAATGAAAAGGGACCAGATGCCAAGGTCGAATTTCCAAATACCGCTTATTATCTCCCCTTGACCCTGGGAATGATGGGATTGGAAGTTGAGACCCTAGGACAACTAAATGATGTACTCGAACACGCCCGCAAATTGCTTCATCCGGTCCCGTCAAGCAGACGCTGGACGCCCTATCTTGGCGAAACTTTAGATGCAGGGATGGCGACTTTGCTCGCCGCCGAGGCAATCGAAGCAATTCGTTATGTATATGGTTTGCAACCCGAACCGTTCCCCGGCTTTCAGCTTGCAGGGGGCACAGCATTTTTTGGCGCGAATGGCTCCACGGGCGAAAAGGGTTTGGAAAACCATCTTAACGGACCCATTGATGATATCCAGCTTCGTTCCTGGGGTATTCAATTGGTGGATGGGCGTATGCCCGGTTTTGCGGCAATTGTTGGAGCAGCGAAATCGAATGAAGTGGCGGTCAAGATTGTCCGTGAACTCCAGAAGCGCAATATCCTCACATTCCTGTGCGGCAATGTCAACGGTCGGAGCATTATCGATCAACTGGTCGAAGAGGGAGTGGAATTGGGTTATGATACTTACACGGTTCCCTTTGGACGAGACACCCTGAGCGCGATCTACGCTTTGGGGTTTGCAGTTCGTTCGGCGTTGACCTTCGGCGGGATGAAAGGCGGGCAGGCGCGCGATATTCTGCTGTACAACCGTGAGCGGGTGTTCGCTTTCGTGCTCGCTTTAGGTGAGGTGGACGACTTGAAATACGCTGCCGCAGCCGGCGCGATCAACTTTGGCTTCCCGGTTATTGCCGATACGGTTATCCCGGAGATTTTGCCAACGGGCATCACTAAGTATGAGCACGTTGTGAGCATGCCCTTCAACGAAATCGAAGGCAACGACGATTTCGAACGCGCGGAGCGGCTCGTGCAGAAATGTATCGAGGTGCGTGGTGTAAAAGTCAAGATTGCCGATGTGCCGGTGCCGGTTCCTTATGGGTCCGCATTCGAGGGCGAAGTGGTGCGCAAAGCCGATATGCGGATCGAGTTTGGCGGAAAGCATTCGCGGTGCTTTGAATATCTCCAGATGGTCCCGCTGGATGAAGTGGTCGATGGAAAAGTGGAAATCGTTGGTCCTGGATTTGAGCAGGTAGCCTCCCAAGGCAGCATGGATCTGGGGATCGTCGTCCAAGTGGCGGGGCGGCAAATGCAGACGGATTTCGAACCGGTACTCGAACGCCAGATCCACTATTTCATCAATGGCGCGTCGGGCATTCAACACATCGGGCAACGCGATATTGCCTGGATTCGAGTTTCGAACGCAGCCGCCGAAAAAGGCTTCAACCTGGAACATTTCGGGAAAATCCTGCACGCTCGTTTTAAAACTGATTTCGGCGCGATTGTAGATAAAGTGCAGGTCACAATCTTTACTGTTCCGGAGAAGATTCAGGAGTGGCTGGCAGTCGCGCGCGAGGCTTTCGATTTCCGGAATAAGCGGTTGGCAGATCTGACTGACAACAAGGTCGAAGAGTTCTACTCGTGCACTTTGTGCCAGTCTTTTGCGCCCGACCACGTGTGCGTAGTCAGCCCTGAGCGGCTTGGGTTGTGCGGCGCATATAACTGGCTGGACTGCAAAGCCTCATTTAGCATCAATCCTACTGGACCAAACCAGCCGATCAAACTCGGCAAACTGATTGACCCCATCAAGGGATACTGGACGGGCACCAACGATTATGCCAAGGTTGGTTCGCATGGTCAGGTTCAGGAAGTCGCGATGTATTCGATTATGGAAAACCCGATGACGGCTTGCGGGTGTTTTGAATGCATCGTGATGCTGATCCCCGAGGTAAACGGTGTCATGGTGGTGAGCCGTGAAGATACCAGCATGACGCCAGCAGGAATGACGTTCAGCACCCTGGCAGGGATTGCCGGCGGCGGTTTGCAGACTCCGGGTGTGATGGGGGTAGGGAAATTCTATCTCGTTAGCCCCAAGTTCATCTCTGCCGACGGAGGCTTCAAACGCGTGGTCTGGATGAGCAGTAATCTGAAAGAAACGATGGCGGAGGAGTTTAAAGCTGTCGCAATCCGCGAAGGCGATCCAGATCTGATCGAAAAGATCGCTGACGAAAGAAGCGCGGCAACCGTAGAAGATTTGATGGTTTTCCTTGAGGAACACAATCATCCTGCGTTAGTAATGGAGGCGATGTTCTAAACCCGAACGATAAATTTGCCCGCTTTGCGTAGAGGGGCGTACCATAAAGTGCGCTCCTCTACGAGCGATTTTTTATAGGATATAACGAAACTTTCTGTTGTGGGTGAGAGATTTACTGAATATGGGAGTTGCGAACCGTTCTCCAGAAGCATCAATTGCAGAGACCGCAAAATTAACATTGGAAACAAGGCTGGAAGCATTGAAAAACCGCATCATCCAGTGATGAATCATAGAGAAAAAACCAGGAGGAAATATGCCAATCGAAATACCAAAGGATAAATGGCCTGGGTCTGTGCGTCAGGTCGTACTGGGAGCGACGGCGGCTGAAGGCGGAACCCGCACCAGCAAAGTCGTCGTTGGCGGCGAAACATGCATGCCCTTTATGCATTTCGAAGGCGCGATCCCAAATCGACCGGTTGTCGCGCTCGAAATCCGTGATCGTAGACCGGACGATTGGTCGCCCTTGCTGGTGAAAACCTGGGAAAATGTGATCGATGATCCTGCAGCCTGGGCAAAAGCCGCCGAAGAAGTTGGGGCGGATGCCATTCAATTAACCTTGAGTCTCACGGACAGCGCAGGTCAGCCAATGTCGCCCGAGACTGCGGTGGCAACTGTCAAAGCGGTTTTGCAAGCGAGCGGGCTCCCGCTCATCGTGTTTGGGCCGGGGCAGTCTGAAGTGGACAATTTGCTATTGGTGGCGGTTGCAGAGGCGACCAAGGGCGAGCGGTTGGCGCTTGGAATTTGCGAAGATAAAAATTACCGCACTATCGTGGCGACTGCGATGGCAAACGATCACGTAATCACTGCGCGCTCTCCGATGGACGTAAACCTGGCAAAACAACTCAACATCCTGATCAGCGATATGGGTTTGCCGCTCGACCGCGTGATCATGGACCCGACCACCGGCGCGCTGGGTTATGGAATTGAATATGGCTATTCAGTAATGGAGCGTCTGAGATTGGCGGCGTTACAGGGCGATGCGATGACCCAACTTCCGATGCTGGTGACCCCGGGTTACGAGGCCTGGAAAACCAAGGAATCCAAAGTTGGCGAAGGCGTTCCCGAATCCTGGGGCGACTGGCTGCAACGAGCAATCAATTGGGAGACTATGACTGCAATTGCGCTGCTGGAAGCCGGCGCAAACATCCTGGTGCTGCGCCATCCTGAAAGTTTGAAGCAGGTAGAGGCAGCGATTCAGGATTTGATGACCGCACCCGATATGGTCTCGGTCTAAACGAATTATAGAACATCTATTATCGAATATCATCGGAGAGAGAACAATGGCTCTTTCAGGCATACAAATCTATAAACTGCTGCCGCAAACGAATTGCAAAGAATGTGGATTCCCGACCTGTCTGGCTTTTGCGATGAAACTGGCTGCTAAACAGGTGGAATTGAGCGCCTGCCCTTACGTGACGGAGGAATCAATAGCCTTGCTGGCGGAGTCATCCGCCCCGCCGATCCGGCTGGTTTCGCTGAAGTCCGACGGATATGAAACAAAAGCCGGCAACGAGGTGGTGCTTTTTCGGCACGAAAAGACCTTCTACAATAAACCGGGTTTGTTCGTCAAGGTTGTTGACACTGAATCGCCTGAGGCAATAAAAGCAAAAATAAGCGCGGCAGACAGGTATGTTGTGAACTATGTCGGAATTGAACTCACTGTGGATGGTTTTGCAATTGAAGCCGCCAGTGGAGATCCGGAGAAGTTCAGCGCCGCAGTTAAGCTTGCGCGTGAAGCGAGCAAACGCCCCCTGATTCTGGTGAGCCGCGATCCGAGCATCATCAGCGCCGGTCTGAAAGCGTTGGAAGCTGGCGAAAGTGCATTAATTCATGGCGCGGATAAGTCGAATTGGGAAGTAATGGCCGCGCTTGCACAGGAACATAAGGCAGCGCTGGCGGTCATCTCGACGGACCTGGAAACTTCTGCAGACCTGACGGAAAAGATCCGCGGCAAAGGCGTGGAGGATCTGGCTATCGATCCGGATACGACTGGGTTGGGAGCGATGCTGACCTTCAACACAATAGCGCGGCGCATGGCGTTGAAGAAGAATTTTAAACCTCTGGGTTTTCCGATTATTGTCTTCCCTAAGGATCTGGTTGCGGCGACCCAGGCGATTTCGAAATACGCTGGGTTTGTTGTCATAGACGATTTCAAGCCTGATGAGGTGTATCCATTATTGGTCCTGCGCCAAAACATCTATACCGATCCCCAAAAACCGATCCAGGTCCAGCCAGGCGTGTATGAAATCAACAATCCGAACTCTGAAGCCCCGGTTCTGGTGACTACCAATTTCAGCATTACTTATTTCAGTGTTGCGAATGAGGTTGAGGGATCGGGTTTGCCCGCCTGGTTGATGGTGTGCGATGCAGAAGGAATGAGCGTGCTGACCGCCTGGGCTGCGGGGAAATTCGACGCTGAGCGAATTGCAAAATCGGTCAAGGGCAGCGATCTGGCAAGTAAAGTCAGCCCGAAACGAGTCGTGCTACCGGGCCACGTTGCAGTGCTTTCAGGCGAACTGGAAGAAGAGCTGCCCGGATGGGACGTGCGGGTCGGGCCACGCGAGGCGGTTGATATTCCAAAATTCCTTAAAGAGGCGCTTTAGCCAAATAACCTGGCAATTTACTGATGAAGGAATTTACTGTAAGATTTGATCTGGGAGATAAAGCCGTTCAGGTGCCATCAGGCACGCTACTTTCCGAAGCGGCGCAGCTGGCGGGGATCGATGTAAATCAACCTTGCGGAGGGCAGGGACGCTGCGGGCGGTGTGCGGTGCAGATTTTGGATGGTACTGTGCGCCGCCGCAGCACACTGCGCTTAACGACTGAGGATGTCGCGCTGGGTTACGCGTTGGCGTGTCAGACGGTTGTCGAGGGCGACGTGGATGTCCACGTGCCTGCCCAAGAGAAAATCGAACGACGCCTGACAACCGACCTGACGGTTGCGGAAGTCCGCGTACCCTCCGATTATCTTTTCTCCGCCGATCAATCTATTCGTAGAGTGAAATTGAATCTGTCCGAACCCAATATGGACGATCAGACAGATGATCTCAGCCGCCTCCTCACGGCTTTGCGGCAGCAAGTTGGATTAGCGCCAGTCACGGTTTCGCTTGCAACGCTGCGGAAGCTGGGAGGTATACTGCGGGAGGGGCAGTGGGAGGTTACAGCCCTCCTCGATACCGGGACTGAGGTTGGCGAAGACCTCCAGCCTGCCCGGCTAATTGATCTGTTGCCGGGGTTAGTAGCTGATATAGAGCCTATTTGGGGCGCAGCCATCGACATTGGAACGACGACCGTAACGGTCTGGCTGGTAGATCTGGTGTCAGGACAGGTACGTGCGCAGGCGTCGGAATACAACGGTCAAATTTCACGCGGCGAAGATGTCATCTCGCGCATCGTCTATGCCGGCAAGAACAGCGGCGATGAAGAACTCCGGCAGTTGGTGCTGGCGACCATTAACAGCCTGATCGAGCGGGTCAGCCAGCGAGCCGGAGAGCAGGCGCAGGATTTATCGGGGCGGACTGTAAAAGCGGTCGTTGCAGGGAACAGCACGATGATCCATCTGCTGCTCGGCATTCCGGCGGCAAGCATTCGACTATCCCCATTTATCACCGCGGTTAACCAGCCGCCATTGCTTACCGCGCAAGAGGTTGGGATCGATATCCATCCTGAGGCGACGGTTGATTGTCTTCCAGGAATTGCTTCTTATGTAGGCGCTGATATTACCGCCGGCGTACATGCTTCGGGGATGGATCTCTCTGAGAAGATAACGCTTTTTATGGATGTTGGCACAAATGGAGAAATTGTGCTCGGGTCGGAAGAATGGCTGGTTGCGTGCGCCTGTTCTGCGGGACCGGCGTTTGAAGGCGCCGGGGTGGCTAATGGAATGCGAGCGACCCGGGGCGCAATCGAAGAAGTGTGGATCAATAACAATGACCTGGAACCGAACTACCGGGTGATTGGCGGCGCAAAACCGGCTGGAATTTGTGGGAGCGGGCTGATTTCCCTGCTGGCAGAGATGTTCATCACCGGGATAATCGACAAAGCCGGTAATTTTAACTTGCACCTGGAAACCCCGAGAATCCGCGAGGGCGCTCAGGGTCCCGAATATGTTCTGGCTTGGAAGGATGAGACACAAACCGGAAAGGATATCGCAATCACGCGCGTTGATGTGGACAATCTGCTGCGGACTAAAGGGGCGATCTATGCCGGCTATAATGTTCTGGCTGAGAGCGTTGGCGTTTCAATGGAGATGATCGAACAAATGCTGATAGGAGGTTCTTTCGGTAAATACATCAATATCGAAAAAGCGATTCAAATTGGGTTGCTGCCGGATTTACCGTGGGATCACTTCCAGTTCCTGGGCAACACCTCGGTTCGGGGGGCGTATTATGCGTTGCTGGACCGTAAATCGCGCGAACGTATCACCGAAATCGCCTCAAAAATGACGTATATCGAACTTTCAGCCGACAACAGGTTCTATGATGCATTTATGTCGGCGCTGTTCTTGCCGCACACCGATCTTTCGAAATTCCCAAGCGTCAACGGAATGTTCGCAGGATGACGAATATCCCGTAAAAGTTACACATTGCAGGGAAAAAATACCGCCTGGCTGATTATCAGACGCAAAAAAAGGATGGAAAAGATGTACATCATTGGCGAAAATATTCACATCATCTCTGAGAAGGTAAAGGAGGCGTTGGCAAACCGGGATGCAAAATTCTTTCAAGACCTTGCCGTGCGGCAGGTGGAAGCCGGCGCCCAGGCGCTCGATCTGAACCTGGGTCCGCGCAAAAAGGATGGCGAAGAAGTCTTCCCCTGGATGGTCGATGCGGTCGAGGCGGTGGTGGATGTGCCGCTCAGCTTCGATTCGACCAACCTGCTGGGGATTGAAGCCGGTTTGAAGAAGGTCACTAAAGCGCAGCCGATCATCAATTCCACCTCGGCAGAACCGGAGCGCCTGGAAAAAGTGCCGCTGCTGGCGAAGCAATATAACGCGCGCCTCATTGCGCTGACGATGGGTACATCGGGGATCCCAATCGCGGCAGACGAACGGGTCAACATCGCGGTCGAGACCCTGATCCCGCGCATGATGGAAATCGATTACCCAATGGAGAATCTGATTATCGACCCGCTGGTATTGACGGTTTCGGGATGCCAGGAATATTGTCCACATTTAATTGAAGCGGTGAGGACGCTGCAATACGCCTGGGATCCTCCACCCAATATTTCTGTTGGATTGTCCAACGTGTCAAACGCGGTGCCGAACGAGAACCGCCCGCTGATCAACCGGGTGTATGGCGCGATGTTGATGGGTGTGGGTCTTCAGATGATGATCGCCAATCCAATGGATATCGAACAACAAGAGACCATTCGGATTATTGAAGAACGCGATGAGAGCACAGCAGTTGGCAGACTCTATCTAAAAATTGCCGATCGGATCGCCGCGATGGAAGAGCCTCAATTCGACGATGTCGATCCATCCGATCCGGAGCAAATGGCGATCTGGAAGACCGTACAAATTCTGCTGAACAAAGTTATCTATGCAGATGGCTACCTGAATCAATAGAGTTGTTCTCACTTCAGACCCTCTGATTGTGCTATAAATCAGAGGGTTTTAGTCCTATATTAAGATACAATGGTTATTGGTTGAAGTAATAAAACAGTACAAAGGAGAAACAATATGCCTGGATTCACACCGGGGCGCCGCTGGCAGCCCGCATTTATGCCTTTCAAGAAAGAACCATTCGGGACGCGTGTGCTGGTAACCGTAGAACGGCTTGTCAAGGGGCCATTGTTTGGCTGCCGGATGTGCGGCAACTGTTTGCTCCAGGAAACAGCCTTTATCTGTCCAATGGAGTGTCCGAAAGGGCTTCGAAATGGCCCATGCGGCGGATCGACCCCGGAGTTTTGCTACGTGGATGAAACCCGTCCATGCGTTTGGTACAAAATCTACGAACGCGCCTTCAAAATGGGTCGTGAGGAAATGCTGCTGGAAGTGCTCCCGCCGCTTGATTGGGACAAGGCGGGCGGAGAAACCTGGGGCGACGTAGTTCGCCAGGTGCAAAAGGTGGGCACGAAGCACTTCGTCGGCGAAATGCTTTCGGGCAATCCCGCAAGACGGACTACGGCGTGGGACTCGGTCTTCCGACCGGTGCGCCAACCGGAGTGGTGGCAGGGAGATTCGGAATATCATCCGCCGGCGTATAGCGAACCTGCCTCCGAATTGGAGCGCCGTTTGAAAGCTGGAGAGTTTGTCGTTACCTGCGAGGTCGCGCCGCCGCAGACGATTGCCACTAAAAAACTGATCGAAAACATCAACCTTGTTAAACCCTACGTCCCAGCCATAAACTTTACCGATTCCCCATCGGCGACGCCCCGCATGTCGAGTTGGGCGTGCAGCACAATCTGTGTTCAAAACGGCGCGGAGCCGGTAATGCAGATCGCCGCGCGAGACCGAACGCGGGTTGGATTACAAGCTGAAGTATTGGGCGCAACTGCGCTCGGGGTGAGAAACATCTTATGCCTTTCAGGCGACAGCATGGTATTGTCGCCGGATCCGCGGGGAAAGATGGAGATCGTGGACGTCGATTCGGTGCAGATGCTCTGGGTACTGCGCCGGATGCGGGATGAAGGTGTGTATATGGACGGACGCACCATGAAGTTCCCGCCCAAATTTTTCCTGGGCGCGGCAGCCTCTCCTTTTGCATCAGAGCCGAAATTCCAGGCGCTGCGCGAGCATAAAAAGGTCAATGCCGGCGCTCAATTCTTCCAGACGAACCTGGTTTATGACCCCGATGGATTGGAAATCTGGCTGAATGAAATGGCAAAACGGAACATCCTCGATAAGGTTTACATCCTTATCGGGATCACCCCGCTGAAAAGCTATAAAGTGGCGCAATATATGGACAAGGAAGTTCCAGGGGTGTTTGTGCCAGAGCATATCCTGAAACGCATGGAAAAAGCGGGCGACGGGGCAGCGGAAGAAGGCGTTCAGATTGCACTCGAGTTGATTGAAGCAGTCAAGAACAAGCAAGGCGTCAATGGCATTCACCTGATGGCAGTGGGATGGGAAGAGATTGTGCCGCGCATCATCACTGAAGCAGGTTTGGAACCTAAAACGGTCGCGGTCTAGCTCTGCTCGACAGTCCGTGGAAAATTCCTGGATCGATCAATATATTCTTTTGGCGCTGCGAATGGATCGAGCGTTTCAGGCGGTCGATTCATCGCCGTTTCTGGATGCGTATTATGGTCCTCCAGAATTAATGCGTGTGTGCGAAAGCGAAGAGCCCTGGACGTTTTCGGCGCTTGCGGGACAGGCGCAATCTTTGCAGGATCAGCTCGAAAAGGAGGATTTCAGTCCCTCACGATCTCAATATTTAGCTAAGCACGTTAAGTCAATGGAAACTATCGCGCGGGTGCGCGCCGGCGCCGAGGCGCCGTTTTTCGAGATCATCGAAAACGTTCTGGATATCCAGCCGGCGTGGATCTCAGAGAGTGAATTTTTAGAAGCCCTGGCGATCATGGATCAAGCTTTACCTGGGCGAGGCGATGTCAGAAAACGATTTCAACGCTGGCAGAAACGCGCCGTTTTTCCAGCCGATAAACCAGATGAACTGCTGGAGACGCTGAAGATCATCTTGGCTGAAGCGCGCAAGCGAACCCGCCAGATGATTGAATTACCTGAGAATGAGGAAATTGAAATCATCCCAGTACGCGGGGTATCCTACGGCGCGGCGAATTGGTATATGGGAAATTACTTCTCGCGCATGGAATTAAACCTCGACCGCCCGGTTTATTTGTTCTCGCTTCTTTATCAGTTGTGTCATGAAGCCTACCCGGGGCATCACACTGAATTTTGCTGTAAAGAGCAGCATCTTTTTCGTGAAAAAGGTTATTTGGAGCAATCGGTGTTTTTCTCGCTGGGTCCCCAGCTCACAATTGCTGAAGGGATCGCCTCGCTGGCGATGGAAATGATCTTCTCCCCACAGGAAGCGGCTACCTGGATCGAAGAACATATCTTGCCCTTTTGTAAAATAAAAGCACGTGAATTCGATCTTGCATTAATCCTAAAAGCCTTCACGATTGCGTCGCCGGACGATATGAGCAGCAATATGGCGCAATTGATCGAAGTGGGGCGTTCGTTCGAGAGTGTGCTGGACTACGCTCGCACCTATTCACCTTATTCGACGGAGCAGATCTCCAGTTTGTTTCCCTGGCTGGCATCCCCCTTATCACGGCTTTATGCTTTTACATACTCGCACGGTAAGCGTTTGCTCAAACCCTTGATCTATGGTCCAGAGAAGAATTCCTATATCAGAAAATTATTGACCGAACAGGTGTTGCCATCCACATTGTCCGGATACTAACTTCGATTGTGTTGTGAATCACGTCAAAGATGTGTCTTTTAGTCCGTTGTAATCTCCGCTTATCTCAAATATAATGGGATAGAGCATTCTCTAAGTACTCGTGAAAATCTATTCAAAAAAACGGAGGCATAGAATGACCGATCGTAAGAAACCGACCATCCCCATGCTCTTCAAAAAAGTTGAAGATGGCGCGCCGATCACCTGGTTAACTTGTTACGATTATCCAACGGCATATTTGCAGGAGCAGGCTGGAATCGATATGATCCTGGTGGGAGACAGCCTCGGGATGACGATGCTTGGATACGATTCGACGCTGCCGGTGACGATGGATGACATGATTCGTCACAGCCAGGCGGTGAGGCGCGGCGCTCCCAACGTTTTTGTCATTGGAGACATGCCATATATGAGCTATCAAGCCAGCACCGAATCGGCTATTCGCAATGCGGGGCGGTTTATGGCTGAAGCCGCGTGCGATGCGATCAAACTGGAAGGCGGCGTCGAGGTTTGCGAGCGGATCGAAGGCATCGTTAAAGCTGGGATTCCAGCAATTGGACATTTGGGTCTGACCCCGCAAAGCGTCAGCGCGCTGGGCGGATATAAGGTTCAGGGGAAGGGCGCGCTGCAAGCCAAGAAAATCATCGATGCAGCTAAGGCGCTCGAAGACGCCGGCGCGTTTATGATCTTGCTAGAAATGGTCCCCGATCGGGTATGTGAGCTGATAACCCAACGCGCTGAGCACTGCATCATCATGAGCCTGGGTTCGGGTCCCAATGCGCATGGTCAATTGTTGATTTATCATGACATGTTTGGGCTTTACCCGCGGTTTAAGCCACGCATGGCAAAGGTGTTTGGCAACGCTGGCGAGGTGATCCTGAATGGGCTGAAGGGCTACGTTGCCGAAGTCACCGACCGCACATTCCCTCAGCCGGAACATTGGTTTGGGATCAAGGATGAAGAATTTGACGAATTGCAGGGAATGTTGTAGAAGATTATCCGCATTTTAGATAGCAGCCTGAGGAGAGCGGTCATGGACGAAAGTATGCGTGAGAGACTGAAGATTCCATATGCGCGTTTGGATGAGATCAACGCGGTCTTGTTGAATCCGGACATGAGAGTGGTCAATGATGTTCTCGCAGTCGTCGAGAAGTACGGCACGGTTGAAGAAATCAATCGTCAAGCGGCGGAGGCTGCCAAACTGCCGAATCTGCTGGAAAAGGTTAAAAGCAAAAATTCGGAATACATGCGCGATTTGGATTGGCTGATTGACCAACGGGACAAGAAGGTTTTTATCAGCATCCCAGAATACCGCAGAAAAATTCTGGGAGACAAATCCGAGCAATTCCAATTCATGGATGACTTTGCAGTGACGCTGGAGATCAGCGCGACCCAGTACTTTCCCTGGTTGATGGAAATTGCCCGGCGTTCGAAAGCTGAACAGATGCTAATGCCGGGCAGATACATCAAAGTACGGAAGATGAAAGAGCAGGAAAACGATGGGGATTTGCCGGCAATTGCCGCAGCCATGCAAATCATCGGCGCCAGCTATGTCGAAACGCTGGACACCAAGGGCACAGATGGCTCGAATATTCACTTGGGCGGTCCAGCGACCATCACCGGCTACTTCGGCGGCGTCGGTCAGCCAAACCATTACCCATTAAAGTGGCTGGATGAGTTCCTGTATTACTACACAAATTATGGGGTGAGGCAGGTGCTGAACGTCAATCCTGGCACGGTATTGGTCGGATACCTGCTTTACCGCCTCGGAGTGGACATCGAATATAAGATTTCAGTGTTTATGGGGAATGACAACCCATATGCCGGGCTGTGGACGTTGTTAGGCGCTAAACTCTTTGCTCGAGACGATGGCAGCTCTCCGTTGATCGGTTTCAACTGGAGCAATTCGGTGAATAACGAGACTATGGAGATCACTGCCCAGTTCAGGAAGCAACTGGGTTTTGAGGACGTGGTGAGGTTTGAACACCACATCACCGAAACGTATAAGAGCATCGTTCGCCAGCCATATAACCGGCGGGCTGAATTGGTCGAACTGGCGGATCATGTCGCCAATATCTCCGCCAAGCATGAAGGCGGCGACGAATACGACGAGCTAGTGAGGCAGCATCCATCGGACATTCTGGATTATTTCCGCGACAAAAGCGAGATCATCGCTTCTGGCGACTGGGATGCAATGCAGGAGAACTTCATCGACAAATGGGCAGCCACAAACCGCACGGCGCAGGCTTTAACCGAATGCGGTCTTTCGTTTGTGGCTGCACAGAATTTACACGAAGCGTAATTGCGCGCTAGGATTTACGCAATCGAGGACAACTCGACCGTCCTTCCGGTTTGCGCAGATCGATACAGCGCCAGAGCAGTACGGATGTGATCTCGGGTTTCCGCCAACGTGATATATGTCGGCGCGCCGTGCAGGATGGCGTTATTCAGGTCCTCAATCTCGCCGACATATAGTTCCTGTTCTGGGACGGGGAGCTCCACAGGCTCTCCGTCTTTTGGATAAAAAACTAGCTGGCGCGCTTCATCCATTTGAGTAAACGGGCGGTTCAGGCTGAGGCGTCCCGCGGTTCCAATCGCCTCGAAATGAGTAAAAACTGGAGTCCTGAAGGAGCTGGAAATCTGGGCGAACCGGTTGCCCGCGAAACACAACTCGCCGGCGAAGGTTTCATCGACGCCGCTTTCGCCAATCCACTGTGAACCGAAGACGGCGATTGGGGGAGCGCCAAAGAAGTATTGAGCCAGGCTCAGCGGGTAAACGCCCACGTCCCACAGGCTGCCGCCTCCCATTTCAGGGCTAATTCGGACATCGGGGCGGCGGTCAAGGGGAAACGAGAACGTCCCCCAGGTGTGGCTCAACTCGCCCAGATTCCCTTGACGAATGAAGTCACCGGCGATTTTTGTTTGGGGGTGATGCCGGTACATGAAGGCTTCTGCCAGGCAGCGCCCATTTTTCTGGCTGGCGGCGATCATCGCATCGACTTCGGGCAGTGTGATCGCGAACGGTTTTTCGCACAGAACGTGAACCCCGCTCTCGAGCGCTCGGATTGTCCATTCTGCGTGGAGATGATTTGGCAGGCTAATATAGACGGCGTCGATTGCGCCGGAATCCAGCATCTCTTGATAGCTTCCGTATGCACGGGGAATATTCCACGTGCGGGCGTAGTTTTCCGCTTTGCTCTGATCGCGGCTGGCAACGGCGGTCAGTTCGCCCTCTTTAGAGGCGCGGATCGCCGGAATGACCCTTCGATTGATGTTTGCCGTGGACAACAAACCCCATCTAGCTCTGTTCATCGCTGCTCCTGTTTGAAAATCATTTGATTGGGTGGATCTTATCTTCAGTGTGCAGTATTTGTAACTCGATTTTCCTTTGCGCCGCGCGCTCCAACTCGGATTGGAAATTTGCGAAACTCTGAACCGGCATTTCGAAAGTGAAGCTTACATCCGCCGCAAATTCCTGGTTCTCGATTCGTCCTTCATGTTTTTCGATGATCGATTTGGCAAAATTATAGCCTCTATATGGCAGGACCAGCTTGGCAGTGTGGGTAGGTGTTTTCCTGGCAATGGGCAGGGCGGCTAAGACCTGTTGAACGGATTCGGTATAGGCACGTACCAGCCCGCCGGCGCCAAGCTTTATGCCGCCAAAGTAGCGCGTTACCACCACCGCGATATCTCCCAAGCCGCTGTTTGAAAGCACGACCAGCGCCGGACGACCCGCGGTTCCCGACGGTTCGCCGTCGTCGCTCGAATGGGCGATCACGGAGGCGCCGAACCCGATCAGATAAGCTGGGACGTTGTGCGAAGCATCCGGGAATTCGGCTTTGATGCGCGCAATGAACTGGCGCGCCTGTTCGATCGTGAAAGCGGGCGCGGCGGTAGTGATGAAGCGGGATTTTTGAATTCGGAGTTCGGTGCGCGTCTCTCTGGCAGGGATGTGGTAGTGAGTCATTTCTGGGTCCGGCGGGATTGAATACATTCTAAGGATATCAGACTCCTAGCATAATGCAACACACCCGGCAAAGAATCCCTATACAAGCCTTCAGATGCCTCGCGCCGCGATCATCATTAGAAAGATCACCAGCAGAACAATTCCTAGCCCGATGCGCGGCACTACCTTAAGCAGTGCGATCATCCGGTCAAGCTCAGCATCGGACATTGTGTCCGCATGAATGGCGACCGGCTCGAGCCGATTTTCTACGAAGAAGTGAAACAGCGTGAGCAGCAACCCTAACAATCCGCCTGCCAGGATGCTGATTCCCCAGCGGCTATTAAGCAACGCGCCTAAGTCTCGCCATCCCGTCAACAGATAGCTCAGCACGGCGCCGGATGCTATGGCTGTGGCTGACAAAATGGACGCTAATCGAAAAACGCGAGGGAACACGTTTTGAAGAAAGACGATACGCTCGGGTTTGGCAAGTTTGAGCGCGATGGGAATGAGCACGAAGTTTACGGTTATCACTTCCCCCAGCCAAGACACCCCCGAAATAATGTGGATCCAGCGCACAACGATAATCAGATGCATAGTTGCTTCTCCATTATAAATTTGTGAAACCGATCATGGGATACGGGTTTGCAGCTGCAGGACAATGACTGGATTATTCGCTATCTTTCGCAGTATATGGTTATAATGGGTCAGAATAGTATTATATATACTTCCTTGTAAAAAGTCTACTCAAACAAGGATGCTAATTTGACGACCAATCACTGTCTCACCTTTCTTCTTGGGCGTTCTAGCCGTTCAAAAACCAGGCGGGAGGTGTTAGAATTTAGATGCAATTCACCGATCAAAATTGAGAGGAAGACCATGAAGCCACGCGAGCGCGTTTTGACGGCATTACACCATGAAACACCGGACCGCTGCCCGATGCAGGTCTCATTCACGCCTGAGTTTGCCCAGCGATTGAGCAAGGAATTGGGTCTGGAGGATGAGAAGCTGCACAATCCACACGGGGGCGGCAACACCTACGAACTGGAGCGCGCTTTGGGCGAGGATATGCTGTTGACTTCAGTTGGGTGGGCAAATTCCTATTATCAGGATGCGCGCGAATATGTGGACGATTGGGGAATCGGCTGGCGGTCGGTGGATTACGACACGCCTTTTGGCATGGGGCGTTACACCGAAATGGTGGGACGCCCGCTGGCTGACGCTGAGGAGATTGACCGCTATGAGGCCCCCGACCCGCAGGCGCCGGGTTTGTACGACGAAGCCGCTTGGGTGCTGCGGACATTCAAAGACGAATACTGGATTGTGGGCGTCACCGTCACGACCATCTTCGAGACGGCTTGGGCGCTGCGCGGCTATGAACGCCTGCTTTCGGACATGGCGCTGAACCCCGAGCTGGCTGAACGTGTTCTAGACATCCCATACCGATATCATCTGACGGCAGCCAAACAGCTCACGCGCATGGGTGTGGACATGATCTGGCTGGGCGATGACGTTGGCGCGCAGAAGGCGATGCTGATCTCGCCAGGTATGTGGCGCAAATTCTTTAAGCCGCGCATGGCGCACCTGATTGCGGAACTCAAAGCGATTAACCCTCAAATGAAGGTTGCATACCACTCCGACGGAGTAATTTATCCGATCATTCCAGACCTGATCGAAATCGGTTTAGACGTGCTCAATCCAATTCAGCCCGCCAGCATGGACCCGGTTCGGCTCAAGCGGGAATTTGGCAAGCATCTGTGTTTTTGGGGCTCGATTGACGAACAACACACCCTGCCGTTTGGCTCGCCCGAGGACGTCAAGGCAGAGGTATTAGCCCGAATTGAGACCCTGGGGAAAAATGGCGGCTTGATTCTGGGACCGACTCACCACGTCCAATTGGACACCCCGATGGAAAACTTCTGGGCAATGATCAACACCATCACCCAAACACGATGCTCATGAAGAATGAAATCCATCTCCATCGCGAACATCGATCTCGATGATCTCTCCATTGGCTGGAATCAGCTCGCGAACCCTTTCGAACGGGGTGCTGCTGAAATAGGCGCGCAAGACCGCCAGTGTGTAACCATGCGCGACGATAGCCACTGAACCAGTGGGGTGGCGGGAAAGGATGTCTCGAATAGCCGCCAGAGAGCGCTGCTGGACCTGGGCGCCGGTCTCGCCTTCTGGAGCGGCGACGTTGAATTGGTCTTTACGGCGCTCCTCGAGTTCTTTTAGATAGCTCTTTTCGATCTCCTGTCTGGTGAGCCCTTCCCACACTCCCAGATTGATTTCTCGCAGGCGCGGGTCAGCCTGAATCGCGATTCCTTTGTTTTGACTGAGCAGGCGCGCGGTCTCGCGGGCGCGCCGGAGATCGCTGGTGTAGATCGCATCGATGGGATAGTCCTCCAGGTCAGCAACCAATTGGCGAGACTGCTCGTGCCCATTCTGGTTGAGAGGAACATCCGTATGACCTTGCCAGCGACCTTGGGCATTCCAATCGGTTTCCCCGTGCCGGATCAGGATCAATCGCGTCATCGTTTTCTCGTCTCATTGTATTCAGGAATGCTGATCATCGGTGGGCGATCCAGTTCGGAAATCTCCTCTACCTCCAGAAACAAGCGCCCAGTTTCATAGCGAATTAATTTCATGGTTCGGTTCACATCCTCAAGTACGGAATAGCCGGAATAGTCATCCAGCTTATGGGTTACTGCCTGGATAATCGCAAAAGACATTTTGCTCAACGCCTCCAGGGATTGATTGTGGTGGACGCGCTCTTGTAAATCAACCTGAGCAATGCAGCCCAATCCACAGGTCTTAAACACGTCGATTATAAGACCGATCTCTACACCATAGCCTGAGAAAAAGGGCAGTTTCTCCAGGAGCGACCGGCGGCCTCCGTATTCGCCCGAGAGCGGTTGAATCAAGCCCGAGAGCTCAGGGAAAAACAAGTTCAGGAGCGGTCTAGCGGTCAATTCGGTGACGCGCCCACCGCCGCCGGCGACCAGGCGTTCACCAACTTTTATCGGTCGGCGGTAGAACCCTTTGACAAATTGAATATCTGGGTTAGCCAATAGCGGCCCTGCCAACCCATAGATGAAGCGCGGGTGGATGTTTACAATATCTGTATCGATCCACAGGATGATGTCGCCTTTAGTGACATACAGGCTTTTCCACAAAGCCTCTCCTTTACCGCGCCGCGCGCCGCACCTGGGGAGAACTTGTTGATGGACATATACCGGTATCCCCAGGCTGGCGGCAATCTGACGGGTTTCATCCTGAGAGTTTGAATCGATCAGCACAATTTCATCGAGGAGAGAGCTGTGGTCCATCAGCTCCTCTTTAATCGTTCCGATCACCTTTCCGACTGTTTTAGCCTCGTTTAGCGCCGGTAAAGCAACGCTGATGGTCAGGTTTTGACTGTGTTTCAAACGGACCAGTTCATCCAGGTCTGAAAATTCTTTGGCATGATAGGTATTTTGGGCAAACCAGCGGTCGACGAGCACCGAAATAGCCTGGCTGCCGGCTGCTTCCGGGTGAGGGTCGATTACCATAGGTCGGTGGGTTTTCACTACGACGAGCCCAGTAGTACTGTTTTCCAACAGGCGCTGGGCGACGGCGCCCAAACCCTCGAACTGCTCGGTTGGCTGGGCAGTCGCACCCATGACGATCAAATCAAAACGCGGCGCAAAATCCATAATCGCGGCAGCCGGTTCATCGCTGGTAATCTCGCGCTTTTCTAGCTCAGGCAGGTTTTTTAGGACGCGGTTGATGCCACGGAAAGGCGCATCCATCTGGGCAGAGCCGCTTTCGGGGCGGATGTGGAGCGAAGTCGCAACCGCGCTTTGGCTATGACACATAGCGAGGGTAATGCGGATAGCCAGTTCCGCATGTGGTCCGCCGCGAACTGGTGCCAGAATAGTGTCCACCTTTTTTGGTACAGGTCCGCGAACCAGTAAAACGTCACAAGGCAGCTCCTGAAATACCTCGAATGGGGTTACCTGAAGCTGATCGAAATGACCTGGCCATTCGAGAATGATTAGATCAGGCTGCTGGTCGTGGACGATCTGTTTGAATTCATCCCATGGGCAGCTCGAAACCGCAACGAATGACAGGCAGCGGAGTTGGGTGCCGCGCATAAGCTGGCGAAGTTTGAGACGGAGCCCCTGTGCTTTGTAAGCGCCTTCGCTTATCGATCCCTGTTCAGCGATTCCAACCATGCCAGCCAGCAAAATAGAGTTATCTCTGGTGATCCAACGCGCAATTTCAAGCGCAGCGCCGGTTTCGGTGGTTTGAAAAACTGGCAGAATTGTCTTTCGAAAGGGGTTATTAACATAGACTTGTTTCATTTCAACTTCCGATCTCGTTCATTCATTGACAAAAGACTGATCTTTGCCAACTGTGAAGCGCCTGTTCAGCGGGGTTGAACAGCTTGCAGACACATCGGCTCAATCTGCTGGCGGTAAATGACCTCCCAGTCGTAAAATTGGCGAACCCTTTTCCGCAGGCTATAAACCTGATTGTATTTCAGGCGTTGATGGATCATCAGCGCGATTGTTTCGGGCGAATCGCCCGGGCTGAAATAATCCGCATCATCTCTGGCAAGTTCACGTAAAGCTGGAATATCGGTGCAGAAAATCGGGAGACCGCTCAAGCCCGCCTCAAGCACCGGGATGCCAAAACCCTCCTCCAGGCTGGTAAGCAGCAAACCATCAGCCAGATGATAGAAATCCGCAATGACCTCATCGGGCAGGAATTCCTGGCTTAGCTCCGCCAGGAAATGAACAGCCGGCTGCCTATCGGCGCGGAAAAGCTCCAGACTATTCCGCAGTTCGAGCAACTCTGAAAAATAACGCAGGTTTGCAGGATTGTGCGGGCCTATCGGTCCGGTGATCAACAGTTGAGCGGCTGGCATCCGTTTGCGCAGGCAGGCGATTGATTGCAGCGCAAGTTCAATATTCTTGCGCCGGGTCAATCGCACTGGCATCAACAACAGCGGCGCGGCTTCGAGCAGGTTTAATTTCTCAAGTATCGCGCAGGTTTTTGGGGGAAGTTTAAGAAATTCCGGGATATCGATACCGTTTGGTATTACAAGAATCTTTTCTGGTGGAATATCCATCAGCTTAGCCAACTCCTGCCGGCGCTGCTCAGATACCACAATCTGGCTGCGCACACCCGGCCACGCGGTTGATAAAGCAGTCCAAGGATAGCGATTGTACAGTTCGCTTTGATAGCGCGGCGTTGTCCAAGCCAAATCATGATGCCACAAAACCACGGGTGGGCGTGCTTCTGCGTTGGCGAAATTCATCAGCGCGACCGTAAGCGGCAAATTCTTGTTTAGCGATGCGACATTATGAGCGATTAGAAGGTCGATTCCATGCAGATGACTTCGCAGTAATGTTTCGATTTTCTCAACCATATGATCAAAAGAGACTGGAAGGTGTCCGCGATCCAATTCGGCTTTAATCTGCAGGATTTCTGAGTGACGGCTGTCAAATAATGGCACATGGACAAACTCGACCTTGGGAATTACCGCTTCGCCGCGCCCGGCTAAAATCCGAACCTGATGACCGGCAGACGTCATCAGGCGGGCATGGTGGCGGATTACACTTTCCACACCACCCACAACCGGCGGCGCCGCGTAATGTAGAATGGCAATATGCATCTCGATTATTCCAACTCCCTTTCTGGTACAACCATTCGATCCAGTCAGCCCCCAATTTCGATGAGCACTCGCAAGCAGGCGGCTTGTTCAGTTATTCAAACGCTTGGTTTGTTCATTGGTTGCCTGGATTGCAAGGTCGATCAAGATCGCAGCAGACCAACCAAAGATCGGAGCGGCTTTTGGCGGATTGGCGCCAGTGATCGGGTGATAATATTCATAGATGTCTGGCTGGCTGCAAATCATATCTAGCGTGCGGCGTCGAAGCTCGCGCGCCAGATCAGCATAGCCGCTCCTAAATAGTCCTTCAATCAACAGGTAGTTAATATTGATCCATGTTGGTCCGCGCCACATCTGGTCGGGATTGAATTTTGGATCATTCCTCGCAACAGTGGCAACCGGGAAAGGTGTCCAGAATTGTTGCTCATCAATGAGGTTTTGGACGAGGCGGGCTGAGATGCTTTGAGGAATCCGACCAGTGATCAAAGGGAAGAGATTAAATGGCGTGCGCGCATCGACGCGTTGACCATTTCGGCTGGCCCAGAAAAAACCAGCCTCTTCATCCCACATTGATTTTATCATACGATTTATCAGATCATTAGCCTGGCTGTCCCAGGCTTGCGCATCTGATTTCTCTCCGATCACGCCAGCGATTTTCGAAAGATAATTGAGCTGCAGGTACAGGTAGGTATTCAGGTCTGGAGCTTCGACTGGCATACCGTCATCCCAAAGCGGGCTGTCATCCAAACCCGATGAGAATGGATGTTGGTATTCACATAAACCGTTGTGATCTGTGTCGCTGTGTTCAAACCACCAGCGGTTCCAGCGGGTTAATGGTTCATAGATTTCATTTAGGAACTCGGTGTCCTTGCTAGTTTCATACAACTTCCAGGCTGCCCAGGTAATCAGCGGGGGCTTAGTGACGTCCGCATCAATCGGAAAATCCAGATGTGTTACCACGCCCTCATCGTGAACGGCATCTGGCAGCATACCGTCCGCGCGCTGGTGGTCGAGCAGAACCCGCAATTGATCCTTTGCAAGGTTCATGTCGACGTGTCGATAGGCGATTGCATGGAAATATGCATCCCACTGCCAAACCCCCAGATAGAAAAACTTTGAAGGAGTCATCGATTCTCGCGTGGTGTAATAGCGAGTCGATATCAGACCGGCGCGCATCACCCACCAGGCATAATAATATTGAGGTTGGTAGGGGTCTGCAACAGGCGGGACGGAGGCAAACCAGTCATGCCAGCGGCTGGCTGCACGTTCGAGGGCGGCAAATGGATCTGGGATGTAGCGATTTAAGCCAAGTCGAGGCGTGATGTTAATTTGAAAGGAGTCGCCCGCTTGCGAGAGGAACCTCGTTTGGCTGACCAGTTGGGTGTCAGCCGGCGCGCTGATTTCATTGCTTAGTAATTGTGCGTTGGTGGTATAGGCGATATTACGCTGGATTTGCCCGGTGGTGCGCAGAACTCCACCACGCCGGTCAACCTGCCCTTCGTCGACGTTGGCGAGGAAATTTAATCCGAAATTACCGGCGGGAAGGAGAATTGAAAGCGTTTCCTGGTCTTGAAAAAAGATTGTGAAAACCCCCAGGCTTGTCTGGCAATGCAAGCAATGTGGGTAACTGGTGAGCGAGAAGTCGAGCGGGTTACCCTGCCGGTCGGTGAATTGCAGATCTTGGATTATCGGCGGTCGTTTTCGATAGGCAGCGAGCTGCCCGCTGCGTTTGAACCAGCGTTCTGCGAGTCGAATGGAAAACGAATGATTCGTACGGTATACCAGAAGCCGGGATCCTCGGTCGGTAAAGGGAATCTCGCGCAGCTCGATGCGGTTCTCTAGCATGGTAAGAAATGGTGAATCGATAAGCATCCGTAAACTACTCTCCAAAACAGTCCGAAATCAGCGTCTCGAGCCGCCGCTTTAGCACCGCGAAAGAGAAAAACCGGACGCCCAATGCGTAGTTTAATTCAATCATATCCTTACGCAGCGCGGCGTTCTGCAAGACTTGCCTGGTTTTTTCGATGGTCTGTTCGGTGATAAAACCGTCGAACTCGATCACATTGAAACCTTTAGGTTTGATATCCGTCGAAAAAATGGAATAATTATTAACGATAACTGGCTTGCGAAAGTAGATGGCTTCTAGAAAAGCATTACCGAACCCCTCTATAGTAGAGGGGTATGTAACCAAATCGCATTTCTGATATGCATCTGCTAGAGAATAGATTTTTTGACCGTCGTGCGTCCGACTACGTTGTTCGAGAATTATTTCTGATACGAAATTAACCGGCACTTCCAGCAGCTCTGCATATTTACGCACGTGCCGCTCATATTCATAACCCTCGTCGCCTGAGGCGTGCGAGATCACCAGCCGGGCTTTCATGCCCAGGCGGCGAACGAGCTCGATTGCATTTTCGATACCTTTGCGCTGAACGACTCGGGTAGGCTGCAGGATGAAAAGCTCGTCCGGTTGAAAATTCAGATCCTGACGCAATTCGTCCGCATAGTGGTCGTCATCCTGCGGCGGGTGCTCGAAATCCATGACGTTGGGTATCAGCATGCTTGAAATCCCGGTACGGAGGCTGAGCTGGTTCTGAGCAGAGGTGTTGATTACAACATGTCGAATGGATGGCAGGTGGGGCGGAAAAGCCATGTTGAGATAATCCCAAACACAATTGACCAAGAAACGCTTGCGCTCCCAAAAGAAGTCGTGGTGGTGGGCAATGGTAGGGATACCCGTTTCGGCGATAAACTCTGTTAGCGCCAAGCCAAGTGGGATATTCATTGGAATTGCCAGGGCGTTTTGAACGACCAGAAGATCGATTTCAAACTGACGAACATAATTTGCTAGATGATCCGCGAGGCGCTCGGCAAGACGATGGATGTTCAAAGTTAGTTCGCGCGGCCGGCGGCGCATTGAGAATGCTTTCTCGTAAATTTCCTGAATTTCGGGGTGATAGAAATTTGCCTCCGGAATTTGATATGAGACATTTCCGGGTTTATCGTTTAAACCGGCGAAGAAGAACAGCTCATGCCCTAATTCGCGCAGTACCCCAGCCCATTTTTCTGTTTCTAAGGATACGCCATCCGTTCCGGAAAATCGGGTTGATACAAATCCGATCCGATGTGTCTCGTGGGAAGGGGAGTGAACCGAGAATGGGTATGGAGTAGGGTTTGACATGATCATTTTTGTTAGTCCGATGTTGTTTATCGTTTACTCAGATTGATTATTATTCAGCGCGAGCCAACCAGCACACCTGGTAAGGAGCAAGCTCGATTGTTAGAGTCTCACGATAATCGTGCACTTGTTCGGTAACGAGGTCCGTTAAGGCGGCTAGATGCCCCGCTTCGATCCCAATCTGTTCGAAGTTCAAGGCGACAGATTGAGATTTGGCAGTGATGTTGTGCAAGCAGATTATTCGATCAGCGGGGGAGCGCCTCTTCCAGCGCATCAAACCAAAGACTTCCGGTCCGAGACTGATCGATTGTTGCTCGCCATAAGGGTCGAAACCGGCGCGGCTGGCTCTGGCAAGCAGCAGACGTTTGTAGCGCGAATAAATCTTTGCGCGGCGCGCATCGGGGTCATCAAGCGCCTGTTCGAGATCCATTCGAGATAGCTTACGGCGGTTAATCGCTCGATTGTAACCGAGCAGCTTTACGCCTTCAGTCCAGCCACGCGAGCCGAAGAGGCTGTGGAAATAAATACCTGGCAAACCGACCAGGGATAGCATGACAGCCTGTGAACAGATGAAACGGTCCACTTGCAGATCAAGCGGTTCAAGAGACTGGGGGTCGTTAAGCGCATCGTAGTAATTGATATTCAGTTCATAAGGACTGCGCGATCCGTTGGCGTTGGCTTTGTAGCTGACGAGACCGCCATGCCGTTCAGCCTGATTTACCAGCGCTTCAATTTCTGCGTCAGAAAGAATGCCGCGCGCCGGGTTCAAACCAATTCCGTCATGCGATGCCAAGAAATTGAAGAAGGTGATTTGATCGGAGGGGAGCTTAAATGTGTCGACCCAAGCATTCAACGTACTACAATTTCCGGTCCGGAAGGTATGTAATAGGAGCGGTGGCAGGGTGAAGTTATAAACCAGATGGGCTTCGTTTGACCCATCTCCAAAATACGAAAGATTATCCGCGTGAGGCACGTTGGTTTCCGTAATAATCAGCATATATGGCGTAACCCAATCGTAGATGGCGCGGATAAGCCGGACAATCGCATGGGTTTGCGGCAGATGAACGCAGGGAGTGCCTGGCTCTTTCCAGACGAAGGCAATAGCGTCTAGGCGGATGAGTTGGGCGCCGTGGGCAGCGTAGAAAAGGAGCAGATCTACAAGCTCGAGCAATACTTTTGGGTTTTTATAATTGAGATCAATTTGATCGGCGCTGAACGTGGTCCAGACCTGGCGGGATCCTGACAGAGTGTCGAAGTACGTTAGCAGCGGCGTGGTGCGCGGCCGGACAACCATGGTGAGATCCGGTGCATCATCTATGGTAATAAAGTAATCCTGATATCTGGGATCGCCTCTCAAAAAGCCTTGAAACCAGGCGCTCTGAGATGAGACGTGGTTAACGACAACATCGAACATAAGTGCAAAATCCTGGCTGAGATGCTGGATGTCTGCCCAATCTCCCAAAGCTGGATCGACCTGGTGATAATCGATTACCGAAAATCCGTCATCTGAAGAATGAGGATAGAAAGGGAGCAGATGAATCCCACTGACAACGCCTTGCAGGTATTTTTGTGCAAATTTTTGTAGAGTCTCGAGCGGTAATAAGCGAGCATCTTGCAGCATATCAGCATAGGTGATCAACAAAGCGTCTTTTTGACTCAAACGAGACTGCACAACGGAAAGGCGGTCCGAGGGGTTATCTTTCGCATAGCTTACAAGACGCTCTTCAATCTGTGACAACAGATTAGTGGCTGCCTCTGCGCTATAAAGCTGCTTCAGGAGCGTTAAAATCTTTCTTTTAGGGTGTTTGGCGACCATGGTTGTACTCAACAGATCATCGCTATGCCATGTAAGCACGGGCCCGCCGAGGTGAGATAATCCGCATAAATGCGCCCCCGCGGCTGAAACGGCATCGGCTTCTAAAAAAGAAAGCTAAAAAGATTATAACTCAGTCCAGCAGGTTAATCCTTCTCATACTCAAGAGAGGAGGTCGGGCACGATGACAACGGATGCAAGAAGGTAAAAAAATAGGCGGAACGAACAAATCACATGATGACATTTGGCACTAGCGCGATTTCTCAGGCGGTATAAAATGAAAGATTAAGAAGATATAGATTTGATCTACATTCGCGATGCAGACTGAAAAAGAGCGGTCGGACCTGCAATTTGGGATCAACATTCGGAGACTGGATCCGAATGACTTATCCCAATTAACCGACTTGCAGAACCGATACGCGCTGCGATATCCGGGTTCGACGGTTTTGCAGGGAAACACCTATCGGCTGCCGCGCTTCAGTAAGGTTGAAGATTTCTTCGGCGTCTTTGACGAGACACGAAACCTGATAGGGTATGTGGCTCTCCACCCAATGTTGGTATTCGACGGGCCCGCGAACCTGTCTCACGTCCTCTGGGCTGATTTAAAGGTTGATCCCGGATGCGAGAATCTGCAAGCGATGTTTGATGTAATGCTCGATTATTTAATAAAGACCGCACGCAATCTAGTCAATCGTTTTCCGCCGCGTTCGACCCAGATGGTCTTTCAAAAGTTCCCCATCGAAGTGGAGATCATCCAACACTTGCACCAACGCGGTTTTGTGCACACAGAGAGCATTTTTCAAATGTCGCGCCGCCTCAACGCGCCGATTCAACCGATGCTGGCGCCGCCTGGAATGCAGTCAGTTCCATGGCGAATGCACACGGTGGAAGAACAGCGTAAATATCTTCAAGGGCGCAACCAGGCTTTTCCCGAAGCGGCGATCACATTAGAGGATTGGCGTTGTTTTATGCGCTCTGCTTTTTGGGAGACCGGTATCTGTTTGGCTATCTTAGATGGTGATGAACTGGCAGGCAGCATTTTATTGTACTGGGATGAGGAACAAAACCGGCTTAACGATAAACTGGTTGGTTTTACTGAGTATATCTTTGTCCTGCCGCGTTGGCGCGGTTTGGGGCTGGGCAGCTTTCTGGTCACACAGGGTTTGCTATATCTTAAGAAACATGGCTTGGCGGAAGCGCAACTCGAAGTGAAGGCAGCAGACATTGGGGCGCTAGGGTTGTATTCACGCCTGGGTTATCAGGTGATCCGCGAATCCTGGTTCATGGAAAACACCCTCTGAGACATCTTTGTTCGCATGGCTGCAGGATAAGAATACAATTTCGCAGCTAATGGGGAGGCGCGCATGTCGAAACTTGAAATTGTTACAGACAGCATCACCTGCATCCCAGAGAATTTGCTCCAGGAATTGAATATTCACACGGTGCCTTATTATATCCATCGTGGCAGCGAAGTTCTGCGTGACCTGGTTAACATCGACCGAGATAGTTTTTACAAATGGCTGCCCCAAGCAACGCAGCTTCCTACAACTGCCAGCCCGGGCCCGGGCGACTACATGCAGATGTATCAGAGGCTGGCAGAACACGAAGGCGTCAATGAAATCGTCAGTATTCATATGAGTTCGAAGGCGAGCGGCGCCTATCAAGCTGCCACGGTGGCGAAATCTTTGATAGCCGAGGCGCTCCCCAGATTGAAAGTAGAGGTGATTGATACGCTCAACGTATCGATGTGCCATGGCTGGATGACGATTGAAGCAGCTAGAGCCGCCATTGCAGGGATGAGCCTGAGCGAAGTGATTAACCGAGTGCGCGCGATGATTCCGATCACCAAAATGATCCAGACAGCAGACACGCTAAGGTATCTTTATCTGGGCGGTCGGATCGGTAAAGCGAAACACCTGATCGGTTCGCTTTTAAATATTAAGCCGCTGATTGGGATGGAGGATGGCGTTATTGTTCCGCTGGGTACGGCGCGCAGCCGCAAACAGGCTTACCGGATGATGGCTGAGATGATCGAAAAGAAAATCGGGACGAAAACGCGGATCAAGATCGCCTATGTGCACGCCGCTGCGCTCGACGAAGTGTTGAAGATCCAGGAGCTAATCGAAGCGCGCTTCAAAGTGGTCGAATCGTTAATCTGTGAGCTGTCGCCCGCGTTGGGGGTTCATTCGGGACCCGGCACCGCCGGCTTATGTTATTTCCCGGTTTACAAGCCGGAGTAAGATAGGTTAGCGGAGGCGCGGTTTCTATTCTTCGTCGTCGGCGGTCATTCCGGGTTGTTCAACCTCGATTATTTCGCCGTGGATGTTGATGCGAATTTTGAACCCCATCATGCCCAAGTAGGCGCGTAATTCCTCGGGAATTCCAGTCTGAATCAGGGTGCTCATCTGTTGATCGATGTTTTTTAACTGGTTTTCAATCATGGCAACCGAGAATGGATCCTCTGAGCCAAGCATCTTGGCAGTCTGGGTGGAGAGCAAATCCTCGTGACCTTCAATCATATCAAGCATGGCGGCGAAGACTTGCGTGTCCACCTGCTCGCTAGGGATATGGCGGCGAAAGCCAAAATCATCCACCACGTAGCAGGGCTCTTCCCCCACGTAGACAACTTCCGCTGGGCGATCATACTCGTCGATCACCAGTCCTTCAAAAACAGCTTTCTTCATAACTAATGAAGATTATACCGCGCAGGGAACGTGCGGTTTGTTAGAAGGGTATTACTAATTTGGGGTTTATCTGAGTTATTCGTGCACGTTGACGACAGTGCCAACGGAGGCAAAGTCAAACAGCCAGGCTGAATCAGCAGGACTCAAATTGACGCATCCGTGGCTCATCGGAGTTCCGAAATTGTTGTGCCAGTATGTGCCATGTAAGCCGTAGCCCTTGAAAAAATACATCACATTCGGCACGTTCGGAAGGAAATAATCATCCCCCGACATATTTGCCTGACGGTATTTGACATAGATTTTGAAAACGCCCGTAACTGTGACCGTCGGCCAACGCCCCGTAGAGACAATAAACGAATTTTCGATTTGATCGCCCAGCATGGCATAAGTCTGCTGGGAAGAAAGGTCCACGTCAATCCAGCGATCGTTCAGGGAAACCCCTTCCGGGCGGAGGCCGGGGTTGGCGGCAGCCACCGCTTTCTTCTTGTGCTTTTTGGTTGGCTGAACCTGGGGTTCCGGCGTGGGCGTTGGAGATGCTGGAGCGGGTGTTGACGTGAAAGTTGGCTCTGGAGTTGGCGTCTCAGTCGGGACGGGCGTTTCGGTAGGAAGAGGCGTCGCAGTAGGCAGCTCGGTTGGCGTGGCGGAAGGTAGTCCTGTCGGGGGCGGCGTTGGCGAAGCAGGCGCTTCTTGAGTGGGCTCCAGGGTCGGAGGGTTATCCAATGCAGGCAAGAGGAGCCCGGCTACTTCCTCGACTGGTTCGGCTGGCGCAGAGGTCGTCTCCGTTGGCTCAAAGGAATAGGCTGCAATGGTAGCCAGGACGGGGACTTGAGCGATTTTTTCTGACGGGAGACCGGCGATAACGCGCGGATAATAGGGCGCGAGCGATAACGCAAATAAAGCCAGCGATAGAAACAGGATGAAAAACGCGTAGTAGAAAATTGCCGGTACCCTAGTCTTGGGTTTCTTTTTGACGGTGTACACCGGGACAACGGTGCGCTTACGAACCGGCGCGGTATAAAGGGAGGGCGCGGCAGGCTGAGGAGTTTTGACCAATGGCTGAGGGGCGAGTTGGTCAGGCGATCGATCTGTGGGTTTGACCGCTGCGGGTTTGGCTTCGGGCTGCTGCTGCGCCAGACGCGGCAGAGCCCACTGCAATCCCTTTTGGGCGCGTTCGCTGGAAGGGTTGATCTCCAGGGCGCGTTGTAGATAGGCAACGCTGGCTTTGGGGCTGCCCAGGGCTGCTAAAATCAACCAGGGATCTTCCAGGTGAGGGGCGAGGGCAGCGGCTTGTTCTGCACGGCGCCGGGCTTGAAGCCGCTCATTATGGATCAAGTTCTGGCGGGCAAGCTTGATTAATTCCAGCGCCTGGCTGCGGCGATCCGGGGTTGGATGATCGAAAGAAGGGCTCATGGAATGGCTGCCGGGCTAGTTTCGGTGACGTTGCTCTCCGGCGTAGCAATGCCAACGCTCTCGCCGCGAAGATAGCAGAGGATGCCCGCAGCTACGCCCTCGGCGATCCGATCCGGTTCCTGGGTAAGTATGGTGCGGTCCAGGTTCATAAAGCCGGTTTCGATAATTGCCGCCGGTGTGTTTTCGTTGATTTCCCCAAAAGCGTGATAGCTTGTCATGTCCGGAGTGACGCTGGTGCTGTGTACCGGTAGACCGGTGATTGCGCCATAGCGCGCCCGCAAGCAGGAAGTTAGGCTGGCGGTTCGTTCCGGATAGCGGGTGGCGAACGCGGCGGCGACTTTATAGCCGGTCGCCTCGTTGTTGATGAATTCGCACGAATCGTTGTGGATCGAGACAAGGGCGGCTGCGTGAAAACCGGTCAGCCGTTCGTCAAATTCCTGGAGCAACTCGACCTGATAGCCTTCGCGGGTCAAGATTTTCTGGACCTGGGTGGCAATGTTCAAGTTCAGGTCCACTTCTTTCAGCCCGTCCGAACAAACGGCGCCCGAGTCGTTTTTCCAATGACCAGCAACGATTCCCACCAGGTTTGGGTTTGGCAAAGTGGGGGTTGGCGCCCCGGGCAGGAAGGTCGGGGTCGGCTGGAGCGCCAGGCTGGAGTTCGTGGCAGTCAGCGAAGGGAAAAGCGTATTTGGACGACCGGGTGTCCAGGCTGTGAACAAGGTTGCCAGAACGGCGGCAACCGCAAAAACGACTTCGAGATGGAACAGCATCCCTTTCCGGGCGGGCTTGTTGGGCGTGCTCCAGATCAGATCCAAAATACGGCGGGGGGAGTGAGCCTGGGCAGGATGAGAGGCTGGCTGAGATGGCGATTGGTCTGACTGCATATTTTGCGTCGGAGCGGGGTCAGCGGTTGGCTCGGGTTGCGCGGCGGGTTCCATAGCAATTGTGGACGATTATAACCTGAATTCAACTTTGCGCAATTGCGCGAATTTCCAATACAAAAAAGATCCTGGAGGTAATAACACTCCAGGATAGGTGCAACCTTTGTACCAAAAGCCGAGACCCGTGGTTGAGATCACGGGTCTGTTGGGTCACGGTTGGCTATGGGGTCCAGTTCAACGTATAGCTGCCGACGCCATCCGCCCGGATGATCTGGAATTGGATTGCGCCAGGGGGAAGTTCGGACGGCGCAATCTGGAACACGGCTCCGGTGTAATCGATCGCCAGGGTCGTCCAGGTAGCGCCTCCATCCGCGGTGTAGCGGATCAACGCTGGCTGGCTGGCTTGATTTAGTTCTAGGCTCAGTCCATCGGCAGTCTGGACGATGGAAGGCGCGGTCTCCGATAAAGGCTGCGCTTCCGGGGCGAGGCGCCGGTCGGCAAGCGCCAGGTGGTTTTTTACCAGCCGGACCGTCGCGAACGGTTTCTGGGGAACCGGAAGGCGGGCGCTGACAGAGTTGACAACGATGTCGTATTCTTCGGCATGAAGAAGCTCTACCGGGCTTTCCGCCACGACCTGACCGGCATTGTCGAGAAATTGGAGCGAATACTCGCTGGTTTCAGGCGGCTTGCTCGGACTGCTCGGAAAGCGGTAAAGCGGCTCGAGATCGAACCCGCCAGTCGAATTCATTTGGGCGCGCACGAAGATGGTATCCTGCTCCGGAAGGCTGGTTTGCGCCGCGCTGGCGACCTGGTTTTGATACATGCCGCGATAGGTGTAGTCCGAAACCCATTGATTAGGGCAATAATTCATGATGTCGTTGGAACTGTTGCTCACCACTACCTGGGTGGGCAGTTCGCTGACTTTAAACCCAAACTGTCCAATCACGCCGTTTGGGTATGGATAAGAAGGATCAGTGTCTGAGGGGCCGCAGCCCGGAGAGTGCCAGCGCCCAAACGTATGACCAATTTCGTGCGAGGCGGTGTCGGCGCCATCCAAGTAAAACCCATACACGACGCCTGAGGCGATGCCGATGGCGGCGCGAGACCCGATGACAAAACCAATGCCGGCGTAAAAACTACCATATCTAGGTATCCAACTATCACCGTTGCTGGTGGTCAGCGGGATCACGCCGTAATAAACGGTTGCAGCAGGTTGACCTTCTGACCTCTTAAGGCTATCAATCAGGTTCAACAAGTTTGAAAACGAACTATATGATCCAAATGAAAAAGTGTCATAGCGATAGGTTGGGTGAACGGTGACATTAACGGCTGGAACGGGAAACATGCGAAAGACAGCTTCTCTAATAAAGGAAACACTTGGGGCTGGATAAACCCTGCCGTTTGATTGGTCGTGGATTTCTATTGGGACCGCCATGATGGTCACTGCCGGCACCGAATTGAAGTAGGCGCTGGTGGAATATGTAGATTCAGCCGACGCGCCGGAGCCGAGGGTTCCCGCGCCCAATTCGACAACCAGGTTGGTTGTCCCCGCCGTAATCCAGGATGGCTCAAGGGAGAAGTTAAGGCTTCCGGAAACGCTGGCGCGCAGCGTGTCCAGATTCGTGCTCTGCGGATAGGCTGTGCCGTTGGAGAGAGTTTTTTGCCCGATCAAATTTCCATTGCGGTAAGCTTTCAGGGTCGCTCGAACGCCGTTCATTGCTCCTGCGTCAAGCGTGCGGACGTACACCCGCGCCACCGTTGGGCGGTTCGCCACAAGCGGGACCGGGGAATTGAGGTTCTGCACTGCCTGGGTGAACTCGATATTGCTCACAAACCACGCGTTGGGTTTCTGGACGACCGGGATGAAGATCTTGGATGTAATTTCGGGCTGTTCGGGGCGCGCGGGTCCATCCGCAAGGATGCCTGGCGCCGGGCTGAGAAAAAGGATGGTGATGAGTAGCGCAGCAGTAAGGAAAAGCTTCCGGCGTTTCCAGAAGGAGTTTATTAAAACCATTTTTAATACCTCAACTATGCCTCCGCCAGTGATCCAGGAAATCGTTCGCGCCTGGTTGCCTGGCAGATTGACTCTCCTGTAACTGTTTTCACGGATCAATGCCGTGAATTATACTGGTCTGGTCAAGGAAACAGACAGTAAAAAAGACAAACTTAACCGGATTGTTAGGCGCGGTTAATCAGAATGAGGGTCAATTGTGGTCAAAGCTTAAATTTAGACGGTCAATCAATCCGTTTAAATATCGATTTCAGCGACTGAGTTGATTATCCAGGTCGGTCGGTAGGGATACCGATCGATATCTGGAAGGGCGGTAACGCCGCTAAGAACCAATATCGTGCGCAAACCGCTTTCAACGCCGGCGACAATATCCGTATCCATGCGGTCGCCAATCATGATTGTGTCTTCTGAGTGAACATCGAGGTAGTTTAGCGCCGAACGCATCATCAGCGGGTTGGGCTTTCCGATGAAGAACGGCTGCTTTCCGGTTGCTTTTTCGATCAGGGCAGCCATCGAGCCGCAGCCTGGCACAGTCCCCGATTCAGAGGGACCGGTCGAATCCGAATTTGTGGCGATAAAGCGCGCGCCATGCTCGATCAGACGGATGGCGTGGGTGACGGTTTCGTAATTGTAAGATATGGTTTCACCGAGGACGACATAGTCGGGGTCAATTTCGGTAATGACATAACCAATGCTGTGAATTGCCGCCGTAAGCCCACTTTCTCCAATTACAAAAGCGGTCCCGTCCGGGCGCTGGCTGTTGAGGAAGTGCGCGGTCGCCATCGCCGAGGTGTAAATGCGCTCCTCGGGGACTTCGAGCCCGTGGATCTGCAGCCGGTGAGCCAGGTCGCGCGGCGTGTAGATCGGGTTATTGGTTAGAATGAGGAAGTGACGCTCTTTCTCGATAAGCCGTTGGATGAAGTGTTCTGCGCCCGGGATGATCTCGCGCCCCCGCACCAGCGCGCCGTCCATATCGATCAAGAAATTGAGCGTTTTTTCGTTGGATAATTCTTTTAGGTTCATTTTCGCCTTGAGGTTTTAGGTTCTTTTATAGAGTTTTGTGGTTTATTGGCGCCTGCAATATGCAAAACCCAGCGTTTTTATCCCTTAAAAAACAAAAATGCCATTGGTCAGACACCCTGCCAAGTATAAACCGGATCAGGCAATTTGACGAGTAGCATTATCGATAAAAACACCCCGACGGGAGCGCCGGGGTGAATATCTCATTCAGGCTACCGAGAGGGCGCGGTTTACCACATACCCCATTCCGGCATGGCGCCTTCTTCCATCATGGAAAAATCCCACATTTCGAGCCCCAGCTCCATTTGGACCGGCATTTCGAGCGCCTCTTCTGCTTTGATTTTGGTCATCTCGATCATCGCGGGTCCGTAGGGACAAAACGGCGTGGTGAGGATCATTTTCAGGTGGGCTGAATCGGGATTCATTTTGACATCCCGCACCAAACCCAGGGCAATAATGTCCAATCCCAGTTCCGGATCGATTACCTCACGCATTTTCTCTTTAAAAAATAATACGATTTCTGGATGCGTTTGTTCGATTTCCCAGACCGCCTGGTTCGGATTTGATTGTGTTTCGTTGTCGTTCATGAAGATTTCCTCCGTCAATTTGTCGGATAAAGCTATCCAGCAGGTGAACGCTCGATAATGGGGGTGTCGTTTTCTGAAATTGCTTCAGTTGGGACCAAATAGGTGCAAGCCGCGTCACCCTGGAGCAAGCACTGAATTTTCTGAGCCGGTACGCCTAGTAGTGTGGATATTAAAGTTTGATCTACCGAACACACCTCGGGGTGATTTACCCCGATATGAAAATAGGGGCAACTGGACTCGCGGATGTAGTAATAACCGCCTTGTTTCTCGATCTCGACGCTGAAGCCTTCGCGCGTGAGAAGCTTCTGGACCAGTTGAAAGCGCTCGTCGATTGTCAGATCGAGCGCCTCCGCGCGATATTCATTCGCCATGTCTTTCGCCATTTGGGTGAATAAGGTGCGGATGAAAGCAGGCGAAGCGACCTCTTTGAGCTGTTCAAGCAAACGTACGGTGAGGCGAATGTAGCGTGTGGGGAATTGCTCGCGCCCTTTCTCCGTCAGAAAATAAAGCCGGCGCGGGCGACCCACTCCGTGGCGCTCTTCTTCGGAATCCACCAGCCCTTCGGCTTCGAGTTTGGCTATGTGATGGCGGATTGAGATGGGGTTGATTTCGACTGCTTCTGCCAGATCGGTGATCGTACATTGTTCACGCATCAGCAGCGTCTGCAAGACCTTCTCTCTCGAGCTTTTCGGTTCACTTTTTGCCATTATTGTTCTACAACTTCCAACTGAGTACCTGTTTTTGCTCAGAGGCAGTATAGCATGGGGTAAAAATTTTGTCAATATTTAAGATTTTTATCGTAAATATTATTGACTTTCGTTGGTCTCTCTGCTATAATGCGTCCAGCCTGGATTCGGTCTCATTTTGTAAATTTCACGATGAAAGCACATATTCAGGCGATCTGCTCGTACTGAACCCGATGATTAGGAGAAATTGAATGTCCGAACTTGATATTCGCAACCTGCATGCTGGCATCGAGGGCCGCGAAATCCTCAAAGGCGTCAACCTGACGATTCGCCAGGGAGAGGTGCATGCCCTCATGGGACCGAATGGCACAGGTAAATCAACCCTGGCTTACACCCTGCTGGGGCATCCCAATTACGAAGTCACCCAAGGCGAGGTGTGGTTCAAGGGTCAAAACATTCTTGAACTCGAGCCGGACGAGCGCGCCCATCTCGGCTTGTTTCTGGCATTTCAATATCCGGTTGCGATCCCGGGCGTCTCTGTGGCAAACTTCCTGCGTGCGGCTATCAACGCGAACCGTAAAGCCACTAACCCGGAATACAAAGGGATCCCGGTTCCCGAGTTTCGTAAGCTTTTGAAAGAAAGAATGGATTTGTTGCGCATGGACCATGCGTTTGCTGGGCGTTACTTGAACGAGGGATTCTCGGGCGGCGAGAAGAAACGCGCCGAGGTGCTGCAAATGGCAGCCTTGAAACCGGAAATCGCAGTGATGGACGAGACTGATTCGGGCTTGGATATCGACGCTTTGCGCATCGTTTCCGATGGGGTGAATGCGCTTAGAGGGCCGGAATTGGGCGTATTGGTGATCACGCACTATCAGCGCATCCTGAACTATATCAAGCCGGGGCACGTACATATCATGCTGGACGGGCGCATCGTCGAATCGGGCGGCGCAGATCTGGCGCTTCATCTGGAAGAGCATGGGTATGATTGGCTGCGCGAGCGTGAGGATCAAACGATTGCCACCTAGTTATGCTCCTTGGTTTGCGCGATTGAGATTTGCTACATTGCTTATGGAGCAGGCGCAGCCAGGGCGTTTGGAGGTAACTCATGACAAATGATGCACAGATTTTAGAGGGTATTGGCGAGTATAAATACGGTTTTCAAGATCCGGACACCTCCGTTTTTAAGAGCCGCAAAGGGCTTGATCGTAAGGTTGTCCAGCAGATCTCGGAAATGAAAAACGAACCTAAGTGGATGCTGGATTTTCGGCTGAAAGCTCTGGAACATTATCAGAGGCGTCCCATTCCTGCCTGGGGCGGCGATTTGAGCCAGCTCGATCTGGACGACATTTATTATTATGTCAAACCCACTGAGGAGGAAAGCCGTACCTGGGAGGACGTTCCAGAGACGATCAAGAACACCTTCGATAAACTCGGTATTCCCGAAGCGGAACGAAAGTTCCTGGCGGGCGTTGGGGCGCAGTACGAATCGGAAATGGTGTATCACCGTGTGCAGGAACACCTCGAAGAGCAAGGGGTGATTTTCCTGAGCATTGAAGAAGGGCTGCGCCAACATCCGGACCTCTTTCGGCAATACTTCAGCACGGTCATTCCGATTGAAGACAATAAATTTGCGGCGTTGAACAGCGCGGTCTGGTCAGGCGGATCCTTTATTTACATCCCGAAAGGTATCCGGGTGGACCTTCCACTGCAGGCATATTTCCGGCTCAACGTTGCCAACATTGGGCAATTCGAGCGCACACTGATTATCGCGGACGAAGGGGCGCAGGTACACTATGTGGAAGGTTGTACCGCGCCGACTTACACAACCGATTCGCTCCACTCTGGCGTGATCGAGATCGTCGTGAGACCGCATGCCAGGGTGCGTTATACCACCATCCAGAACTGGTCCACAAATGTCTATAATTTGGTTACCCAGCGGGCTTTGGTTTATGAAGGCGCCACCATGGAATGGGTGGACGCCAATTTGGGTTCCAAGCTGACCATGAAATACCCATCCACCTATCTGTTGGGACCTGGGGCGCATGGAGAGATTCTTTCAATGGCATTCGCAGGACCTGGGCAGCATCAGGACGCAGGCGGAAAAGCGATCCACTTTGCGCCGCATACCAGCAGCAAAGTGACCTCGAAGTCGATCAGCAAAGGAACGGGACGTTCTTCGTATCGCGGATTGTTGAAGGTGCACAAAGGCGCTACGGATGTCAAATCCAACGTAGTCTGCGACGCCCTGCTGTTGGATAACGCAGCCCGCTCAGACACCTATCCGTATATCGAGATTGACGAAGAGGACGTGACGGTGGGGCATGAAGCCTCGGTATCCAAAGTTGGCGAAGAGCAGCTATTCTATCTGATGAGCCGCGGTTTGAGCGAGGAAGAAGCCACCACGATGGTAGTCTCGGGTTTCATTGAACCGCTGGTAAAAGAACTCCCGATGGAATATGCAATTGAAATGAACCGTTTGATCCAGCTTCAGATGGAAGGCTCGATCGGTTAGCGACAGAGGTTTTAATAAACATGGCAGAACGCGTTGTGATTTCTCGAAGCGGGCGCGCAGAGCGCCTGGATTCCCGGCAATTCAGATTTTCACGCCAGGATTCACCCATCCTTTCAGGCGAACGCATCGTCCCGGCATTTTTAAAGGATTATCATACCCGTGCCTGGCAGGCGTTCGAAGAATTGCCCATGCCGTCGACGAACGATGAACCCTGGCGGCGGACAGACTTGCGCAGCTTTCCAGCTTCAACTTTTCAACTTCTGAAAAATGTGGATCTGACCCAGTCGAATCTGCCCCGCGTGCCTGAGGAACTGCTCAAGCCCCTGGCGGGGGAGGAGCATGGGGGTCAAATGGTGATTACGGCTCATGGCACGCAGACGTTTCTGGCTCCAGAGCTTGTGGAACAAGGCGTCGTTTTTTGTGATCTGCGAACCGCAGAAGACGAGCACCCGCAAATACTGGAAAAGATCCTGGGCAAGGTTGTTCCTGCAGACGAGGGCAAATTCTCGGCGTTGGTGGGCGCCCTGGCATCCAGCGGAGCGTTGATTCACGTGCCGCGCAATGTTGAGGTAGAACAACCGCTGCATAGCATTTTGTGGGGTCCAGGGATCAATTTGGCATATCTGTCGCACTTGCTGGTATATATCGAGGAGGGCGCTTCGCTGACATTCGTGCACGAAGCGGCTTCGCAAACCGAAGCCGCAGGGCAGGCGATGCATGCCGGGAATGTCGAGATTTACGTCGGTCCGCGCGCAAAACTGCGCTTTGTGGAATTGCAATCCTGGGGCGAACACGTGTGGAATTTCAGCCACGAGCGGGTGCATGTGGACCGTGAAGCGCAGCTTGATTGGATCTTTGGCGCAATTGGCAGTCACTTGACCAAAAATTTCTCTGAAATCGACCTGATTGGTCAGGGCGCAACCGGAAGAATGTCGGGTTTTTATTTTACGGACGGCGTGCAGCATCTGGATCACGATACCCAGCAAAACCACCTGGCGCCGAACACAACCAGCGATCTGCTCTTCAAAGGCGCGCTGCGCGAAAAAAGCCGTTCCGTTTGGCAGGGGATGATCTACGTCGCGCCCGGCGCGCAACACGCGGATGGCTACCAGGCTAACCGGAACCTCATCTTGAGCCGCGAAGCACGCGCCGATTCCATCCCCGGGCTGGAGATCCTGGCAGACGATGTGCGTTGCACTCACGGCGCGACGGTGGGGAAAATTGATGCGGATCAGGTTTTTTACTGCCGCAGCCGCGGGATCGAGTATGAAGAAGCGGAACGCCTGATTGTTGAAGGATTTTTCGAGCCAATTATGCAGCGCATTCCATTTGAAGGTGTGCGCGAACGATTCCAAGATGCAATCGTGGAAAAAATGGGTTGAGCATTGATAGAATGAGGCGGGGCTTTTTGCAATCATAAATTTTAGGAGGCAGGGTTGTCTGAATTATATTTTTCTACTGCACCGGATCGTGACGAAAGTTTTCGGGTGGGCGACCTGGTAGAGGTCTATTGTGACCATGATTATGACGGAGCACGGATAAGGGACTGGCTGCTCGGAACCATCGTGCAGGTAGACCCAAAGATGCTGGCGGTTCAATTCCAAGAGAATGTCTACTTGACGGATGGGTGGATGGTGCCTGATCACGTGCTCTGGTGCCCCAAATCATCTAATAACATTCGTAAACCGCTTCGCCGGCGCAGAAAACGACCTGCGGGTGGGCAGTTGATTCATCCCGATCCGATCAACGACGCCGAAGACGAAGATTGACGCCCTCTGGATAGACAGGAAATCATGCAGACGAAAACGAATGCCCTCGATGTCGAGAAAATTCGCCAGGATTTTCCGATCTTAAAACGGGAGGTCCATCCTGGCGTCCCTCTGGTTTACCTCGATTCAACTGCCACAAGTCAAAAGCCGGTCCAAGTCATCGAGGCGATGGATCGCTATTACCGCAGCACAAATTCGAACATCCATCGCGGCATCCATGTGCTGGCGGAGGAATCGACTGCTGAGTATGAAGCCGCGCGGCAGAAGATCGCCCAATTTATCCATGCAGCCTCACCGCGTCAGGTAATATTCACGCGCAACACGACCGAATCGATCAACCTGGTCGCTTATAGCTGGGGACGCCATAACCTCAACTCCGGCGATGTGATCATTTTGACGGAGATGGAGCATCACTCGAACCTTGTGCCATGGCAAATGCTTGCCCAAGAGCGAAGTTTGCGGCTGGAATTCATTCCAGTCAATGAGGAGGGTTTGCTCGATCTTGAGGTTTACCATAACTTGCTCAATTTACAGCCCCGGCTGGTGGCTTTTATGCAGATGTCGAACGTTCTGGGTACGATCAATCCAGCCAAGGAGATAATCGAGTTGGCGCATCAGGCTGGGGCGCTCGCCCTTGTGGACGCGGCGCAGTCTGCCCCGCACCTGCCGGTTGATGTCCAGGATTTAGATGCCGACTTTTTTGCCTTCTCGGCTCACAAGATGTGCGGACCCACCGGCATTGGGGTGCTCTACGGCAAAAAAGAGCTGCTCGAAAATATGCCGCCGTTTCTCGGCGGAGGGGATATGATCAAGCGCGTCCAGTTGCGGTCGTTTAGCTCGAACGAACTTCCGCACAGGTTTGAAGCCGGAACCCCGGCGATAGCCGAAGCGATTGGGTTTGGAGCGGCGATAGATTTTCTGACTGAAATCGGCATGCCGAAGATTGAGCGTTATGAAAAAGAGATCATCTCTTATGCGCTGGAGAGGCTGGAAGAGGTTCCTGGTGTGCGCGTTTTGGGACCGGCGGCTGAGCACAGGGGAGGGGTAGCGTCTTTTACCTTGACCGACATCCACCCGCATGATATCTCCCAGATCCTGGACAGATTCGGGATTGCGATTCGCGCCGGACATCATTGCGCGATGCCGCTGCACGAAAAGTACGGTTTATCTGCTACTGCGCGCGCCAGTTTCTATCTTTATTCCACTTTAGCTGAGGTAGATAAACTGGCAGAATCGCTTTATGAGGTTCGGAAAATTTTCGGGATGTGATCATGGACGATCTGTATCGCGAAATTATCATCGATCGTTACAAAAACCCGGTTTTTCGAGGCTCGGTCGATCCGCACGACATTGCATTCGAAGATGATAATCCGCTGTGCGGCGACCACATCCGGATTGAACTGAGCGTGGATGAAAATGGGATCGTCAAAGAGGCTGCATTCGATGGACATGGCTGCGCGATCTCGCAGGCTTCAGCCGACCTCTTGATCGAATCGATCATCGGGAAGAATATCGATGAAGTAAAACAGATTAGCAAGGACGATCTCCTGGAAATGCTCGGGGTGGAGTTGGGTCCGGTCCGCTTGAAATGCGCCTTGCTGGCGCTAAAAGTGCTCAAAGCGGGGGTATATGGATTAGGAGAAGCCACTGATGACCTGGTGGAATAGACATATTGTTTACGAGAGGGTTGAGATTGGATGTTCAATTACCTGAAATTGGATCCACAGCAATGTGAATTCATTCCAGTGGCAAGCGTGGAGGATTTGACTGCCGGCGAGCGACTATTTTTGGATATCGATGGTAATCCGATTGTAGTGTTCAACCTTGCAGGTAAGTATTACGCCATCGCGGATTTATGCAGCCATGATAACGGCCCGGTGGGTGAAGGGGAATTGGACGGCTTCGAGATCATTTGTCCCCGGCATGGCGCACGTTTTGATATTCGAGACGGCCGCGTGCTTTCTCTGCCGGCAGTGGAGGACATCCCGGCATATCCGGTGCAAGTCACTGAAGGACAAATCGAAATCGGCTTACCGTTCGAAGAATAGCGGCGCGACCCCGGTCGATTAATCGTTCACGAGAAGAATGGCGCAGCCTGGGGATTACTTTGGCATCTGGCAGCCCTTAGAGCGGCGACCAGCTTGGTTTAAACCTGACCGAACGCATAAAACGTCGGCACAAACAGAATGTTTTCGGCGTCGTTGTTGGGACCGAAATAAAGCTCCCTAAAAGCAGATATTTCAGCCTGTGAAAAATCGTCCTGAACATCCATCAACGCGACTTCCCATTCGAGATCGAGTTCTTGAGATGTTGGCTGGCTTTGCCATTGCGCGCCGATGACGCCGCATTCGATTTCCTTGAAGCCCGCCTGATGAAACAACGCCTTCAATTGCCGTCCGAGGCGCGGTTCTGCGCCTTGGCGCTGCAAACTCTTCTCTTGAGCTTCTCCTAGAATTGTCAGACCGGCTGGATAATCGATCCTGCCGCCGTAATCCGGTTCGGCGAACGCGGCTACCCAGCCGCCGGGGCGCACGACTCGCCGGCATTCTTGCAGCGCTCCCAGGGGGTTTTTGACCCAAAGCAGCAGATAATGGGTGAATGCCAGGTCGAAACTGCTCGTAGAGAAGGGCAGAATATGCGCATCACCAAGCACGAATCGAGCGCCAGGTAGCCCTGCAGAGGCTGTTTGGAGGAAATCGGGGTCAAGATCCAACCCGGTCAGGCGAACTGGGCTTCCAGGCGCATCGAAATCGGGCAAGTCGCTCAACACTGCGCCTGTGCCGCAGCCAACTTCTAGAATGTCATGCACATTGGATATTTGGCTGAAAACGTAGCGGCGTAAATCAGCCGTCCAGCGTGCCTGCTGAGAAAACCGCAAGTGCCAGACAACGTTCCTTTTCATCGATTTGGAGGTCAGGCTGGCTCGGCGCGCCCTTTCCAGATCTTAATCCAGGGGTCGTTCAGGAAGTTGCCCAGAACCGTGGGGTTGCTTTGGGCTGAAAGTACGTCGCCGTCCGGTTCTATGTAGAGCCAGGCGCGGCCTGCGCCTTCGATTTTTGCATCGTCGGTTTCCAAAGCGACTGGATGAAGCGCGGAATAGGGAACCGGCAGGTTCCACACAAGCTCTAAATCGAGAGACGCGAGCCATTCGCGGGCGGCTGCCAGCGCCGCGCTCAGCTCGGGGTGAGCGGCGCTTAGCGAAACCTTTTGCACCTCAAGTGAAGCTAAGCGGTTAAAAATATCTTTATATGCAGACTGGTTGTCTTCTGTGAGGGTGACGTGCACCACTACAGAAAGATCTTCAACCATGGCGTTCTTAACTGCCTGCCAGGAAACGTCACTTTCCGGGTGCAAAACCACCATCAAATGATCCAACCCGGCTTGCAGGAGCGCATTCAGGTATGCCGGTTCACTGAGTTTGAGGCCATCGCTGAGTACGCCGGTCACTTGACCGAGTCCCTCAGCGAAACTGATTAGTTCGACCAGGTCTGCGCGCAGGGTCGGTTCGCCTCCGGTGAAGATGATGTGCGGTATTCCGGCATCCCAGGCTTTTTGGAGGATTTTTTTCCATTCGCTGGTTGTCAGCTCTCGCTCGACGCGCTCGACTGGGGCGGAATCGCTCGCCTGGTCATCAGACAGGCGGTAAGTCAAGGCACAGTCCAGCCGATAGGGCGCGGAGAGCCGCCCCGAGAAGGGCAGGCGGCGCTCGAAATCCAGGAAGGTTACGGGGTCGAGATCGGGGGTTTCGATCATGATGCGGATGCGTTCGGCAAAGTTAAGATAATCCTGGCGGGCGATTTCCGGATCGATCGCATAGCGGGTAGACATTCTTTCAGCGACCGAATCCGCATTGGCGTTATGCACAAAGTAGTAAGCATAATCGGCGGCGGTGCGGTTCAGATGTAGGATGCTCGAGGCATTGACGATCAGAATGCCATCTCCGGTCTCTTCCCGGCGCAGATGCAGGCGATAGTTGCGCGGATCGTCCGGCGGCGATTGATAGTCATAAACACCCGCGGGGATAGCCTGACGAGGCGCAAAGAGCTGTTGAAATGATTTCAGCAAACCGGTCATTTTAGCCTCATTTGAGTAGGTCGGTATTGATGTCGTTCTGGAAGGAGAGCGGGCAGCCGCCGCCGCATTCCGCAAGCAGGAGGCAGCCATTGCATTTTTCCTGGACGTACCGCCGCTCTCTCAGATGGATCGATAGGTCATGCTCCCAGATATCCTTCCAGTCGTCGTGGAGCATCGAGCCAAGCGGGTGATAATACGATTGGCAGGGGATAACTGAGCCGTCCGGTTCCACGCACATGTTGTAAAGCGCGGCGGTGCAGCCTTTGACGCCCAGCTCGAGCTGCATTGGGTCGAAATGGCAATACTGGGTAGGCGTATACCAGATCAGCCGCTGATTGTGTAAATCCGTCTTGGTTCGGGCGATTTCCAGAAGCGGCTGCAACGACGCTTCATCCAGTCCTTCTCCGCAGGTCGCGCCGGCGCCGGCGTAGATGAGGGCATTAAGCCCCACGGTTGGCACTGCGATCTCGGCGAGGAAGTCGAGAGTCTGATCCAGGCTGGGGGCGTTCAGGCGCAGCATGGTTGTGTTGGTCATGACGTAAAGCGGAGTGTCCAGGGCGTTCCGAACGCCGGCAACCGTCTGGCGCCAGGCTTCTTTTGCCCGCACCATTGTGTCGTGAATGATCGCGTCGTGCGATTCGAGCGTGATTTGGACGTGATCCAACCCGGCTGAGATTAATTCGTTGAGATAGGCGCGGTCTTGAAGCCGGCGCCCGTTGGTGTTTAAGCCGGTGACCAAGCCGATTTCCTGCGCATAGCCAATCAGTTGCGGCAAGTCTTTGCGCAAAGTCGGTTCACCGCCGGTAAAAACGACGTGAGGAATGCCCTGCGCCCAGACGCGGTCGATAATCTTCATCCAGTCTTGGGTGTCGAGCTCAGGAAAGGAGCGCGGGCGGGCGTTATAACAATGAGCGCAGTCGTTGTTGCACCGGTATGTCAAAGCCAGATCCATGCGGTATGGGGCAGACGGGCGCGTGCTGAATGGCTGGATGATTTCCAGATCGAGGTCGTGCACTGGACAGAGCCCGTTTGGATTGAGCAAGTTTTCGAGAGTTGCAGAAACTTGCGCATAGTCCCTTTCAGCTTGCTGTGCTGAAACTCGATATTTTCGTTTAATAAAGTGAATCGCCTGGTCTATCGGCGCGCCTTCGAGCGCCAGGTAAGCCATGTCCGCCGCGGACGGATTCAGGTGGATGATACGATTGGCGTTGATCAGCAATAAGCCGCTGCCATCTGGGTCGATGCGCAAATGAACGCGCAGCTTTTCCAGACCATGTTCGAAGGAGTAATGGAAAAACCCTGCCTGGTCAGGTGTTTTTTGAGATTTGTTTTTGCGGAACAATTCTGAGATTCTCAACCGCTATGCTCCTGTGAAATTACTTTCAACGCCCGCCCCCGGCGCAGGCGCACGCGCAGCCCGCGCAGGCGCAGGCGCAGGCGCAACTGCTGCCGCCGCTGTGTCCACCAGAGGATCCCCCGGTCGAGGTTGTGACCGGCGCCGGATTGGTCTTGTTGGTGATTGTGCTGGTAAAGTCGGTCACATTCCCGATGACGCTAGACGAAAAATCTTGCACTCCCTTTACCATCGAGGCGGCAAAAGCGCCGCCGGGTAGAGTTGGCAGCGTGAACTGCCCGCCTTGCCCTCCAGCGGTCTGTGTAGGCGAGGCGAGCGGTTTTGAACCAGAAGCCGGTCGTGGATAACTTGGATCATAGTGCCCCCACCAGGTCGGGACGAAAACCGGGCCAGTGCGAAAGACCTCGCGCGTCCTGCCGTCATAGTCCTTGTCAAGCATGGTCCATTCAAGGTATTTATCGTAGGTCTCGCTTTTGATTTCAGGGGTCTGAGCAGTCTCAACCTGCTTCCAGGCGCGCTCAATGATATCCCGGTAATAAGCGATCGTCTCCTTACGGCTAAATCCCTTCATCTTGTTAGAAACGCTATTCACCAGACCAATCATCATGGTTTGAAGTGCGGCGCGTCGCTCTTTTTTTTCTTCTTGGAATGCTTTTAGGAAATCAGTCTCATAAGGGTTCAAACCTTCGGGAAGCGGATCGGCGATATCTAACTCCAGAGGTTCGCGCCGGCGCACGGCGGCAGCGCCTTTCTTAATTACGCTAAACAGGATCATTGTCATCACTTTGTCAAGCGGCTCCTCCATGAGCGTTGCAGCTTCAACCGCGGTGAGCCCACGCTTGATCCCCATTCCTTCGATCGAGATCTTGGGTGGCAGATACTGGAGTTTGCGGCGCCTCGAGGCGATGTTCGTAAACCAACTCGAACCGACGATCAGTGCGATAACCGAGCCGCAGCAGATGAATGAGAAACAGTTATCCTCGTTGATCCCGAGCCGCTCGAATATCGAAGTCCGTTGGACAGCCGCAACAGGAACATAGCTGGCAGGGAAAGAAGCGCCGAATTCGTACTGGCGTGAGCCTGAAGCCTGGGTGTTCTCCCAGGTGTACGTGACCCGCCCCTGGTCATCAAATCCGGTTTGTGGTTCGGCTGGAAACCCGGATGGGGCGTCGTGCCAGCGCGGCTCCTCTGCTTTGACGCCTGGCGGAAGATGGAAAGTCATCTGGATGTCCGTAGTCCCTTGGACATATTTTGATCCAAACCAGGTTGGCGAGAAAACGAAACTGGCGTAACTTTTATCTTTGTCATCGTAGCGGAGCCAAGAACCGGCATTTGGGATGAAAACTTTCACCGTTCCAGTTTGACCGGGCGGGATGGCTGCTCCTCCGAGAGAAACGGCGAAGCCGGATCCATCCCCTTCGTAGTCAGAACGGGATAGCGCGACCGACTTGCCGTTGGCTTCGGCAGCCGCGCCAGCCAGGCTAAAATCGCTGTTCGGCATACCTATGTCAACGTATTCGATGCGCGCCGCGCCGGGCTGGTTCGTGAAAGTAAACTGATATTGAATCGAGGTTGTGCCATCTGAATTGAGATAGACATCAACGACCATGCGATCGAGCTCGAACAGATACGACTGCGCCAGCGCATTGGCAGTCACCAAGATCAATAGGATGAGAGTGGTCGTCGCAATTGAAATCTTTTTCATTGCCGCCTCTGTTTTGTTTGGAACCATGGGTTTACCACTTAGGCTCTTCTGTAAGCTGATAGGTGGTTCCGCAATATGGACAAGTCACAACCGGCGCGCCGGCGACCATAGTGATGTTTTCTTTGGTCAGGGTCCCGCCGCATGACCGACACTTGAGCGTATCGAGGTTGACGTTCGCTGGCAGATCTACCTGGTAGGTAACGTTTGCGCCTTGCCCATTTGCCGCGGCTGACTTTGCCCGGCTGGCAAACCAGATGATGGTAAAGCCGATGCCGATGCTGATTAATCCCACAATAATCCAGCCAGCGGAGCCCTCTGGGCTGAAAGCGCCCCAGATAAACAGGATGCCAAAGAAAACCAGAATTGCGGCGGCGATATAGGCAATGATTTTCATTTTTCCTCCGAACGCGCAGCTTATTTCACACTATATCGAAAACCAATCCATTCGGCAATGGATATTAATCCTGATTATGTCATATTTTATGGATTTCGATAAATTGGTTTTTCACCGTGGTTATTCACCAATGATCTTGACCAACACACGCTTGCGGCGGCGTCCGTCAAACTCTCCATAAAATATCTGCTCCCAGGGACCTAAATCCAGTCGACCCTGTGTGACGGCAATCACGACCTCGCGCCCCATCACCTGGCGCTTGAGGTGCGCGTCGGCGTTGTCTTCTCCAGTGCGGTTATGCAGGTACTGAGATACCGGCTCATGCGGAGCGAGTTTTTCAAGCCAGCGGTCGTAGTCCTGATGGAGACCGTTTTCGTCGTCGTTGATAAAGACAGAGGCAGTGATGTGCATTGCATTTACGAGCACGAGCCCTTCTCTGATCGCGCTCTCTTGTAAACACGCCTCGACCTCGGGAGTGATGTTTACGAAACCACGCCGGTTAGGTACATTGAACCACAACTCTTTTCTGAATGAACGCATTTCTTCCTCCGGATCGCCTGTTGGATTCAAAGGAGACTTTTTTGAGCTGGGACGAGCCTATATCGTGGATGCTGGAGAATCTCTTCCAGATTCATGATGTCCACGCCTTTTTGCAAGAAGTGTACGTCGATGGATGCCATCTGACGGCGGTAATGCCCGTGATGGTCGTCATCGATGAACAGCGTTGAGTTTGGACTTACGAGATAATTGCTGAGGGTAAAGTCGCGCAAGATGCTCTTGATCATTTGGTCCTTGCGGCTGCTCCATTCGATGACCGGGTGTTCGAAGTAATGATCGATTTCGAATGCCCTGAGCGCCTCAACCACCGGCTGGCGATGATTATAACTTGCTAACGAGATGAGCACATTGAGGCGCACAAGCTCAGGAAGCACCGACAGCACTTCGGGGAAGAGGCGAAATCGCTGACCGTCATTCCTTTGTATGTGTAACGAGTCTAATCGATGGAAGCTGAAATCGCTCTGACCTGAATCGCGGTAATCTGTTCCAGAAATGTAACCGCCATCCAGACCGTACCAAAGCGTATCGTCTCCATCGAATACAACCAGCGAGATGGGTATCGCTGAATCACTCATGTCGATCGAGGGGTAATTGATCCCAAATGGCTCGCTATTTCAACATTGGATCAATTACTTGCGTGAAGTTTTCGAACGGTTGAGCGCCAACAATGGGGGTGCCATTGATTAGAAAACTGGGTGTGCTCTGAACGCCAAGCTGCCTGGCAAGTTGAACTTGCTTGGCGATGACGTCGGTGTAGTTGCCGGCATCTACACACGAATTGAATGCCTCAGTATCAAGTCCCATTTTGGCAGCAAACGCTTTTAAATTATCTATTGAAAAAGCGCCCTGGTTTTCGCCGTTCTGGTTTGAGAACAGGAAATCATGAAATTCCCAGAACTTCCCCTGTTCGCCAGCGCACTCAGCAGCTTGGGCTGCATCCAAAGATTCCTGTCCGAGGAAGGGGAAGTGAAAATAGCCAACCTGAACCTTGCCAGATTCCACATATTGTTGTTCGATTTTCATGCCCGCGTCATTATTCCAGGCGCTGCAATAAGGGCATTGAAAATCGCTGAATTCGATCAAGGTGACAGGCGCATTGGGGTCTCCCTTGAAGTGACGCGCTTCAGCGACTACCATCTTCATCACCTCCTGGTTGGCGGCGGCACGCGTTTGCATTGCCACCGCGGCTGCGGTCTGAGTGCCGCGGGCGGCAGCGGCTTCGGGACCGATGACGCCTCGCCCCAGGTAACCGATCGCCAGACCGATTAACAACGCAATCAATCCGATTGATATTACCGCCCAGTTGATTGACCCAGTGGATCCGCCAGATTTTTTCTCTGATGATGTTACTGCTTCGTTTGTTTCGATTTGATCGTCCATTTGCTTCTATCCTCGAAATGTAGTTCCTGGCTCATCTTCCGGGAAAAAGGATGGATTTCATCCATTTCAACTCAGACGCCAGGATTATGTCACCGATAATGGTGTTTGGCGTTAGACCCCAATTATATCAATATTGGGTGCTTGAATATATCCAAATGTCAAAGTTGCGTGGGCGAAGTGAGTAGATTCGCTGATAAAATGCATTCGGCAGGTATCTCATTATGTCAAACATCGATTCTGGAATCCCCCTGATTGATCTTCACCGTCATCTTGACGGCAACGTGCGAATTGAAACGATTATCGAATTAGGAAGATTGCACAAATTACCGTTGCCCGCATGGACCGTGGAAGGGATGAAACCGTTCATTCAAGTCAGTGGACCGCAACCCGGGGTAATGGCTTTCATAGAGAAATTTTACTGGCTGACCCAAATTCTGGTCGATTACGAAGCCTGTAAGCGGATTGCCTACGAGAATGTGGAGGATGCACTGCATGAGGGCTTAGATCACGTCGAACTCAGGTTCAGCCCGCGGTTCATGGCGATGGCGCATGGGCTGGACCCGGTCAAAGTTGTCGAGGCGGTTTGCGCGGGCGTCGAGGAAGGGCGACGGGCTTTTAAGGTCTCGGTGAAACTGATCGGGATAATCAGCCGCACATATGGCGTAAGCGCGGGGATGCTGGAGTTGAAAGCTTTAATGGAATTCAAGGATCAAATTTCAGCGCTCGATTTGGCGGGGGATGAAGAAAAATTCCCGGCAAAGCTGTTCACAGAACATTTCAAACTGGCGCGTGCTGCGGGCTGGAAAATCACTGTGCACGCTGGTGAGGGTGTTGGACCGGAGAGCATTCGGGAGGCGATGCGCGATCTTGGCGCGGTCAGAATTGGGCACGGTCTTTCAGCCGTCAAAGACCCGTGGTTGATAGATGAACTGCGCGACAAACGGATTGGAATTGAATGTAATTTAACCAGCAACGTACAGACCAGCAGCGTGGAAAATTATGCCTCTCACCCGATACGCCAGTTTGTAGAACATGGGCTGCTGGCAACGATCAACACGGATGATCCTGCGATCAGCGCGATTGACCTGAGGCATGAATACGATGTTGCCACGCTGCTGGCGGGTTTGAGCCGGGATCAAATTCGCACAATCCAGCATAATGCCCTTGCAATTGCATTCTTAAGCTCAGAAGAGAAATCAGAATTAGTGAAAAGAAAAGGGAAACTGGCTGGTTTATAACCGGCTAACCATCGTCTGGAGCCTGGCACCGATGGTTAGCGAGCGTGAAATTCGAATGGGGGTTGATCCTTGAAATGCAACACGAAAACCTCATCTTGCATGCGGGTTGACGGGATTGGAGCAGCCAGCCAGCAGGAGCCCAGCAGGGTGATCGGATATTTTTGCCCTTGCGCATCCTCGATGTAATTGTCCGGATAGCCGATTTCTTTGAACACAAACGTCAAACCCATATCCTTGCCAGTGTATAGCTGGATTAAGGATGCACCCGTCGCGCATTCGAAATTCAGGCGGATAAACACATACGCCTGCAAAGGGTTTTTGCGCAGGGGCGGCGCAAATCGCTGTCCAAATACAGAAATGTATGCTGGAAAATCCACCAATGTGAGCCGCCAGACATTTGAACCATTGGTGATCTCATTGTGACCGGGCGTCACGGTTGGCGGTTGAGGTGTGTTCGTTCTGGTTGATACAAATGATACGGTAGGCGTCGGGCTTGGTGTCGCAGTGGAGGTGTTAGTAGGCCGCGGTGTGCGGGTTGAGGTTGGGCTCGGAGTGGGCGTCAGGGTGTTGGTGGGCGTGGGCGTAGGGGTTTGGATCCAGCGAATTATTCTGTCGGGCGCAATACAGCTCAGAAGAAAGACTGCAGCCAGTAATAACGCAGGGGTAAACAAACCTATGCCCGCGGGCTTATACAGTAATTTGCGCATGGTTATCGGGATAAACTACTTCTGCCAGAATAATAAATGAAACTTTAATGTTTCTGGTGCGTAAGGATTATAGAATATCTACCGGTGAAAGGAAAGAAAGACAATGAGCATTTGGCGCGTATTGTTTTGTGTGGTGTTTCCTCCTCTGGCAGTTTTAGACCGCGGCTGCGGTTCAATTGTAATTGTAACAATTTTGACGTTGATTGGCTGGGTGCCAGGCGTGATTGCCGCGCTGGTGATCAACAACAAGCGCTAGTTGACTCGCGGCTGCCACTGCGAGAGCGCCCCTTGATCAATTGTCGTTATCGTTTGGTCAGAGGAACTGAAAAGGAACAGAGCCGGCGCGGCAGACCCATCGGGCTGCCAGGCGCCGGTTTCGCCCTGCGAAAGGCAAGACTCAAAGACGATCCAATCCCCGTTCGGCGCCCAGGCAGGCGCGATCCCAGGGATCAGGTCGTCGCGCTGCTGGGTTTCCGGATTCCAAATCTGCATGGGCAGTACTTCCTGGTCTGAGGTGAGGCGGCATTGGACCGCCCAGGCAGGTAATTCGGGGTCTCGGCAGCCTTTCGAACGAGCAAGCACCGCCTGATCCGAACCCGGCTGAAAATCCATTCCGATTAGGTTTTCGTCATCCAGCACGTGATTGGTGACAGTTGCTGCCTCGAGATCGGTCACGTTCACACGGGTTGAATACGATTCGCAACTCTCAAAGACGGCGCCAAATTCGATCAACATTCGACCATCGGTTGTCAGATCAAGAGCGGCGCCGTCGCTCACCAGGAGGGATTGAGATTCCAAAGGCTGGTTAAAGGGAGTGAACTGGCGGTTCTGGAGATCGAATTCATAGAGCTTGTACGCGCATCCCTCAGCAGTGCATAATGAGCGGTGCGAAAGCGCGCCAATTAGCCGGCTATCGGGAAGGAAAACGGGTTTGCCGGTGAACCCGCCCTGTTCGACTGGATCGGTAATTTGCGCTCCCCAGTCAACGGGGTCTTGTATCCGATACATTGTGTTGGTTGAGTCCAGAGCTACAATGATCCAGCCGATTTCGTCAGCCGGAGGCGGGCTGGCGGGGTTCCACAAGACCACCCAACGCTGGTCGGGAGAGAGAACCAGCCGGCGTTCGACCTGGGCTTGCTCATCTGATAAGCCGATCTCGAGGCAAGCGGTGCGCACGCTGCCATCCCGATGGAAGAAACACAGCGTACGTCCGTTGAATGCCACCAGTCTCTCCGCGCTTGGAGCCCAGGCGAAACTCAAGATGTCGCCAGCAACAGTTAGCGGATAGGGTTCGCTCCCCGGTTCGTCAACCATCCAAATGTCGCCCGATTTCAGGTAAGCCAGCGCGGGTCCTACGGCAGGAGGCAGGGGGGGCGCTGGCGTGGGGGGGGATTTAACTGTTGGAACGACGCTTGAAATGGTCGGCGAGGCTTCGCGTGTTGGCAGCAATTGGGCGCCTTGAGTGGCTGGAATTATTTGAGTCGTGGGAGAAGCAGCAGGGCTCGGTAAAGGAGCGCACGCAGTCACTAGAATGAGGATGACTGTTCCCGCTCTCCAGGCGTGTTTTAGGAACTTAGTTGACATCGCTGGAAGACTCCTTTTTTTTGCTATTTTCATGCGATGGGCAAGCATAGTCTTTAGGTTGCACGACTTATTCCAATCAAAGCGCTAATCGGGCGCCGTTGTCTTTAAGCCACTTACGATGCAGTCGATAATCTGGACAAAACTGCGCGACCCGCGCCCAGAATTGCTGCGAGTGGTTTGGGATTTCCAGGTGCGTCAACTCGTGAAGTATCAGGTAGTCCACAACGGGAAGCGGCGCCATTACCAATCGCCAGGTCAGGCTGATCGTTTTGCGGTTGCTGCAAGATCCCCAGCGAGTTTTCGCGCTGGATATTCGCAGCTTGTTGTAGCCCATTTTATGCAGGTGTGTAAAATGCGCCAAACGCTCGCCAAAAATTCTCCTGGCTTGATCCCGATACCAGCGGGTAAATATCTCGCAGCCTCGGTTCTTCAGGCGGCGATCCAGCAGAAAGAAGTCTTTTAATTCGAGCGGCTGGCTTGGGTTATCGACTAGATTCAGCAGATGATCGTTTCCTAAAAATGGAAAGCTCTCACCGGTTTCGAAATTGTGTGGGGGAGGAACTTGGCTGAATGCGATGGTTTGTTTGGATTGAATCCAGCGCTGCTTAGTGGCGAGGAAACGATCGATTTCCAGTTGGCTCAGGCGAAGCGGCGCTCGAACCGTCAGACTCCCATCGCTCTCGATGATTATTGCCAATGTGCGGCGATCAGATCGGATGATTTTCATACCTGGTTGGAAATTATAATTTGCCTTTCTAATCTGTGCGGTTTGAAATCAGACGGACAAGGTATAATTCTTGCATAGTTTGGATTCAGAATACATTAAAGAAATTTCGCTTAATGGGTAGGTAGATTGTCTTATGAAACGTGAATGGATCATATCCTTGGTCGCAATGGGTGTCATCACGTTTATCCTGGCGGCTGCGGCTGCTATTCTACTCATGAGGGGAGCTGCGCCATCGATCTTTGGGGGAAAACCACAAATCAATATCTATGTGCTGGCTCCGCCGCAAGCTGATCTTGGCGAAGAAATCCAGATTAAGATCATGATCGAGAACGAGGGGGATAGCGTTTTTCAAGTCGATGAAATTCGGATGCCGGCGCAGTTAACCGATGCCGCTGTGATCGAAGAGGTTTTCCCATCGATATTTCCCGGTCAACAAGAATTCTACGTTGATTGGACCGGTTACAAGATTGGGATGATGCTCGAACCGGGTGAACGGCGCGAGTTTGTGATCAAACTGATGCCCTGGCAAATTGCAGACGTAGCCAGCCGGATGGAAATTATCAGCAAGAAAAAAACATACTCAACCGGCTTTCGCATTTTGTTCAACAAGAAACTCGTGCTCGAACCCACCGCAACTCAAGCGCCCCCCACCATTCCCCCTACTTGGACTCCGCAGCCCCTGCCGCCGACAGACGTGCCACCGACTGCCACCTCGATGGCGCTGCCTTACCGATCGGTCGTGAAGATCATAGCCAAAGTTAAGCACTCAAGCTACTTGCGCAACCTGTGGGGCGGTTCGGGAACGATTTTGACGCCGGATGGACTGATCCTGACAAACGCTCACCTGGTGCTGCCGATCCCGGGCGCGCGTCCGGATGTTTTTGTGATTGCTTTGACCAACGATCCGGCAGAGGAGCCGGTGGAAACCTATTACGCCGAGCCGATTTTGACTGATGAAGACCTGGACCTGGCGATTCTGCGGATCGTGTCGGATTTGCGTTATAAACCGGTTGATTGGAAAAACCTAAACCTGCCGGCAATAAAGGTGGGCGATTCTAACCTGGTCGAACTTGGCGACCCACTGACGATCCTCGGCTATCCTGGAATAGGCGGAGATACAATCACGCTCACCAGCGGCAGTGTAGGTGGTTTTACCTCTCAACGCGCGTATGGCGACCGGGCTTACATAAAAACCTCGGCGACAATCTCCGGCGGGACAAGCGGCGGGGTCGTCCTCAATTCAAAAGGCGAGATGATCGCCGTGCCTACTCAACTGGGACCCGGCGGCGAGCGCGATGTGGTGGATTGCCGGGTCATTACGGATACCAACATGGACGGTGAAGTCGATCAGAGGGATGCGTGCGTTCCGGTTGGCGGTTTTATTAACGCATTGCGACCGGTGAACCTGGCGCTCTCGATGATCCAGACCGCGCAACAGATGATCCGGGCGACGCCCACCAGCGAGGTCATCTCCACCCCGGAAAAATAGGCGCTTTAAAAGCGCAGAGTCGCAAGATCGTGGGGATTATGATCGGGGTATAATCTGAGTGCTTAAATTAGCTCGATAATCGAGGTGAATATGGCTGACCGCAAAATTCGCGTGCTTGTGGCAAAACCGGGGCTGGATGGACACGACCGAGGCGCAAAAGTGGTTGCGCGGGCGCTGCGCGACGCTGGAATGGAAGTGATTTACACCGGATTGCGCCAAACCCCGGAAATGATTGCTGAAAGCGCTTTGCAGGAAGACGTAGATGCGATTGGGTTGTCCGTCTTGTCAGGCGCGCATATGGCGCTGGTGCCGCGCATTTTAGAGCTGCTGCGCAGTAATGGACAGGAAGACGTAAGTATATTCCTGGGCGGCATCATCCCCGACGAGGACATCCCCAAACTGCAGGCGATGGGCGTTCGGGGAATTTATGGTCCCGGGACGTTGACAGAGCAAATCGTGAAGGATATTCGCTTAGCGGTCACGCGGGCGTACGCCGATTCGAATTAGTGAGATCTGTGATCGACGCATGACATTGTCGCAGGAACTTCTGGCGGGCAGCCGGCTGGCGCTCGCTCGGGTAATTACCCAGATCGAAAATGGAACCGAAGCCGGGCGGATCGCCCTGGACGAGCTTTTTCCCTACACTGGCCGCGCCCATTTGATCGGTGTAACCGGCGCGCCTGGAACAGGAAAATCCTCGCTGGTAAACCAACTGGCGATCGCGTTTCGTCAATCGGAAGATGGCGAGGCTGGTCGTGTGGGTATCGTAGCCGTGGATCCCTCTAGCCCTTTCAGCGGGGGCGCAATTTTGGGAGACCGGGTGCGCATGCGTGACCTCGCGGGCGATTCTGGCGTTTTTATCCGGTCAATGGCTTCCAGGGGTTCGGTGGGAGGTCTGGCTGTAGCAACTTCGGGCGTAGTACAGGCTCTCGATGCAGCCGGCTTTGAGATAATCCTGATCGAGACAGTGGGCGCCGGGCAAGCTGAGGTGGATATCGCCCGCCTGGCGCATACCACCCTGGTCGTCGAAGCCCCCGGTCTTGGGGATGACATCCAGGCGTTGAAGGCTGGAATCCTCGAAATTGCGGATATTCTGGTGATTAACAAGGCTGACCGCCCCGGGGTTGAGTCGACCGAGCGGGCGTTGCTCAGCATGTTGCAGCTTGCCTATCCGGCAAAACAGATTCTGCGCGATCATTCGAGCAAGCCTGGTCACCGGTGGATCGAAGCGGAGTCGCCGCCTTCGAATCCTGCGAATTCGAGCGAGGCGGAATTGTGGGTGACGCCGGTGGTCAAGACCATCGCAGTCGAGGGGCAGGGTGTGTCAGAACTTCGCTCGACAATCGAACTGCATCGCCGATTTCTAGCTATGACTGGCGAACGCGAGCAGCGCGAACGCAGAAGACTGCACGCCGAGGTCGATCTGCTGTTGCGCGATACTCTGCTTAAGCGGTGGATGGCGGGCATTTCTGACGGGCAGTACGAGCAAATCTTAGATCTTCTGGTTCGACGTGAACTATCACCCTGGCGAGCAGTTCAACTTCTGATCGAGAATTAGATCATGACGGATGGCTGACAATGATTTATGGCGACGGGATTCGTTTCAGAGCGATCGAGCAAACTGACTTGGCAGCGTTTGTTGCCTGGCTAAATGATCCGGAAGTCCGTGAAGGTCTCCAGATGGTTTTGCCGCTTTCAATGGCTGATGAGCAGAGATGGTTCGAGGAAATGCTCAAACGACCGGGAGAGGAACACCCGTTCCTGATCGAAACTCAACAAGATAATATCTGGATTGGAATTGGAAATTGTGCCTTTTTTAATATCGATTGGCGGATTCGCTCCGCCGAAGTGGGAATTTTTATCGGCGAAAAGCGGCTCTGGGGACAGGGGCTTGGAACAAAAGTCATGCGCCTGTTGATCCAGGTCGGGTTCGACACGCTGAATCTGAACCGGATCATGCTCGATGTGTATGAGACAAACCCGCGCGCCATTCGTTCTTATGAAAAAGCCGGCTTCAAGCACGAAGGGCGAAAGCGGCAGGGTTATTATTTGAATGGCAAGTATATCGACGTTCTGCAAATGAGCATCCTGCGTTCAGAGTGGGAAGAAAGCCATGCCTGAACTGCCCGAGGTGGAAACTATTCGGCAGAGCTTGCGGCTGGGTACGCCAGAACAACCGTCAATTTTGGGCAGAAAGATCATCAATGCAGAGCTGCTATGGACGCGCAGCCTCGCCGAACCCGAACCAAATGAATTCTTGCGGCGAATCTCCGGTCAGGTTGTAAAAGGAGTGGAGCGCCGCGGGAAGTTCCTGACGCTGCCGCTCTCGGAAGATTGGCTTTTGGTTCACCTGCGCATGAGCGGCGACATAACCGTTGGAGCAATTGGTGAACCACATGGAACGCATGAACGGGTTATGTTCAATCTGGAACCAGGCTGGCGAATGGCATTTATCGATCCACGTAAATTTGGCAGGGTTTGGCTGGTTAGCGATCCGCAAAAGGTGCTTGGGGCGCTCGGCCCGGAGCCATTTGATGAAAAACTGGATGATTTCCGGTTCTATCAAATGCTGCATTCTGTCAATAGACGCCTCAAGCCCACCTTAATGGATCAAGCCTTCCTGGCTGGGCTGGGGAACATTTACACCGATGAAGCTTTAAATCGCGCCAGGCTGCACCCCCTCGCCAGCACCAGTTCGATTATGCTGGAAGACGCCGGCAGGCTGCTGCGCGCAATTCGAGAAACGCTTCAAGCGGCGATTCAACGAAACGGCACTAGCATTGACTGGGTGTACCGTGGGGGTGATTTTCAGAAATACCTGCGAGTTTATGGGCGCAAAGATCAGGCGTGTCCGGAATGCGGGACCCCGATCGTGAAAATCGTAGTCGGACAAAGAGGTACATATTACTGTCCTTTTTGTCAGGTCGTTCCTGAGGAAATGAGAATATAATTAGGAGGCGGCTATGAATAGCATTCTACTCTCGATGGTTGTTCCTGTCCTACTCATCGGAATTATTGGCTTGGTAGTGGGTGTGGTAGTTGGCGCTATACTTGACAATGCACTGAAAGGCTCGCGCCCGCCTGTCAGTGATGAGGATGGGCAAAAACTGCCCGCGGCAATGCAGGTCTGGCATGACCCGCGCAGCCACAAACTAATCATCGAATACGATGGTTCGATTCATCAAAGCGCCAGCAAGCTTACCGCAGACCAAAAGACCAAACTGGCGGAGTTGGTTGACGACCTGCGCCTCTGGCTTGGGCTGGGCATGCCGATTGCGCCGTCTGACCGGCTCCAGCAGGTGGGGGACTTATCGCTGGCAAAAGCTGCTGCAAGCGGCGAGCAGGTTTACGCGGGTTTAGCAGAACAAGCGCTGATAAGCCAGGCTGCAGGCGCGCCCTCCGTGCAGGCAAAATCGGGTAAAGAGGTCCCGAAAACGATCGCGGAACAGATTGACGAAATTTTGCAGGAAAAACTACCTCAAACGGAAATGCGCAATCGTGGAATTCGTTTGATGGAACTGCCCGGGCGGGGCATGGTGGTTATGGTGGACGGAAAGTCGTATGAAGGCGTGAGCGACGTGCCTGATGATGCCGTCCGAGAGTTGATCCAGTCCTGTGTTGCTGAATGGGAGAACAGGGGATAAGACGATCACCGATTTTTCTTCAAATTATAACGATTTACTTCAGAACTAAAGGCCTCCACGAAGGCCTTTTTTTTGTCTTCTGGAAGAAAAGCCGCGTTGGCGGCTGCTATGATCCGCTCGCGCAGCGACGCCCACGAAATATTCAGCACTTCACATGCGTAGCTATATTCATCGCTCAAGGTGATCTGGCTGATGCTTGGATCGTCGGTATTGATCGTGGCATTTATGCCCATCTCGAGCATTTTTGGCAGCGGGTGGGCGGATGCTTGTTGAACCACACCCGACTGAACATTGCTCGTGAGACAGGTCTCGAAAGGAATCCCTCTGCTGCGCGCCAGCTCAGCCACTTCAGGGTCTTCCAAAACCCGAATCCCGTGACCAATCCGCTCTGCCTGCAAGTGAAGAATGGCGTTGCGAACGCTTTGTGGTCCAGCCCATTCGCCGGCGTGTATCGTAACGTGCAAGCCGGATTGGCGCGCCTCGCGAAAAATTCCCGCAAATTCAAGACCGGAAAAGCGCGCCTCATCGCCCGCCAGGTCGAGCCCTACGATCCCTCGCTCGATACGGTCGACTGCAAGGCGGGCGATCTGTTCTGCTAACTGCAAGCTCTCGTGGCGGTTCACGGATGCAATCATCTGGACGAGGATATTGAGTTCATTTTGGGTTTCGTTTGCCGAATCGATCACCCAATCCATTACCTCGGGGAGCGGAAAATTTTCTTCCCGGCTCAGTGCAACCGGTGAAAATCGCAATTCGAGGTAGCGCACGTTATCCGCGGCGGCATCCATGATGGTCTCGCGCGTGATTCGCTTGATGATTTCTGGCGATTTGTAGAACTGGCGCAAGGTCATGAATTTCGAGAGAAAGTTTTCAGTTGTAAAACGATCGTCCTGCCCGATCTGAACCAGGTCGTTCAACTGACCTGTGCCGGGGACCGGCATCCCATGTTCACGCCTGACTTCAAGCAAGGTTGAAATCCGGACAGATCCTTCCATGTGGCGATGCAGGTCGATTTTGGGAAGAGATTTGTAAAACGATAGGCGTTGGGTTGTCATCTCGGTTTTTTTATCTTCGTCTGCGGCGGCGTTTCTTGTTGCTGCTGTCAGTTCGCCTCTGCTCTTGAGGTTCCAGTTCCGACTTTCCAGCAGGCGCCAATCGAGGCTGTGCCTGACTCTCAGCGTGGTTGTCTGAGCTGCTTATTTCAGTTTCGAGTTCGGGTTCCAGCTGTTCGAGCTGACTTGTCTCAGTTTGGATCCGCGTTAGATCGCGCGGGCGATAAGTGAACATGCGTGAAATAACGCCCATTCGGATGCTGCTCTGCAAGGTGCGGAACAACTCCGAAGCCTGTCCTTTGTATTGCACGAGGGGATCGCGCTGCGCGTACGCCTCCAACCCGATCGAGACGCGCAGAGCCTCCATTTGGGTCAAGTAATCTACCCAGAGTTCTGTGATCACGCCTAATAACAAGGAGCGGTAGATATTTGATATTACCCTGCGCCCGAAAATCTCGGTGATGATCTGGCGTTGATCCGCGTCAAGGCTGCCGAGTGTAAGGTTGAAAACCGGCGAATCCTGGGGGACTTCCATCAGCTCAGCCAATTCCTGGCGGACCGGTTCCTGGAAATCCGCCAGCGTTGCGTTCGTGAGGCGGTTGAATTCAGCCTGCCCCCACGAGAGGCTGAGCAGTTGCTGAGCTTCCTCAAGATGCTCCAGAACCTCATCCGCGATTTGGTCTGGGCGGACATCCTCTAATAATTGGGCTGTATAGTAGGTGTAATTCAAGCGGTTGGTGCGTTGGAATGTTCTGCGATGGGTGCGGCGATCGAAAGTTGTTTTCGAGCCCTGGGGCATTTGGAGCAGCAGCCAATAGATTTCGTGATCCGAATAAGGGCGGGGTAAACGTGCGAGCAGGCTGTCTAGATCTTTAGCAATTTGACCGCCTTCGCTGACCAGGCGTTCAATTCGTTTTTGGAACGTAGTTCGAGTTGCCTCGAGGAGTTCCCGTGAAAGCGCCCCCCAGTATTCGGGATCCAAATCAGCAGTGGAGATTTCCAGCGGCTCTCCGATGCGCATCTCGATTGTGCCCAGCAGCCGTTCAATCGTTTGAGCTCGGATGTTTGAAACAACCTGGTCGCGCGCTACGACTTCCAGGGATTTTGGGTCTTCGCGAAGCATTTTCTGCTGCTCGCCAGTCAGTTTCAAGGGGAGGCGGGCGGCGCTGGACAATTCTGTTAGAAGTTCGGCGGGTTTGCGCTCCTCATCTTCATTGAGCTCCAACCCTTCGAAGAATGTCTCTATCAGGTCCCGCCGCTCATTGATTTGGGTTTCCATGCGATCCAGCGCCTGGTCTAAATAGACGCTGAAAGCCTGGAGATGGTGATCTGCCTCAGCCTGTAAAGCCGAACGCGCAACCGAGAGCAAGGCAGTCTTGATGTCTAATTCGTTGGGCGAAGCGGGAAGCTGGTGATGGATTTCTTCAGCCAGGAGCTTGAGGGTGTATGAGGGAAAAATCTGGTCGTTGAGCGAAATCGACGGTTGAATTTGATCCAGCCAGGCAATCAATTTCCATGGACCGCTTTCATCCTTGAGCGCCTCGGGTACGCGCCGCAGGACTTCGGTGCGCAGCATTTCAATTACATCGTCGGTCAGGTCTGCTTTGGTGAAAATCCGGTTGCGCTCGGAGTAGATGCGCGCGCGTTGGGCATTGAGCACGTCGTCATACTCAAGCAAATGCTTCCGGACATCGAAGTTTGCCCCTTCCACGCGCGTCTGCGACTGCTCGATTAACCGGCTCACCAGCCCCATCTCCAGCGGAAGAGCGTCGTCTATTTTCAGGCGCTGCATCATGGCGTCAGCTTGCTGACCTCCAAAAAGGCGCATCAGGTCGTCTTCCATGCTCAAGAAGAAACGCGAGGATCCGGGGTCGCCTTGCCTGGCAGACCGGCCGCGCAACTGATTGTCGATCCGCCGCGCCTCGTGGCGTTCAGACCCGATCACGTGCAAGCCGCCCAGGGCGCGCACCTGCTCCATTTCCTCCATGTGGTTGAGGAAAAACTCGATTTCGGCGTCATAAATACCGAAATCCACGGGGTCCATTGCCAGCAGGACGGCTTTGCGCTCCTGATCGGTCATATCGTAAGCATTTTCAAAGCCGGCTCGATGCAGAATCCGGTTTACAGCGGCAATGTTCTCCTCTGCCAGTTCGCCGCCCAGCTTGATGTCCACACCACGCCCAGCCATGTTGGTGGCGATGGTCACCGCGCCAAATGATCCGGCGCCGGCGATGATTTGACTCTCTTCCGTATGCTTGCGCGCGTTCAAAACCTGGTTTGGAATGCCAGCTTGAAGGTTGGCGTGCAAGCGCTGAATGGCGTTTTCTGGAAGTTCCAGGATATCAGCCAGCCGCGTGAGGTTGGCTGGATCGTCGGGCACAAATGGTACGTTAAGCTCGCGGGCGAGCTTGCGCATCTCTGCCACATCCAGGTTTTCAAGCGGTGCGTTCAGAAAGATCAGTTTTGGGATCAGGCGACCGTCTTCCTGGTAATCGTTTTGTGTGATCCAGGCGTCTCTCAAGATCATGACCTGAACCAGCCGGCGAAGCGGTTCAGCCCGCAAGCGGTTCGCCAGTCGTTCGGAGTTTTCGACCGAGGTTGTTCCTACAAGAACCGGACGCCCAAGGGTATTTGCCACCAAGATTTCTTTACAAATGGCGCGCAGCTTGGATTCAACCGTCCGGTACACCACGTCAGGATAATCTTTTCTGCGCCAAAACACCGGGACATGTTCCAAATCGGATTTGCGGGAATAATATTGGAATTTGTAGCCCTGCTCATCTCGTCCTTCGAGCTCTTCAAGTTCTGAATCCGGCAGCAAAGCCTGGAACTCCAGGTTGGTGGGGATTTCCAACACGCCGAGCGAGTAAATCTTGTCGAACTCTTCGGACTCGGTCACGGCAGTTCCGCTCATCCCAGCTAGTTTTTGGTACATGCGGAAGTAATTTTGAATGGTGATCGTGGCATAAGTGACCGATTCGCTCTCGACTTTGACCCCTTCCTTCGCCTCAACCGCCTGATGAAGACCATCGGACCAGCGCCGCCCAGGCATCATCCGCCCAGTAAATTCATCGACAATAATGACTTTGCCAGCTTGAACCAGGTACTCCTTGTTTCTGCGGTACAAGAATTGCGCCCGGAGAGCCTGTTCCAGGTTGCCCATCAGACGAGCCTGTTCGGGCGTGACGTCCTCGGGGCGTTCGGGGTCGCGCAATGGGATGCCAAGCAGCTCCTCGACATGCGCCTCGCCAATCTCGGTCAACGTCACTGTACGGTCTTTTTCGTCAACCTCAACATCTTCTGATTTCAACCCCTTGACCACCTGAGCCATGCGCACGTACCATTCCCCCTCATCCTGGGCGGGCCCAGAAATGATCAACGGTGTGCGCGCTTCGTCAATTAATACATTATCGACCTCGTCGATGATCGCGTAATAATGACCGCGCTGTACGCGCTCTGCGAGGCTCATCGTCATATTGTCACGTAAATAATCGAAACCGAATTCGCTGTTAGTCCCATAGGTGATATCTGCGAGGTAGGCTTCTGCCCGGGGAACCATAACCAGTTGGTTTTGATCTTCGTGTGGCGATTCCCGTTCCAGATCAACGAGGAAAGCTTTCTTGCCGTTTTCGGTTCGCGCCGCCATTTGCAGCACGCCAACGCTCATACCAAGCATGGAATATATGGGAGCCATCCAGCGGGCATCCCGGCGAGCGAGGTAGTCGTTCACGGTGATCAGATGAACACCTTTGCCAACCAGGGCGCTCAAATAGATTGGCAGGGTGGCGACCAGCGTTTTCCCCTCACCGGTGCGCATCTCGGCAATTTTCCCTTGGTGAAGAATAATTCCACCGATCAATTGAACGTCATAATGCCGCAAACCGATCGTGCGCTTGCTGGCTTCGCGCACGACGGCAAACGCACCTGGCAGTATCTCATCCAGAGCTTCCTGTTCCGCTTGCTTCAGTTCAACTGGGTCGTCAATCCCCCGGGTTCGTTCTGCGATGAGGCGCTTGAAATCGTGCGTTTGTGCGCGGAGTTCCTGGTCGCTCTTTGACTCATAAACGGGTTCAAGGAGGGTAATCTGTTGAACGATTTCGGTAAGTTTTTCAATTTCATGTTTGTTAGGGTCGCCCCCAACTAAACGAATAAATCTTTTTAACATCAATCAAATACCTCTAGGTCGCGGATTATAGCACGAAGCGGGGAAATGGACATACGATATTTGACAATAGCCAATTAGTCGTTCTTAATGAAGCCCGCCTCCATGAATATTTTAAGCGTACAGCCGCTCTTTTTAAGAAATGTAATTTTCTAACATGCTATAATCTCATTGGCTTCAATCGAAGCCTGATCGCTGCCACAAGAATTAATAGTAGACTTCTAAGTTCTAAACTCGATGTCTTTCGTACATCTTCACGTTCACTCTGAATATTCGCTCCTAGACGGTTTCAGCAACATCAAGAAGCTGGTTCAGCGCGCCAAGGAGATGGAGATGCCCGCGCTGGCGCTGACGGATCACGGAACGATGTTTGGCGTGATCGAGTTTTTCAACCAGGCAATTCGAGCGGGGATAAAGCCCATTATCGGCATCGAAGCTTATCTGGCAGCACGACGGATGAATTCGCGCGATCCACAGATGGATAAAAAGTCAACCCATCTTTTGCTGTTAGCTGAAAACCAGACCGGTTATCAGAACTTGCTAAAACTCGCCAGTGCGGCTCAGTTGGATGGTTTTTATTATTACCCCCGTGTGGATCACGAACTGCTCGCGGCTCACTCAGATGGGTTAATTTGCACGTCCGGCTGTATGTCAGCCGAGGTGCCGCGCATGATCGCCGAGGGGAATATCGAGGGCGCCCGCCGGCAATTGGATTGGTATTACGGAATTTTCGGAAATGAGCGGTTTTACCTCGAGCTGCAGCAGCATGATATCCCAGAGCTGGATCAGATTAACCGCCAACTGGTCCAGCTTGGGCGGCGTTACGAGGCGCGTTTTGTGGCGACGAACGATGTGCATTACATCGAACCGGAAGATGCGCGGCTGCAAGATATTCTCCTGGCTATTCAGACTGGAACGCCCCTGAGCGATCCGAATCGAATGAGAATGTCGGGCGGAAGCTACTACCTGCGCAGCCCCGCGGAAATGGCGCGGTTGTTCGCTGAGGTGCCAGAAGCGATCTCGAATTCGTTAGCGATTGCGGAACGCTGCAACGTGGACCTGAGCTTCAAGGGATATCGTCTGCCTAATTTTAATGTCCCTGAAGGTTATGCGCCGGAAGACTACCTGCGTTCGCTTTGTCTGGACGGACTGGAGCGGCGTTATGGTTCAAGAGCCGCGCACGAATCGGTTCGCCAGCGATTGGATTACGAACTCGGCATCATCCACCAGATGGGGTTTGACACCTATTTTTTGATCGTGTGGGATCTGTGTCAATATGCCAAAAAACGCTCGATCTGGTACAACGCCCGCGGTTCCGCTGCGGGTTCGATCGTCGCCTACACCCTGGATATCACGCTGGTCGATCCGATCGAGCATGGGTTGATTTTCGAGCGGTTTCTCAATCCGGGGCGCATTTCGATGCCGGATATCGACCTGGATTTTCGGGATGACCGCCGCGTGGAAATGCTTGAATACACCGCGCACAAGTATGGAGACGATCGGGTCGCCCAAATCATCACATTTGGCACTTTGGGAGCGCGTGCCGCATTACGGGATGTGGGGCGTGTAATGGATATCCCGCTATCGGAAGTGGACCGGATTGCCAAACTGGTCCCGAATATCCCTGGAAAACCGGTGACGATCCCTCAGGCGCTCGAGGATGTTCAGGATTTTAAAAAAGCCTATGAAAGTGAAGATTATTTGAAGGAATTGATCGATACCGCGGCTAAGATGGAAGGGGTTGTTCGAAATGCCGGCACCCATGCCGCGGGGGTGATCATCACCGACCAGCCAATCATTGAGTATATCCCGCTTCACCGCCCAACTGGCAGCGCCTCTGGCGAGAGCCCCGTCAAGACGGTGACCCAATTCGAGATGAACGTACTCGATTCCTTGGGGCTGCTCAAGGTGGATTTCTTGGGTTTGGCGACCCTGACGATCATGGCGAGAGCCTGCGATTTGATCCGCGAACGGCATGGCGTGGATCTTTCGCTGGAAACCATTCCAACGGACGACGCTGAGACGTATGGTTTGTTGGGACGAGGCGAAACGGCGGGCGTGTTCCAGGTCGAAGGTTCTGGGATGCGGCGCTGGTTGATGGAGATGAAGCCCAAAGAACTCAAGCACGTGGTTGCGATGGTGGCGCTTTTTCGTCCCGGCCCTATGGATTTCATCCCTGGTTATATTCGACGCATGCACGGCGAAGAAGAGATCGAATACCGGCACCCAATGCTGGAGGAGATCTTCAAAGAAACGTATGGTTATCCGGTCTATCAGGAACAGCTCATGTTTGCAGTGATGAAACTGGCGGGATACACCGCCCCTGAAGCGGACGACCTGCGCAAGGCGATATCCAAGAAGTTGCGCGATAAACTGGACAATCATCGCCAGAAATTTATCGATGGAGCGCAGCGGAATGGGATTTCTCCTGAGACCGCCAGGGCAATTTTCTCCGATTGGGAGGAATTTGCCCGGTACGGTTTTAACAAGAGCCACGCAGTCGATTATGCAGTAATTGCCGTACAGACAGCCTATCTTAAGCTGCATTATCCAGTCGAATATATGACAGCATTGCTCTCCGTGTCAAAAAACGATACCGCCAAAGTCGCGCTTTATACGGCTGATGCCCGGCGGATTGGCGTGCCAGTTGAGCCGCCAGATATTAATGTGAGCGCGTGGGATTTTTCAATAGAAGATTGTGACGGCGGCGGTTCGGTCATCCGATTTGGGCTTGGAGCGGTGAAAAATGTCGCCCAAGGCGCGGTCGAGACGATCTTTAACGCCCGAATAGAGGAGTCCTTCTCAGATCTCAATGATTTTGCGCACCGAGTCGACCTGCGCCTGGTAGGGCGGCGCTCTTTGGAATGCCTCATCAAGGTTGGCGCGCTGGACACCTTTGGGCCGCGAACGCCTTTGCTCGACTCAGTGGATCGTATTCTTTCCGTCAGCGCCTCCCATTTTCGAGCAGCGGAAGCGGGACAGATGAGCCTGTTTGGCACCCAGACCGGGGTCGCAGAAACCATAATGTTGCCTCCCGCCAGAAACGATATCAGCCGGCGTGAAATCCTGAACTGGGAGAAGGAACTGATTGGGTTGTATATCTCCGATCATCCATTGGCGCCGGTGATGAATGACCTGCAGGACGTTGTTACGCATTCCTCCGTTCAACTCGGAGAAGCTACAAATGAAGAGCGGGTGCGGGTTGCCGGGGTAGTCTCTCGGTTTCGGACACACACCACCAAAAAAGGCAAGGCTATGGCGTTCGCAACACTGGAAGACTTGCAGGGCGCGATTGAGGTCGTGATCTTCCCGCGCGTATGGGCGCAAGCGGCAGACCAGATTCGAGTTGACCAGATTGTCGTCATTGATGGAAGAGTAGATGCTACGAGCGGCGATCCAAAAGTGATCGCGGATCGTATCTCAACAACTATTGACAAAGTGGTCAAGGTTGTGGATGAGGCGTTTGTTGTCGAAGATGATTTGGATTCGAAATATCAGACTACGGAGAAGGACACTGGCGAAATCTGGGCAGGAATGCCGCCACCGCCTGAAGATCCTCCAGACTGGAACGATTATTCGGTAACGCCCACAACTGCTGAGCCGCAGTACTATGCTTCATCCGACCTCGACAGCCCATCATTCTCTCAGGGTGATACAGATAAAACGATGGAAGCGCCAGCATTATCTGAAATTCAATCGCACGATGTGCGGGAATCCACCCCGGTCGTCATCCCGCCACAAAGGAAATTAAGTGGGAATGAAATCTCCGCCGGGGCGACTGACCTTTCGGGCTATTTTATGACGCCTCCGCAGAATGCGGATGATACTGGCGATGTCCGAATGCTGACGATCATCTTGCGCAGCAGCGGCGATAAAACGCGGGACGTTTTGCGCCTGAGGCGGCTGCACGGTCTGGTTTTAACTTATCCAGGAAACGACAGGTTTGCCATTCAGATCATCGAACGCAACCGAACGCATCTCTTAGAATTTCCCAATTACACCACGCTGATTTGTCAGGAACTGCTCGACCGGGTGAGGTTTCTCGTTGGGGCGGAAAATATCCGCGTCGAACCCATCACTTTTCAATAAACCGGGTGGCAATCAACCCCCCGAACCTTTGATGTAAATCCCCTGGGGATCCAATTCTTCTCTAAGAATGGTTAATTCATCTTGGGTTGGCGGCTCGGTGTAACGCAGGTCGGGGGATACTTGTAGGTTCCAGCCGGTGTTCAGTCTGGCTTCCTCGACGGTATGACCGGGGTGCAGCGCGGTCAGGATTAACTCGCCGGTATCATCCGGTTGAAGGATGCCAATATCGGTGACCACAGCTTGAGGACCGCCGCCGCGCAGCCGCGCCTCGTCGCGCTCGGAACGACCGCCCAAGAAACCCGCCGAGGTTTGGAAATCGCATTTTTCGGGGAAACGCCGTTTTTGATGAGGCGTCATGATATAGCAGCGATTTGCCCAGGCAGCGATCTCTTTGGATCCGCCGGAGCCGGGGAGGCGCACCTTCGGCTTTGCATAGTCACCAATTACAGTTGCATTGATGTTCCCATACTGGTCAATCTGCGCGCCGCCCATAAAACCCACATCCACGTTTCCACGTTGCAGGTAAAGACTGAAAATATCGTACATCGAACATACTGCCGTGGCGCCGCTCACGAGGGTAGGGTCTCCAATGGAGAGCGGCAGCCGGGCAGGCTGCGCTCCAATTACACCGGCTTCATAGATCATGAGCAAATTCGGCGCGTGGGTGCGCCGCGCCAGGTTGCAGGCTAAGTTGGGCTGTCCAACGCCCACAAAAACGACATCGCCGTCTCGCAGCAGGCGGGAGGCGTTGATAATCATCAATTCTGAAGAAGAATAATCATTTGAGTCCATCTGTTTTTACACTCCATCTGGTTGCGAATGGGGTTGAATTTTTCGATTCTCTTGAATCCCGAGAAAATCAAGAATGGATCGGGTTACCTCGAGTGGTTTTTCGAGTGGAACCAAGTGGGTCGCATCGGAAAACGAAAGGATCGATATTTTGGGCTGTTTCTTGGCTAACATCTTGGCTGTGACTGGTAGAAATGTATCCGACAAGCCGCCTCGAATGACAAGCGCTGGCGGAACCAGCTCAGGCAGCCTTTGCCAGATTTCCAGGTCGGCTCGAATGCCGGTCACATAGATGCGCGCTTCCCAGCGAGACGGGTAACAAAGCGTGACCGATCCATCTATGTCGGGGCAAGCTAACGCCTCGACGTAGTACTGCAGATCTTCGTCGCTAATTCGACTGAAAACCGGCTTCGAACGATAGTTCTCGTACATCTCAGCCCGGCTGGTAAACCGGTTGCGGCGTTTGAGCGCGCTCCGGACTAAGGGATGGAGGCGGTATGCGAGACCGAGCCGGTAAACCACTTCCCACAGATAGGTCATGTATGGTGGGAAGATGACCGGGTCAAGCAAGACTAAAGCCGAGAAGCGCTCCGGTTGGCTGAGCGCCAGGCGCAGCGTGGCATTTGCGCCCACCGAGTGACCAATTCCGATCCATTGCGTTGATCCATGCTGGGTGAGAAAATCATCCAAATCCTGCGCCAGCACACGCCAGTCGTGCAGGTCCTCGGGACTGGAATCCAGCCAGAGCGGGCGCATGTGCATGGCAAGAACGTGGTAATGCTCGCTCAAACCACTTAGCAGACGCTGGTAGGCTTTGGGCGGATATCCATTTGCATGCGTAAAATGAAGCAACGGACCGGTTCCGCCAAAATCCTCGTAGGGAAAATTGGGCTTCATACTAAACCGGGGCGCGCTCGCTAATAACTTCCATAGTTGATCGGCGTGCTGAGGCGCGGGTCGACCTGGAGCCGGTCGTGAACCTCCGAGCCGAGTTTCTCCCAATACTCATCCCGGTCGGACACGCCATACACCCATTCATCCAACCAGGCATTAACCGCCTGGCGGTCCTGGCTGATTTTGTCCCATTCAAGGTAAAAGGCATTGTCCCGATCATAGTAACCCTGGGTGTATGAAGGGTGGCTGCAATGCGGGACAACGCACACCGCGTCGACGATGAAACCTGGAATCAGCGTTCGATTTGGGTCTGCGCGGATGATCTCTTCGGGTACAACCTCTTCGGTCGTCAAGATAACGCGCTCGGCGGCAAAAGCAGCTTCCTTCTGTTCGCCGATGATCCCCCATATTTGGGCGTTACCCTGAGCGTCACAGCGCTGGACGTGAACGATCGCGGCATCCGGTTTGAGCGCCGGCACGACCACAACGCCGCCGCCTGAATAGGGATCCTGGACGGTGCGGTAATTTGGGTTAGCCAACTCAAGGTCAACCGCCGCGGTTGGATTCATCGGCATGAATGGCAGTCCAGCCGCGCCAGCCTGCAGGCGCGAAATCATGCCGAAATGCGAATACTCTTCCCATTCGAGCCGCCCTGCTTCCAGCTCTGCCCGAACGATCCGCAGAGACCCAACCCCCGGGTTGCCCATATAAGAGAAGACTACTTTCTTTGCGCACCCTGCAGCCACCATCTGATCATAAATGAGGTCCGGCGTGGCGCGCGCCAGGGTCAGGTTTTTCCGCCCTTGACGGATGATCTCATGCCCCGCTGCGAAGGGGATCAGATGGGTGAACCCGGCGGCATAGATGAGGTCGCCGTCTTGGATCAAGTTCTGGACGGCTTCAGTGAGTGAAAAGATTTTGTTCATTGATCTTTTTCCTAGATAAGGATTGCCGGGACGATTCACAAATTGAGCAGTGATCATCCCGGCAGTTTCTAGCGACAGATCTGGGCAGCGATCATCCCAGATTCACGTTAAATAAGCCATACCTGATTGGTGGATTTAAGGCTGCTCCACCAGAGTCTGGATTTGCTCATGCATGTAGAGGGGTAGATAATAGTGCCCGCCGGCGTTTTTACCACTAGACCCCGATCCCTTCCAGCCTCCAAAAGGCTGGAACCCGGGCCAGGCGCCAGTCGTAGCGCCCTGTGGGCGGTTGGCGTAAGTAACCCCGGCTTGAATGTGGTTGAAGAACCACTTTGTTTCCTCTTTAGAGCCATAAAAACCGGCTGTCAGTCCATAAGCCACGTCATTGGCTTCTTTCATACCTTGGTCCAGGCTGCCGATTTTGGCGACCGTGGTAATGGGCAGGAACATTTCGTATTTCCACAAGCGATGATCGAGCGGAACGTCCGCCACCACGGTTGGAGAGCAAAAATAGCCTTTGGAGAAAGCGCCGTCAACCAGGACTTTTCCGCCGGTGAGAATTGTTCCAGCCTGGGAAAGCTCTTCGGTGAAGTTCTTGTAATCTTCATAAGAACTTTTGTTGATCACCGGACCCAGAAAGACCGGGCGTTCGGTGGGGTCGCCGATCGTGAGCTTATTGGTCAGCTCCACAATGCGATCGGTAAGCTGATCGTAAACTGGCTCTTCGATATAGACCCGCGAGCATGCCGAGCATTTTTGTCCCTGCAGTCCAAACGCCGAACGCACGATGCCGGTGGCGGCTTGCTCAAGGTCCGCGTGGCGTGAGACGATTGTCGGGTTCTTGCCGCCCAGCTCGAGGATTGCGGGGCGAACCCACCGCCCAGCAGCAAAATCGCGGAAGATTTTCATCCCGACATCATACGATCCAGTAAAGGTAACCCCATCGACCTCGGGGCTTTCAATCAACGCCTGACCCAGGGTGCGGCCTGGACCGGTGACAAAATTGACCACCCCGTCTGGGAGACCGGCATCGCGAAAACATTCCGCCAGCAGGCGCACAACCCAGGGGGTGTCGGTGGCGGGTTTGATCACCACGGTATTCCCAGTCACGAGCGCCGCGCCAAGCGGTCCTCCGGTGAGCGCAGTCGGGAAGTTGAATGGGCTGATAACCAACCAGACGCCATAAGGTTTCAAGATGGAATAGTTGGTAGAGCTATAACCGACCAGCGGGTCGCGCCCCATTTCTACTGCATAGCCATCGTTCTTCTCCATTTGATAGCAGGAGTAGCGGACCAGGTCGGCGGTCTCAGCCACATCCCCGAGAGATTCCATTCGGTTCTTTCCGACTTCCAGAGCCAAGACTGCTCCCAAGTCAAAGATACGTTCATCGATGAGGTCTGCAGCTCGGTTCACCAGCCGTACTCGCTCTCTCCAATCCATGCCGCTCCAGACAGGCGCCGCCTTGCGGGCGGCTGCGAGCGCAGCCTGGGCGTGCGAGGCGTCTCCTTTTTGCATAACGGCTAGCACTACATCCGTATTGATTGGGGTATGGTCTTCGAACTTCTCGGAAGCGAATACGTCCTTGCCATCGATGATCATGGCGTATTCTTTTCCCAGGCTCGCGCGAGTCTTTTCAATTGCCTGGTCGAACTTGATATGTAATTCTTCGGGAGGATTGAACATTGTCGCGTACGTCAGTTTGAATTTTTCGGTCATATAACACTCCTTGTCATTTGAAACAGAACTGAAACAAGACGATTTGAGTCGCTATTGCTCACTCGAACCCCAATTATTTTTCAGCAGAACCTTCAAACAAACGCCAGACATTGGTATTCTACTGCCTTCTTCTACCCATGTCAAAGAAGGCTGTCTTGTATCTCACATTACTTCCTTCCTTATAGGTTTGAATCATAGACTCGAATCGACCCCGAATTATTACTCATGGTATCATTAAACGGACCCGAAAGCTTGAGCAGCGGAATCCGATTGTTTTGGGACGGGAGGATGCGTGCATGTTTTTTCTGAACATGACTTTTGTCGGCATCGATCCGAACGCGGATGACAAACAGATCGTTTATGCCGCTATAGACCACGAAAAGCGCCTGTTGGCTCTTAGCAAAGGGACTATGGATGACGTTCTGGCTTTTGCAGCCGGGCAGCGTCAGGCGGTGGCGGCTGTGTGCGGTCCGCGCCAGCCCAACCAGGGTCTGATGAAAAAACAGGAAGTGCGCGCCAATCTGTCGCGTCCACCTGCGCCTGGCAGATGGGAAAAATTCCGGGTGGCGGATTATTGTTTGCGGCAGCACAATTTTAGCATTGTGCCGATTTCCGAATCGGAAGAAGATTGCGCCAGGTGGATGCGCCAGGGGTTTGAAATCTTTCGCAGGCTGCGCGCAATGGGTTACGAGCTTTACCCGCAACCCGAAGCAGAACGATGGTGCCTGGAAGTATATCCGCACGCGGCTTTTGGCGTTTTGCTCGAGCAAGTACCCTTCCCGAAACACTCCTTAGAAGGTCGTTTGCAGCGCCAGCTTTCGCTCTACGTGCGCGATCTGGATATCCCCGATCCGATGAAATTCTTTGAAGAGATCACGCGCCACCGCTTGTTAAATGGAATATTGCCATTGGACGATCTATATTCTCCGGCAGAGTTGGATGCTTTGGTCGCGGCGTACACCGGATTGATCGCTGCCAGCCAGCCGAGCCAGGTATCGCTGATTGGAGATCCTGAGGAAGGTCAGGTTGTACTCCCCGTCTCGAAATTAAAGAGTCGCTATTGAGCTATGCCCGACCTGGAACAAAGTCTGCAAGGTCTTGACCTGGGGCATTTAAAAATCATTGCCCAGCATTGGGGGATAGAATTCACCGCGCCTGATGCCCGGGTGGGCGTACCGCGATTGGTTGCGATGATTGGCGACGCTGAGTTGTTGACAAAAGTGGTCGCAGAATTGCCTGCCGAGGCGCGGCAGGCGCTGGACGAACTGATTAACCATAACGGGCGAATGCCTTGGGCGCTTTTTACGCGCCGCTATGGACCGCTGCGTGAAATGGGCGCAGCGCGCAGGGACCGCGACCGCCCATTCAGCAACAAACAAGCAAGCGCATCCGAAGCGTTGTGGTATCGCGGGTTAATTGGGCGAGCCTTTTTTGACACGGCAGAAGGGCCGGAGGAGTTCGCCTATGTTCCAGACGATTTCTTGTTTGTACTGCCGCGTGAAGCTGATACATCTGCGGCATACCCTCTCCCCGGACGACCGGCTACACAGGCAGAAAAGGATTATGTGATTCTTGCTGATGACAAAATTATCGACGACGCTTGCACCTACATGGCGGGGATTCGCATCGGAATGGCTTCAGCGTCTATCCAGCCTCATTTGATTTCGGGTTCCGAAAGCCGCTATCCAATCAACACAACCGTGTTGGAGAAGCTTCTCATCACAAATGAATTGCTTGACCAAAATGGTCAGCTGCTGTTGGAGCCGGTTCGTCAGTTTCTTGAAAAAGATCGCAGTGAATCATTGCTGCTGTTGTTTCGAGGTTGGCTGAGCAGTCCACTTTTTAATGATCTGCTGCTAATACCCGGGATGAAAGCGGAAGGCGCCTGGCGCAACGATCCATTATCCGCCAGGCAAACTATCATGGATTTTTTGTCCCGGGTCCCTGGCGGCATTCCAGGCGCGAACGAAAAGCCAACATTTTGGAGTCTCAATTCATTTGTAAACGCGATCCGTGAAAATCAACCCGACTTTCAACGATCTTCGGGTGATTATGACGCCTGGTATTTGGTCGATACCCGCTCTGGCGGCTATCTGCGCGGTATTGAAAATTGGGATCGGGTAGATGGCGAACTGATTCGATTCATCATTACCGGGCCGCTTCACTGGCTTGGTCTGCTCGATCTGGGCTTTACCAGCGCGCCAGGGGCATCTGAGCCTCTGCAAGCCAGCGCGTTTCGTTTCACCGTTTTGGCTCAAGCCCTGCTGAACCTGAAACCGCCGAAGGGATTATCAAAGGACGCCGATAACCTACAATTGAGTTCAGGGGGTCGAATCGAGGCGTCGCGGTTTCTTCCCCGCCCGGCGCGCTACCAGCTTGCACGCTTTGCGGAATGGGAAGGATGCAAACGCGATCATTATCTGTATCAACTGACACCGCATTCTTTGGCGAGAGCGAGCAAACAGGGGCTTACGATCCAGCATCTTCTCAGTCTGTTTTCCCGATATTCAAAACACGTTCCGCCTAGCCTGACCAGAGCGCTTGAAAATTGGGAACAGCGCGGCCGCGAAGCACGGTTCGAGCGCGTTATGGTATTGAAAGTGCGCACACCTGAAATGCTTCAAGCAATTCGACAGTCGAAAGCCAGTCGATATCTGGGGGCGCCGCTGGGTCCAACCACGGTTGAAGTCCGCTCCGATGCCTGGAAGAAAATTTCGCAAGAACTGTTAGAATTGGGCTTTCTTATTGACCCGATCGAATGATCTTATGGGATGAAACTTAATCCTCATTCTCTTGCTCAGGAGGTTGAATGCAGAATAGCAGCGCCTTACCGAAGTTAGCTATGCTCCCTGTGGACGCGCTGGTTCCCCACGAGGATATCGACCCGCGCCGCACGGATCGATTGATCAAGCGCGTCCTCGAAGAAGGTCTCTTGAAAAACCCGCCAGTCGTGACGGAAATCCCCGATAGCGATCGGTTTGTTGTGTTGGACGGCGCAAATCGAACGATTTCATTCCAAACTGCGCACATTCCGCACATTGTCTGTCAGATCGTGAGTTACTCAGACCCCGGCGTGATGCTGGATACCTGGTATCACGTCGTGTCCGGCATGCCGATTGAAGAATTGGAGAGCGGTTTAATTCAAAATTACAAGATGGAGTTGGTCGAGTGCACGCTCGAGGAGGCGCGCAAGTCGCTCGAACTCGAAACGGCGCTGGCTTATGTTATATCCGAAAAAGGGGTACGGAAATTGATCCCCTCGACGCAAAAAATCCGCGACTTACGTCTGCTAAACGATCTGGTTCGAAGTTATCGCGGGAAAGCTGATATCTTTCGAGCCTCAAATGATATTTGGGAAATTCAAAAGCCGTTTTATCCGGAAATTGCCGCGCTGGTAGTGTTTCCCCGCCTCCAACCCGCGGATATATTGCACGCCGCTAAGAATGATTATAAAGTGCCAAGCGGCATCACGCGCCACATCATTCCAGCCCGGGCGATTAACATCAATATACCAATCGGAATCTTGATGGCTGATTGGGATATTGAGAAAAAGCGCGAATGGCTGCTAAACTGGTGGATGGAGCGGATGGGTGCGAACTCAATCAGGTTCTACGCCGAATCAACTTTTTCTTTCAACGAATAGCCAAAGAGCCTTGCGATTATTCTGCTGGCATTTCGGTTGATGGAAATCGATGTGTACTACATAACGCTTTTTATGCCCCTCTTTTTGTTCTGCTAAAAGGCTCTCCTGCGGCAGCAAACTCAGGTTTGCGGATGGCGCGGGTTTCATTGTATACTTAGCATCGAAAAGCAAATTTGTCCTCGATTATGTAGGAGGCTTGAAATGGAAGAAGAATACCAGGCGGTTGAAAATCGAATACCCAGATGGGTTCTGATTGGGGGCGTGGTACTTGTCTTTGCGTGTCTGGCGTTGCTGATCGCATTATTTCTGATGCGCACCCGTTTGTTATCCGTAGCTGTGAGCGTGCTTGCGAGCGATACCCCCACTCCTTCCGAGACTCTCCCACCTACCTTCACCTTCACGCCGGCGCCGACCGACACGGAAGCCCCAACGTTAGCGCCTTCAGAAACGCCTCTGCCAACTTCGCTGCCAATGCCGCCGGCTGAGGTAATGGCATTGGCTCAGGGAAGCCCGGCTCTGAGTGAGGCTTTTGCGGACAATTCCAATAATTGGCAGGGTATTAACCAGACCTCTGAGGTGATTATTCAGGAGGAGCAGCTTCAGCTTCGCAGCGATGATCCAGGAAAAGCGGCAGTCGGTTTTTGCCAGGGCGAAAAATGTGGACCTTACCAGGACTATTATTATGCGCAAGCCGAACTGGTTGAAGATCGAGTTTCCACGCTTTCTCTGGGGCTGATTTTTGGGCTTAACCAACAAAAATCCGGTTTCTACAACTTTGCGATTCGCCCATCTGCGGCAGAGATCAGCTTGCAGAAAGTAGCAAATGGTCAGTGGACGACATTGATTGATTGGACGCCCGCGCCATCCGCCAAATTCTATCCGTTTGTCAATGTACTCGGCGTTAGCTATCTGCAGGGGAATATCCAACTGTTCCTCAACGGCGCGCTGGTTGGCAGCTATAAAGACCCCCAACCGTATGCCGGCGGTCGGATCGGTTTTGCCGTCGAATCGGATGGGGTGAGGTTATTAGCGAGCAACGTTTTGGTGTTGAACCTTTCCCCGGTCACACCGACGCCGCCGTCCGCGCCAGGCGCCGGAACCCCGCAGCCGCCCGTGTACGCATCTCCAACCGCTGCCGGAAGAGCCACATTTACGCCAACTCCGCAGGGCGCTTGCCCCGCTTACGTTCCGGCTGGAAACTTTGTGCTGGTGGTGTTCAAATCCGGGCCGGGTAAAGGAGAAATCACGATAAATGGCTCCAAGGTCAAGGTGGATCAAGGCAACAATGTTTTCTATCTGCCGCTTGGAAAAGAGCATGTTGTAGTCATCAAGAATAAAACCTATGAGCTTTACTACGAAAAGTGCATAATCCGGAATTTGAAGCTCAACGAATAATTGATTTGAAAAACCTCATGCCTGACTATGACCGCCCGCATCGTCGATATAACCCACTAAAAGACGAGTGGGTGCTTGTATCGCCTCATCGCACACAGCGACCATGGTTGGGGCAGGTGGAGAAAACGCCTGCCCTGATCTTGCCGGAGTATGACTCGGAGTGCTACCTTTGCCCAGGCAATTCACGGGTTGGGGGGGTGCGGAACCCGGTTTATGATTCGACCTTCGTATTTGATAACGATTTCCCGGCGCTGCTGCCTCCAGATGATACACAGCCCGCTACATCTGATTTGTTCAGGGCTGAACCAGCTTCGGGAATCTCGAGGGTGGTTTGTTTCTCGCCCCGCCACGACCTGACATTGCCTGAACTGCCTCTGGCTGATGTGGAACAAGTGGTCCGTACCTGGATCGATCAGACGCGCGATCTCGGCGAAAGAGACAATCTCGCCTATGTTCAGGTGTTCGAAAATAAAGGGGAGATGATGGGGTGTTCAAACCCACATCCACACAGTCAGATCTGGGCTACAAGCTTCGTCCCCAATGAACCACTGCGCGAGCAGCGCGCAATGTTGGAGTATCTTACGCGGACCGGAGGTTGTTTGCTGTGCGATGTCTATGCGGCTGAGCAAGACACCGGGGAACGAATCGTGCTTGAAAACGATGGTTTTATCGCATTCGTCCCTTTTTGGGCGGTCTGGCCCTACGAATTGCTATTGATTTCCCGCCGGCACTTCGGCGCGCTCACTGATCTGAGAGCAACGGAGATTCGCAATCTCGCAGAGCTCCTCAAACAAGTTACCATCCGCTACGATAATTTGTTTGAGATCTCCTTTCCGTATTCAATGGGGTTTCACCAATCACCATTTGATGGAGAACCTCATCCAGAGGCGCACTTTCATCTGCATTTCTACCCGCCGCTGCTCAGATCTGCAACTGTGCGTAAATTCATGGTTGGTTTTGAGATGTTGGCAATGCCCCAGCGTGATCTCACGCCGGAAAGCGCGGCTGAAAGACTGCGTGAGTTAAACCCGCTCCATTACAGGTCTCGTCCGAAGTGAAAAGCAAAAAATGAGTGAAAAAATCGATTTATTGATGACCGTTCCAATACCAGATGAGTTGATTGAAAAACTTCAATCGGTATCTTCGCGGCTTCATATTCACCAACACCGGGTCTCCCGGGCGGAAGAGGTGCCAGCCGAGGTCTGGGCTACGGCTGAAGTGTTGTACACCGGGAGGGTTATCCCACAGCCAAGTCAGGCGCCAAACTTGCGCTGGATCCAATTCCATTTCACGGGCGTGGATCATGCCTGGGAGGCGCCGATTTTACGGCGCGAAGGCTTGGTCGTCACCACTATGAGCGGCGCCTCAGCTACCCAGGTCGCTGAGTATATCGCAATGATGATACTCGCTCTTGGGCACCGCCTGCCAGATATGATCGAACACCAGAAGAAGATCGTCTGGCCAAAGGATCGTTGGGAGCGGTTTAGCCCGCACGAGATTCGGAATGCAACGGTGGGAATTATCGGTTATGGGAGCATCGGGAGACAGCTAGCGCGGCTGCTTTACGCTTTTGGAGCGCGCATCCTGGCGAGCAAACGCCATGGGATGAATCCTAGAGATGATGGATATACAGCGGCTGGGTTTGGCGATCCGGAGGGCGATTATGTTCATCGGATTTACCCTGCCGAAGCACTCAAATCTATGGCGCGAGAATCCGATTTCCTGGTCAACACGCTGCCATTGACGCCCGCGACGCGCGGTTTGATTGGCGCGGAAGTCTTTTCAGTCATGAAGGACACGGCGTATCTCATCGATATTTCGCGAGGAGGGGTGATCAACCACACCGCATTGATTGGCGCGTTGAAGGATAAGAAAATTGCCGGCGCGGCGCTGGATGTATTTCCGGAAGAACCTCTGCCTCCAGATGATCCGCTGTGGAAAATGCCCAACGTGATCGTCACCCCCCACATTTCCGGAATCTCGCCCTACTATGACGCCCGGGCAGTAGAGTTGTTCTCAGAAAATCTGCGGCATTATCTGGCAGGCAGCCGCCTCTTGAATCAACTGGATCTCGAGCGCGGTTATTGATCGATATGGGGTTTCGATTAGCTGCATAATAACGAAGCGCCGAGACGCAGGTTTTTTGCATGCCCGGCGCTATTCTATTTCACTTAATTACAGCGATAACGGCGAAAGAAGTTCAGGGATGAACAAACTCACTCGACCCAGGCGGTCGAGGCTGTAGTGTCAACGGGACGTTCTGGGTCTTTCCATCCCGTACGATTGTAAGATCAACTTGCTGACCGGGTATGGTGTTGAGGGCAATATAAATCAAAATATCTTCAAAAGTGCTTACTTCCACTCCATTGATCCCGACAATGACATCTCCGCCAATTTCGATGATCCGGCTATCATAGTTTATCTCGCGAGTAGAGCCGTGCAGACCAGCTAACTGAGCCGGCCCGCCGTTGACCACCTCTGAAATATAGGCGCCGCGTTCCACCGAAAGACCCATCGCCTCACGGGTCGTGGAGTTCAGGTTGCCTCCGACCACCCCCAGCCAACTCCACTCGAATTTCCCGTTGGTAATCAGTTCTGGCACCACGCGCGAGATGATACTGACCGGTATCGCAAAACCAACTCCGCTGTTTGAGCGGCTGTTTCCGCGCGTTTCGATCTGAGCATTCACTCCGATGACCTCGCCTTTGAGATTCAATAGCGGGCCACCGGAATTACCGGGGTTAATGGGCGCATCGGTTTGGATTGCCTGTGGAATCGAGAAGGTTGTCAGTGCGGGAATGGTGCGACCCAGCGCACTGACGATCCCTTTGGTCAGTGTGCCGTCCAGACCAAAAGGATTCCCCAACGCGACCACAGTCTGCCCGACGGCGACATCTTCGATGTGTCCTAGCGGAATTGGTTGAGCATCCGCGGGAACGTTCTCCACCTTAATAACCGCGAGATCGCTGTTGAGGTCCTGACCGATGACTTTACCTTTTACCGATAATCCATTTGAAAAAAGGACTTCGACCTGGTCAGCGCCGTGGACGACGTGAGAATTGGTAACGATGTGCCCGTTTGTGTCGTAGAGGAAACCGGAGCCCTGTCCGCTGGATACGACGATGTTCTTTTGTAAGTCGTATGTCAGCACGCTAACAACAGCAGGATTGATCCGCCGATACATTTCTACAAGGATTGCTTCCTCACTGGTAGTGATGATCGGCTCAGCGGCTGCGGTAGGTTGCTGAAGCGGTGTGGTTAATTCTATAAGCTGGACCGCCACAGTTTCCTCGACTTCCTGAGTGGGCAGAACCACCTCAACCTCGGGGGTGAACACGGGAGCCGTTTCGAAAGTAAAACCACAAGCAACGCTGGATATTAATAATGCAATGATGAAAGATAGGATGGCGATGGTCTTTTGAAATTTCATGGCGAAGTCCCCAATCTGCAAATTGAACGCTATATTACCACTCAATTCGACAGTATACCTCTACAAATGAAAAAATAGATAATATGTGGATAAGAAAAATCCGATTGAACTGCTTTTCAACCAGGATAAATAATTCAACGTCAAAAGTCGTATTGCCGATTCGTAGAATTGTGTATAGAATATCCGCGGTGGAGGTTTTGCATGAACCAATTGTTGAATAATGAGCAAATATCTGCGGCGATACGCGTTCGTTCCGATGTACGAGCAGGGCGTACGGTGTGTTATCAACTGGTTGGAGACGCCTGGGTGCCGATTCTTGATTCGAATACACCGCTGCCCCCAATTCCTACGCCTTCACCCGCGCCTCCGCCCGGCGTTCAGATGCTGGATTGCCAATCTTGCACCGGTTCTGAACTGGCGCCTGGTCTGCTTTCGAACGCGCGTTGCGAAGTCTGTTATCTCTAGGACATGGATTGGAGAATTAACCTATGCTGACGAAGGAATTTGCTGCGGTAATAACTGGGGCGGTTCAACAGATCAAGGTCAAAACTGACCTGCGTGCGGGTCGATGGAGTTGTCGAGACTGCCAGGGGCAGGTTTCGGGAAACCAGATGACCCAGGTCACCTGCGCCTCCTGTCAAACCATTTGATCGGGAGCGATTTTCGTTGGCAGGGAAATTCTTTAAATTTTTTCAAAGAGAACGGGCTGAGCAGCCCGTTTTTATTGTTTCTGGGCTGCCGCGCTCAGGCACCTCCTTGATGATGATGATGCTCGAAGCAGCGGGGATCGAACCATTGACCGATTTCGAACGCCAGGCAGACGCAGACAACCCAAAGGGATATTACGAATTTGAACGGGTGAAGAAAATGAAGGACGGCGATCTGGGCTGGCTGGACGCCGCACACGGCAAGGTTGTCAAGGTTATCTCGGCGTTGCTGTCTTTTCTTCCGCAAAACCACTCCTATAAAATCATCTTCATGCGGCGCGACATGGATGAAATTTTAGCTTCTCAGCAAAAGATGCTGGTAAACCGCGGCGAGACGCCAAAGGATATTAGCGATGAGGAAATGGGTGGTTTGTTTGGAAAGCATCTCGCCAAAATCACGGAATGGCTGCGTGAACAGCCGAACATCCAAACCTTGGATATCGACTACAATCTTCTATTGAAAGATCCTGCGCCTCAAGTCGAAGAAATTCAGAGGTTTCTGGGCAGGAAGCTTGACACAGCTCGTATGATTTCAGTGATCGACCCCAAGCTATATCGGCAGCAGCGGCAAGGAAAATGATTTTTTAATTGTTGACCGGGTGCATATACTATTTATATATAGGGGGCAATGCGTTTTTCAAGCTTCTCCTTGAGTTCTTGCGCAACTGAATTTGCTGGCGAATAGAGGTTTTCCAGTTCTTGCGGATCGAGGTCCAGGTCATAGAGTTCATAAATACCGTCAAAGCCGGCGTAGCCGCGATAGTAGATCAATTTGTAATTCTTTGAGATTATCGCGAAAGTCGCTTTATTGAGCTTGCCATTTTTGGGGCTAGATTTGGCTTCGACGACGAAAAGATCTCTTTCGAATGCGGGAGCCTTCGCATCAAGGGACAATGGCTGACCTTCAAGTTGGGTTTCGCGCGATGAGTTCAAGAAACCCAGGATGGTTGGAACGACGTCGATCGCGCTGGTTGGAGAATGAACATCAATTCGCGTAGATTGTCTCGGTGTGGATATCAGAAGCGGAATATGGATCAATGGCTGGTAGAGGATTTCGGTGTTATGTCCGCTGACGCCGCGTTCAAATATTTCACCGTGGTCAGAAGTGACAATCAGCAGGGTCGATTCAAGCGCTTTTTCCCGTTCTAGCAAGTCGATCAACCGCCCAAATTCAGCGTCAACATAAGCGATGTATTCATCATACTTGCGGCGCATACGAGTCAGTTGCTTGGGACTTTCACCCTGGTTAAAATGATGTTCTGGCTTCGTGACCGAGGCGGGCTGATCATTAAAGGCATTGATGAACTCACGCCGCGGGTTGTAAGGCGCATGGGGCGGAAACAGGTGAACATAACCGAGAAAAGGTTTTGACGCCTGATCGAATTGGTTGGTGATCCAATCGATCGCAGCCTCCAGCGTGAAGCAAAGGGTGTTGTCCCGACCCGCCAAATGGCAGTTTGGAAGCCCGCGTGGAAATTCTTTGCGGTATCTTTCTAAAAGCCCCTGGCTGTTCGCGCGGCGCTGAACTTCATCGAGAAAGGAAAGCAGTAACGAGCTGTTAATTGAATTAAAGTTCTGCGTCGATAGTAATTCAGCCTCAAATGGAACGCGGAATTCACTCAATGGAGGCTTTTCAGCCCAGACATTCGAAAAGAGCGCCAGATGAGAGATCTCATACAGCGTTTCGATCGAGGGCTTGAATTGGTCCAGCAGCACCTGGGCGAGCGAATTATGTGTATAGGCAAAATCATAGTATTCCTGAGGGAGGAAGCTGAACAGGTTTTCTGCTTGGTATCGATTCGACGTGGTTCCTTGCAGGTTGATTGCTCGATGCGCCCAAGGCAGGACCCCGGTCAACAAGGATGCTGTGCCTGGAGTGGTAAACGACCCGGCTGAGTAATGGCGGTGGAATACGGTCGACCTCTGCGCAAAATTTTCAAAATTGGGGGTGGTGGGGCGGGAATACCCGTAAAGGGACATATCCGCGGCAGACAACGCGTCGAATACCAGGATCAAAACGTTGGGGAGGCTGCGGCCTCCCTGACTGTGGTCAGCGTCGACCGCATCAAGCAGCGGAAAACCGAGGCTGGCAAGCCCAGCCGCGCCGAGAAACTTGATGAAATCGCGCCTCGTGATTGTCGGGTTTTTCACGGTTAACCGTTTGCGGCGATGAGATTGCGGGCGATGACAATCAGCAGACCGGCAAAATTGAAGAAGAGATACACCGAAGCGAGCAGCGACACCCGCTCTAAATAAGCCCTTATCATTCGCTCGAATTTTTCCGAACGCACCAGGATGATTGCAAACAAGGCGAAGCTGGCAAACAACAAAGCCAGCCAGAGCCAGACAAACCAACTTTGCTCAACAACATGGAATCTGGCGGCAATGCTTTCTTGATATTGGATTGGTATCAGCCAGAGGATAATCAGATAGGCGCTCATTGTTCCGGCTGCCGTGTAACGACCCTTGAGCAGGGAGGTAGGCATAAATAACAAGAGGATTACGCAGATCGCCAGCAGAATAAGGCTATCCACGAGGGCAAGCGTGAGGATATATGCCAGTACGCTCAGAATCTCCCAGGCGCTCATCCGCAAGACATAGGCGGGCAGTTCCTGTAAGAAAACCACCAGCGCCCAGAAATTTATCGGAAGTGAAATTGCCAAAAAGAGGAGAACAACTTGCTCGCGGTTTGGCAGACGGTTAATGATCGACTTCATCCCATGTCATTGTCGAGATCACGCGTCGTCGTTAGTTTGATCCTGATTGGGCATGGGGTGCGGGTCCTCGTTACGGAATCGACGCCTCACTTTGGCGGCGAAGGTTTTAATTTGGCGCGAGAAAAAGAAGATGATCCCTGAAAAAAGCGCTAAAAAGACCGCCAGAATTTGAAAAAGCATACCCCCGGTGTTTGGATCGATGTATGCGCGAGGGGCGGAGAACGAGACAAACCGCATTAATAAATTCACATACGTAGTGAAAGTCATCTTGATTGCTCCAAAATCTAACGAACACAACTGGGTTAAAGATATCCGAGGCTTTTCAGGCGTTCTTCGACCAATTCCTGATCTTGTGCATCCAGCTTGGGCGGAGGGCGGCTGCCTCGTCTATCTGGTTCAATGTCAATTGCCAGAATTGGAAAGTCCTGGTAACTGGGGCTGCTGAAATCTTGCAATCCATTCGATGAAAATATTACGCCTGGAACGCTCGAAGCATCGAAACAATGGTCGGCTTCCCAATGATCCTGGTTTGGGCTGAGCGATTCATCCGCCCAGCCTCCTAACCCGGTTTCTGCGGAAGCGCGGTAGCCGGGATTGTAACCGACCAAAACATCCGGCGCGCGGCTAGCCAGCGCGCCGGCGAATACCTGCTCGTTGAGCCGGGCGTTTTTGACGACGTGATGCCTTTGGCTGTCCTGCCAGGACTGTAATTTACGTTGGAGGGTTTCCGCAGTTGGGCGCTGCTCTGTTGAGGTAACCACGCCCTGTTTTTCGCGCCCCGCCAGATTCAAGTACAGGCTGTTCAATCCGATTGCATAGGCGCGCGTGCGCAGCCAGTCGATTGATTTCCATTCGGGTTTATTTGCGCCGGGCTGCACCGCAAGATACCCTTTGTCGATCAGCCATCGATTAAGATTCACTTTGTAGTCGAGCCGGTTGAATCCGTGGTCAGAGACGACCAACAAACGCGGGGGTTTATCTTTGTTCATCACCGGCAGATCGAGAATTCGACCAAGTAATTGGTCGTAGCGCAGATACCATTTCTCGATTACGTCTGGACGGCGAATGAGAAACATGTGCTGGATGCGGTCAAGCGAGTCAAAGACAGAAGCCAGAAGACCCTCTGTGAAATTGTTCAACAAGTGAAAGAGCAAGCGTGAGCGCGCCTCGAAAATCGAATCGCACAGGTTCAAAAACAGCTCATCGCTGATGCATCCATCTTCCAAGCCGGTTGTATCCTGAGGCCAGCCAAGGGTCAAAAACGGCCCGCTGGAATTCCAAGCGTCTCTTACGAATGAGGCGGGTGTGGCGTACCGCCAAATGGGGTGCAGCGGGTGGATCTGCAATGGGAGAAAATACGCTTGAACCTTGGGTTCCAGACTGGTAATCACTACGCGGGTGATGGCGTGAACAGAGGTCAGCCAGGACGCTTTGAATCTCAATTCGATAATTGGACTCCACTCGCCAAGCCCTAATCGGTAAACCTGCCGTTCAAAGCGCAGTTCGGCGGTGGTCGAATCGACCTTCTTCAACTCGAACCCCATCATTGCGTGGGAGGCGCCCGGTTTTGTCCCGATTTGAGGTCCCGCCAATTCGGCTTCAAATCGATCGCCGCTTAACTTTTCGAACCGCCCAACCGGGGTTTTGCCCATTTTGTTTGGCAAGTCAAGATTTGAAGAGAATAACGCGCCAACTCCAAGGCGTCCTTGAATATCCGGCGTGCCTAACCCCGGAATCGTGCGCACCGGCGATTCAGCTCGTGCTGGAAATGTTGCCGGCCACCAGAGCGAAGTAGCTGGAAAACCGCGGCCGGCAGCCGCGTCGAAGATTGTTTGCGCTTGAAAAGGGCGCACGAACTCAAAGCCACCGATGCCGCGCTTCATCGGCAGAAGCGAGACCTCCAAGGCATAGCTCGCTGGATCGCGATGAACAAAATCAAACATCCCATGCTCGCCCGGGTTCAAACCGGTGGCTATGCTGGTCCAGGAGACTTCGCTTTGGGGCGGGTTGGAGACTTCAAATCTGGAGTACCCGCCCTGCTTCATCAGGCGGTTTAAATTGGGCAGTTTGCCGGAATCGGAGAGGTTCTCGAATATGTATGGATCGAATGCATCCAAGCCGATGATCAAGGTGTACATGGCGAAACATCCCGGGGCAGGCTTTTAAAGCCGCAGTGGGATATTATACCTGCTAAATATATTGGATGAAAAGGAGAAATCAGTCGCCCCGTTCAGCGATTTCTGCCGTAACGTTCGTGCGAGGAGACCCAGTCGGATGAGGAAATCGCGGCGGCGAGCGAAAGTTCTCCAGCAGCCGCGGCGCCGGTGATGATCTCAGCCAGCTTATTGACCTTCCCCTTGCCGTAACAGTCAAGCAACTGTAAGCACTCTTTCTGGGTGGGCAATCCAGTTCCGCCGCCGTAAGTGGCAACAATCAGAGACGGGATGGTTAAAGAAACATAGAGATCGCCATCCGGGGTCATTTCGACGTAAATGATCCCAGCCGACGATTCCGCCACGTTGGCTACGTCTTGACCGGTGGCGATGAACATCGCAGTGATTGCATTCGCAGAATGCAAGCCGTTGTTGTTCGCGCCAGAGAGGATCGAGCCCACATTAGCGACTCCGTAGTGATAAACCAAGCTCTCCGGCTCGACGCGCAGATGTTGAATGAGAATATCGCGCTTGATTAACGCCTCGGCGGTCACGCGTTTGCCGCGCGTGCGCATGACATTAACTTGAGACGCTTTTTTATCGGTTGCAAAATTGGATTCCAAATAAAAGTGTTTGATCCCCGGGTAGCGGTCAATGATCCAGCCACAGGCTGCGAACGTCGCCCGACCCACCATGTTCTGTCCCGCGGCGTCACCGGTCGTAAAATTGAACCGCAGAAAAACGAACTTCGATGCCAGGTATGGGTCGATATCAATAAGCCGGGCGACGGATGAGGTTGCCTCGGCTTCTTCCCGGATCTGATCGATATTCTCGCGTATCCAGCGCACAAATTCGCGCCCTTGCCGCGCGTCTTCGAAGATGAACACCGGCGCACGCTGCATGGCGTCGCCGATCACGGTGCACTTTACCCCTCCGCAGAGGTTAAGGACCTTCATTCCCCGGTTGTACGAAGCCACCAGCGTACCTTCGGTCGTGGCGAGCGGGATCAGGAAATTGCCCCTGGCGTGTTCGCCCTCGATGTGCAAAGGACCGGCAAACCCAATCGGAACCTGGGCGACGCCGGTGAAATTTTCGATGTTTCCAACCACGAGATGCGGATCAAATGAATATTGCGCGATGTGGTGAAGTCGTGCGCCGGAGTATTCTTCGATAAATTTCCGGCGCTTCTCTAGGATCGGCTGCGCATAGTCGTCTTTGGGGTCGCGCGGGATGCGCACCCGATCGGGAGGTTCCTCAGAAATTGTATCTTCGACGTCAAATTTGAGTTTACCAAACGGTATTGTGTCAAATTGAAATTCAAGCGTATGTTTTCCGAGCGCGAGAGGGGGAATGTCTAGCAGAATATCTACACTTTGCCGGAGCGGAAAGTCGATGGGGCGCTCATGATCCACCTGGCTGGTTTGCCAGGCGCCAGTCCCGGCAATGCTCAAACGGATCCGTCCCGGATCAATGGTCTCATGATCCACGCGAATGGCCTCAATAGATGTCAACCGCGCATCACTCAGCCGATTCTTGACCGACACCTGAACTCCGCCAGCCACATTTTTCAGGCTGGAGAACGTATATAGCCTTTGCAGCAACAACTTGGGAATGATCATGCGTTCAGCCTTTCACCGTTAAATATACAAAACCCATCAACCCGGATTAGTTTCGGATGAACGACGGTTAAACAGCGACGATTCTATAATCCGATCAGCCCAGGCGAAGCTGTTTCAAGTAGCAGTTTCAGAATTTGATTATTAGGTCAACCGCGTTCGTCTTCGCCGATCAGAAATGTCGATAGCAGCCATGAAATCAAACTGATGACAATCGATCCATACAACGCTGGAAAGAAACCATCCACATAAAAACCAATCCCAAATAGCTGGCTGAACCAGCTTGCCAGCCAGAGCGTCGCTGCGTTGACGACCAGCATAAAAAGCCCAAGCGTGAGGGCAATACACCCGCAAGAGAGGATTATCAGGATCGGGCGGATGATTGCGTTTACCAACCCAAGAATCAGAGCGGCAGCCAGTGCGACGACGAAGCCGTTGCCCTCGATTGTGATCCCGGGAATGATCCAGGCGGTTGCCAGGACTGCAAGTGTTGTAATGATCCAGCGAAGTAAAATAAACCGGAAATTCATTGCTTCCTCCTTAGAAGCCTTTGGCGCGGCTCTTCCTCGAAAATACTGGGTTTGTCAGACAACGACCTTAGGCAAATGGTTCGCCTGTGAGATCCAGTTCGTGAGACTTTCAAAGCTGGGCAGGCTTGCCTCAAAAGACTGGGACGCTGCCTCTTCCTGTAGCAAGTTGAAAAGCGTATCCGCATCACTGGAGGCCAGCTTGGCGAGCGTGTCAATATTGGCATTCTTCAGGGCAAGCGCGTCGCGCTTCGACAACCCCTTGATCCGCAGTAAATCCACAAAACAAACACCTTCTAGCAGTTTTGATTCTTCGATGCCCGTTTGTTCGGCTAATTTTGTCCGACCCTGCGCCGTGGAGCCATTTCGCAAGAGCAGTAGTGGCGCGGTGATGCCCGCCTCGCGCAGCCTTTCGATATCATCTGCCTCTAGCCCCGGGAGCGATTGCAGATCTGAGCTGAATTTTTGATAGGTTTCTTCCGGGGTTTCTTCGCCGATTGATCGAGCTTCAGCTTCGACCGCCTGACTGGCAGAGGCTGGTTCTATAACGGATGAGACCTCCAAAGAATCGAAAGCTGCTGGCGTTTCATCCACGGCGTGAGCAAGTGATTGCGACGGCTCACCAACCTCGGGTTTCGATTTTGAAGGAAACCGAAGTTGTTCGGCTGGCAACTGCGTTTCTGTTTCAAATATGGCAAGCTCGGAAGGCAATGCGGATTCTTCTTCGAACGGGAATTTCGACGCGGAAATTTCTTCAATTTCCTGGTCGCTCAACTCGCGCGCAACGAACTCTGGTTGAACCGGCGCGGATATTTCTGCCGCCGATTCAGTTGAAGCGCGCAACCAGTCGGGCAGTTCGATTTCCTCGATTTCAGGTTGACTTGCTGGCTCCTGTGAAATGAGGGTGGGCTGCGTCTTGGAGGCCGGTTCGACCTCCTCGGCGGGTTGAACTGGCGGTTCAGTTGCAGCGGGCTCGTCTGTAGTATCCTGAACCAGAATTTGTGGGGCAGTCCGGGCGCCGGTTCGCTTCTTACGCGAACGAGCGATCAACCGGATGACTAATAGGACTATCAGCAGGATGAACAGACCTATCAGACAAAGCGCCAGCCAGATGGGCTGGGCGGTTATCCAGCTTCTCAGCGCGGATGGCGCAGCTTGTGGCGGAACAGAGGGCTGCATCTGGGGAGGCGCGTCTCCTAAGGCGTCTTTTGCGTTGACCGCATTAGCGAAACTTTCAACAGCTTGTTTAGATAGGGGCGCAGGGGATGCGTAGATTGCAGCGATCGTAACTGGTCCATGACTGCCCAGTTGTTCATAGCGGGATGCAGCGAGAGAGGCGTCTTGGTTGAGATTGTAAGAGTCGATTGCTGCCCGGAGATAATCCTGCTGAGCTGCGGAATCCAACGCCTGCGGGCTTGCACCAGTCCAGGTTACGGGCCAGAGCCCCCACCCCAAAACAACCAGACCGAGAATTAAACCGACAACAAAAGCCAGTACAACCAGCAGTGCAGTAACGCCACAAGAATTCTTTTGTTTCATTTCATCCCCAGTCTATTGACCTATTTTGAATTTCGCAGTTAAGCCTGCAAAATTCATTATATACGAATTCGATTATAAAGTCTTTCATATGGTTTCGCAATCCTCTTTTGACCAAAAAAAAACGGCGGCTGTTGCGCTGCCGTTTTTAGGTTGATCGCGTTGAAAAGATCTTTATAGGATCAGGTCGGCGCGCACCAGATCGTTTTCTGCTTCAGAAAGGGTAAATCCAAATTTTTTCACCATGTGCTGCATAACCTGATTGTCGTGTGTCATCAGGCATTCTAATCTATCAAATTTTTCTTGTTTGGCGACATCAATCAACTGGTTCATCAGTTCTATGCCAATCCCCTGGTTCTGACAACAGTCGCTGGTGAGCAGGCTAAAAGCAGCGGCATTCGACCCATGCAGGCGGGTCAGGCGCGCTACCGCGACGATCGATAGTCCATTGAGCCCCGCATGTGGATCCTCGACAACCAGAAGGATTTCATTATTATAGTCACTATGACAGATGCGCGAGAGCCGGTCATGCTTGGCTCGGTCGCTTAAACGGATGGGCTGCATATAGCGCAAATATACACTGCGATCGGACAGGGATTCGTGGAAACCGACCATGGCAGGTTCATCTTCAGCGCGAATCGGGCGAATGATGAATTCTTGCCCGCCTCTTCCAGTCCATTGCTTTACGTATTGGGTTGGGTACGGTCGGATAGCCAGTTGAGGCAACTTCTCCTCCCGCATCTTATCGTCATAGACCACGATCCGGGCATCAAGGGCGAGGATGCGATCCGGCGAAGCGAGGAGAGGATTGATATCGAGCTCTTTGATCCAGATCTGTTCAGAGATCAGCGTGCTGAACCGCACCAGAATTTGCTCTAATTCGGTGAGATCAACGGGTTTGCGGCCGCGCACACCTTTCAGCGCCTTATAAACTCGGGTTCGCTCCATCATTCTGCGGGCAAGAGTGCTGTTCAAGGGCGGCAGACCTAGCGCGCTGTCTTTGAAAACCTCAACAAGCTGCCCACCCAAACCAAACAAGAGGACTGGTCCAAACTGTGGATCGATGCTGCTGCCAACGATGAGTTCATAACCTTCCAGGTCGATCATCGGTTGAACGGTAACGCCGAGGAAATGTTGCTTCCCGCTTTCGTCTTGCCGTCCAACTTTCTCTTCAAGCGTAAATTGGATTCGCTGAAATGCCTTACGCACAGAATCAGCATCCCGAAGGTTAAGCTGCACCCCGCCGACGTCCGTTTTGTGGGTGATCGTCTCTGAATGCAACTTTAACACCACTGGGTACCCGATCTTCTCTGCAGCGCGCACCGCCTCTTCTTCGGTAGAGGCAATAATTGTCTCAACGGTAGGAATGTGATAGATTGAAAGAAGCTGCTTTGATTCAAACTCGCTTAGGATCGTGCGCCCTTCCCGGCGCGCATTTTCGATAATTTGATCTGCCAACTTCGAGTCCGTTCTCTGGTTCGAGCCATTTGTCGCCAGGGTAGGGGTTTCGTAGAGCCGGTTGAGGATTGCGGAATAATTCGCCATATAGTCGAACATGCGGGCTGCGGTATCTGGGTACGGGAAGGATGGAATATTCGCTTGTGCGAGCACCAATTGACCTTGCTCCACCCCCGCGCCGCCCATCCAACTCGCCAGGACTGGTTTATCCAGGTTCTTGGTAGATTTAACGAGCTCTTCAGCAGTTTGGGTTGGGTCCGTCATATCTTGGGGGGTTAGGATGACCAACAACCCATCGGAGTTCTCGTCTTGCGCCGCGATTTCCAGCGCTCTAGCATAGCGTTCCGGGCTGGCGTCGCCCAGGATATCGACCGGGTTATTATGGCTCCAGGCTGGGGGTAGAAGTTGATCGAATTCCTGCATCGTCTCTTGCGATAACGGAGTAAGCTGCCCACCTTCAGTGATCAAGGCGTCTGTTGCAAGTACCCCTGGGCCTCCAGCATTCGTCAGGATGGTCAGGCGGTTGCCCTGTGGGCGCGGCTGTTTGGAGAACAAATCCGCCATGTAAAAGAGCTCCGCAATCCCATTAACTCGTAAAACGCCGGCACGGCGAAAAGCCATTTCCAATACTTCATCGCTTCCGGTCAGTGAGCCAGTGTGCGAAGCTGCAGCTCTGGCGGCGCCCTCGGTCCTCCCAGGCTTGATTACAATAATCGGTTTAGTGTTTGCAACCTGACGCGCCGCGGAGAGAAATGCGCGTGCGTTTCCGATAGTTTCCATGTAGATGACAATGCTCTCCGTGTTTGGATCGTCGCCGAGGAAATAGATCAGATCGCCCCAGCCCACATCCAGCATAGAGCCGATGGATACGAAATGGCTGAATCCCACATTGGCTGACAAACTCCAGTCCAGCACCGCCGTACATAGGGCGCCGCTCTGACTGATAAAACCCACTTTTCCCGGTTTTGCCATTGCCGCGGCGAAGGTAGCATTCAAACCGCTGGTTGGGCTCATCACGCCCAGACAGTTGGGTCCAATGATTCGCATGCCGCCGCGTCGGGCGTGCTCCATCACCTGACGTTCCAACTCGGCTCCCGCCGGACCGGTTTCTTTAAAACCGGCTGAAATGACGATTGCTCCCTTGACGTTGGCATCAACGCACTCTGAGATTATCCCCGGAATGGTGGAGGCTGGGGTTACGATGACCGCCAATTCTACCTGTTCGGGCACTGCCGCAAGATTAGGGTATGCCTTGACGCCCAATACGCTGGCGCGTTTCGGGTTGATGGGGAACACTGCCCCGCCGAAAGGATTGCTGACCAGGTTCCACATGAGGGTGCGGCCCACGCTTCCCACTGTCTCCGTGGCTCCGATGAGCGCCACATTCTTAGGGGCAAAAATCATGGACAGTGGATTTTGAGCATACGACAACACGTCATGCACAGGGTCGAAAATTGGAAGTCCCGTCTGATAAGTCATCATGTTTCCTTATGAAAATATGATTTATCTTAAGCTTATAGTGTTTCTATCCGAATTTCAATTCTAATCGAAAGCACGAAGGCTGAAACGATAACAAATGTTACCATTTGCTGTGAATTAATTCACATGTTATCTGTGAAAAAAGAACGATCCGCCGTAATCGCAAGATTACAGCGGATCGCTTTTGGTCGTCGGATTGCGTTTATCTCACAATCTCTGAGGCTGCCTACAGCGGCAAACAGGCTTTGCTATAGATCTACCCCGATAATTAATTTGAACAGGTATCCAATAATAAAACTCAACCCTGCGACGCCCAGGCTGATCCCCGCCATTTCAAGAAAGCGCTTTCTGAAGGGTTCATTTTTTACTACGGAGATGTAGTAGTTAAAAAAGGCGATAATGATGATCGCGAAAATTAGCGTAGCCACAAGCGCCAGATAGTAATTTGAGATCAACAGATAAGGCAGGATCAACACAATCACGGTCAGGATGTAGGCGATGCCCGTATAGAAAGCTGCTTTTACAGGATCTTTGTGGCTTTCTTCTGAGCGGGTCGACAGGTATTCCGAAGCCGCCATTGAAAGAGCTGCCGCAACTCCGGTTATCGCGCCGCTTAATGCAATCAGCCGGGTGTTCTGGAGCGCCAGCGTAAAACCTGCCAGAGCGCCCGTGAGTTCGACCAGGGCGTCATTTAACCCCAACACGACCGAACTGACATATTCAAGCGGTTCTTCTTTGATCATCTGGATTAAGGCAAATTCATGAGTATGTTCGTCTTCGATCATTCGCTCGATATCAGCGATTTGCGATTTCAAGCGCCCATACCTGTCTTGGGCGCTTTCCTCTCCGCGCTCCATCAATTGAATGCTAAAAGTCAATCCCAAAACCCGGCTCATCCAAACATGTTTTAGAATTGTCCACCGGTCAGGTTTTACATCTTGCTGAGTGTGTTTTTTCCATTCATTATAGTGGCGAAGCTCATCCTCAGCGATCTTCAGGAGCACTTGACGGTTTGCTTCTGATCTTGTCTCCTCCGCCAATTGTGCATAAACATGATGTTCGGAGATTTCATTTTTTTGAAATTTCAGCATCTCAGAATGCAAATCTTCTGTAATCTTCATTTCTAAATCTCACATTCGCGGGAATCAATCCTGGCAACCAAAGCGCCAGGCGATGCTTCGGACAGCTTCTTAACTAAATAGCTGATTCGGGCGTCTCAGGTTTATGCCTGGGGCAGGCGCGGGTCGGGAATCGCGAGTTTTTCGGGTCGGGCGGTTCCACACACCCGACATTCCTTGTCATCGGCGCCAAATGAGACCCCGCATTTCGGGCAGTTATAATAATCGTCCCAAGCCTGTTCGAGCTTGAGGCGGTTAGCATTTTCGATGGCTTTACGCTCATCATAGATTCTCTGGAGCGGATCAGCGGCAAGTTTTATGGTCTCCCAGGCTTTGTCCTCAAGATCGAGATCCTTGACAATCCTGGCGATATCGACGCCATTGCTCACGATGCTGGCAGCCAGGGCAATTAAGTTTTCAAGTCCACCTTTACGGGCGCTGAGAATAAGCCCGTCGCGAATCAGATCGAACAGTTTTTGGCTGCCGTTCTTGATGGCATCGATGATCGATTCGCTTGAAACCTTACTGATATATACTTCGGTAGAATCGCCGATAGGGGTAAGCGAGATGGCAAGACCCGGGATCAGACCCTGTTGGGTTCTGACGTAAATTGCCCCATGCAATACGCCCGCCTCGGTGGGCGGCTGAAATTTCAGATCAGTTTTCTCCCCCTGGGCAAAAGCCCTGTAAAGCGGTTCAAGCAGATCATGTGGCGAAACGCCGCGCCAAGAGGCTTTTCCTGCAGGCGCGATCTGGCTTGCCAAAACGCCGATGCCCACCGCGCCAGCCACACCTGCGGCGCTTACTGCGAGATCGCTGCCCGAAATTGCGGCTTGCGAGCTTGTCCGAGATGCGTTTGTGGTCAGTTTTTCTTTCAGGTGTTTGTCAAATTCCTGTACGCGTGACTGGGACTGAATTGTTTCCCACTTTCTTTCCAGCGCTTTACCGAGCGTTTCGGGCGAAAAGTGCGCGGAAAAGAATTCGCGGTCCTTCTCATCGAGATTGACGAAGATCTCTTTCTGGTTCTCGGTGAGACGTTCAATTTGTTCGGGGCTGAGTGGAGCAAGGTCGGGAAGGGGTTCTGTAGTCATTGAAATTTTACTCAGCAACATCATCAAAATGCTTAGCCGGTGAAGAAATTATACCCTGCTTCCACTTGAATTGAGGCTCATAAAACAAACACCCCCGGCTCTAGTGCCAGGGGTAGTTGTGGGCGCGGAGGGGCTCGAACCCCCGAACCTCACGGATGTGAACCGTGCGCTCTAACCAGCTGAGCTACGCGCCCTTTCGAGTACGCGGCATTATACTCGATAAATATTGGCTTCGCAAGGAACGCGTGAAAATTGTTATTCCAGGGTAATTTCCATCCCGTGATCTTCTGAGGTTGTATGGTGGTTGCCTTCACTTGCCAGAGCGAGCAATTCTCGCAAATGAGCTGATTCAACCTCGTCCAGATCGGGCGAGAAATTACCGCCGATATCAAGCACGGTGTTGATTAGACCTACGGGCAGCCGCAGGTCAACTTTTATCAGCCCTGAGGCCGAATCGTTCACCTGGATGCGCATCTTGCGGGGAGCTGGCAACGCCTCCTCCGGCGCTAAGCGTGCCCAAGTCCCCTGACTGACATTTTCAAGCAGCGTGTTGGCGGTATCCGCGGTGATCTGACCTTCTTCTAGCTGCTCAAGAATCTTGATGCGCTCTTCTACATAATCGTAGCGCGCCGAACGAACGCGCAATTCGAGCAAGTAATATCCGCCCGCAGCAGCCAGCCCCAGAATACCAGAGACATACCAAAGCATTTCAGGTTTGAGGTTATCGAAGATTAACCCCGCCAGCAGTGGACCAACCATAAATGGGATCATCCAGCTAAATTCAAAAACTGCCATATAGCGGCCGCGCATGTTCTCGGGCGCGAGCCGCGCGGCAATCGCCTGACTGACCGGACTGACGAGCATCTCGCCGATAGTAATAATCACCATTGCTGCCAGGAACAGAGAAAAGGTCGAAAAAAAACCATACATGGCAAACCCTACCGCGTAGAGCAGCGTTCCCGCGGTTATTACCAGTAGAGGTCGATATTTCTCTATCCGGCGGGTGATCGGAAACTGAAAAAGCACCACCATTGCCGCATTCAAACTCAGGATATAGCTAAACCCACGCTCATTTACTCCATGTACATCGCGCAGATAAACTGCCAAAGTCGTGTTCATTTGGATGTAGACCAGCGCCATCAGAACCGAAGCAATTAAAAACCAGGCGAAGGCATGGTCTTGGATTACATTAAGATAAGCGCGGAATGTTTGCCCAATCGATTCGGGGGGCTCGCCTTCTTCGAGCTTTGGATACCAGGTTTCTTGCAGGACCATGAATACAATTACTGCGGTAATTAAACTGGTAATTGCATCGGCAACAAACAGCAGCAAGTAGGACTGGGTAGCTAGTAACCCGCCAATTAGCGGACCGATTACAACAGCCAGGTTGAAGATAACCCGCAGAATGCCAAATCCCGAAGTGCGTTTATCCTCAGGGAGCAGGTCGGCTACAAGCGCTTGCTGGGCTGGTCCAGCCGCATCTGCGAGCAGCCCAACCAGCAGGGTTGCCAGAAGAAAAAGCGGCAGTTCTGAGATAACGCCCATCAGCACGCTGGTCAGGGCGCTGAACACCAAACCGAAGAGGAGCATGCGCTTGCGTCCCAGCCGATCGGTTAGCGCGCCGCCGACGACGGTCCCGATCACGCCAGACAGGGAAAACAGTCCGAAGATGAGGCCTACGGTTGTCATACTGATCCCGAATTTGCGCGTCAGGTAGAGTGTGAAAAACGGGAAAAGCATGGCTCCGCCGAGGCGGTCAATGAACGATGCCCCTACCACCAGCCAAAATTGCCCCGGATATTCTTGATAGACCGTCTGAAGCTTTTCGATCAGACCACGCTCGGTTTTTTGTGGGATTTTATTTTCAGTCATCGAATTTCGGCTTTTTTTGACGAAGAATACATTTTACCCCCTTTCTTGATTTTATTTCGGGTTGACTTCAATTAAGCCGCTGAGCCATGAAACGCCCGGGTTAAATATCCCCCTTGAATTGAGAACCTCAAATTGACGAACGCTCTTCGCGAACAATCTAGATTCGCTGGGTGACTTCATCTTCACATCAGGCGATCGTTTCGCTGGGATTACTCGGAACAACAGGCGTGGATGTTTGCTTGACAAGCCAGTTGGAACCTGCTATAGTTAGGGCAGAATCTTTGACTTATTTAGTGTATATCATATTGTCCGTACAAAAGGACTTACGAACATTCGAAAAGCCGTTTCTTACCAGTATCTCCTGATTTTTCAAAACTGAATATGTTTATTGGCAGAAATTGATCGTGGGGGTTGTCTTCAACTCATGGGCTGTTTCGCAAATCGTCTGGATAAACTCACTAAAACGAGGCCATGATGACAAAAACATTTCTCCTGGGTATTGATAACGGCACAACCACCACAAAAGCAACCTTGTTCGACCTGGACGGAAATGAAATCGCGGTTTCAAGCGGTCGTGACGTTAAGACCACTCATCCAGAGCCTGGCTGGGCTGAACAGAGCATGGAAGAGATATGGCAAGCGACTGCTTCTGCGATCCGCAACTGTCTGGAACGCGCTGCCGTAAACGCGTCGGACATCGCTGGCGTTTCACTCAGTGGTCATGGGGGCGGCGTATGGCTGCTGGATCGAAAAGGCAACCCAGTGCGTCCAGCGATCATCTGGCTGGATGGGCGCGCCAAACCCCATCTGGATCGCTGGGGTGAACAAGGTTTGCTCCCCCGCCTTTATGACCTTTCCGGTTGGAATCTTTTTGCCGGCATAGGTCCGGTGACGATCTTCCCGTGGCTTTTAGATCACGAACCGGAGAGTTTGAAGCGAGCCTATGTAAACCTGACTTCGAAGGATTGGACAAAATACTGTCTGACGGGGGAATTTAGCACAGATCCATCGATGGCATCTATCGCCTTAATCGATTTTAAAACATTGGATTATTCCGATGAGTTGTTATCGCTAACTGGAATTGGCGCCTATAAACATTTATTGCCAAAACTGGTGCCCGCGTGGGAATTTGCGGGCAAGGTCACCCGGCAAGCGGCAGAACTGACCGGTTTGAAAGAAGGGACGCTGGTCTCTTCCGGCGCTTTTGACGGCGCTTGTTCTACGCTGGGAGCCGGCGCCTACAACGTTGGAGAAGCCTGCAGCAATATCGCTACGGCAGGCGTTCATGTCGTGCTTTCAGCCGAGGTGAATCTGGATCCGGAACGAATCTACAGCCTGATGTGCCACACGGTGCCAGGGGTTTTTTACAAGACCTCGATGGCGCAGATGGCTGCCGGAAACCTGGACTGGGCGGAACGAGAATTCTGCGCTTCCGAACGCCAGGAAGCCCAAGAGCGCGGGGTAAGCGTTTACCAGATTATCAACGAAGAAATCAAAGATATTCCAGTTGGCTCTGGCGGGGTCGTGTATCTCCCGCTTTTACAAGGGGAACGCGCCCCGTTTGTAAAACCAGAAGCGCGCGGCGTGTTTTTCGGACTGGGTGACTGGCATACTCGGGCGCATCTCTTGCATGCCGTGTTTGAAGGGGTAGCGTTATCAACCCGTCACAACATAGAAGCAATGGTCAAAAAGAACCGCATGGATACGATTTATGTATCCGGCGGCGGTTCTAAAAGTCCTATTTGGTGTCAAATCATCGCCAACTGCACCGGAAGCAAGGTCAGGGTGCCGGAAGGAGCGGATTCGGGCTCCAGAGGCGCGGCGATCAATGCAGGGGTGGCTGCTGGCGTGTTCAAAGATCATGGCGAAGCCGTCCACCGGATGATCAATATCAACCGAGAATACGAACCACTCCAGGAAAATCTCGAGCGCTACGACCAGCTTTATCAAATCTATCTTCATCTCATTCAAGCCATCTGGCCGGTCTGGGAGGAGAGCGCAAATGCTGGCATTGAGCGCTGGTAAAAACGGGAAGTTTGAGAGGAAGGAGGCGATAATTACGTAGAAAGAAAAACCGTCAATCAAAAGGTCAATGTACGTCTATCTCTAATCAAACCAAGTGCTATAAACACCAAACGGAGGTTGAATTGAAAAAGCTCTCACATATCCTAGGCATGATCGTTATATTGGGCATGCTGCTGGCAGCTTGCCAACCTGCTCCCGCGCCGACTGAGGCTCCTAAACCTCAAGCGCCGACGGCTGCAGCGGTCGAACCGGCGGCGCCGGAGCCCGCACAACCCGAGCCCACCGAAGCCAAGCCTGCTGAAAAAGAATTTGCTGGTCAGACACTGAATTTCCTGACGATCCAACCGCACAATGTTGCTGCCCAAAACCTGGCAACCTGGTTTGAAGAAGCAACCGGCGCCAAAGTGGAATTGATCGTGGTGCCCTATGACAACGTCATTGAAAAAGCGGTGTTAGATGTGACTTCTGGCGCCAACGAGATCGATGTGATCGAGTATTGGTATCCTGGTTTAGGCACTTTGGTCGAAAATGACGTTCTCGAAAACCTGGATCAGTGGTACGTGGATAACGCTAGCTGGCTGAAACCGGAGGATTTCTTCCCGGTTTACTTCGATACCTTCACAAAGATTGGCGATAGCCGCTATGGCATCCCGTATGACGGCGACATGCACCTGTTGTGGTATCTCAAACCGTTGCTGGAGAAGTACGATCTGCAGGCTCCGGCGACCTGGGATGAATATCTGAATGTGTGTAAGACAATCACCGAAGGTGAAAAAGGCGAAGCTTACGGATGCGCCATTATGGGAGCCAAAAGCCCGCTAATTTTGATCGGCACATACCTGAATCGCCTGGGCTCGTTTGGAGGTTCTTTCTTCGATGCGGAAGGAAATCCTTCTATCAACAGCCCCGAAGCTGTTGCCGCGCTGGAAGCTCTAGTGGAGCAATCGAAATATGCCCTTCCAACCCCTTCGGCGGTTGCCTTTGATGAGGCTTTGGGCGCCTGGTTCTCCGCAAAAGCCGGCATGGTCGAGTTTTGGACCGATCTCGGCGGGATGACCGACGATCCGGCTTCATCGAAGATCGTTGGCGAATGGGGTGTGGTGCCGCTTCCGAAAGGCCCCGGCGAAAAAGGGCGAGTCGTTGCTTCTGTAAATGCCGGGTTTGGGGTTGGCGTTTCGACAGGCTCGCAGAAAAAAGACCTTGCCTTTGCTTTCCTGTCTTTTATCGCTAACCCAGAAGTTGCTGAACGTTACAACACGGTGGTCGGCGGGATTGACCCGGTCCGTAAGTCGACGCTGGACAACCCCGCGTTCATTGAGTTCGTTGGACCTGCGGTTGCCGAAGCCATCACGGCTGCGCATGCGAATGCGGTTGTATGGCCGACCGATGCAAAATGGTTCACGCTACAGGAGCCGCTTACCGACAACCTCTCATTAGCCTTAAGTGGCGACAAGACCCCGCAGCAAGCATTAGATGATACCCAGAAAGCCTGGGAGGAGATACTCGGCAAATAGCCTGATTTGTTGGCTGGATGGGGGCTGCCGTCCCCCATCCAGCTCTAAAATATCGCTGAATGTTTTTTATCAGCCTGGTTGAAAAAGGAGTCGATTAGTGAATGCTACCATTGAAAAGCATACTCCAAAGTTGATGGTGCTTCCTACCTTTTTAATTTTATTGATTATTTCACTGGTGCCTCTCATCTACATTCTGAGTATCAGCCTAACAAATTCTACGATTTCAAAGCCATTTACTGATTTCGTCTGGTTTGAAAATTATAAAAAGGCATTTACCGATGAGGTTTTCGGAACTTCTTTGGTGAATACGCTGGTTTTTGCCTTTTCAGTTACAACAATCCAGACTTTTTTTGGTTTTCTCCTGGCGTATGCGATGCAACAAGAGAGGAAATTAGGCGGCGTCATGCGCACGCTGGCTTTGTTGCCTTTGTTTACTCCTCCGGTTGCTATTGCGATGATCTGGCGGCTGATCTATGATCCGAACCAGGGGTTGCTGAACTATTACTTGATGAAATGGGGACTTGTCTCAGGCGTCATCCCCTTCCTGGGGGATAAAAGGTTGGCGCTTCCATCCATTATGCTAGCAGATATCTGGCAATGGACTCCGTTTTGCTTTCTACTTTGCTTGGCAGCCTTGCAGTCGCTTCCTAAAGACCCCTTTGAGGCTGCGATGGTTGACGGAGCATCGGGTTGGTATGTGTTTAAGCGGCTTACGCTGCCGATGGTGGCGCCTCAAATCATCGTCATTTTCTTGTTCCGGCTATTGATCGCGCTCAAGGTCTTTGATTTGGTCTATATGCTCACGTTTGGCGGTCCGGGGAATTCCACTCAGGTAGCCTCTTTCTACATCTATCGTGTCAGCTTTAAGCAGTTCCAAACAGGTTATGGCGGCGCTTTAAGCATTTTGGTGCTGATCTTAATCAGCGTCCTGGCTACGCTGTTGACCAAGGGCCGAGAGACGATATTGAAGAGGATTGAATAAGATGCTAGAAGCCAAAAGCACCAACTCCCTTGAAAGCGCTTTCGAGGCGAACGAAAAGAAAACCCTGGCTTTTTACTTGAAGTGGGTTTTCTTTGGCAGACCGGCGCGGATCATCCTGCTGATCATTTTCTTGCTGGCGATCATCCTCCCAATCTTTTACATCGCCATGACCTCGCTCAAAGAACCGATCGAGATTCGAACCTCGGGTGCGTTGCTACCGCGCGGAGAGATCACCACCGTCAATTGGGTGAAGGCGTTTGCCAATGTCCCGCTATTGCGCTATCTTTTGAACTCCACAGTCGTGGCGCTCGTGAGCACGATACTGGTGCTGATTGTCGCTGTGCCAACTACTTATTCGATTATCCGATTTAATACTGGCGGATGGTTCTTCCCTGCCTGGATTCTCGGTACCTACGTGATGCCGCCGATTGTCGTGAGCATTCCCATTTTTGCTATGGTAAAAATGGTTCAACTGCAGAACACACTGGCAGGCTTGATCCTTGTTCACACGATGGCAAATTTGCCTATTGCCGTCTGGTTGATCGACAGTTATATCCGCGCCATTCCCAAAGAACTCGAGCAGGCGGCTTGGATTGACGGCTACAGCAAATTTGAAACGCTTGCCCGGGTTGTGGTGCCGCTGATCCGCCCCGGCGTTCTGGCGACTGGTGTGATCACCTTGATCCTTTCCTGGAATGAATTCCTGTTCGCCCTGATTCTCACCTACGGCGTAAAATCGAACACGTTTCCAATCGGCATCTCCCGATATATTGGCGAACACGGGCTTCAGTTCGGGGAAATGTCTGCCGCCGCGCTAGCCGGTATCGTGCCGATTTACATCCTGGTTTTTCTGTCCTCCCGCAATCTGGTCGAGGGTTTGACCCGCGGCGGAGTCAAAGGATAAACTGCTGGATGTCGATAAACCAAAATCTTCGAATCTGAGGTGTAAAAATGAACCAATACTTTTTTGAAATCGAAAAATTAATCCAGGCAGGCGATTTTAAGGCTGGCGTGCCGCTTCCGTCAGTGCAAGAGCTTGCCAAACAATTGAATGCCACCGAGGCGGAGATTGAAGACGCCATCGCCGAGTTGATTTATGAAGGCGAGTTGGAGCGCGTCCGCCCTAAACCGTTAAAGGATGTGCAAGTTCCCAAGTATAAACTGTGGGGTACCCTGGGCGGCAGCCACAGTATCACCAAAGAAGCCAAGAAGCGGGGCGAAGCCCCGGGTGTTGAAATTATTGGCTGGCAATTGGTGGACGCGTGGACTTCGATCGCGAGGCGTTTGGCGCTTGAGCCGGGCGATCAGGTGCAAATCATGGAGCGCTTGCGTTCCGCAAATGGGAAACCGGTCGCGATCGAAACCTCCTATTTCCCTGCCAAGTATTATCCGGGTATTACGCAGGACCTATTTACCGAGGAAGGCTCAGGACAATCCTCTTTTGCAGTGATGGAGCAGAAGTTTGGCCTCAAATCTGATAAGGCTCATGATGAGGTTACTGTGACGGTTCTTGAGCCGCGCGAAGCAGAGTACCTGCAGGTAGACCCTGGAACTCCGGTTCTGGAGCGCTTCCGCGTCACGCTCTCGGACAAGGGGATTCCGATTAAAGCTTCGCGAGCCGTCTGGCTGTTTCATGCTGCTTATCAAATGGGCGTCTAGGGGTTGCCCTGGATGATTGGGTTAGTTAAATAAAACAATTGGAGAAGTCACGGTGGCATGTGTAGAACTGCGCAACGTCTGGAAAATTTATGGCGGAGAGGTTGAGGCGGTGATTGATGCCAGTTGGGAATGCCAGGATGGAGAGTTTTTCTCCATCCTGGGACCATCGGGGTGCGGTAAATCATCCACGCTGCGGATGATAGCTGGGCTAGAAGAAATCAGCCGCGGCGAGATCCTCTTTAATGACCAGGTAGTCAACAAACTTCCTCCCAGCAGCCGGAATATTGCGATGGTGTTTGAGAACTGGGCGCTGTATCCGAACCTGACCGTGTATGAAAACATCGCGTTTCCTCTGCGGGTGCGTAAGATGCCTAAAGACGAAATCGATCGGAAGGTCAAAGAGGCTGCCGAATTTCTCAATTTAACCCCCATTCTCAATTCGGGGGTCCGCCACTTAAGTGGCGGCGAGATGCAAAGCGTTTCTATTGGCAGGGCAATTGTTCGGGAGCCAGCTGTGTTGATCATGGATGAGCCCATCTCTCATCTGGACGCAGGGCTGCGGGCGCGCATGCGCGACGAGTTGAAAAAACAAGTCGAACGTTTGCATGTAACTACTTTGTATATCACCCATGACCAGGTGGAGTCGATGGCAATGGCTGACCGCATTGCGATTATGAACCTGGGAGAAATTCAGCAAGTGGGCACGCCGCTTGATATTTACTATCACCCACGGAACGATTTCGTGGGAGGTTTCATCGGTGAACCGCCCATGAATTTTATTTTCTGTGAGCTGCTCCAAGAAGGAGATCAGCTTTTTATTGTGACGCCTGCTTTTCGGATGCAGTTGGATGACGAAGGTAAGCCGCAATTCCAGCGTTATAGTGGCAGCTCAAAGCTTAAATTAGGTATTCGTCCTGAAGATGTTCGGGTCAGGTTGCAGCCCCTCCCAAATAGCATCACTCTGGTGACGGACTTTGTAGAACCGCAGGGTGACCGGACGATCATATCATTACGTTTGAATGACAGCGACATTCTTCTGGCGCAAGTGCTGGGCAGTCTACGACCGGATGTGGGGCAGCCGGTTTATGTTACGTTTGACCAGCGCCACATGCACTTCTTCGATATTGAGACGGGCTTGAACATTAAGAATCTCGAATAGAGACGAATACTCTGGAGAATACGCATGGCACAAGTAGAACTGCGCACAATTACCAAGAAGTATGGGAAAGTCACTGCTTTAGATCAAGTCAGTTTTGTCATCCCAGATGGGAAGTTGTTTGTCTTGCTCGGCGCTTCTGGCGCTGGGAAATCAACGACCATCGGTGTGATTTCGGGGATCGTAACCCATGATAGCGGCGGCATCTTCTTGGATGGGCGGGATATTTCTCAAGCCTTCCCCCAGAACCGCGATATCGCCACTGCTTTCGAGAGCTATTCGCTCTATCCTCATTTTACCGTCTTTCAAAACCTGCTGTTTCCCCTGGAATCGCCGGAACGGAAAAAGCAAATGCTAAAGCCCGATCGCGAAAAGCGGGTCAAAGAAGTGGCGGATATGCTGGGTCTGGGAGAATTGCTGAAACGCTACCCGCGCGAACTCTCTGGCGGACAGAAACAGCGCGTTGCTTTGGGGCGCACCCTGGTGCGCCGTCCAAAAGCCTATATGCTTGACGAACCAATCGCCCACCTGGATGCCAAGCTGCGCCACCACATGCGTTCTGAGCTTAAAAAAATCCAAACTGAGCTGGGAATTACAACCCTCTACGCCACCCCTGACCAGCTCGAAGCGTTGTCGATGGGAGATATAGTGGCTGTGCTTAACAAAGGAGTTGTCGAGCAGATCGGCATGCCGGATGAAATTTACTACAACCCGGTCAATCTATTTGTTGCTTCCTTTGTGGGTGACCCGCCGATGAATCTTTTTTCGGTGGATTACCAGGGCGACCACGTCATTGTTGAATGTGACACCCCCTATTCCATTCCCATCTTGCCAGAAGACCAAAAGATGCTGACCGAAAAGATGGGCGATTGCCGGCTGAAGGTTGGCGTACGACCGGTGAATATTCAATTGACTGCCTCAGATGATCCAAAGGCGCATACTCAAGGAGAGGTTATTCTGATTGACACCCTGGGTCAGACCAGTATCGTTACGGTGCGTTTGAAATCAGAGGAGATCAAAGCAAAAATTCCCTCCGATCATTTGCCAAAACTACACAGCACTGTTGGTTTGCAGTTCGACAGCCAACGTTTCTATTATTTCGATGCAGCAACAACGCGGAGCATCTGCTGATAAGTTGTGTAGTAATTTTCTAAATCCAACAACCCGATAAAGTTCTTAGTCACTAAGAAGGCGCTAAAGATGGAAAAACGAAAATTAGGTTACAGTGATCTACATATAACCCCAGTTGGATTGGGCACCTGGGCGATCGGCGGGGGTGAAAATCCCTATGGCTGGGGTCCTCAGGACGATAATGACTCCATTAAAGCTATTCAAAGAGCGGTCGACCTCGGCATCAACTGGCTGGATACCGCCAAAGGCTATGGGCATGGTCACTCTGAAGAAGTTATCGGACAAGCCTTGAAAGGACGCCGTGACCAAGTGATCCTGGCAACGAAATGCGGCATCCTTTGGAAGGAGGATGGCAGTGACATCTATGGTCATTTGAAAGCCAACAGCATTAAAGCTGAATGCGAATCCAGCCTGGAGCGCTTGCAAACGGATTACATCGATCTCTACCAGATTCATTGGCCGCTGCCGGATGAGGACATCGAAGAAGGCTGGGGGGCAATTGCAGACCTGGTAAAGGAGGGCAAGGTCCGCTACGGGGGTGTTTCCAACTTTTCAGTTGAACAAATGAAACGCATACAAAAAATTCATCCCATCGCTTCGCTGCAGCCCCCTTATAGCATGGTCAATCGAGGGATTGAGAAGGAGACACTTCCTTTTTGCACAGATAATCAAATTGGCGTAATTGCGTATAGTCCAATGCAAGCGGGTTTGTTGACCGGGAAAATGACCAAGGAGCGGGTCGCCGCTTTTCCTACGGACGACTGGAGGAAGGGCAGCCCCGATTTTCAAGAACCTCGCCTCAGCACGATCTTGAACCTGGTTGATGCGTTGCGACCAATTGCTGAAACTAAAGGCTTGCCGGTGGCAACCCTGGCTCTCATCTGGGTCCTCCACCAGCCGGGCGTAACAGGCGCGATCGTGGGCGCCCGCAGACCAGATCAAATCGAAGAAACCAGTCAGACGATGGAACTGGTCCTGACAGAGGAAGAATGGGCGGCAGTAAATGCCCGTGTAGCCGAGTGTGAGAGGCAGCTTGCTTAGACCTTGTAACAGCTCAAAAAGGGCGAACGAATTTTCCACAAACCGAGGGAGATGGATGTATGAAAGCAGCCATTTTAGGGGATTTGTTTATCACCAATGAAGTTTTGCAAAAGGCGCTTGAAAAAGCCTTTGAAGGCTCTGGCGTCCAGTTTGAGTACGTGTACCAAACGGACGAGTGGCCGGTGAAGCCAGTGATGAAAACTGATGAAGTCAGCGAGTTCGTTGGCGACGAAAACGAAGTTTGCGAAGTGGTTGGCGACGTAGAACTGATCCTGACGCACACTGCGCCAATCACACAAAAGGTCCTGGCGGCAGCCGAGAAACTGAAAGTTGTGGGCGCGGCTCGAGGCGGGCCAGTCAACATCAACTGGAAAGCGTGCACCGAGCGAGGCATACCGGTTCTTTACGCCCCGGGTCGCAATTCGGGCGCGGTAGCCGAATTTACGATGGGTTTGATGTTAGCCCAGTCGCGCAATATCACCCGCAGTCACATGTCGATGATGGTCGAAAAACGCTGGCGCGGGGATCTTGTCACCTGGGAAGTGGTAGGCAAAGAATTGAACAGCTCTGTGATCGGCTTGGTCGGTCTTGGCGCTATCGGGGCAAAAGTGGCGCGCATCACCCAGGCTTTTGGAGCTAGGGTCCTGGTTTATGACCCTTATGTCTCGACAGAAAAAATCAAGGAAACAGGCGCCGAACAGGTGAATCTTGAGACATTGTTGAAAGAGGCGGATTTCATTTCGCTGCACGCCCGCTATACCAAAGAAACTCGCGGAATGATCGGTGAAAAAGAAATCAACCTGATGAAGCCCACCGCATATCTGATCAACACTGCCCGCGGCGAAATCGTTGACCATGTTGCGCTTTATAAGGCTTTGAAGGAAAATCGACTGGCAGGGGCTGCCTTGGATGTATTTGAGGCTGAACCGCCGCCTGACGACAGCCCACTGTACCATCTGGACAACGTCACCGTTACATCTCATTTGGCGAGCGCGTCTATTCAAGCGGCAGAGATAGGGGCGCGCGTCCTGGCGGAGGGCATCTATAATTATATTTGCAGACAGGAGACGCCCAAATTCTGCGTCAACCCAGATTATATCCAGCATAAAAATTGAGGAAACGTTGAACGATGATTCCTGTCGCCGCATCTGAAGAACTCGACCGTTCGATCCCGATTCCGCTTTATTACCAGGTCTCTCAAATCCTTTACAAGGAGATCGAAACGGGCAAATATCAACCAGGCGACTACATCCCGACTGAAATGGAATTACAGAAGCGATTCAACGTCAGCCGCGCTACAATCCGCCAGGCTGTCGCCGATCTGGTCTATCAGGGGCTTTTAGAACGCCGGCGCTCAAAAGGCACAACTGTTACTGCCAGGCATTACGAGGCGCGGCTTTCCGATCTGGCAAGCTTTACCAACGAAATGATGGACAGCGGGTTCGCGCTGAGGACCCAGATACTGAGCTTCTATCAAATTGTCGCGCCAGAAAATATTGCTGATTTTTTGGAGATAAAAAACTCCGAAATGATCTATACAATGGAGCGCTTGCGCCTAGTTGATGACATACCGGTGTCCGTCGAAAAATGGTATGCGCCTAGCAAACTTTTCCCGGGATTGGATCGGTCAGTTTTTCGTGAGACTGGTCTTGAACAGTCCACTTATTACATTTTTAAAAAGCGGTACGGGATCGTTGTCATGCGCGCGGTAGACACGGTCAGTCCGCTGGGGGTTGAAAGCCGGGAAGCAAAACTGCTCAATGTGAAACCAGGTACGCCGGTGCTTCTACGCTCGCGCATTACATATGGATTAGATAATCAGCCGTTGTCGTATGGGGTTGGCGTCTATTTAGTACGCCTGAACTTCCTTCTGGAGCCGTCAAACACCCATACAAATAATCATTAGGAGATTGAGTAAAGATGTCAGGAAACAAGCTAACCGTAAGTGACATTGCCAGGATGGTGGATCACTCCCTCCTCCGTCCTACGCTTACTGATCCGGAGTTTGAAGAAGGTATCGAACTGGTTAAGAAGTACCGCTGCGCCACAGTCATGGTAGCGCCTTATGACGTCCCTAAAGCAGTTAAATCTCTAGAGGGGACCGGCATCGCGGTCAGCACCGTTGTTGATTTTCCGCACGGTTCAAATCTGACCCAGGCGAAGGTTTATGAGGCGCAATTGGCAATGGACAACGGAGCGGCTCACCTCGATATGGTTCTGGCGATCAGCCGCGTGGTTGCCGGACATTACGATTATGTCGAAGAGGACATCCGCGTGGTTGTGGAAGCGGGACATGCCCGCAACGTTCCCGTGAAGGTGATCTTTGAAACCTGCTACTTAAACGATGATCAGATTGTAGCTGCCTGCAAGATCAGTGAAAGAGCGGGAGCGGACTTTGTTAAAACATCAACCGGCTATGGTCCTGGCGGTTCAACGCTTGAGGTGGTGCGTTTAATGCGTGCGAGTTGCAGTCCCAAAGTGCAGGTAAAACCCTCCGGCGGCATTCGCACGTTAGATCAGGTGCTGGAATATCGCAAAGCCGGCGCCTCCATGATCGGCACGCGGGCAACCGCGGCTATCCTGGACGAGGCTGTCCTCCGGCAAGCTGAAGGCGCCTTGAAAGAATTGGACTAGTCGCCGCTACGTTTTTTAGCATTCTATAAAAGGAGAATAATAAATGTCGAAAATGAATGCAGCTATGTTCTATGCTCCTAAAGATGTGCGCTTTACCCAGATCGAAATTCCTTCACCGGGCCCGGGTGAATTGTTGGTGAAGATCGGCGCCGCCTTGACCTGTGGAACAGATATAAAAACCTATGAAAGAGGCCACCCTACAATCATCAAAAAAGTCCCTTCTACCTTTGGACATGAATTTAGCGGACAGGTAGTCGCGCTTGGAGAGGGGGTCACCCAATTCAAGGAGGGTGATCGAGTTTGCACGTGCAACGCGGTCCCTTGCGGCGAGTGCTATTACTGCAAGATTGGTCATCGCAATTTGTGCGAAGATCTCTTGATCCTGAACGGGGCTTATGCTGAATATATCGTCATCCCCGAGCGCATGGTTCGCTTCAACGTCTATAAAATTCCCGATCACATGACTTATCAGGAGGCGGCTGTGTCCGAGCCATTGGGCACCGCCGTACACTGCATTCGCCATGCGGGTATCCGCCAGGGGGACACCGTGGCGGTGCTGGGCTCGGGTCCGCTGGGGTTGATGCTCTGCCGCCTGGTTTATCTTCAAGGGGCGCGGGTCATCCTCTCGGGCGAAATTACGGAAGAACGTCAGCGGGTAGCGTCTGAATTTGGCGTCAGCGACTTCATTAACATTCTTGAAGTTATAGAGGCACAGGATCGCGTTCAATTGGTCAAGGAGTTGTCGTATGGCGGCCGCGGGGTGGACGTAGCCATTGAAGCAGCCGGTTTTCCCGCCGCCTGGGAAGAGGCGATCCAGATGATCCGCAAGGCTGGCACGGTGGTGTTTCATGGAGGCTGTAAAGCCGGCACAACGATTACGGTAGACACCCACACTATGCACTATTCAGAAAACAAACTCATTGGCGTTTATCACCAAGACCCCGATGATTACCGCCGGTCTTTTCAGTTGTTAGCCAGCCGCCTGGTGGATGGACGAAAATTCGTGACCGATACGGTGCCTCTCAACCAGCTTATATCAGCCTTCGAACGCGTCCGGCGTATTGAGGGCATTAAGTTTGCAATTGACCCATCTGTGATGTAGAAAGGATAGCGCTATGACGAAAAAAGCAGCCATGACTCAAAACGAACGGATTAATGCGTTGCTCAACCGTGAACCGGTAGACTGCGTTCCGTTTGTGCATAAAGGATATAGTTTCTGCGCTTCGAATGTGGGTATCCCAAAAGCAGATATCTTTGAATTCCCGCTTAGAAGCTATCAGGCGCAGTTATGGACCATGGAGCAGTATAACGCCGAGCAGGCTCCATTTTATACCTTTGTAGCGTACGGGGCGTGGGAGTTCGGCGGAGAGATTGCCTGGCCGGAGGACCGTTGGGCGTCGGGACCATCGGTAGCGCGCCGCCCGGTTCAAAACATCGAAGATGTTTATAAGCTGTCCCTTCCAGATGTAAAAACTACAGGATGTATTCCCCGGATGATGGAGTTTGCCCGCCTTCAAGAGCGATACGGCACACAAATAGCTTTTATTTATGGCAGTCCCTTCACCTTTTGCGCCAACTTATGCGGGGTGGACCGTTTCTTAGAATGGGCGGCATCCGATCCGGAGGTTGTCCATCACGCGATGCGGTTGATGTGCGACCATCTAAAACAAGTGGCAGACTGGTTTATCGAGACCTTTGGCGCCGAGCGGGTGCTGCCACGCGTCGCTTCACCGACCGATGGTTTGATTTCGCCGCGCATGTACGAAAGGCTGATTTTGCCCTACCGAATGGAATTGCACCAATATGTGATTGACAGAGGCGTGAAGCATATCTACGACCATGTCTGCGGGGAACAGAACAAAAACCTGCCATTGCTTGCCAAACTGCCGTGGGGAGACCCGGGCATGCTCAGTTTTGGACATGAAGTTGACCTGCTCAAAGCTGCTGAAATATTCCCAAATGAAATTATCTGCGGCAACATCGAACCGGCTTTGGTCGTCCAGGGTTCGCGCGAGGAGGTCTATGAGGCTAGCCGGAAGAACATCGAAATTGGCAAGCAGATAAAGAGCGGGTTCGTCTTTATGGGCGGCTGTGATATTCCAGCATCCGTTCCGCCTCACAATATTTACTTGATGGGCAAAGCCGCGGAGGAGTTTGGTCAGTATAACTGATCCCCGCTGACGGTTTCTTGTTGGTTTTTTGAAGTATGCGGATATTCTACTCAACCCCTCCTTTAGCCCCAGGCTGGAGGAGGGGTGGGTTTATGAACTCACTTTGGGGTTTTGAAACCGTTTTTCAGGGTTTGTAAATTGTTTGTTGGGGGTGATAAAGGCTTGATAAAGACTGCAATGTCAGTTATCGCACTCAATACAGACCGAATCGACAATTCCAACAATAACAGAAATCACACAAGCGTCGGGGTTATTCAGCACCTGGCGGGCGCCGTTCCCCTCCCGGTTGACCAGCACGGTGTCGCCAATGCCGGCGTGGGTGTTGTCCAGCGCCACAAAGTCCTCGTCAGGCGCCTCGTCTTCCAGCCCTAAGGGCTGCACCACCAGCAGCCGGCGGTTTTTAAAGTGCGGATGGCTTATGGTTGTAACTACCGTACCTACGACTTTACCTAGAATCATCGCATACCATCAGGAAAATCGATTTACGCCCCGCAGCATCACCAGGGAAAAGTCGCTGTCCGGACGAACGGCTAACTCATCCACGACCCCAATCAGGGCAAGGTCAATCGGCACAAATTTAATATCCGGCATAGCCAGAGCAGCTTCGCGGGAGCGCACCATAACACATAGATCACCGACGCCGGCGTCCACCACATCTGCTGCGACCTGCAGCGTTCCTCTGGGCTTCAGGTTCTTGTCCAACGGCTGCACGATCAACAGTTTCAACCCCTCGGTGCCAGGGTATTTCAACGTGCAAACCGCAGTGCCTTTCACTCTACCGAACAGCATCGCGCTTACTTTATCCCAACGTCATTCAAGACGCGATTGATGATCACATCTAGCAATTTTGGATCAACCTGCGCGCCCATGCGAGCGGTCACGGCATCCCGAATGCGCTGGCGCAGATCTTCGCCGCCCGGTTTAGACCTCTGCGGGGAGACCGAAGAAACAGAAGGACCAGCGGCTGGAACCTGAGCGTGCGTTTGGATTTTACTGATATAAGGTCGCACAGGCGCAGCCGGCGGATTTTCGGCTTTTTGCTGATGCAGAGCCATACCCAGCCGGCGGGCTTTTTCATAAGCCAGATCTGTCAAGACGACATCGTCATTGACTTCCAATGACATGACCCCGCGCTTGATCAGATCCTCGATATCATGTTCGGTGTAAAAAGTCTTTGCCATTCCTGTTCCCCAAAATCTCCTTCACTGACTGCAGGGGCTACGCCCCCGGACTGCCTTCCAGGCTTTCGAGCGCGCGGGTTGCAGCGTCGCGTGCGGTAATAATCTCCGCTTCCGTACCCGACAGCCACATCCGACCGAACCTGCCAACCGAAGCGACGTGTACGAGATTAATGCTGGCTTTCTTTTCGGCTTCGTTGCAGGCATAGTTGATGTATGCCGCCGGCGCGCACTCCAGCACTAACAACGTTTCTCCCGGGACGAGCATGCTCCCGCGGCGAAAACGGTTCAACAACTGCGCCTGGTAGGGATCTATGCGGGTAATGACCTGTGTGGATACGACCTGAGGTCGGATGCGGTCTTCGATCTTCAAGCCTAGCCGCCGCAAGACGACATCCCCTGCCTCCAAAACAGCCGCCTGGTTGAGCGAATGGACCTCAAACATGCCAAATTCGCGCTCTACAATTTGCGCGCCGGGTTTCGCCTCGGTCGCCTTGACCGCGATATCCACGGTGCGGAAGACTTCATTTCCAGGAGCCATTTCAACGTAAAGGGCAGCCATCCCTTCGGTTGGCAGATCACCCTGGGTCACCGTCCCTACAAAGGCGGCAAATTTGGCTTGCATTCGATCCAGATAACAATAGCATCGCAGTGAAAATTCATCAGCCATGTTTATGATTTCCTCTCATTTCATTCAGGCAGGCTCATCCATCATCGCCAGTCCCAGGGGAGTGATGAAGACAGGGTTTTCCGGTACAAAGGCAGGAATGCCGGTGTAGCTTTGCATTACGTCAGCCATGCCCATAAAAGTTGAAGCGCCGCCGATCAGGGTGATGGAGCCAACCCGGCTGTTTTGAATGTGCCGCGAGGTGATGCTGGCAACTTTTTCTATCACCGGTCGAACAACCGGAAAGAGCCGTTGGTGTTCAGCCGGGGTGACCTTGATCTTCTCTGCTTCTTCAAAACTGATGTTCAGGGCGCCGGCAATCACCAGGGTAAAATGCGTACCCCCGGTGGGTTCGTCGGCGGTGTAGATCACCTGACCGTTTTGAATCAGTGCTATCCCGGTGGTTCCACCGCCCACGTCGACAATCACGCCATCTTCTAGCTGTAAGATCTGGTTGGCAGCGCTGGGTTCTTCTGACAAGAAAGTACACTCCATGCCTGCAGCTTCGATCACGTTGGCTGTTGCGCGTATTTCAGCTCGAGGCACGCCAGGCGGATACCCGCTGGCGGCATGGTTCAATTCTCTGCCAAGCCGCCTTTCGATACGCTGCTTCATGCCTGTTAGCAAGTCGGTCGCGCCGATATAATCGACGACCAAGCCGTCGCGCACCACCTGGGCAAACTGCCATTCCCCTGCCAGTGGGGCGCCGTCCTCATCGAGGACGACCAGCACCAGATAGGCTGTTCCCAGATCCACGCCCACCCGCAGCTTGCGATGCTCCGAGATCGCTAACGGGGGCGCAGATACGGAAAGTTCACGCGGCAGGATGACATCCCCAGCCTGTGCCAGATAGCGGTCGAGGTTTATCTCGGCGCACGTCTGTGCTTCAAGAACCACAACGATTTACCAAAGTCAGAACCGCTTATTTCTTAGTTTCGGTTGAACGACCGCCGAAGTTTCCTCTGGTCGACTGCGGCAGGATCATTTCGACGTCCGTGTGAGGCCGAGGGATGACATGCACGGAAACCAGTTCGCCAACGCGCTTAGCGGCTGCCGCGCCGGCATCGGTTGCGGCTTTTACCGCGCCGACGTCGCCGCGCACCATCACCGTGACGTAGCCGCCGCCGACATATTCGGAGCCGATCAGCACAACATTGGCTGCTTTCACCATCGCATCGGCAGCCTCAATTGCGCCAACCAAGCCGTGGGTCTCAACCATCCCCAGAGCAATCAAAGAAGAATCTAAAGCCATTTTCGTCTATCCTTTCCTCATCGAAATTGTGTTAGACAGGTTTACGCTCAATGATTTCGTCAACAATCTGCCGGACTAATCGTTCGATTTCTTGTGGTCTAGGACCGGCAGGAACCTCGCCGGGAAGCATAGCTTCGAGCGGCGGAGCTTTTAGTTCATAGGCTAATCGTTTTATATTAATTAAATGTTGAGCAGTGATGTTATCTCCTGTAATCGCTCCGCCAATCCCTCCGGAACCGAGGGTGAGCGAAGGCATAATGCCGGTCGTCATTCCGATTGCGCCCAGGGTGCCCATGGCATTGACGAGTATACGAAAAACCGGCTTTTCAAGCCCAAAAGCCATAATCACGCGTTCGTCCTGGGCATAAATGATCTGGGTATGCCCTCTGCCGCCCGTTTCGATTAAAGCAATAGAATGATCACAACCGTCTTCCCAACCATCGACCTCATACCAACCGAGCACGGTTGTCAGTTTTTCGAAGGAAAGCGGTTCCGATTTTCCGATTTGAGTGAGCGGCGTGATCAAAACCCGGATGTCATCCGGAACGTGGAAGCCGGCATACCCGGCAATGTAGGGAGCCGGTTTTCCTACCAGTGCGGTATTGATACTTCCATTCGGATGGAAGATGACCTTGCGGGTTGCGGCTGTTTCGGCGTCATTCGTAAAGTAGGCGCCCTCTGCGCGCATCAGCTCTGCCAGTTGGCGGGCAACCGGGCGATCGACGACCATGGCTTGTTCGGTCGCGCAAATGGTCGAACAATCAAAGGCTTTGCTGGCGACTGAATAGCGGGCGGCTTTTTCGAGGTCTGCGGAGCGGTCAACGTAAACCGGGACGTTTCCGGGCCCAACGCCAAAGGCAGGTTTGCCAGTGGAGTGGGCGGCTTTCACCATCGGACCACCACCGGTTGCAAGGATCAAGGCGGTAGAACGATGGGTCATCAGCGCCTGGGTGCCTTCCAGCGATATTTGCTGCAGGCAAGCGATTAAGCCGCGTGGCGCTCCAGCCCTTTCGGCTGCTTGAGCCATCACCGACACCGCTTCATAGGTACAGCGAGCCGCCCCTGGATGCGGCGACAGAACAATGGCGTTACGCGCTTTTACCGCGATCAGAATCTTGAAGAGCGCGGTCGAAGTCGGGTTGGTGGAGGGGACCAAAGCAGCAATGACCCCCATGGGCCAGGCGATCTCATAAAGGCGGCGGTCGGGATCGTGCTTGATCACCCCTACCGTCTTAAGGTCGCGTATGCTTTCCCAAACGATTTTCGATCCAAATTCATTCTTAATCTTTTTGTGGGCTGCATTCCCATACCCGGTTTCTTCGTGCGCCAGACGCCCAAGCCGGTCGGCAGCGTTAAAGCCAGCTTCAGCCATCGCGGCGCATACCCGATCAACTTCAGCTTGAGAAGCCTTGCTCCAGGTCTGCCAGGCTTCAGATGCGGCTTTCACCGCGTCGCGCGCTTCCTGTATGGAAGCCAGATCCTTGTCCATCTGTGACTCACATCATTGCTATCTGGATTTCCTAAAGACCACTTCGCCCTCTACCTCGAGCGAATCGATGATCGACATGATGACCGCATCCACCGGCGTGTCCTTTGTAATCGTCGTCTGGCGTGCGGAGGAACCCGCGGCGGTAAGCACCAAATCGCCGACCCCTGCGTCGACCGTATCCACTGCTACATAAGGCTTTCCCACCGGACTGCCGTGCTCGTCCGTTTGGCGGACGATCAGGAGCTTGCGCCCGTGAAGTTTTTCATCCTTGATGGTGGAAACAGTCGTCCCAATCACTATTGCGATCAGCATGAGTTTTTCTCCAGGGTTTAGTAGCCCTTTGCGGCAGGAGCCGCTGCCGGCGCAGCCGGGCTTGCTTTGCTGGGACCTTGAACGATTTTCACGCCGGCGCTGGCGCCAATCCGGGTTGCGCCGGCCTGGATCATACTTTCGGCGTCTTCAAAGGTACGAACCCCGCCTGAAGCCTTCACGCCCATTTCGGGACCCACAACCCGGCGCATCAAAGCGACATCATTTACCGTTGCACCGCCGCCGGCAAATCCTGTGGATGTTTTGACAAAATCAGCGCCGGCTTCTTTAGCCAGCATACTGGCAATAACCTTTTCTTCATCGGTTAGCAGCACGGTTTCGATGATGACCTTGACAAGAAAGTTGTGGCTGTGCGCCGCCAGGACTACGCCGCGGATGTCTTTTGCCACCAATTCCAGATCGCGCGCTTTCAATGCGCCAATGTTGATGACCATATCGATTTCAGTCGCGCCTTGATTGATCGCATTGGTGGTTTCGAACGCTTTCACTTCGGGGGCGGTAGCGCCAAGCGGGAAACCGATCACAGTACACACCTTCACTGGGGCGCCCTTCAACAGTTCAGCGCACAAGGGCACCCAGGCTGGATTGATACAAACTGACGCAAAGTTGTGTTTCCGGGCTTCATAGCAAAGCTGTGCAATTTGATCTGGTGTGGCATCCGGCTTGAGCAAGGTGTGGTCGATCATGCTCGCCAGGTTCAAATCTTGAGGAATTGCGCCTAAAGTGGAAGAAATTCGATCTGCGCCAGCGCTGACTACCTGCCCGGTGCGGTCAAAACAGGTCTTCACGCAAAATCCTTCTGCGCACATGAACTTACATTCACCACCCTCGGGCGTCTGGGTGACTTGCTCACTTTCAGCCAGCGCAACCAGCACTTCGCGGGTGATGATTTCAACCAGGTTCTCTACCGTTTTTGTGTCTGGAACCATTGTACATTCCCTACTTCTGGAATTGTTTTTCGACCGCCAGGATTTTATCGACCCGGCTGGCGTGGCGTCCGCCGCCAAATTCTGTGGTGAGAAAGATTTTGACGATTTGTTTCGCCAGGTTTACGCCGATTAGCCCCGCCCCCAAAGTCAGCACATTGGCGTTATTGTGCTCACGACCATTGACCGCGGTGGAAACGTCGTAAGCCATGCCGGCTAAAACGCCAGGCACCTTGTTCGCCGCCATGCAGCTCCCGATGCCCGCGCCATCGATCATAATCCCGCGCCAGGCTTTCCGCGAGCCGACTAGTTGGGCAACTGCCAGCGCAAAGTCTGGATAATCGCAAGGCTCTTTGTTATATGTGCCCACATCCGATATTTCGAAACCCATATCGGCAATGTCTTTCTTGAGAATCTCTTTCAAGTCAAACCCGCCATGGTCGGCGCCGATAGCCACAACCGGCTTGTTGGCTGGCTTCGTCTCTGGCTTGACTTGCGAGGAATCCTGGGGCAGCCTGGATGCAGAGGGTGGAGCGTTAACATTGCCTGCGCCCATTGTTTGCCGGACCACGCGGGTTACAATTTCCTGGAGGTCTTTTTCAGAAACTTGTCCCACCAGAAATATCCCTCTTGAGTTTTTCTGTGAAATAGTGGATAATATTAACTGGTAGTGACCACATGACAACTCTACTGACATAGTTTACCACGGATCACGCGTATGTCAACAATTAACCCCTACGATGTTGTTCCTAAATATTATCAACTCGCCAATATTCTAAAGCAGAAGATTCTGGAAGGCGAGTGGCAGCCACGCACTTTGATCCCTTCCGAACGCGCGCTTGAAGCTCAATACAATATCAGCCGTACGACCATCCGTCAGGCGATCGATCATTTGGAGAAACAAGGTTTTATCTACCGCGAGCACGGGCGGGGGACGTTTGTTTCGCCTCAAAAGCTACAAAAAGGCTTGCAGGAGCTCACCAGTTTCTCGGAAGACATGCTGGGAAGGAACATTCAGCCTGGACAGATAATTCAGAGCATCGAACGCCTGACGCCGCCGGAGGATGTTTTACAGCGCCTGGAACTGCCGCCGGACGCGAAAGTGCTGCGGGTTGAGCGTGTTCGCCTCGGGGACGATATCCCTATTGGATTGCAAACTTCCTTTTTGAAACTTGCCGAACACCAAATCATTACGCGCGAAGACCTCGAAACCGCTGGCTCGCTTTACCGTATACTTCAAGATAAATTTAACATTATCCCCACCGAAGCCGACGAAACACTGGAAGTTACCCTGGCAACTCCACATGAAGCCAGCTTATTGCAGATAAAGCCCGGGGCGCCGCTGCTCCTGAGCGAACGCTTGCTATACAATCAAAACCGCGAGCCGGTGGAGTTCGTAAAGATTCTCTATCGGGGCGACCGCTACCGCTACTTGATCCGTTTAACCAGATAAAGCAGAAGCGCCCTCGGTGTAGAGTAGTCGTTATTTGGTTTTGTTATCGGCGCTAGGAAACGCTCGGATCAAAAATATCATTTGGAATGGAAATGTCGAATTGGATTGAGGTGGCGATCATATCCGAAAGCATAAACTCTCTTTCCGGATTAAACACCTGACACCGCAGAATGATCCCGCTCAGTGCATCTACCCAGTCGCGCTGCACAATTCTTCCTTCTGACGTATGCCATTCGAGAACGATGCTGGCACGATTAGCGATGCTTTCCTCTCTTGACACAATTGCTCCGCGATTTTCGCGGAGGTCGAGCTGCGAATCGCCCGGGAAGATCATCCTGCGCAGAACCGGGCTGTAGATCAGCACATCCGCGGGCTGATCCCAGCGCGGGTCAAGATAGGCGCCCCGAAAACCGATATACATGTTGTAATTGCGCCCATCGCGAATGATGTGCCGCAGATTTTGGGTGTCATTCACCCTGCCAAAAACTTCATTGCTGTAGTATGGCTGGCTGACCCATACTTGAAAGCGAAAGTCCTGCTGTACATCCTGCCCCGCCGGCTCTCTTATAAACGTAGAAAGCAAATAATTAGCCTGAAGAGTGCGCCAGTGGTTCCTGCCGTCAAGCATTCGCTGGCGGATTTCATCCAGGCTGCTTGCTCCCGTAAGCGGTTGTAATTGTGCCAGATCACGCGTAAGAGAAGCAGACATTGTGTTTAGGGGAACATCCGGTACGTTGACCCAAAGCGATTCTCCCGCGCGCGGCATAAACGGCTCTGTGATACCGTTCAAGCGAAGCAGTTCGTCTACAGGCGTGCCTGTCAGCGCGGCTATTTTGTCCAACGTATCGCCGTTGTGGATTATGTAGGCGATATTTTTAAACCCAGGCGGCGTTGCGGTTGGCTTCGGCATGCTGGGAGAGCTCTGAGACAATGCTGCTTCTTCCGCTGTCTGCTTATCTTCGGGTGTCAGGCGCACCGCCACCCAGAAAATGACGCTGGCAAACAGGATAGTCGCCAAAATAATAAAACCCTCTTTAAGCCGGTCCGCCAATTTCCTGCGATACTGCTCACGGACAGCGCGCTTTTCAGCTTCCGCGGCAATGAACTGTAATTGCGCTTCGGGGATGGCAAGATGGGTGGATTGGTTTGATTGGTCAGGAATATTGTTGTTACCGCCCCGAGAAGCGTCCACAGCCAGATTCTCTGGCTCTATTCCACATGCCTGGGCGGATTCGGCGGGCGGCCAGAAATATGCTTGGATTAGCAACCGGGCGGTTTGCAACGCTAGCGCTTTAGATTTTAGCGCTGGATTCCCAATAGAATTTCCGGTGTTTTTCTTTTCGTGTAACTCGGTATTGCTGGCGGTTTTCAGATATTGGCTCAAGATCCAACTGCGGGCGCTCAGGGGCGCCCGGTAAGTATGGATGTTCAGCGCGCTCTCGGCGATTGTCTCCACGACCAGCCGTTCAGATTGCTTTGGCTGGAAACCCAATTGGCTGCTGAGGTCGAGCAGCAAAGGCGCGCAGTCGAGCGTCAGCAGCTCAATGAGAAGCGTTAGATGCTGCTCGCCGCCTTCAAGCAGCCATTCCAGGTTGTTTGTAGAATCCAAGGCGGAGATTGTGTCCATCAGCAGGGATTCTACCTGAAATCGATTAATTAGCGATTGTGATTACAAATTGAGCCTGTTTTCGCAATAAATTACCAGGTTTGGACGGTGTCTTGACGAGGGGTATCCCATATGGTAAACTAACGCCCGCGCAAGGTCCCGTGGTGTAGCGGCCAAACATGCGGCCCTGTCAAGGCCGAGATCGCGGGTTCGAATCCCGTCGGGACCGCCAAAATTACAGTAAAACCCCGCCAAATACGACGGGGTTTTTTCTCGTGGATTCTTCGTGAAGAATTAAAGCAGACAGCATCGTCTTCAATTCTGACGATCCTTTATAATTGGTTGTAGACCTTCCTGATACCGGTGGAACGCATGCGCAAACCGATACACATCGAATCGCCAGGGATCCGCAATTTGCCTGAGGGAGAAAAGGTGCTCTCGATCCTGCATGCTGCATTAGACGCGGTCGATCCCTATCAAGCTATGATGCGCGCGATAGGGCTTCAAGGGAATCACCTTGAGATCGCAGATCGAGAGCTTGATCTCACCAACTTTCGAAACGTGTATCTGATTGGGGTGGGCAAGGCAGCTCTACCTATGGGCGTGGCTGCTGAAGAAATCCTGGGCGCACACTTATCCGGTGGGATATTGGTGACCAAAGCTGACCCCGGCTTAAGCGAAAGCAGTTTTGGACTAAAAAAAGCACGTTTGTTAATCGCCGCGCACCCCATACCGGATGCGCGCAGCATCCAGGCTGCGCAAGCAATCTTTGACCTGCTCGACCGTCTGGACGAGAGTGATTTGGTTATTGGTCTGATCTCAGGCGGGGCTTCCGCGTTGATGGCTTCTCCGGTGAACAACGTCAGTTTGGCGGACTTGCAGAGGCTTACCGACCAATTGCTGCGTTCTGGAGCCACGATCAACGAGATCAATGCGATTCGCAAGCATCTGGACGAGATCAAAGGGGGCGGTCTCGTTCGACGCGCCCCTGGGGCAACCATAATCACGCTGGTGCTGTCGGATGTTGTTGGCGACCCGCTCGATGTGATTGCCTCGGGTTCCACCGTACCTGACCGGTCAACTTTTCAGGACTGCTTGCGAATTCTAGGAAAATATAATCTGCTTGCCTCAGCGCCCGCTGCCATTCGCCAGCATTTGGATCGCGGCGCAAACGGGGATATCCCAGAGACGTTGAAACCAGGCGAACTTGATCTAAAAAAATCGCCGACAAAAGTGATCGCAAACAACCAACTCGCCTGCCAGGCAGCCCGGCATCGAGCCCATCAACTTGGTTTTGATCCGCTGTATCTCGGGTCGTTCATTCAGGGCGAAGCCCGGACTGTCGGTCAGCTTTTTGCTGGGATTGCTAGACAAATCCAGAAGACCAACGAACCGGCGCCCCGACCCGCGTGCGTGATTGCCGGCGGGGAGACGACGGTCACCGTCCGCGGCAACGGTAGAGGCGGGCGAAATCAGGAGCTTGCCCTGGGCAGTGTGGACGACCTGGATGGTTTGGATAACATGCTGTTGGTCAGCCTCGCCACGGATGGCGTGGACGGGCTGTCAGACGCAGCCGGCGCCGTCGTGAGTGGGGATACTCGTTCACGGGCGTTGGACAAAGGGCTTGATCCCGGTGCATATCTGCTGAATAATGATTCGAATACCTTTTTTAGCGCGCTTGGAGATCTGATCTACACCGGACCAACGCACACCAACGTCAACGATCTGATATTCCTGTTCGCGTTCTGACCGCGTATCCGGAATGGGCGTTGTGTTGAGGGTGGAATTTCAGGGAGAATCTACGAAGAATCCGTAAAGTGACGGGCGATAGATTATAATCGGCGCAAGAGCAATCGTTTGGTAAATCTTGAAACCAACCATCCTTAACCAGCGAGGTCGCAGCTCGAAGGAGGGTAAATGCGTAAACTTGAATATCTCCTTCTTATTGGGTTTTTCATAATCGTTCTGGCTGCCGCCGGCTGCAACCGACCTATTCCAGGCAGCCGCCGCGCTTCTGCCACTTCGCTTCCGTCCACCCTTGAGCCACTTTCGCTGACGCGCACCAGCCTGTCAGGGCAGATCATGGCGACGCTGACCGCGGCTGGTGGATCGCCGGTGCCTTTATCACAACTTACCCCCACCGCAGTAGCGCAAGAACACACAGTCACACCTCCGACAGTTCCAGCCACCCCGCAACCAACTGAAACGCCTCCCTCTTCGCCTATTGCGACCCAGCCAGCAGCCGCGGCGACTTCGACAAGCGCGCCGCCCCAAAAAACCACGCCTCAATCTCTCCAGGAGATTTCCGCGCCGCCGGATATCTACCATTTGCATAAAGGTGAATTCCCCTGGTGTCTTGCCCGGCGATTTAACGTCAACCCGCGGCAGCTTCTAAGGGTCAACGGTTTTTATATTGGTCAAATCTTCTATCCCGGGCAGCCAGTTTTCTTCCCCGCAAACCCCAAACCATTCCCAGGAGAACGGATGCTGCGTTACCATCCAGCCAGTTACCGAGTAAGCCGAGGCGACACAATTTTTTCGGTTGCCTGTTATTTTGGCGATGTAGACCCAATTTTTCTGGCAGAATTCAATGGGCTCAATCCGCCTTACCGCTTGAAAGCGGGTCAGATACTGTCAATTCCTTGAAAATTGCAGCTAGTGACGGGCGCGCTTCTTAGCCTCTTTTAATCGTTTCAGCGGATCTGTCTGATCCGGGGGGATATGCAGTTCATCTTGATCAGCGGTTGATGCGTTCGGTGTCGGATGCAGGCTATCGGGCTTCCGTGTTTCTCTTGTAGTCTCAGGGGTAAAACGCACGGATTCCGAGCTTTGTTTCCCTTCTCGCCGGGCACGTTGGCGCGCCTCAAAGAGGTTGGAGAGCAGTTGCGGCTGGGCAGGACGGGTTTTCTGTTTCGAGTATTGCAGCAATGCATTTACAGAATTGACCACCGGTAAGAAGTCCTTCTTTCGCAAGGTCAGCCTGCGTATGCCGACATCCAGCGGGAAAAGTAATGCCGCGAAGATCAGCAGCGGCAGCCAAACCTCGCGCGTGCTGGGAATCGACGGCAGGTTTTGGATAAACGCATCGGCGCTATGAGCCAGTTCGTTGCCGCTGGTAATACTTGCCAGCCGGCTGAGGAACGCCCGGTCAATTCCTCTGGATTTATACTCCGGCGAATAAGGCATAACAAAACCCAGCGTTGACTGCCCCAGCGACTGATCGCCGTCATTTACCCCCACGCGCGCCAGGTACACGCCTGGAATAGAGATGTTGACTCTGGCTTCGTATTTGCCGGCGGAGACTTGTTTCAACTGAAGCTCTTTTTGATCCTGGTCTGGATCGACCAACGAAACCGCGCCTGTAAGAAAATTGCGCGCGCTGCCATCTGGATTGTACGCCTGTACGTTTATGACGGCTGTGTTATCCTGGACTGAGGCATCCATCGTCAGTCCTTCAGCTTTTGGAGCCGGGAGCGTCCAACCAACAAGCTGCGATATAAAGCGGGCGGATCCATCCCAGCCCAGCCATTTACTCGCCCACTGACCTTTCAGGTCCGAGGTCCATACTGCTGCCCGCCCAAGTCCGTACTGCCAGGAAGCTAACAGCGGGTCGCCCCGCGGCGTGATTAAATCCAAACGGGCGGTCTTCTTAGCCGAAGTGCCGTTGTAGCCCAGTAGGGGCGGCATGGTACGCGGATCGAGCCCTTGCATGACTGCGCTTGGCGCGGATTGGATCGGCAGGAAAGGCTCTTCAATGACATACTCGCCGACGGATTCAATGGTCTCTTTCAGAAAGATATCCGGCACGCTCTGAATGTTCGTTGCCGGGTAGAACGTGCCGCCGCCCAGCGCAGCCAGCGCAGCCAAGTATTCGGCTGAGCCTTCGCCGGCGGCGACAATGCTCAGTGTGATGCCCTGTTGACGCATTGCTTGCGCCAGCGTATTTAATTCTCCGGTGCGCACCCAGCCATCCGTCATCAGGATGATATGTTTGCGCCGCGCCTGGACTTTCTGCAAAGCCTCGTATGCCGCGGCAATGCCCGCCTGCAGGTTCGTTTGCCCGTCCGCCTGGATTGTCCCAATTGAATTTTCAAGACCGACTTCATCGACCAGCGGGCTAATTTCCACCGCCCAACGCGGCTGGCTGTCGAATGCCAGCACACCCAATAAATCCTGTTCTCCTAACGCCGCCGCCGCCCGCATGACCGCTTCTTTGGCAATATCGACTTTCGCCTGTCCAGTCAACTGGGGGGTGTAGGACTGGTTGAGATCAGGATTATCGCAATGGCAGCGCCCCATGCTCCCCGATTTATCGACCGCCAGGACGAGCGCCAGGTTCGACTGGATCTCTTTATCGCGCACGTCCATATCCACGGGCAGCGTCTTCTCCAATGGCGTGCGCAAGTATCCTCCTGCGCCAAAGGATTCGGGACCCCCGATCATCACCAGTCCCTTGCCTAGATCACGCACATAAACTTGCAGGGTTTCCATTGCCCCTTCGGGCAGCGCCTCGGCTGGGACGCCAACTAGGATGACGCTCTCGTATTCCGCCAATTTTTCGAGTTCAGTGGGAAGGCGCTGCGGCGACACGGCTACGGGCGCCATTTCTGCAGCTTGTAATGCTGCAATTATATTTTGACCATCTCCGGGCTGAGCCTCAACAACCAGGACGGATGGCTGTCCATGGACAATGGTGAACGAGCTTGCCAGGTTGTTTTGTAGCAACTCGTCCGAATCAGCCAGGATTTGCGCCTTGAAGCGCAGAAAACCGCCAGCCTCGGGGCTGTTTTCCAAATAATCGCTGGCAGAAACGGGGATATCAAATTGGTTCGATCCGGCAAGCAGCCGCAACTCAATTGATTTGATCAGCCGTTCATTCAAGAAGAGCCGGAGTTCAGCATTTGTAATGCCCGTGCTTTGAATGTTGCCGGATAAATTGAATTCCTCGCCCCGGCGGATCTCGCTTGGGGAGGTCAGCGATTCGATATACACCTCGGCTTGATTATTTACCGCGCCGAGTGGCAGGTAGCTGACTTCGATCTGATTTGCCGCCGCCAGTTCGGATTGTTGAATCGCCTGACCGAGATTCTCGCGTCCGTCAGATAAAAGCACAATTCTTCGCGAACCCTCGTCGGGGAGGATCGCCTGTGCAAGTTGAAGCGCGCCGGCGATGTTGGTGCGGCTGGCGATCGGGATCGAAGCAATCTCGAGCAGGTGCGCGCTATCAGAGGGCAGCCGGTCGACCATTGCTTCCTCGCCAAAAACCACAATTGCCGCCTTTTGATTGGTGTTCATGTTAACAACCGCATCTTGAATAAATCTTTCCCCCTGCGCGCGCTGTTCGGGTGTCAGGCTGTCGGAAGCATCCAAAACAAAGACGGTCGTGACGAGGTTCGAGTTGAGGCGGATCTGGACCCCCGCCAGCGCTAGGACGAGCGCGGTCAGGATCAAAAGGCGCGCGGCCGAGCTGAGCCAGAAACGATAGGGGTTGGCGCGCAATGGGCTGATCCAGGCTAAACCAAAAAAGAGCGGGAGCGCCAGTAAAAGCCAAAGATATTGAGGATAAACGAATGAAATACTCATTTCAAATGGGCGCCAGTCCTGGAGCGCGCCGGTAACAGCCGCTGGAGAAGCTCGGAGAGCGTTGCGCGATGATAGACCAGCCATTCTATGCTGAGCAAAATGACCGCCAGAAGGGCAATCAACCGCCACCATTCACGATTTGTGGTAATCACGGACATTTCGACGGGCGAGCTTTCTGCGCCGGTTAAATGCACAGTCCTCGTGGGCGCAATTTGTGATTCTTGAGGAGAAAAAAGATTGACCGCAAATTGTTGTATATCCTCGTTGTCAGTAGATATTGAATACAAACCCAGTTGGTCGGTCTCGTTAAAAACCGATTCATGAATGGCAGGATCGATCTCAACCCGTGAACCATCCGGGCGGATGATCCGGATGATAGAATTGGCAGCTACCTCTGAAGGTGCAAACCCTGCCAGGTTTATAGGCGCGCCGGGTTGAATTTCGGCTGGCGCCAGGTTTAGACTGCCGGGAGTAAGCCAGGTCATCAGATTCGAGATCAGGATTGGGAACGCTACTTGTAATGGCAGATCGGAGCGGCTGAGTTCGAATGCGAGCACAGCTATCCGCCGGCCTTCCTTTTCACCAACAAACAATAATGGGTCGCGGGCTTGGGGGGTGGAACTCCGGTCTTCGATGAGAGGCATTGCCCATTCTGGTGGAGTAATTTTTACCGCATCCAGAATGTTGACGCCCGAAAGATCGACATGCTCGACCAGCGGGTTCACCGGCTCGGCTTTAACGGGAATGGGAAGATCGAGCTTGCCGGTGACCGTGAAGAATTCAGTACTTACAGGCGGTGCGATGAACAGGATATTCGCCCCGGCAGGTATTTCTCCCGCCGGGATATTGCCATCGAAAACCAATAATTCAACTTGCGCATCGATCGGATCGCCTGGATTGATCACCAGCAGATCCAGCGAGGGAATCAGGCTGAACGCCGTCTCGAGGAACAGGTTGCCTTGGCTGACCAGAACGGTTTTGATCGTTCCAGTTTGGCGGTTCACTGCAAACGCCCTGTCGTCCAGTGCCAGGAAATCGATACCCGTCTCGGATTCGAGCAGGCGCGCCTCGATCACCTGGGTCGTGCTGATGACCCCGCTCACTAAAGCCGATTGCTCGGATCCCGGCGGGATATCCAAATCGGCTGTGCTGATCAGCGCACCGTCGGCAAAAAAGCCCAGCCGGCGCGCGACCGCTTCGCGGCTGTAATTGGCTACCTGCGCAAATGCGGTCAGGCTCAAGTCCGCCGGGTTTGTCTGAAGCGAAAGCATTTGGACGGCTTGATTCTTATTGCTTGCGCCTATTGGAACGAAACGGAACGTGCCGGGCAGACTGCTGAATTGCGGCATTTCGACATTACCATCCGAGAGCATTACGGTTAACGCATCCTGTTGGCGCCGCGTAATTGCAGCAGCGATCTGCAGCGCGGACGCCATATCGCTTTCGCCAGGTTCGGCTCGAATCTGTGAAATCGCCTGGTTTACTGCCCGCCGGTCGGTGTTCAGTGAAACCAGCGTCCGCGGTCGGATTCCCGCGGCGATCACAGTCACGCGGGCGTTGCTGGAAAGCGATTTCACCAAATCGAACGCGGTCTGTTTTGCTTTCTCTATCCGGCTAGGCTCGACATCGTTTGCAGCCATACTGGCTGATGTATCAATGACTAGAATCAGACTTTGATTCAGGATTTCCGCTGACTGGGAAGCCGGGCGGGCGATTGCCAGAATGAGCGCGCCCAGGAAGAGTAATTGCAGGATGAGCAAAATGTTTCGCTGCAGACGCTGCCAGGGGACGTTCGCTTGCACGTCGCGCACCATTCGGCGCCACAGGTAGGTGCTGGAGACCGGACGCTCGTCGCGGCGGAGCTTCAGCAAATACATTAGAACAATCAGCGGAAGCAGCAGCGCCAGTCCAAAACCGGCGACGTTCAAAAAACTCATACCAGAACACCCTGGGTGGGCAGCGTGGAAAACATCAGCTCTTCAATTGCTATGGTGGTCGTCACCGGGATATATGCCACGTCTCTGGCAGCGCAAAATTGCTGCCACTGGGTCTGCCACGCGGTGAAGATTTTCCGGTATTGCCGCAGCGTTTCGAAATCGGCGGTGACTTCGACTTCCGCTTGGTTCTCGCGATCCACCAGAGAAAAATCCCCAGAAAGAGTTGGTTCGATTTCATCGGGAGACAGTATGTGAAACAGCGCCACCGCGTTTCCCAGGCTGCTGACGCGGTTGACCAGGTTCTGCCAATGATCTCCAAACAAATCGCTAAACACGAACACGATCCCATGGTCTTGTTTTAATGGTTCAACAACGGAATTCTCGATCAATCCCTCCGGCTTAGCCGGCGCAAGGGATTGCAGATAGTTGAAAAGGGTGAGTGCAGAGCGTTTACCGCGCACGGGTTTTAGGCTTGGAGCGCGCTCTCCGGAAGAATACATCGCCTGAACCCTGACGCGGTCGAGATTGACCAGCCCGATATAACCCAAAGAAGCGGCGGTCCGAATTGCATATTCGAACTTGTTTGGCTCGCCCCAGTCCATCGAAGGGCTGTTATCGATCAACAGATTGATGGTAATTTCTTGCTCTTCAACGAACAATTTGACAAACAGCTTCTCTAAGCGCGCGTAAGCGTTCCAATCGATCCTGCGGAAATCATCGCCAAGCGCATAAGGTCGGAAGTCGGCGAACTCCACTGAATGGCCGCGCCGGCTGCTGCGCCGCTCGCCTTGCGTCTGGGTTGCGGCGAGACGGCGAAACACCAGCGCCAGACTTTCAAGCCGGCGCAGATACGATTCGCTGAATAATCGTTCGGTCGTCATGCCTTGACGGATATCTGCTCGCCCAGGTGGGTGATGATTTGGTCGGCGGTGATCCCTTCAGCCTGAGCGTCGAAATTGAGGATCAGACGATGGCGCATAGCCGGCAGCGAGGCGTTGCGGATATCGTCATAGGCGACGTTGAACCGCCCGTCTATCAGCGCGAATATTTTCCCCGCCAGGACCATCGCTTGTAACCCACGCGGGCTTGCGCCGTAGCGCACATAATCTTGAACGATTTGCGGCGTAGAAGGCTGACCGGGGTGAGTTGCAGTAAGCAATTGAGCGGCAAATTCGGTTACGTGCGGCGCAATGGGCACGGCGCGCGCCAGCTTCTGCATCTCGAGGATCGTTTGCCCCTGGGTAATTTGACCGGCTGAGGGCGATCCGGCGGCGGTTGTCCGGTCGGCAATCTCGACCAGTTCAGCTATAGCGGGGAATGGTACGTCGATCTTGAAGAAGAAACGGTCGAGTTGCGCTTCTGGCAGCGGGTAAGTGCCCTCCATCTCCAAGGGATTTTGGGTAGCCAGCACAAAAAATGGTTCTGGCAGGCTGCGGGTAGCTTTTGCCACGGTTACGGAATGTTCCTGCATGGCTTCGAGCATCGCCGATTGGGTTTTCGGGGTGGCGCGGTTGATTTCATCCGCCAGGATCAAGTTAGCAAAAATCGGTCCCGCCTCGAACTGGAACTGTCTGCGCCCGCTCTCATCCTCTACGATCAAATTCGTGCCGACGATGTCGCTGGGCATCAAATCGGGCGTGAATTGGATTCTTGAAAAACTGCAGTCGATCGTCTGGGACAGCGTTCGCACCAGCATCGTTTTGCCGAGGCCCGGCACGCCCTCCAGCAAGGCGTTTCCGCCTGCCAATAGCGTGATCAAGGTTTGGCGGATCAACGCTTGCTGACCGACAATCACGCGGCCAACTTCGGCTTCAATGTCGTTGACGAGCTGGCGAAATTGTTCTGGGGTGGGTGGTTGATCTGTCATCATTGCTCCAGTCTGGTCAAAATTCCTCTCTAATTTCCTGGCTCCAGCGAGGCAAAATAATCCCGCACGAAGTCGCGAAGATCTCCAGGAATAAAATCTTTTTGCATGGCTTGGTTCGCCGCGGACAGGTACTGAAAAAAGACCTGATTGTAAGGCACTAAAGAGGGATTGGCGATTCCGGCTTGCGGCGACTGACCCTCGATTGAGGTCGTTTCACCCTCTTGGAGTTCCTGCCCGGGGATAAACAGCTCGTTTTCGCTCGTCCCGGGGCGCTCCCAGGGTGAATAGACTTGGTTGTCCAGGCTCCCAAGCGGCGCATCGGCAGCGTTCCCTTGGGGGCGCACATTAGTTCGTCCGCCGCGCGCGGGAGGGAGTTGGTTCGCGAACGATCCACCGCCAGCGCCCGGTTGCGCTCCTGAACCTGGAGCAGCCCCAGGGTTTTGCGCGCCAGCCTGACCCGAATTTGGCGAGGTAGACTTCGCAGTCTGTGAAAGCGCCTGCCGGCTGGCTTGAGCTTGCGCCAAAGCAGCCTGGATCGCCTGCTGACTGGAAATCTGTTTTTCGAGCTCCTTCATGCTCGCTTGGGAGGCGATCGCAGCTTGTTGAGCGGCGTCTTTATCGCCCGCTTGAATCGCCTGAGCCAGATCTGAGAGGGACTGACCCAAGGAATTGTTCCCCAACTGGAACGATGAAGCAGCCATTTGCGCCAGATTGCGCGCGAGCTGTTCACGCTCTGCCGGTGACATGTCGTCTAGCTTCTCACTGAGCGCCTGGAGCGCCTCTGAGGCAGAATCTTGTTTACCTGATTCGTCCTGCGAACCGGCAAGCTCGGATAAGCGGTTCGCAAATGATTGCAGCAAAGTTTCGGTTGATCCCAGGCTTGGATCCATATCCCGGCGCAGCGCTTCTTCAAAGCGTGACAAGTCGGCAATTGCCTGTTCCAGGTCGCCCGGGTTATTGCGCAGCGCTTCAGCCAGTTGCTCTAACTTTTTTATCAACTCCTGTTTTTCTTCGTCTGTAAGCTGGGCTGATTCCTCGACGCTTTCTTTGAAAGCCTCAATTTTCTCAGCCTGCGCCTGCGCCTGCTCTTTGATTGCCGCCCGCTCCTGAAGCAAAAGGGTCATCGGGTTGCGGATTTGGGTCAGCAGCAGGCTGATGACGAGCAGTGTTAAGCCAACTACCGCGGGTTTCCAATGCCACGGGATGGGTAAGTCCTGCTCTGGATGGACTGCAGCGGCAGCCCGAAGCGCATCCTCGCGCTGGCGGATGATTAAACCGGATAGCAAATTTGATGAAGTGAGTTTGGGGTCGATATTCGTAAACGCCAGTGCAGTTGACAACCGCTCTTTCAGTCCAAGCGCCTGGTCAACATTTCGGGCGGCGGTCATCAATGACTTAGGCGCAAGCCAACCCAACCCCGCCACAACGATTAGCCAGACTGGGAAAGGGATTACCGTCCAGACCGCCAGATCTGGCACAGGGATCAGCCGTCCAATTATCTGAATCGCAATCGCCAGCGCGGCTGGTATCCAAAGCGTGGTTTGGAGCATGGCAAGCGTATCTTGCAATCTGATCCGGCGGCGGAATTGGCTTAGATAAGTTTCTAATTCCATCATGGCATAACTAATCTTGAATGGCGCTTACCGGACGGGGATTGGGAGATAGTCCCAGCGGTTCCGGCGTCGGCGTTAACAGATCTGGCGCGGTCTGTTCAACAGGGGCGCCTGTGGTTTCAATGACTGGGGTGGGGCTGGCAATAATGATGTTTTCATAGCGATTGGTCGATGCCAGATAGCCGATACCCACCAAACCCAGCAAACCAAACAGCAAAACAAAGGCGAGTAAAACTTCGTACCAACGGATTTGCCACCTGCGGATTGGTCGCACCAGCCGCGTCGACAACCCATAAAGAATCAAGGTGATAAGCAAATAGAGCGGCAGCCCATAATGGTAGGCGGGTCTTGGGATGCTGTACTGATCGATCGGAGCGGCGCCTAGAATCCAATATATCGGGTTTCCAAGCATCCAGAATGCGCTGGAGATGCTGTCTGGGCTGATCGAAGGCTGAAACGTGGAAGCGAGCACCATAATCGGGCTCGGCGTCATGAGCCACCGTTCCGGTTCTTGTTGTTTGAGAATGCCAGAGAGCAGTGCGGCGAAGATGGGCCCAAAGAGCAACAGCCCAATTGTAAGGTACGTCAAAACCGTCGCTCGACCGCTGCGATTCAACAGGGTCGAATAAAAGAGACCGATGACGCCAAACATCACCGTAATAACAACCAGTGCGATCAGCGCCTTGATCATGTCGCGCGCGTTGATCCCGCCAAAAATAAAAATTAGGCTAGCCATGGGTACTGCTGCAAAAAGGATCAGAAAGACGTAACCCATCGAGGCAAAAAGCTTGCCCCATAAGATCCGAGCCGGCGAAAGCGGCGTGGTCATCAACATTTCATAGGTCTGGCGTTCGCGCTCGCCGCTGATCTCGCCCGAGGTGATCGAGGGTGTGATCGCCGCGATCAGGAAAAGCAGCAGGAATGCCAACCCGGTAAAAAGGATTTGCCCAACCTGTGGGCTGATGGGGCTGGTCGAGTATTGCGAGGATGCAAGGGCGACTTGATACAGCGCGTAGAGGATCAGCCCCATGAATAATAGCGACACCGTAAGCGTCAGAAACGCCCTCATCCCGCGCATTCTTGAGCGCAGCTCTTTCACAATGATTGGATTTACATCCAAGGGCTTATCCATACGAAAAATCCAGTTCACGCAGATTCCTCACCCTTTGTCAGCTTTAGGAAAGCCTCTTCAAGATCGCTTAGCGATTCTGCAAAAGCAGAAACTCGGATCCTCTCATGGATCATTCTTTCAAGCAAATCGGCTGCCCCTTCATCTCCGCCAGAAAGCTCGACCTCGAAATGGGCGGGGCGGTTGTTTGATTGGGCTTCGACAAAAGAGAGTACCCGTGGAAAATTCTCGATTAAATCAGCCGCCCGAACCGGATCGTTCAGAACCTGGATTTTCCAGAAGCGGCGCTGGGTGACCTGGCGCAGAATTTCTTCAAGCGATCCATGCACTACGAGCCGGCCGCGCTCCATAATCGCGACCCGGTCACAGAGCTCGGCAAGCTCAGGCAAAATATGCGAGCTGAGCAGGATGGTTTTTCCCATTGAGCGCAGCTCGCGCAGCAGTTCGCGCATTTCAACCCGGGCGCGCGGATCCAGCCCCGAAGCCGGCTCATCGAGCAAAAGCACCTGCGGATCGTGGATCAAAGCATGCGCAAGGCATAAACGCTGGCGCATTCCCCGCGAAAGGGTGTGAACATATGCGTCGCGTTTTTCGGTCAGATCGACGAGTTCCAACAATTCGTCGATGATTTGCTTGCGCTTGTGACCATCCAGGCGAAAACAGCGACCGAAGAAATCGAGATACTCCCACACCAACAACTCGTCATAAACGCCAAAAAAATCCGGCATGTAACCAACCTGCCACTGGATTTCTTGCCGGTATTGTTGTGCAGAGAGTTCGTTGATGCGGATCTCTCCGCTGGTCGGTTCGAGCAGACCTGCTAGCATCCGTATGGTAGTAGTTTTCCCCGCGCCGTTTGGTCCAATCAGCCCAAAAAGCGAGCCAATCGGAATGCGCATGTCGAGATGATCAACCGCGTAGATTTTGCCGAATTTGCGTGTGAGATCCCGGGTGGTAATCGCGAACATCAGGATTTCCTTTGAGACTTTTCTGACATGCTCGTCCCTATCCAAGGCTTAGGGCAGGCTTCCTTCCAAGCCAAAGGCGAGGTAAATGCAGCTATTCAGGTTGCCTCCCTGGATTCGCACCTGGATGCGCCCATCGCTGCCGATAAATGGCGCAGGATCCGGGATCAGGTTTACGCCCTGGCTGGTTCCGGTAAGCTCGATCCAGTCTTGTTTTACCCAATCATAAAGATCGGCTGTTATGGTTTCTGAAAGCCCGCTGTCTGACCAAAGACCCAATTTCAGGCGTTCGTCATCCATTTTGGTCATCTTGTTGGGAATCTCGAACTCGAATATTGCTTCTCCCTGGGAAATGTAGACCGTGGTTGTCCCGTATGGACCGCAAGATCCGCCGCTCAAGGGCGCAGAAACCAGTCTGCCGGGGATTAAACCGACCGGTATGGATACGGGTCCGGACTCAGGTGATTTATAAGTGAGCGGAAATATCACCGCGGAAGTCGTCTGTTCACCGGGTTCCGCCCCGACGATTTTGACCTCAGGCGGCGCCTGATCGATCCAGCCCAGAAACACTGGCGCCTGATATGTGAGCATGCTCGAGTTTTCGAGTCGCCTGGATGAGAGGACGGGTGGGGTTCGGTCAAAAAGGTTCTCTACAATAATTCTTCGCGATTCAGCTTTTCGTCTTTCAGACGGTGAAGAATTGGAATTCAGCGCAGGATCAAAGATCAAATAACTCAGCGACATACCAAAGTTCGGTCCTCCTAAATCGCTTAGCTGGATATTCACCTCGCTTGTTTCATTTGGCGCTAAAGCGCCAAGCGAAGCAAATTTCGTGCCAAAAATGATTACAGCATCCTCGAAAGTATATTGGGTCGAGTTACGGATCGTCCCAACCAACGCATCGCCTTCTAACGCCAGGTCAGCTTGCACCGTTCCAAATTTGGCGATCGATCCTTCGGACATGAAGCTTTGCATCGACCATTGATCGATGCTTAGCCCTTCCACGAACGCTGGGTCTCCCTGTACCAGCTTGATCGAGCGGCTGATACTGGTGGGCGGGCTTTGTGAACTCCAGGGATCGTAATACGGTGAAAGGGGACTGACCAAACCGCCTCCGCGAACTTCAACCTGGTAAGCTGTCTGCGCCGGCGAGAATATCCCGATAAAGCTATCGTACTTAGCATTGCCAGTTGGCGCAACCTGGATCAAAGATATTTTATTTACGAAGATGTCGGTACCGTGCAGCAAATATCCGACCCCAAACGAAGCCGCCGAGAAGATGATCGTTATGACTGGAATCGTAATCCAGGCAAGCTGCAAGCGTTTCATCCTGTGAAGCACAAGATAATTCACCGGTCCTACCAGCAAAATATAAAATACCAGCATCAATGCCAGCCCGCGCGCGGAGGGCAGGTCGAGCATGGGTAAATTCGACAAGGCATATGGCATGTTGCTGGCGAACAATTGGTGCGAGGACACGTCCGTGGGCAAGGAGTCCGGGTAGGCGGATCCGGGTGTAATCAACTTTTCCCAAAAAGCGGTGGCGCCCTGCCAGGCGTCGAAAGGTGAAACTGCAGGATCCAGCACAATGAAGTTAACATACCCATCGCCAATGCCCCATTCATAAATAAGCGCGTCATCTCCAGCCGGAGTCAATATTCGCGCATTCTCGGACTGGATTTTGGCAATCACAAAAGGACCCGGCACGCGGATTGGGTGCTCGTTTCCACTGAACGCCTCCAGCACTGGGAGTTTGTCCCTGAGCTCTGTGGTTTCGAACGTGGCGGGGAATAAGGTCTCTGGCAAACCCGAAATTGTCGTCCCAGCGCCGACGCCCCCGCCAACGACCAGTCGCCCCCCCTGGCGAACCCAGGTTTCCAGCGCCGCCTTTTGTTCAGGTTTTAGCGTGGACGTATCCTGATCATTGATGATCAACAGATCGAACGCCCGCAATCCCTCATATTTTCCAGGAAGCTGATCCAGAGGAACGTCGATCAGCACCTTTGGGCGTTTTGTGCCGGGAATGTCGACCGAGTTGATGAGCGAAATTGCTCCCCGCTGTGGTGAAAAGATGCCGACAAAGTAATCTACGTTGGGATTAGGCTGTACGGATACGCGCTGTGATACGATTAAACTCTCCCCTGAATACAATTCCACATTAATCTGCCGCGAGAAATTGTTTGGCAGAGCGTAAACCGTGATCAATTTGCGCGCTCCTGCGGGGAGTTCGACCCGGGCAGAGTAATTTGTGATGCCGCCAGAGCTTTGAACGGGTATGCGGATCTCGCCGTCTAAATCTGGACCGTTGTTGCTTAAAAGAACCTGAACCGGCAGCCATTCGCCGTACTTGAAGTTACCTTCGAAAGCCGCGTAAGCCGTCATTTCGACACTAGAAGTCTGGTTCGAAGCGGGGGTTTGTGCCTGAGCTTTTGCAGCGACTCCAAGAATCAACAGCGCCAATCCGGCGATGCCAAGCCACACCCCAGATTTAACATTCGTCAAGAAACGAAAAAACATAAAATTTGTTCTCCAGTTATGCCCATTCATTTTTATGATTTTACTGGCTCGTTTCACCTGTAGAAAGCCTCTCGCGCGGTCAATATACTGAGACGTATTGTCTTTCAAGGCGGTTCCCAATGTCAAGTCCGGAGATTATACCCACTTGCGAAAAGAAAACAAATGCGACATTTGTCTGCAAGCGCGGTTTGCTTTCTATCCTCTGGCGCCCAGCGAAAGCGCGCCGGCGACCCGCTGACGCTTGCCGCCGAAAACCCGGATGTATTAATGAACGCTCATAAAAAAAGACCTTTCTTGCACGAAGTATAAAAATCGTTTATGATCGATTTTCGAACAAACATAAAGAATGTTCAAAAGAGGTATGTATTTGCGTAGTGAAATCTCCCAAAAACTTCGGGTTGGTCTGTTCATATTTTGCTTGATTCTTCCGATCGCCCTTGGCGCCTGCCGTCCGAGCGAACCAATTCCTACCCCGACCAATTTTGCTACGCTGCTCCCCCCGGAGGTGAAGACCACCCAACCTCCGGCGGCGAAAATAACCGCGCAGAGCTTTCTGGATTCCTGGAAAGCGGGTCATTTCGAAGAAATGTATGCGCTGTTATCCGAGTCTTCGAAGGTAGAGACCAGCATCGAAAGGTTAAGTTCAACCCTTAATAATATTATGAACGAGGGGGCTGTAAGCAGTATCGACTATGAAATCATTTCCGAATCCCTGAACCCAGCCGCAGCCGAGGTCGCCTATCGGGTGACCTACCACTCGGCAATCCTTGGCGATCTGTCGCGCGAGATGAAGATGCAGCTAAGCCTGGAAAACGGGGATTGGCGCATTCATTGGAACCCGGTTATTGCTATGCCTGAATTGGCTGGAGGGCAGTCGCTCGCCTTCGACCGGGACCAAACCTGGACCGGGCGGGCATCTATATTTGATCGAAATGGCAATCTTTTAGCAGCGCAAACCGAAGCCGTCGCGATTGGCGTCTGGCCGGATTATGTGGACCTGAAGAAATCAGGCGGGTTACTGTCGCTGCTTTCTAGCTTCTCGCGCTATCGGTCGGACACCATTGCCGGCATGATCTCTAACGCATATCCAGGCGAATACCTCCCGATTGGCGAGGCGCCTGCCGATCAGGATCCTCGCCGGTTAGAGCAACTGTCATCTTGGGGTTCAGTCGTCGTATCCAGATACAACCGGAGATTATATTTTGACAATGGCGTAGCGCCTCATCTCGTTGGGTATGTCAGCGCCATCCAGCAGGATGAATTAAACAAGTTGCGTCAAAACGGTTATATCGCCGATGATCGAGTAGGGCGTAAGGGCATTGAATTGTGGGGCGAAGAGGTTTTAATGGGTCAGCCGGGCGGGACAATCTATGTTCTCAGCCCCGAGGGCAAGCCAGTCGCCGAACTGGGGTCTGCGCCGAGCGTTTCCGGTCAGGCGATTTACACCACCATTGACCGCGATTTTCAGCGCGAAGTGCAGAAAGCTCTCTCGTATTTCAACGGCGCTATTGTGGTTCTCGAACGCGATACCGGCAGGGTGCTTGCGCTGGCTTCATCGCCCACGTTTGACCCCAACGCGTTTGAGACAGACAACTATAACTGGAACACCCTGCTTTCTGAAATTGTGAACGATCCACGGACGCCGCAGTACAATCGCGCCACCCAAGGACAATACCCTTTAGGCTCTGTGTTCAAGATCATCACGATGGCTGCCGGGTTGGAGAGTGGGCGTTTTACTAAAGATTCAACCTATGATTGCCAATACACCTTCGATGAGCTGCCCGGCGTCACTTTGTACGATTGGACCTGGGAGTATTTCCTGGAGGACGGCGAAACGAAACCAAGTGGCACGCTTACGCTGCCCGAAGGTTTGATAAAATCGTGCAATCCCTGGTTCTATCACATCGGATCAGACCTGTACAATGCGGGCTTGACTACCCAGATCTCGGAAATGGCGCGCGGGTTTGGCTTGGGCAGTCTGACGGGCGTTGAGGGTGTAGAAGAGGAGCCGGGCAATGTGCCCGATCCTGGCAGCCCATTAGATGCAACCAACCTGGCAATTGGGCAGGGCGATCTGCTCGTGACCCCCCTGCAAGTTGCCCGCTTCATTGCGGCAGTTGGCAACGGCGGCGCGCTTTTTAAGCCCCAGGTGATCGAGAAAATAGTCACCCGAGATGGCGACGTGATCCGGAGCTTCCAAGCTGAAAAACAAGCCGAACTTCCGTTGCTGCCAGTAAATTTGGAATTAATCCGCGAGGCGATGTTCGGCGTTCCCAATAGCAAGTCGCCGCAAGGCACCGCCTACCGAGAATTGAATGACCTGAAAGTGACGATCTCGGGGAAGACCGGCACGGCAACGTCTCCGACGGGAAAACCTCATGCCTGGTTCGCAGGTTATTCAAGCGAAAATCGTGAAGATAAGCCGGATATCGCGGTTGTCGTGATCGCCGAAAATGCGGGCGAAGGCTCAAAAATAGCCGCCCCAATCTTTCGGCGGGTTATGGAACTTTATTTCTTTAGTCGTCCGCTGAAGTTGTACAAATGGGAGTCGACTTTTGACGTTACCCGCTCGCCTACACCGCTGGTAACTGAAGAGAGATCGACCGCCCAACCAAATCTCAACCCATGAAATAGTAAGACCCGCTTTAAAACAGCTTCCCATCGAGGGGCAATCGAGAGACGCACGGTAACGCCGTGTTCCTCTCGATTTTCACAAGTTTCCTTACTTCAAGAAAAACCCGCGAATGTTATACTATTCCCAGGAATTATCATAAGAAAATGCAGATCGAAGAATTGCTCCAGAATTTACCCGAATCGTACAGCCCGGCAGATAAAGAGCTGGTCTTGCGCGCCTTTCGGGTTGCAGAAAAGGCGCATGAAGGTCAAAAACGAGCTTCGGGTGAACCGTATATTTACCATTGCGTGGCAGTGGCTTCGATTCTGTCCGAAATGAAGGTGCCGCCAATTGTGGTCGCCTCCGCGCTTCTCCATGATACGGTCGAAGACACCGAGGTCACGCTCGAAGATCTCCGGCGCGATTTCGGCGACGAAGTAGCCCGCCTGGTGGATGGCGTGACAAAACTCACCCATCTGCCGCGGGTTTCCCGCGGCGATCAGCAAGAGAAGGAAGCACTTGAGGAACGGGAAAAATCCGAAATTGCTGAAAGGCGCGGCGAGGCGGGTCCCCACGAACAGGCTGAACAGATGTTTCGCAGCCGGAAATACGACCTGGTTTCAGAGACGCTGCGCAAAACATTCCTCGCGATGGGGGAAGATGTCCGGGTGGTCTTGATCAAGCTGGCGGACCGGCTGCACAACATGCGCACCTTGAGCCATATGCCCGAGCACAAACGCCGCCGGATCGCCCAGGAGACCCTGGACATTTTCGCGCCTCTGGCTAATCGCCTGGGCATCTGGCAGATCAAATGGGAACTCGAAGATTTGAGCTTTCGCTACGTCAATCCAGAAAAATACCGTGAAATTGCTGAAAACCTTGCTGGGCGCCGTTCCGAGCGCGAACAAGAGATGCAGAAGATAAAAAATAATTTGCTATCAGTCTTGAGCGCCGTCGGCGTGCAGGCAGATATCTCGGCTCGCCCTAAACACATCTATTCGATCTATCGAAAAATGATGCGAAAGGGCATTCCGTTTGATCTTGTACATGATATCCGGGGTGTGCGGATTATCGTGCCAGATACGACAACTTGCTACATCGCGTTGGGGACAATCCATTCAAAATGGCGGCCCATCCCAGGCGAATTTGACGATTATGTCGCCGCGCCCAAGGACAATTTCTACCGTTCGCTCCATACCGCGGTCAATTATGATGACGGCAACACCCTGGAAATCCAGATTCGCACGCAAGAAATGCATCAGAACGCCGAATATGGCATTGCGGCGCACTGGCGCTATAAAGAAGGATCAGCGCGGGATGATGATTATGAACGCCGGATTTTGTGGCTGCGCTCTTTGATGGAATGGCGTCAGGACGTCGAAGACGCTGGCGAGTTTATCGACAGTATGAAAAGCGAGGTCTTCGAAGATCGGGTTTATGTATTCACCCCCAAAGGCGACATTATCGATCTCGCAGCCGGTTCTACGCCGATCGATTTTGCGTACCAGGTGCATACGGATGTGGGTCACCGCTGCCGCGGCGCGAAAATCAACGGCAAACTGGTTTCTTTGGATTACAAATTAAAAACTGGAGATAAAGTTGAGATCCTGATTGCAAAACGCGGCGGTCCCAGTCTGGATTGGCTGAACCCCAACCTGGGATTGGTAAAAACACAGCGCGCGCGTGGAAAAATCCGTCAATGGTTTAAAAAGCAGGCGCGCGAGAAAAACGCCAGCATGGGCAAGATCATGCTTGACAAAGAGCTGCGCCGGCTCGGGCTGACCGATACTAATCTCGACCGGCTGGCGCGCGAATTCGATCTCAAATCGATCGAAGATTTATACGTTGCGATTGGCACGGGCGATCTTCCCGCTCAACGCCTGGTTAAACATCTCACGCTGGGGGGGAAGGAAGAGACCATTGAAGAATGGCTTCCAGTTTCTAAACCGAGCGCCGCGCCAACTGATAAAGCGGTTTCAGTTTTAGGTCTCAAGGGGTTGTTGACCAATTTTGCGCGTTGCTGCAATCCTGCGCCGGGCGATGAAATCGTCGGGTATATTACTCGCGGCAGGGGCGCGACGATTCACCGCAAGGACTGCCCCAACATCCTGAGAATCGGCGACCGAGAGCGGCTGGTGCGTGTGAGCTGGGGGGAACCGACCGCGACCTTTCCGGTTCCGGTGCGGATCAAGGCGTTTGATCGTGATGGTCTGATGAGAGATGTGTCCACGCTCATCGCTGACGCCGGCGTAAACATGCCCAGCGTAAAAGTTGAGACCACTCGCAATATGGCAGTCTTCGACCTGATCCTTGAAGTGCGCGATATTATCCAGCTAAGCCAGTTGCTTGACCGGCTGGAAAACCTGCCCAATGTAATGGAAGCTCACCGAGTGCGCCCCGGCTGATAGGCAGCATAATTTCACCCCAGATGAATCAAAAGACCGAATTGTTAGTTGTGAGTGAGGCTCGCCAGAGAATCCTGGACAAAATCCCCGTTTTGGACGTCCAGGAGATTTCGCTCGATCAGGCGATTGGTCGTTATCTGGCTGAGCCGGTCCAGGCTCAATTTGCCTTTCCGCTTTTCGACAATTCAGCGATGGATGGTTTTGCAATTAAAGCCGAAAATACGCTGGAGGCATCGCGCACAACGCCAGTGTCGCTTAACGTCGTAGCAGACATCCCAGCCGGTAGTCTGGTCAACGTAGAAATTCAGAACGGTGAAGCCGTCCGGATCATGACCGGTGCAGCGATCCCCACTGGCGCGAATGCGGTCGTCCCGGTTGAGCTGACCAATTTCAACTTCCGGCAAACGGTTTTATCAGCCCCCTCTCAATTCTTGGTTTATCAACCGATTCAAACCGGAGCAAATATTCGTAGACGCGGGGAAGACATCCCGGCTGGGGCGGTTGTTTTGGCTAAAGGTCAGCGGATTCGCCCGCAAGACGCTGGTTTGATGAGCATGCTTGGGCTCTCAAAGATTAATATCAGCCGCAGCCCCAAAATTGCCATCTTATCGAGCGGAGATGAACTGCTCCCCGCGGGCGCGCCGCTAATCCCAGGAAAAATCTATGACGCAAACATGTCTATGTTGGTTGGGCTGGTCGAAAGAACCGGGGCTGAAGCAGTTAATTTAGGAATTGTCCCGGATAACCCCGAAACCGTCAGGCAAGCGCTGCAAAAAGCGATTGATTTGAACGTGGACTTGATCCTTTCCTCGGCTGGCGTCAGCGTTGGCGCGCTGGATTTCATCCGCAACGTGCTCGAACAAGACGGACAGTTGGATTTTTGGCGCGTCAATATGCGTCCGGGCAAGCCCCTCGCATTTGGACACTATATGAGCTGTCCATTCATTGGTCTACCTGGAAATCCGGTATCTGCTTTTGTCGGGTTTGAAGTGTTTGTGCGCCCGGCGATAATCCAGATGCAAGGCAGCCTTGATTTCCTGCGCCCCTCGATCCGGGTACAACTCGAAGAGGAAGTCCGCTCGGATGGACGGGAAACCTTTTTACGGGCTATCGTCACCAAAAAGAACGGGGAGCTCGTTGCTCGATTAACCGGTCATCAAGGTTCAGGAAATCTCTTATCATTAGTTCAGGCAAATGCTTTGCTTTTAATCCCAAGTGGGGTAAAATCATTGCCGTCCGGCGGACAGGTAGAAGCCTGGCTGCTTGACAGTTTTGAATAATACTTAATTCTACGCCTTATAGGAGGTAACAAGATGCCGCGTATTCGATGCCATTACATCGACTGTGTTTTTCTGGATGACGGGTATTGTGGCGCTGCAGCAGTTGAAATTGATCCGGATGCAGGATGCATGACATATTCCCGCATGAACGATCTGGATTCAGAGAAAGATTGGGGAGAAGAGACAGAAGATCTGGACGAATGGGAAGACCTAGAGGGTGAAGACGAAGACGATGAAATCTGGTTAGACGAAAGCGAAGAGTATTGAAGTGTTCGTCAGCCAATCAAGCCCGCCCTGGTATATTTTCGCAGCGCTGCTCTTGGTCTTCAATCTAGGCGCGAAAAAACCGCCAACGCTCGGCTTGTCCGATGAAGTATTCTTAGTTCCACAAATCGGAACTCCCACAAGTATTTCGAATTTTCTTGCCCCGGCGGCGGGATGCAATTGGTCTGGAATAGGCGGTCAGCTATTTGATTCAACGAGCAATCCCATGCCTGGCAAAATTATAAAGTTAGATGGGACGCTGCAAGGAACGCCAATTAACTTGCTTGGGGTCAGCGGCGGTGAGATAAAACTCGGACCAGCCGGATTTGCATTCAAAATCGCCGACCAGCCCGTTGCATCAAACGCAACATTATTTATGCAGGTACTGGATATCACCGGAGCCGCGCTCACGCCAAGGATGGCAGTCCAAACATACGCTGACTGTCAGCGGAATTTTATTCTGCTGAATGTCAAAGCCACCCTGCGTCAGAACCCAACTTTTTTCCCCATGATTAGAAAATAGGCTGACCGCAATTGTGTTGTTGATAGGGTTGGATTTGCGAGATGTGGGATCACTTTGATTTGCTGGCGCCAATTTACGAGCTGGTGATCCGGCCGCGAAAACCAGAGAAGCTGTTATCGCTTATGAAAATGGATCCGGCTTCTCAAATCCTGGATGTAGGCGGCGGGACGGGAAGAATTTCGCAATTCTTTGCGGCAGCAGGCTATCGCGTCGTGGTTGCAGATATTTCGCAGCGGATGCTTACGAAAGCGCTCGAGAAGGATGGTTTAGCCGCTGTTTGCGCTCCAAGCGAACAAATGCCCTTCCAGGATGAGACATTCTGTTGCACCATTATGGTAGACGCTTTTCACCACGTCGCGGATCAAAAGCAGACTGCGCTTGAATTATGGAGATTGCTAAAACCTGGCGGGAGGTTGATTATCGAAGAGCCGGATCCGCGCCTCGTCGCCGTTAAGCTGGTTGCATTGGCTGAAAAACTCGCGTTAATGAGAAGCCATTTTTCCTCGCCCGAAAAAATTGGCGGCTATTTTCACTTTCCATCGGCGAGGGTGACCGTTCAAGCAGAAGAGCCCAACGCCTTTATCATCGTCGACAAAGCCTGATCGGGTCTCGATCCTCGGATCACGGATGGGGAAGAATCGTATTAGAGCGAATCCTTGACAAGGATTTCTTCGTCGGAAATATCATCCCCAAACGCGGAATCGTCCATTGCCAGCGCTGCTTTTGCGGGCTGGGTCGTAAAAAGAAGGATCGCTGTTATCACAATTGCGCTTGATATACACCAAACGCAAGCAGCCCCAATCACAAAAGGCTCAAGAAAAGTTAGATAGATCGAAAACAGCACGCCAAACCAAGCCATTGCCCAAATGGCAATTGTAAAAAACTTTTGGCGCGTTTTTGGTCCATAAGTTTTTAACATCCAGGCGATAAGGATCGCCAGGTAGCCAATCATCCCTAAAACGCCTACTGGAAGAAATCCAAAGAGCGTCGCATAGGGGCTTTCTTGAACGCTGTTGCAATCGCCAATTGGTCCACATACGGCAGTCGTTGTGGTTAGCTCAATATACGACATGTAGAATGCAATTCCAAAACCAAGAATTGCTGCAACCGGCAGCAACCACTCCGGAAAAGAGATAAATTTGTGTTCTGCGCCTCGGAGATAGCTGAAAAGAACGAGCGCAGCGCAAACGATCATTCCAACCAAAACAACCACGGCAATACTGTTTGCGACTGGGTCTCGTAAGTAGTTTTGCACGAAAGCCGGACCGGTGGGCGGGGGCGGCTCTTGTGCAGTTGTAACCTGGTTTACCGCTTGCTCCTGAACGTCTAATACCTCAGCCAGCCCTGGGATATCGGGCCATGCAAATCCGCCTTTCGCTAAGCCGTTTTCGATGATCTGGGGAAAGAGTATTTCAATTTCATCCGTGCCAACCAGAACTTCGTTGGCGACGATCAATGTAGGGACGCCCATGCGGGTTTCTGGAATATTGAACTTTATAATTGCAGCCTGATACAACTCGAGACCAACCGGGTGAGACACGTCTATCCCAACAATGTCAAGCTGATTAGGGTATTTCTTCACCAAGGGCGGCAGGACATTTTCCATGACGTCGTGGCAATGCGGACAGGATGGGGAATAGAAGAGAACCGCCTGAACGATCGGCTGCGCCAGGCTCACCTGCGGTTGAACGAAAACTTGCGGCTGAATGAAAACTGGAAAAAACAGGAAGAATACCGGTGTGAATCTCGCAAATCTGCTTAAGAAATTGTGGAATGAAGTCATTGGGATTTAGGCCTCACTGGGGGTGTAAACCAGGCGTAATTCTCTGCTGGGAAGGATGAAACTCGTTTACAAAGAACCACCCCCATAATCGGAGGCGGTCCAGTAATTATAGGATATCAAATTATTCAAGATTTCTCTTGGTCTTCAGTTTCCGGTTTGTCCTGGGCATCTTTTCCTTTGTCGGGGCCTTGGATGCCATCTTTGAATGCCCGAATACCGCTGCCCATTTCGCCGGCAATCTTGCTGATTCGACCGACGCCGAAAAGGATCAATACGATCACTAGAATAATGATCAACTCAGTTGGACCAAGGTTCATTTTATTCTCCGATACAGGTTTTTCTGAATTTTTATTCCAGACAGACAAACTATTCTGTATGTATGCTGCCCTTTCAATTTCAAAATTAAATTATACTACTCTTTCTTGGTACAATTACATGAGAGATGTCTGAATTAATCGTAGTCGGTGGAGGCCTTGCAGGATGTGAGGCAGCCTGGCAGGCGGCTGAAAGGGGGGTGCGCGTCCAGCTTTATGAGATGCGGCCTGGCGTGCAGACGGGCGCCCATCAAACCGCGGGGTTGGCGGAACTGGTTTGTTCGAATTCGCTGGGATCCAAGCTGCCCGATCGCGCTACCGGTCTGCTGCAAACGGAAACATTGCGCTTAGGGTCGTTGCTGCTAAAAATAGCCCAGGAGTGCGCCGTTCCAGCCGGTGGAGCCCTGGCGGTTGATCGCCAGCTTTTTTCAAAAACCGTGACCGAGACAATTACTTCTCATCCGAATATCACGCTGGTTCGCAAAGAACTGCATCAAATACCGGATGGGGTTTCTGTGATCGCCTCTGGGCCATTGACCTCTGCCGCGCTCGCAGCGTCAATTGGGGAATGGACCGGAGAACAGCAGCTCTTTTTTTTCGACGCAATCGCGCCAATCGTCAGCTATGAATCGATTGACATGACAATTGCTTACCGCGGCTCGCGTTACGATCGCGGCGATTTAGACGCAGGCGATTACATCAACTGCCCCATGACCGAGCAGGAATACGCTGAATTTATTCAGGCACTGGCAAACGCTGAACAGATTGAATTGCACGACTTTGAGAAAATGATCGAAACGGGCGTGCGGGCTGGAGTCGAGCGTTACTTTGAAGGCTGCCTCCCGATTGAGATCTTGCTCAGCCGTGGGCAGGATTCCCTGGCTTTTGGACCGCTGCGTCCAGTCGGATTAATCGATCCGAGAAATGGGAGAAGACCCTATGCGGTGGTGCAGTTGCGCCAGGACAATCTCGCTGGTACGCTTTACAACATGGTTGGGTTTCAAACTAATCTTAAGTTTGCGGAGCAAAGGCGGGTTTTTCGCCTGATCCCCGGTCTCCAGCAGGCTGAATTTAGCCGTTACGGTCAAATGCACCGCAATACATTCATTTTCTCGCCAACCATATTGCGCCCTAATTTGCAGACGGAAAACCGGCTTGGACTGTTCTTTGCCGGTCAAATCACCGGCGTCGAGGGCTATGTCGGAAATATCGCAACTGGATTACTCGCCGGTTTGAACGCAGCGCGTTTCCTCCACGGAGAAGAACTGATTGTTTTGCCGCCCACAACCATGTTAGGGGCGTTGTGCCATTACATTACTCATGCCAGCGCGCAAGACTTCCAGCCCATGAAGGCAAATTTCGGAATATTGCCGCCTTTGCCCGAACCAATTCCACGTGGAAAACGCGAGCGTGCCGCGGCATATTCACGACGCGCGTTGAACGATATCGAAGACTTAGCGTCCCGGATCTTTTTTATAATTGAAAATCAACATAAAAACTAAGTATAGCCATCAACATACCTGAAAACCAAACACAATGACCAGCAAAGACTCGCTCGACAAAATTCACCACCTCTGGATCAGCCAAATTGCCCAAACCCTCGCGCAGAGCGAGGACCTTCGTCCGGATTTCGAAGAGCTGCTCGAACAATTCTTCGCGCGACTATTGCAATCGGTGAACTCCCATGATCCAACATTGATGGAGGGTTTGTTGCGCGACTGGGTATTAGCTCGAACCCAAACGGATTTGGAAGCTCGCAAAACAAGCCTACCGGCAATCCTGAACCAGATACACCAGTTAACCTTCGCAATTGCGCGTGATAACCTGCCAGAACCCGATGCGTTCACTCTCATCGATGACCTCCTGCCGATATTCCTGCATTGTTTTGAATTTGCAGCGCAACTGGAAATCGAAAAGAACATCGAACACATTTCGCAGCAGCTTGAGTTTGCCAACAAGAATTTGCAGCGCCTCGATAAAAGCAAATCGGATTTTATTGCTATCGCCGCCCACGAATTGAAAACCCCTCTGACATTGATCGAGGGATATTCCTCCATGGTGCGCGAGGTGATTCTGCAAGGACGCGAACAGGTTCAGCCAGAAGTTTTGTTGAACGGGATAGAAAATGGCGCCAACCGGTTGCGTCAAATCATTGACGATATGATTGATGTTTCCATGATCGACAATAATTTGTTATCGCTCAACCTTCAGCCGATGTGGTTTAACCGCCTCTTTTTGGTCCTCAAAGACGAATTCGAGGGGGTGATTAATGAGCGCGGAATGCAATTAGATATCCGCGATTTCTCGGGCTGTGAGGAGATGATCTTTGCCGATAATGAGCGGCTCTACCAGGCGTTTCGAAATTTATTCACCAATGCCATTAAATTCACACCCGATGGCGGGAAAATTACGGTGGATGGCAGAAAACTCTCGGGATTTATCGAAATCACCATCAGCGATACCGGAATTGGGATCGATCCGAAAGATCATTCTGTGATTTTCGAAAAATTCGGGCGGGTAGGAAACACCTCGCTCCATTCCAGCGGCAAGACGAAATTCAAAGGCGGCGGTCCCGGCTTAGGTTTATCGATCACGCGCGGCATAATCGAAGCGCATGGGGGTTCCGTATGGATTGAGTCGCCCGGATATAACGAAACCGAATACCCTGGCTCGACTTTTCATGTGCTTCTCCCCATTCGAACAACCCCGCACGATCCAAAGCTGGCAAAACTGTTTGTGCCATCCGAAGACCAGGATACGGATCCACTAGCAGGGAACATTGAGCCATTATGACCAGGATAAAGCCAGAACCCACCTCACCGCCCAAAGAACGCGCTTTCCTCGTTGGCGTGGAATTCATAGGCAAACACGAACTTCTGTCCTTAGATGCTTCGCTGCAAGAATTAGCGCTTCTGGCGGAGACTGCCGGCCTTGAGGTCGTCGGCGAGGCAACCCAAAAACTAAACCATCCCAACTCTCAGACGTTCATTGGGTCAGGGAAGGTCGAAGAGGTCCGCGCGCTGGCGCAGGAACTGCAGGCTGAAGTTGTGCTTTTCGACGAAGAGCTTTCCCCGCGGCATCTGCGCGAACTGGAACGCATCCTTGGCGATGACGTTCGAGTGATCGACCGCACCGCATTGATCTTGGATATTTTTGCGCAGCACGCTCACACCCGCGAGGGCGCGCTGCAAGTCGAGCTGGCGCAGTATGAATACCGTCTCCCGCGGCTTACTCGTGCCTGGACACATTTAGCGCGCCAGGCTGGGGGAGGCGGCGGGCGCACTGGCAGTGTGGGCGGCGTTGGACTGCGCGGACCTGGCGAGACCCAACTCGAAGTTGACCGAAGAGACATTCGCCGGCGCATTGATCACTTGAAAGTAGAACTGGAGAAAGTGCGCACACACCGGCGGCAGTATCGCACCCGGCGCAATCGTTCCCGGCTGCCATTAGTGACCCTGGTAGGCTATACCAACGCCGGAAAATCCACGTTGCTCAATCGGCTGGCGGGCGCCGATGTCTTTGTCGCCGACAAACTATTCGCCACGCTTGACCCGACTACGCGCCGGGTGGAGCTGCCTGGCGGTCATCTCGTGCTGATTACCGACACAGTAGGCTTTATCCAGAAACTTCCAACCGAACTGGTCGCCGCCTTCCGGGCGACATTGGAGGAGATTTCCGAAGCGGATTTGCTGCTCCATGTGGTCGATCTGACACATCCGAGCGCCCTGGCGCAAGCCGAGGCGGTTTACGAAACCCTGGACGAGATAGACGCCAGCCATATACCGGTCTTGACTGTGTTGAATAAAATCGACCAACTCGAACACCCCGACCAGGTCGAGGGCGCCTTGGCGCAATTTCCGAACGCCGTTCCAATTTCCGCCTTAACGGGAAGTGGTATATCGGAACTGTTAAGTGCGGTATCCAAACGGCTGTTTTCAACATACGAGCATCTTGAGGTCAAACTTCCCTATCAGCAAGGCGCATTGATCTCAATGTTCCATGAATTGGGTCAGGTTGAAAAAGTAGAACACGTGCGCGGCGGAGTTAAAATTCAGGGCAATATCCCTGTTCGGCTCAAGTCCCGCTTCAGACCCTTCGTCTTGAATCCTTCAACCGAAGACGAGCGAGGAGGACCAATACTACAATAAAATTTTCCCAGGAACAGCAACCAGAAACTTGAGGGATGAAACATGCGAAAATTTAACCAATCGCTTGACAGATTATCCAATTTTTTCGCGGCAAGAAAAGGCTTGCCAGTCATCATCGGCATTGTCTTGATCCTGGTCAATGGCGTCCTGCAATTTTTCCCCGGACTGGGTTGGGTTGTTAGCGCGAATTTATTCTTGCACTTAGGCATAATCCTGGCTTTGGTTGGCGTTTTATTGGCTTGGGCTTTATAGTTGAGGTGCAGGGTTGGACAGCAAAATCCCTCTGACTTCTGAACAACTCGAAAAACAACTCCGCGAAAGCCAGGCTTTATTTAGAATCAGCCAGATGTTGGCTGGAACGATTGATTTGCCAACCACCCTGGGGCAGATTGCCCAGGCGGCGGCATCCCTGATCCTTAACGCCAATCGAACCACGCTGCACCTGCTCGATCCCACGGGCACGCGGTTGGAACCGATGGCGGTTTCCGGCTCTGGCGCTTCAGATTCTGGCAGCAGTTTGCACCTCAAACCCGGAAGGGGGATCGCTGGGTTGGTCTTGTCCTCTGGCAGACCGATATTGGTTTCAGACGTTTTACAGGACTCCAGATTTGTTCCGGTAAGAGATGGGGCATCGCTTGTTCGTTCGCTTTTAGTAGCGCCCATTCAAATCGAGAAAAAGAACCTAGGCACCATAAGCGTGCACAGCCCAAACCCGGGCGTTTTTACCGCAGACGACGAAAGGTTGTTGACCGTATTGGGCATCCAGGCGGCGCTGGCAATTGAAAAAGCCCGCCTTTATGCTGATCTGCAAGCCTCCCTCGAACATGAAAAATCCATCCGCGCTCAGTTGGTGCAAGCCGAGAAACTGGCTGCGCTGGGTCGCATCGTCGCTTCGGTAGCCCACGAGCTGAACAATCCGCTTCAGGCGATCCAAAATGCGCTCTACCTCGTACAAATGGATGAAGCGCTCTCGCAACAAACCAAGAAGGATTTGGAAACCGTCTTAGCTGAAACGGAACGAATGGCGAGTTTGATTTCCCGTCTGCGCGAAATATATCGACCGATCAACGCGGAAGAGATCCAATCCGAATCGCTCAACAAGCTGGTGCTCGAGGTCCAGGCGCTATTAAATACCCATTTGCGGCGCAACAAAATTCAATTTGAATTCTTCCCGGACCTCGCATTACCGCTGGTGCCCATGATACGCGACCAGTGCCGGCAGGTAATTCTAAATGTGTGTTTGAATGCAGTCGAAGCGATGCCCAATGGGGGTCTGTTGACGGTCATCACCAGTCACAGGGCTAAGGAAAAAGAAGCTCAGCTTGAAATTATCGATGAAGGCACAGCTATTAATCCAAACATCCTCCCATACATCTTCGATCCCTTTGTCACCACAAAAGAAAGCGGCACGGGGCTGGGTCTGGCAATCTCTTATGATATTGTGCAGCGACACCATGGCAGGATTGAAGTTGAAAGCCGCCCCAAACTTGGAACAACCTTCCGAATTATTATGCCGACCGAGATGTCGCGCCATTCGATATCGCGCAGCGAAACCAAAGAACCGATCTGATAGCGAAGGATGAAAATGCCAGGAAATGTGCTGATTATCGATGATGAGGAAGTTCTTCGCACATCGTTAGTGCGCATCTTGAGGAACGCGGGTTATTCAACCTATGAAGTCTCGAATGGTCAACAGGCTATTACTTTCGAGAATTATGACAACCTCGACCTGGTTCTTTTGGACATTCACTTGCCGGATATCGATGGGGTGGAGGTATTGCGCCAGCTTAAGCATAAATACCCGCGGCTTTCGGTCATCATGTTGACCGGGTATGGTTCTTTGGCTTCAGCCATCGAATCCATGCGGTTGGGGGCGACGGATTATTTACAGAAACCGCTCAACCCGGAGATTTTGGTTGCCAGGGTTCGGGTAATTATTGAAGAGCAACGCGTTGAAAGAAGAAAAGATAGCCTGCGCGAACAAATCGCTCATCTGCAAAGGGAGCTGACTGAACTGGAGGCGAACCCAATCAGCAGCCAGCCGCAGGTATCCCATATCCATGATTCCACAGACCGCTTCCTCAAAAAAGGTCGGTTGATCCTCGACTTGAAAGCTCAAAAAGCTACTTATGGCGAAGAAGTGTTAAATTTGCCGCCAGCAACTTTTCAATACTTGTATGTGCTTGCCCGCTATTCTCCCGAGGTTGTCGATTATCGAACATTGGTGCAAGAATCCCAGTCTTATCAGGTTAGTCTGGCTGAAGCCCGCGAGCTCGCAAAATGGCACATCCACATGATCCGCAATGCCTCAAAAAGTGAGGGTGGCTTGGCTGAAAATCTGTTCACCGCGCGCGGGATAGGGTATCGCTTGTTGCTGGATTAAGTCCCGAGCCGCAAACACTCCCCAACAAAGACAATTGAATACCAACCCCATCTTGATGAGATTGAGAGGATAATCTATTCAGGATAGATGGGCTGCTCGAGTTCAATTTGAGTGAATGTATGAACGATCCGAATACCGAATCTCCTATCCGAATCGTCATCGTCGATGATCACCCCAACACGGCTACAATGCTGGCTCGGGTGCTCACGAAATTTGAGACGCCGGTCGAAGTATTCACCGCATTGAACGCCAAGGAAGCGATCCATCAAATCGATGAGCGGGGGATTGATATCCTGATCACTGATTTTATGATGCCAGAAATAAATGGCTTGGAATTAATCGAAAAGCTTGATGGAGCGAAACGACCCGCTCACATCATTCTAATTACCGCTTACGACACGCCAGGATTAGCGGTCGCAGCGCGCCAGTTAAACGTCAAAGACTACCTGGTAAAACCCGTCCAACCGGAAAGAATTCGAGAAATTGTGCGCTGTGTGATTGAAGAACTGCGCCCACCAGCAACGAATCTGACCGAACCGGACTGCAAACATGTTTTTAAAATCTTGGTTGCAGACGATAATCCCGACAATCTTAAATTGCTGCGCACCCGCCTGGTCAGTGAAGGATACGAGTTCTTCCCTGCCTGGGATGGTGAAGAGACTCTCAACATTGCCCGCGCCGAGTTGCCGGATCTTGTCCTGTTAGACGTCAGCATGCCCAAGAAAGATGGCTTTCAGGTCTTGCGGGAGTTTCGGGAGGACCTAAATCTCAAACACATTCCTGTGATTATCGTCACGGCGGCGCGAATTGGCTCGAAAGATATCCGAGACGGGCTGTTGCTCGGCGCAGATGATTATGTCATCAAGCCGTTCGATTGGCGCGAACTGGCGGCGCGAATCCACTCAAAATTGCGCGTCAAACAAGCCGAAGACGCGCTGCGCTGCAAGAACATGGAGTTGGCAATTTTTCCAAAGCTGAGCCAGGATCTCCGTGGACAAAACTCGATTGAATCGATCGCATCTGCGCTCGCCAATCACCTGGCAGATGGTTTGGGAGTACAAAACGTCTGGCTCGAAATCAACCTGTCAGATGGATCGCAAATCTGGTGTTCAAACCCGAGTGCGCTGTCGCCGGAAGCCCTGGCGGCTGATCCGCATATTGGGATGATGATTCATGATGCGCAGGAAACGGCTTATTCTTCGGGGTCCAGCGTGCTGCTCCAAGACTCGCGCTCAATTCCCGAATTGGACGCTGATCTTGGCGGAGAATCATTCTCCGCAGCATTTGTGCCAGTTATCGGTTTGAATAAAACCTGGGGCGTTTTGTCTGTCATCGAGCGGAGGTCAAATTTCTTTAAAAAAGAACATCTGGAGATTGTTGAAGCCCTTGGGTTTATGGCTGCGTTGGCAATTGAGAATTCTAAATTCGATCCCAATGGGCAAACGCCCAACGGTTCGAAAGGGTAATTTGGGCAAGCAACTTGCATATTGCTAAGCGATAGAACTGAGCCGATGGAACTGTGCAATAGAGATCTGACTAAACAGGCGCCTCGATTTCTACAGGGATGTGATTATGAACAACGTCTTATTTCAAAGTAAAACGATATTCGGTAGAACCAGCCTTCAAACCCGGCTGGTCCTCCTGGTGATGCTAATTTCGACTCTTATCCTGATATCCACACTGGGGCTGATCCATCGCAGCCTCTCGACCGCAGTTGCTGTACAGGCTCTGCCCGCCGAGTTTAAAGCCGGGCTGGCATCCCTGCAGCGCATGACCATCCTGATCGCGTTGATCGGTCAGATTATCCTTTTCTGCCTCACCGTCGTCGCGATCCGATTTTTGCTTAAGCCGGTCAGATTGTTAACCGACGCCGCCACCGCCGTCGCCGCAGGCGATTTGGAGTGGAAAGTACCTGTATTCTACCCGGATGAAATAGGCAAGCTGGCAGCCGCCTTCAATCAGATGACGGATCAGCTGCATTCGACCTTTTCTGCGCTTAAAAAGCAGGTCGAGACGCGCACCAGTGAATTGCAGGCGAGCTTTGGGGTCTCTGAAAGGTTGGCGTCCATTCGCGATCTCCACGAATTGACGGTCTCGGTCGTTGAAGAAGTTCAACGCATTTTCAATTTCTATCATGTTCATATTTATTTGTTCGATGAATTGAATGAAAACCTCATCATGGTCGGTGGAACCGGCGACGTAGGCAAGATCCTTTTGAATCGGAAACACCAGCTCTCCAGGGGAAAGGGACTGGTGGCGCGGGCGGCTGAGACAAATCAAGTCGTTTTGGTGAGCGACACATCCGTTGACCCCGATTGGCTCCCAAACCCATTGCTGCCTGAGACGAAATCCGAGGCTGCCATACCGCTGGCGATTGGCGAGAACGTCCTGGGGGTGTTGGACGTTCAGCACAACGCAATCAACGGTATTCACTCCGAACAGGCTGAAGTGCTCAAAGCGTTGGGCAACCAGATTGCCGTCGCAGTTGAAAATGCGCGCTTGATCTCAACTGCCTTCGAACAGATTGAACATCAAACTCAGATTAGCGCGCTAACCCAGAAGATCCAATCCGCTTCGTCGATTGAAACCGTGCTGCAGATCGCGCTCCGCGGACTAACCGAAGCGCTCGGGAGCAATCGAGGGAGCATCCAAATCGGACTGGAACTGAATGATCCGCAAAGGAATTAGATGAGATCAATGGAGGACTTAATGAACCAGAGCGATTCCACGCCGGATCAATTTCAAAACAGGAGCGTTGAAGATGCCGCCCGAAAAACCCGGGCGTTTCAAATTAGTCTGCTCTTCGGTGTTGTTGCAGCGTTGATTGGACTGGGCGTTCTCGCGATTTTAATCTTTCGACCAGGTACGATCGGCAACCCGCGCTCGATCATTGGAGTTGTCTTCCTCGCCATAACCAGTTTTGTGGGGGCGTATCTGTCTAGAATCGGCAAGCATCAGGCTGGAATAGCTCAATTGGTCGTCAGCATTCTGGTTATTTCATTTGCGTTTCCGTTTATCGCCTCGAGAATGGGACTGCAAATCGGTCTGCTGACCTTGATGCTGATCGCCGGCATCGCTTCTGCCACACTGAAAGGCAAGCCCGCCGTATATGCAATCGTGGCTGCTGCGGCGGCAGCGCTGTACAACCTGCTGATGGATTTCTTTGGTCCACGATTGGCTGCCCCCGGGAAACCCACAGTCATCTCCATTGTGACCGGCGTGATGGTCGTGGTCGCTTTATTTGTTATCCTGCGCCAATTTAGACATTACAGTTTGCGCTCGAAATTGATCTTGTCATTTATTTTAGTTACTTTAGTTCCGCTACTCATTTTAACTGCGGTATCTACGATCCGGCTAACGCGCAACTTGACGATTGACGCCCAAAGAGGGCTGACCTCTAATGCCCAGCAGGTAGCGTTATCTTTGGATGGTTTCTTAGCGCGCTCGCTTGATAACGCCTACGTTGACGCCCAGTTGTCCGAATTCCAGGAGTACCTTTCACTTCCGCCAGAGTTAAGGTCGATTGATGAGAATAGGGAGAAGGTTCTGAGCACTTTAAGACTTTTTCAACAGCGACGCTCCAGTTTAATTCGATCCTACGCCCTTTTAGACATCAATGGCATGAACGTTCTCGATACCGACACCGAGAAAATCGGTCGCAGTGAAGCCGAATTTGATTATTTCGTATACCCAAAAGAAACTTACCAGTTCTATGTCTCGCCAGTCCTGTTTCTGGACGACGGTCCGGCGATCGTTTTCAGCAGCCCGATTTGGGGTGAGGGGGGTAACAAACTCGGCATCCTGAGGTACGAGTATGACGCGTATGTGCTGCAATCCGAGTTAATGAGTTTAGCAAATCAATTCAAAGAAGATGAGCTTTATGCAGTTGTGGTCGACAATGAATATTTTCTGCGTCTAGCTCAAAGCCGTAACTATGGGCTCGTCTATAGATCTTATGATTCGTTTGACCCTGACACAATCGCGCGTTTGCAGTCTGAAAGGCGTTTCCCGGAAGGCGGGCTTGAAACCTTGACGACCAATCAGCCTGATATGGTGAGCTGGCTGAAAGATTGGCAATCTGAGACATTCACCTCGCCGGGTGACTATGCCAGCGGGGGCGATCCGGCGCTCTCGACGGTGGCGCCGCTCAAGAATGCGCCCTGGCTGGTGATCACTCGTCAACCGGTTGACGCCGCAATGGGCGCGGTCGATACCCAGTACAAGATTTCGATTGTCTTGTCGATCTTCTTGGTTTTGGCTATGGCTGGCACAGCCATTTTGGTATCGCAGATGATCGCTCAGCCCATTGTGAATCTGACCCATGTGGCAGCCCGGGTGGGTCAAGGCGACCTTTCAGCGCGCGCTCCAATCCAAACCGAGGATGAGGTGGGCGAGCTAGCCGCAACGTTCAATCAGATGACCGAGGAACTGCAATCGACGCTGCAAGGGCTGGAACTGCGGGTGGCAGAGCGCACCCGGGCGATCGAGTTGAGCGCAGACGTCAGCCGTCGTTTGTCCACCTTGTTGGATCCGCTCGAACTGGTGAGCGAGGTGGTGACCCAATTGCAAAAAGTTTTCGGGTATTACCATGTTCAGGTCTATTTATTTGATGAAGAACGAGATTTCTTGAACATGGTCGGCGGCACAGGCGCAGCCGGCAAGACGATGGTAGAGCAGGGTCACAAATTGAAGCTGGGTCAAGGTCTGGTCGGTCGGGCGTGCGAAACAGGCGTCGTGAACGTGGTTGCGGATACGCACCAGGACCCGCAATGGCTGCCAAATCCGCTGCTACCAGAAACAAAATCCGAGATTGCCGTGCCAATCGTCCTCGGCAACGAGGTATTGGGCGCATTGGACGTCCAGGATGACAGCGTCGGGGGGATCGGGCAGCAAGACGTCGATCTTCTTTCTTCGATTGCCAGCCAGGTCGCCATTGCGCTGCACAACTCGCAGCAGTATTCAAAAACCCAGCGGCAAGCCGCGCGGGCTTCCCGGATCAACGAAATTATTCAGCACATCCAAAACACCCAATCAATCGGCAGCGCGTTGCAAGTTGCTGTGCGTGAGCTTGGGCGCGAGTTGGACGCAGCCCGGATTACGGTCAAATTATCGCCGGCGTATCATGATCGCTCATCCGATAATTGATCTCGCACAATTGGTTTGGTTTTCAGAAAATGACCGAGGGAAACCAATATGGGTAACATAAAGGAATATCAACCCAGCGTCAAAACGGAAACGGGCAATCCGCTGTCCAGAGAATCGCGCGGCGCGTTTCTGATCTCACTTGTGGTGATGATTTTTTCGTTCATCGGTCTGGTTTACACGGCTTATCAGACTGGCATCGCGCCCTCACAATCCGGTTGGATACTCCCGGCGTCGATGAGCCTCACCTTCCTCGGCACGATCATCTCCGCCATCGCCAGCCGCCAGGGAAAACCGGGTCTGGCGGGTTGGATCCTGGTGCTTGCATTTTCTCAACTGCTGATTGTCCGCTCCTTAGTTGTGAGGGGAGATTTTGCTGAAATTTCAGTCGCCGGATTTATGCTGATTATCTACATAGGGGCAAGGGTTTTGCCTCAATCCCAGATGAAATGGGCGGTATTTTGGGGAATTCTTATTTTGCTGCTAACCAGGTTGTTCGGAGTAATTTCCCCCTTCGCTTTGGAGGGCGCCCCATTCACAACTCTGGGAATGCAATATCTCGCCTGGATTGTTTTAGTTTCAATTCTGCTTGTTCTATTGCGAGAATTTCGCTTTCTCTCTTTGACAAATAAGTTGATCCTGGCGTTCCTCGTCGTAGCTTTTTTGGTAACGTACACCATGAATTATTTTAGCAGCGCCCGAACCGAAGCCGCGCTCACCGAGCGGGTTGGACAGGCGCTTTCAGGCGTGGCTGAAAGCCAGGGGCAGGCAGTCGGTGATTTGTTGGATAACCAGATCGACAACCTGTTGACCCTGGCGTCAAGCACGACCCTCCAGGAGATGCTAATCCCCGCCAATCTGGCATACTCGGACAACCCGGAGGAGAACGTCAAACGGATCGAGGGCTTGGCTCAGCAGTGGGAAACAGGCGTTTCTGTGGGCGACTATTCGAATGAATTGATCGTCGCGGTCTTGCAAAACAAAGCCGCGCGGGAATTGAAGCAATTTCTGAACATCTCTCCCTATAACACCCAGTTGACCTTGACCGATACCCAGGGCGGGTTGGTCGCCTCGACCGACTTGAACACAGGTTATTATCACGGGGGTGACTACTGGTGGAACGCCGCGTATCAAAAAGGCAGTGGCGCAATTTACATCAGCGCTCCTTTTTATGATTACGAGGCGAAAAAGAGTGTTTTGGAGTTTGCGGTTCCGGTTGTCGATCTGGCGACTTCAAAGATCGTCGGCATATTGCAGACGACTTATTTGATGGACGGCGTGGCTGGCGTGTTTGCAGACCTGCAGCCCGGCGAGACGGGCAACGTTCATCTGCTCATCCCCAGCAAATCGGGATTTCCAACCTATCCCCGCATTCCCACCCGAGTGATGAGAGGTGGGTTGCTGTACACCGCCGATATGCCTTCCGTAGAGAAAATCGCCAAACTGGGGGATCAGCCATACGGTGAATTGGATTATATGGGGCAAGACAGTTTTTATAGTTGGGCGTATGTAAAATCTGTCAGCGATAATCCGATCATTGGGAACCTCGGCTGGTGGCTGCTGACCTATCAAGACAGAAACGAAATTCTTGCGCCGGTTCGCGAACAGGTCCAGCAGTCCGGGCTGTTGAGCGCGGTGATTGTGGCTATTGTGGCAGGGATGGCATTGTTGTTCTCGCAATTCCTTGCCGGCCCGATCGTGCGGCTTACGCAAACCGCGGAGGAGATCCGCAAAGGAGACCTGGCTGCCCGCGCCAATATTGAAACCGATGACGAAGTTGGAACGCTCGCCACGTCCTTTAACGAGATGACGGGGCAGCTACAACAGACCCTCCAAAATCTTGAATTGCAGGTCGAAGAACGAACGAAGGAGTTGGAACTGGCGGGTGTAGTCGGTCAAACCCTCTCTCAGGAGCGCGAGCTTGACCGACTGCTGAACAACTCTGTAGAGCTAATTCAGGAAAACTTTGGACTTTATCACACCCAAATCTATCTTCTGGACGCAACCGGAAAAGCCTTAATCCTGCAGGCGGCTACGGGTGAAGCAGGTCGGGAACTGCTCGGGCGCGCGCACCGGCTGAGCGTTGGCGGGGGGTCGATCAACGGATTGGCTGCCTCGCAGAAAAGCCCGGTGCTCGTTTCCGACACCTCCGCCAGCCCGATCTTTCGCGCCAACCCGCTGCTGCCTGAGACCAGGTCCGAGCTCTCGGTCCCGCTTCGCATAGGTGAACGAGTGGTCGGCGTGTTGGACGTGCAGTCGCGCGCGGCAGGTGGTCTTTCCATCGAGAATTTACCGGCATTCGAGGCGCTCGCCGGACAGCTTGCCATTGCAATTGAAAACGCGAATCTCATCAATCAAATCCAAACGGCGCAGGAGGAAGTCTTCAGCCAGGCGCGCCACTTTTCGCGCCAGGGCTGGGATGAATACCTCGATGCAATCGACCGCAAGGAGCGCATTGGCTTCACCTATGACCGTCAAGCGATCCAGCCTCTGGATGATGTTCTGATGCCAGAACAGAAAGACGAGATCCTGTCGAACTCCATTGAGATCGTTGGCGAGCCGATCGGGAAGATCGTGCTCGAAAAAGACCCCAACCAAACCTGGACGGAAAGCGAGCGGGATTTTGTCCGTTCGATTGCCGATCAAATTGCCCGCCAGATCGATAGCCTGCGCTTGATGAGCCAAACCGAGCAATTCCGCATGCAGGCAGAAGAAGCGGCGCGCCGGCTCACCCGGCAAGGCTGGGATGACTATCTTCAGTCATTGGAAGATGAGGATCTTGGCTATACTTACGATCAACTGCAGATCACCCCGGCCAGCGCGGTCGAGATAAACGAGGACGAATCGGTTACGAGTCAGCCGTTCAACGTCCGGGGAGAGTCAGTCGGGGAATTATTGATTGAAGGGCTGAATACAAGGGACGAAGATTCTCTCGAATTGATCCAGGTCATTTCCGATCGCCTGACTGCGCACATTGAAAACCTGCGGCTCAGCGCCCAAACGCAGCAGGCGCTTCAAGAGACAGAAGCGCTGTACGGCATGATTTCCCGGATGAATTCAGCCAGAGGCTATCAAGAAATCCTCGAGGTGCTGATCGAAAACACGAACTTGACCCAGGCGAACCAGCGGATTCTAATGGCGGTTTTTGATCAGCCGCTTGATGATGAAACCCAGCCGCGCTGGTGCATCCCGGTGGCTTCGCAGGCGATTAAGCTCGCAAAAATGGGTCCCAGATTTCCTTTCGAGCAGCTTGGCGCCCCCTTCGCCGGTCTGGAAAAGGATCAGCCAGTGATTTTGCACGATCTGCGCGAGCAAGAACAGTTCGTGAGCCTGACGCGGTCGGTCGGATCAGACGGAAATGGATCCGATGGAAATCGAGTTAAATCTGCGGTCTGGACGCCCCTGGTTCTAGGAAACGCCGCGATCGGCTTTGTGCTGGCTTTCTATCCCGAAAACGTGGAGTTCAATGAATCCGACCTCCAACACTCAATGATTGTCGCCGGTCAGGCTGCCATTGCCGTGCAAAACCAGCTCTTGTTGGAGCGGGCGCGGGCGCGGGCGCGGCAGGAGCAGAATATCCGCGAAGTGACCGCCCAGGTGTTCAGCGCGACCGATGTTCACGGTGTGATGAGAAAGACCGTGGAGCAAGTCGGGCGGGTTCTCGGTTCAACCGCATATATCTACTTGAATGAGAGCGGAACGGTCAAGGATGAACCTGAGAATTGAGCATGGAGTAAAAAATGGATATTCCAGAATCAAACAATAGATTGAGAATATCGATCAGTTCGCAGAAGGGCGGGGTGGCAAAGACGACCACTTGCCTCTCGCTTGGCGCAAGCCTGGCAGAGCAAGGCTATAGCGTACTGCTGGTAGATTTGGACCCACAAGCCCATCTCACCCAGGCGCTGACGGTTGACCCCGATAGTCTGCGCCGGACGGTTGGCGACGTGCTCTTGCTCCAGGCGAACATAGACGAAGTCTCCCGCGAAACCGAATTTTTGAGCATGGACATTTTGCCGTCCAACCGGGGGTTGATCCTGGTGGAGAAGCTCTTGCACAGCGTCAACGGTTATGAGTTCAGGCTGCGCGCCAGCCTGGATGCGCTCAAGGATCAATTCTATGATGTTGTGCTCTTCGACTGCCCGCCGTCGTTCAGCCCGTTGACCATCAATGCGTTGACCGTCTCCGACCTCGTGATCGTGCCGGTGACCTGCGATTTTTTCTCGATGCAGTCGTTTCGCGCCTACACCAACTTGCTGCGCATGGTTAAAAAGAACCTCAATCCCGGGTTGGAATATCGTCTGCTGATTACGATGTTCGACCGGCGCACGCGCATGAGCATGATGTTTCTGGAGCAATTCAGAGAGAAATTTGGAAACAGGCTATTCGATACGGTCATTCCAATCGACGCGAAATTGAAGGAAAGCTCGCTGTTTGGCAGACCGATCAACTTGTATGCCAGAAAAGCAAGAAGCGCCCAAGAATACCGGGCATTGGCGCTGGAGTTGCAATCATGTCAAAAAATGACGATCTAAAGAACCGGTTGGATGAGTTATTCTCTGCCTTCCCGGCAGCAGCCGCTTTTGAGCCTGAACCAGACCAGGAGCAGCTGCTAAGTTTTCCCGACGCAGACGTGGAGCCTGGCATATTGGAGGAAGACATCGCGATGCCGGCGCCGGCGCGTCCACCAGCCTGGTCGGGTTGGTCCCAACCCGATGGCGCAGAGGTGGTCGGCTACACTTTCAATCGCGAAGAGGTGTCGCCGATTTCATCAGAGTCAGTTTATCCGCTGAAAACAATTGCCAATTTAGGCGCATCGGCTATCGCAACCCGCGCCGGTTATCAACCTTTCTCTGAACTGTCGTTACAGGGGCAGCCAATTGGCGTCCTGGGGCTTGAAATCGAAGACGGGAATCCGTTCTACGAGGAGGAGAGCGAATTCCTTCAAGCGATTTCGGAGCAGGTCGCGCAGGCTTTGGAACGCGCCCGCCTGATGGAACAGACCCAGCGCAGCGCAGTCGAGCTCCAGGCGGTGGCAGATGTGGGTACCGCGACCGCCTCCATCCTTGATCCGACCGTGCTGCTGCAAAGCGTGGTCGATTTGACAGAAGAAAGGTTCGACCTGTATCATGCGCATATCTATCTGTACGATGAAGAAGTAGGTCGGTTGAACCTGGCAGTCGGCGCGGGCGAAGTGGGCGACGCGCTGGTTCGAACTGGCTGGTCGATCCCGTATGAGAAAGAAGCCTCGATTGTCTCGCGGGCAGCTCGTACCCGGGTTGGGCAGATTGTCGCCGATGTAAATCAGGACCCAGCGTTCCTACCGAACCCCTACCTTCCGGATACGCGCGCCGAACTGGCAGTGCCGATGGTTGTCGCCGATGAACTGCTGGGCGTGTTCGATGTGCAGTCAGACCGGGTTGGGCGTTTCACCCAAGACGATATCCGCACCTTCACCACGCTTTCGGCGCAAGTGGGCGTGGCGCTGAAAAATGCCCGTCTGTACGCCGAACAACTCGAAACTGTGGAGAGGCTGCGGGAATTGGACAACATGAAGTCGGCGTTTCTGGCAAATATGAGCCACGAACTACGGACGCCTTTGAACTCCATCCTCGGTTTTGCGCAGGTGATTATGGAAGGCTTGGATGGCCCGGTGACCGAGACGATGAGCGCCGACCTGGAGTTGATCGAGAAAAACGGCAGACACCTGCTGCACCTCATCAACGACGTACTCGACCTGGAAAGAATCGACGCGGGTCGTTTGAGCCTGAGACCCGAACCGACCAACATCTTCGAACTGATCGAAGACGTGCTGATGACGAGCGCCGCGCTGGCTAGAGCAAAGGGATTAGAACTGGAATTGAACGCCGATCCATCTCAGGACTGGGTGACCATGACCGATCAGGTGCGCATGCGCCAGATCTTTATCAACCTGATTGGAAACGCAATCAAGTTCACCGAGATGGGTGGTATATTAATCGAGATGGAATTAAGCGATAACGGAGCTGATGGAGAAAGCATCCTAACCCATATCCGCGATACCGGTATCGGCATTCCCGAAGAAAAACTGGAAGACATTTTCGAAGCCTTCAGCCAGATCGATTCCTCGACCACGCGCAAAGTGGGCGGCACCGGTCTGGGATTGCCCATCAGCCGCAAGTTGATCGAAATGCACGGCGGTCGCTTGTGGGCTGAGAGCGAAGGCATTGGCAAAGGAGCGTCGTTCCACGTCGAATTACCGGTCAACCGCGGATAATTAGACCAGCGTTAATTCTGCCTGAACGCGGCGAAAATAAAGAAACGGAGAAGCAAATTCATGGCTTATAAGATACTCTACGTCGAAGACAATGTGGACAACATGACCCTGGTCCGCCGGGCGTTGGAATCGCGCGGTTATGAATTTCTGTGGGCGCAGGACGGGCATTCAGGGGTGGAGATTGCCGAGCACAACCAACCCGATTTAATCCTGCTGGACATCAATTTGCCCGATATCGACGGCTATGAAGTCGCTCGGCGGTTGAGAAACAGCGGAAAGAGTTCCTTGGTCTATGTTCCCATTATCGCGGTGACTGCCAATGCTCTGCGGGGAGACGCCGAGAAAGCGCTGGCTGCCGGATGCGATGTTTACATGGCAAAACCAATCAACATCCGGGAGCTCTGGGCTAGAGTCGAAGGATTTCTCTCGAGCGTAGCGTGAGCATCGCAGCCATGTCCTATCTAAAACACTTATATTGTTCAGCCTGTGGACAGCACTATGATCCACACACAGTTCAGACATTTTGTCAGGATTGCCAGGCGCCGCTGCTGGCAGAATATGACTTGCAAGCCGCCAAATCTGTGCTAGACCGGGATGAATTCAAGTGCCGCCCGCGCAGCATGTGGCGCTGGCGCGAGCTCATGCCGGTGTACGAGATAGAAAACCAGGTCTCTCTCGGCGAAGGGGATACGCCATTGCTGCCCGTGCCGCGCTTGGCAGAGACGCTTGGTTTCCATCATCTTTTCGTAAAAGACGAAAGCATGAACCCAACCGGCTCATTCAAGGCGCGCGGGCTTTCCGCGGCTATCTCAAAAGCCAAGGAACTGGGCATAGAAAAGGTCATCATTCCTACGGCTGGCAACGCCGGGGGCGCGATGGCTGCCTACGCGGCCCGCTCAGGAACTGAGGCGTGCATTTTTATGCCCAAAGATACCCCGTTTGCCAACATGGAAGAGAGCCGCATCGCTGGCGCAAAAGTGATCCTGATCGATGGGCTGATCAGCGAAGCCGCTGGTATGGCTGGCGTCAAAGCCCGCGAAGAAGGCTGGTACGACGTCTCCACTTTCAAAGAGCCTTACCGGACTGAAGGTAAGAAAACGATGGGGTACGAGCTGGCGGAGGGGTTCGGCTGGACTCTGCCTGATGTGATCATCTATCCCACCGGCGGGGGCACCGGCTTGGTGGGGATGTGGAAAGCCTTTGCAGAAATGGAAGCCCTGGGCTGGCTCGAAGACATGAAACGGCCGCGCATGGTTTCCGTCCAGGCGGAGGGCTGCGCGCCGGTGATCAAAGCCTTTCACGAAGGCGCCGTGTTCTGCGATTATTGGACCGGCGCGCACACGATCGCCGCGGGTTTGCGCGTCCCAAAGAGCTTTGCCGACCAGATCATTTTACGCAATCTGCGTGAGAGCCAGGGAACCGCGGTTGCGGTCAGCGATGAAGCAATCCTGGCAGCCCAGGCGGAGCTGGCTGAGCAAGAAGGTATATTTGCCGCCCCCGAAGGTGCAGCCACACTGGCGGCGTTTCATCAACTGGCGCAATCCGGTTGGGTGCAGCCTGAGGAAAAAGTGGTGCTTTTCAACACCGGGTCCGGCTTGAAATATCTCAAATGAGGCTGGCAAGACCGATGGATCGGTCAGGGTAGATCTTCGCAGGCTCTGCCGTCGCCATCTTTATCAAGTCCGAAAATATCGCCCAAGCCTAACGATTTACAATAGTTAAAGCAGGCTTGGGCTTGTGCCTGAGTCTTAAAGTCACCTGTGCAATTCAAGTCTGGTCCCGAACAGTCGCAGGGCGCGCCTCCGCCGCGCGCGGGCAGTTGCATAATCGGGGTGATCGACGGGATGGGCGTCGGCTTCCAAATGCCGAGCGCCGCCTGCTGCGCCGCTTGTTGCGCCTGCTGGAAATAGCTGTTACACGCTTTATCAGGCGGGTAGGATTTTGCTTTCGCAAAACCTTGCTTTACCAGCTCGTAGTTCACAAAAGCGCCGTGCAAATTACCGACGAAGACGTACCGCAGCAGGCGGTCAAACCGGTCCGTTTCGGATACATCCTTGACCAATACAACCTTCTTACCTTCAACCAGTTCCCGATTTTTCGCGTCCGCTTCCGGACCGAAATATTGGACAGGTTCGCCGGGTTTTTTGGTTTCTGGCGTGTCCATCCCGATATACCGCACGGTGTAGTTTTGCCCATCAATCTCTACCTCGATCGTGTCGCCGTCTATCACCCTGGTTACAAACCCAATCTCAAAGCGTGCATTTGGCGGGATACAAGTGGGCGGGTTACCCAGATCGGACAACGATTGACCTGTTGGCATTGGCGTAAGCGACGGAAGCAGCGTATCCGTGGGAGCAAGCGAACTCGTCGGAGTTGGAGGGGGAACCTCCGTGGGTTTTGGCGCGGCAGCGGCAGGCGCCAGTTCAAGGGTCGGTTGATCAATTACCTGAGAAATTCCTGTTTCATTTGAAAGCTGCGGCGGTGGCGCAGTCACAAAGCGGGAGACACCAGCCATCCCAACAACCCCACAAACGCACAGGAGGCATACGATAAGAAACCCAATGACCCATGGGAGGAATACTTTACTGTTAGTTCGCTTGGAACGCTTGGGCGCAATACCTTTTTGTGTTTCGGCAGCAGCGGTAGGCGTTGTAAACCCATGTTTGCTGAGCCTCTCCAGCCGTTCTTTCGCCTGGGCGTTGTCGGGCTGAATTCTTAGGACCCGCTGAAGACAGTAAATCGCCTGTTCTTCGTTCTCTACTACCTGGCTGAGCAAATACCAAACTCGCGCGTTTTGGGACTCTTGTTTTATGATCTGAGCCAGGATCTTTTTTGCGCCCCGCTTGTTTCCCCTCTTGGCTTCGGTTAGCGCCTGTTGTATCAAAGGCTCATATTGAGAAGACATAACCCGCCCCTTTTGCAAATCTATCGATCACGTGCGCGATTTGTACCAAACTTTCCCTTCACAACATTGTACCAAATATAAATACAAAAGCCGGGCGCTGACCCGGCTTTTGTATCCTGCTGAGGCGCCTCAAATTCGAGGGCCCGCTTTTTCGATTTCCTCGATCCTGATGCCGCCATCTTCTGTTGGTGTGGCAAACTTCTTGAAGTTGTCCACAAACCTCGAGGCGAGCCCACGATAACGTTTCATGTAGGCTTCGCGCAACGTCCAGGAGGAAGCCGGGTCGAGCACGTCATCGGGGATTCCGGGGCAGGTCTTCGGGACCTGAAAGCCGAAAACCGGATCCTGAGTGTACTCGACGTTGTCCAACAGCCCATCCAGCGCCGCGTTGAGCAGCGTGCGAGTGTAGCGAATGCTGATCCGCTTTCCAACCCCGTACGGTCCGCCGACCCAGCCGGTGTTGAGCAGCCAGCAGGAGACCTGATAGCGCTCGATCTTTCTACGCAGCAGTTCGGCGTAGTACACCGGGTGATGAACCATAAAAGGACCCCCAAAACAGGTGCTGAACGTAATCTCGGGTTCTTCGCTCAATCCGATTTCCGTGCCGGCGATTTTCGAAGTGTATCCAGAGATGAAGTGATACAGCGCCTGGTCCGCGTTCAAGCGCGCGATCGGAGGCATCACCCCCGAAGCGTCGCAGGTCAGGAAGATAATGTTCTTTGGATGACCGGCGCGCTTTTCTGGAATTGCATTGTCGATGAATTCCAAAGGATAGGAGGCGCGGGTGTTTTCCGTCAGCGTATTGTCGTCGAGATCGATCAGGCGCGTGACCGGATCGAAGACCACGTTCTCCAGCAGCGTGCCGAACCTCTGGGTGCAGGCGTAAATCTGCGGCTCCGCGCTCGCGGAAAGGGCGATCACCTTGGCGTAACAACCGCCCTCGAAGTTGAAAATCCCCTCGTCGCTCCAGCCGTGTTCGTCGTCGCCGATCAGACCGCGCGCAGGGTCAGCGGAAAGCGTGGTTTTGCCGGTTCCCGAAAGCCCGAAGAACAGCGCGGTGTCGCCTTGCTTGCCGACATTTGCCGAACAATGCATGGTCATGACGCCATCCAGCGGGAGCAGGTAGTTCATGATCGTGAACACCGATTTCTTGATTTCGCCTGCGTAACCGGAGTTTCCAATGATGCAAATGCGTTGGTCGAAGTTGATCACGATAACCGTGTTCGAGGGCGTTCCATCCAGTTGCGGAAATGCCTTAAAACCGGGCGCGGCAATTATCGTAAAATTGGGGACAAAATGTCGGCGCTCATCATTCGTCTCAGGACTGATAAACATGTTGCGGGCGAAGATGCTGTGCCAGGCTTGCTCCGTGATGATCCGAACCGGAAGCCGGTACGCCGGGTCTGCTCCGGAAAAGCAATCTTGAACAAAAAGGTCCTTGCCCTGCAGGTATCCCTGAACGCGCTGGAATAAATCATCGAATTTGTCGGTGGAATAGGGACGGTTGTACTGACCCCACCAAACATGGCCTTCCGTCGAAGACTCGCGCACGATCACTTTGTCGTTTGCCGCGCGCGCGGTGTGTTTGCCGGTGTTTACCGTCAGCGCGCCCGCAAGCGTGATTTTGCCCTCGTTGCGGAAAACTGCCTCTTCGTACAAGGCTTCGGTGGGCAGATTCCAATAGACCTTGTTCAGGTTGGTCAGACCGTGGTTGTCCAACCCGTAATCGCTCTTTAGGGCGGATGCCTGCGCCTCTGCCGGGGTTTTAATGTCCAGGATGTTGTTCATAACCAGTCTCTCACTTTTTTGCGATCGCCAATGTAGATTTCGTTGGGAGAGTTGGGGTCGAGTGCCCATTTGATGCGTTCGATCCCAACCGAAATGTCCTTCACCGTCCCCGCGTAGCTCAGACGGAGGTGTCCTTCCATCCCAAACTCTTTTCCAGGGACGGTAACAACCTGCGCCCGCTCGAGCAGAAACTTTGCCAGTTCAAGCGAATTGTTGCTGTAGGCTCGAAAATCGGGGAAAACATAGAACGTTCCCATGGGCTTGGTGACGCGAACCCCGTTAAAGGTTTTCAGTTCCTGCATCATAATGTCGCGGTTGTTCTGAAACGTCAGGCGCAGGTTTTCGACGACGCTTTGCATACCGTTCAACGCGCCTTCTGCGGCAGCCTGTAACAGGATCGAGGTGCACGAGGTGATCTGGCTCTGAACGTTCGTCATCAGTTCGACCAGTTCCCGGTTTGCGACTACCCAGCCGATGCGGAAACCGGTCATTCCGTAGGTCTTCGCCACCCCGTTCACCGCAATGATCATCGAGTCGTCAACCGATTTGGTCGTGAATTCGTAGGCTGGAACGGCTTGCGCGCCATCGAATACGAGCTTGTGATAAATATCGTCGGTGATTAAGTAGATCTTCTTTCGCTCGCAGAAATCGACAATATCGGCGACCAGCTCCGGCGGAAAAACTGCCCCAGATGGGTTGTTCGGGCTGTTCAAAATGATGACTTTGGTGTACGAAGTGACCGCTGCCTCAATTTCACGCATGCGCGGGATGAAGGATCCGTCCTCCGGCGTCAGAATAACCGGAACCCCGTAACACATTTTGACCATCTCCGGGTAGCTCACCCAGTAGGGGGCAAATAACAGCACCTCGTCTTGCGGATTGAGAATGCTGTAAAGGATGTTGAATATGGACTGCTTTGCGCCGGAGGAGACGATCACGTTTTCGGGCTCGATAATCCGGTTGTAATGATCCTCGGTGTAGCAAATAATCGACTTCTTCAACGAGGGCGTCCCGTCCGGCGGCGTATATTTGATGTCTCCGCCGTTTAATTTTGAAGCCGAACTCAGGACGGCTGAAATTGGGGTTTTATTTTTTGGCTCGCCGATCCCCATGTTGATTACCGCTTCGCCGCGTTCGCGCATGAGGCGAGCCTGTTCGTTGAGCGCGAAGGTTGGCGATGGAGCAATGGATCTAGCCAGACGACTGATGCTCATATTGGGAAAATCTCCTGATTTGGTTTAAGACATGCTGAGATTTGGCTTGCTCGTCGCCATATTATAAATTATAAAATGGGAAACCAATCGGTTTGTTGAAAAATGAGTGATGAAAAAATGAGTTGAAGCTGGGATATGATTAATATTTAGCCACTCCCTAAGAATAATCCCCCTATTGCTGCCAGCGTTAGATCAAGCCGCTCACAATCGCTAAAAGGACCCCGCCGGCAATCACGCTTCCAAGCTGACCCGCAGTATTGGTTCCCATCGCGTGCATGAGAATGAAGGTGTCGAAATCCTCTTCCTGGGCTATTTGAGCTGCCAGCCGTCCTGCCATTGGAAACGCGCTGATCCCCGCGGCGCCAATTAACGGGTTGATTTTTCCGCGGGTGATAAAAGACATCAATTTACCAAACAACAATCCCGCCACGGTATCCAGGATGAACGCAGCCAGACCCAAAACCAGGATGCCTCCGGTTTGCAGGTTCAAGAAGCTTTGCGCCGACATTGTCGAGCCGATGGTCAAGCCCAGGAACAGCGTGGCGACATTCGCGACTTCGTTTTGGGCAGCTTTGTTAAGCCGTTCAACCACGCCGCTCTCCCGCAGCAGGTTGCCAAGCATGAGCATGCTGATGAGCGGCGCCGCGTCGGGCACCAGTAAACTGATCACGATCGTAACGATCACCGGGAAAAGGATGCGGGCGCGCTTCGATACGGGTCTGGGCGCATATTCCATGCGGATCTTGCGCTCGGACTTGGTGGTGAGCAGCTTCATAATCGGGGGCTGGATGATCGGCACCAGGCTCATATAGGAGTAAGCCGCGACCGCAATCGGGGCGAGAAGCTCCGGCGCCAGCTTAGAAGCCACAAAAATCGAAGTTGGGCCATCAATCGCGCCGATCACGCCGATGGAGGCAGCCTCGTTGAGCGGATATCCGAGCAGCGTCGCCAGGATCAACGTGCCATAGATTCCAAACTGCCCGGCTGCGCCCATTAGCACCATCGATGGCTGAGCCAGCAGCGGGCTGAAATCGATCATTGCGCCCACACCGACAAAAATTAACAGGGGAAAGAGTTCAGTGCTGATCCCTGCTCGATAAAGAACGGCAAACAACCCGCCGCCCTCGGTCATGCCGGTCAGCGGGATGTTCGCCAGAATGCAGCCAAACCCGATCGGCAAGAGCAAAACCGGCTCATATTCTTTCAGGATCGCCAGGGCGATCAATAACCCGCCTGCCAGCATCATCAGGGCATTCCCAGGCGTGAAGTTGATCAAGCCCTTCATGAGTTCAGAAGCCAATTCGTTAAATGGCATACGGGTTACTCCACGAATTCCAGCAGCAAGTCGTTGTAGTTGACCGTCTGCCCAATCGAGACGAAAACTTCTTTGACCGCGCCTGCCCTGGAAGCCCGGATCGCATTTCTCATTTTCATCGCCTCGATCGTAAACAGCGGCTGGCTGAATTCGACCTGGTCGCCGGCTTTCACCTGGATGGCAACAATCACGCCTGGAATCGGCGCCCGGATGGTCTTGGCGCTCAGCGTGGCGCCCGATGGAACGTGCCCCGTTGCTGGGGGCGCCATCTCCTCTGCTTTAGCAGCCGGGGCTTTTTCGGCTGGCGTTTCAACCGATTGGGCTTCCTCGAGCCAAACCTCATATCGCGACCCTTCGACGATTGCGACAATCGGTCGGCTAAATAAGCTTTCGATCTCAACTTCGTAATTTTTCTGATCAACAGTTACTGTAACTTTCATCTCCCCGACCTTCTCTTGGCGAGCATTTGCGTCCGCAGCACCGCCTGCCAGGCGCTGACCGTGGCAGTGGGCGGCAGTGGAAATGGGCGCGGCTCGGTTGTATTGTTCTGCTTGGCAAGCGCAACCGCAACTGCCGCGGCTGCTGCCAGCTGTTTTTGATCGCTGTCAACCGGCTTGCCTGCCGAAATGATAATGACTTCCTCGTTGTCGTTTTCGCTCTCCTCGGAGAGCCGAACCAGCAGCGCCATCACACCCCATAAAAGGATGATCGCGCCAAAAACCAGCCCCATCCCGATGGCGGTGATTTGTAGTGTAAGAATCAGATTTGACGACATTGATCACCTTGCTCAGACGGGGATGTTCCCATGCTTGCGCATAGGTGACGCAATCTGCTTATCGCGCAGCGCTGCCAGCGACGCGATGATTTTTGGACGCGTCTCGCGCGGTTCGATAATGTCATCGACATAGCCCTCACGCGCCGCAAAGTAGGGGTTGTTGAAGCGTTCGCGATAATCGTCAACCAGCCGCCGGCGTTCCGCTTCCGCGTCTTCGGCGGCGTCGATTTGGCGTTTGAAGAGGATGTTCACTGCGCCTTCGGCGCCCATCACCGCGATTTCAGCGCTCGGCCAGGCGTAGGTCACGTCCGTTCCCAGATATTTGCTGCTCATCACCACATACGCGCCGCCGTAAGCTTTGCGCGTGATTATGGTGATTTTTGGCACGGAGGCTTCAGAGTAAGCATACAAGACCTTTGCGCCATGCCGGATGATGCCGGCGTATTCCTGATGGGTGCCGGGCAGAAAACCGGGAGAATCGACGAATGTGACGATGGGGATGTTGAAACAATCGCACATGCGCACGAAGCGCGCCATTTTATCGGACGCGTCAATGTCGATTACCCCCGCCATCACGCTCGGCTCCTGCGCCACAACCCCCACGCTGTGCCCGCCGATGCGCGCCAGCCCCACGATCGAGTTCATTGCCCAGAGCGGTTGGATCTCTAAAAACGTATCTCGATCGACCACGTGTTGGATCACCGCATGCATACTATAGGCTTCGTAGGCGTCTTGCGGAATAATTTGGTTGAGCTCGATGTCCATCCGCATTGGGTCGTCGGAAGGGGGCTGGTAGGGTGGGTTCTCCACATTGTTCGATGGTAAAAATCCCAACACCCGGCGCGAAAGTTTCAACACGTCCGCCTCGCTAGCGGCGGAAAGATGGGCTGTGCCTGTGGTCGCCATGTGCACCGCTGAGCCTCCTAACGTCTCGGCGTCCACGATTTCGCCAGTCATCCCCTTAATGACTTCGGGCCCTGTGAGGAACATAAACGAGCGTTTTTCCACCATGATGATGAAATCGGTCAAAGCGGGGGAGTACGCTGCGCCGCCGGCGCAGGGTCCCAACATGAGACTGATCTGCGGAATCACCCCCGAATACTGGGCGTTTCGGCGGAAGATCTCGGCATAACCGCCGAGGCTCTTCACCCCTTCCTGGATCCTTGCGCCGCCCGAATCGATCAGCCCGATGATCGGAACGCCGTTGCGCACCGCCAGGTCCATCACCCGGCAAATCTTGTGGCTTTGCATCGTGCTCAGCGTTCCGCCGTACACCGTAAAATCTTGCGCATAAACATAGATCGTGCGCCCATCGATCTGCCCGTAACCGGTCACAACGCCGTCGCCTGGAAACTTCTCCTTTGCAAGATCCATTTCGTCCGCCGGCGCGGTGATAAACGGTTCCAGTTCGTTAAACGTGCCCGGATCGAGCAGCGTGTCCAGGCGTTCGCGCGCGGTCAGTTTGCCTTTCGCGTGCTGGGTTTCGATGCGCTGCTCTCCGCCGCCCAGGTGGGTTTTTTCGCGCAGCGCCCGCAGCCTGAGAATTCTGGGGTCTTCAAATGGATGGTCCGCCAAGATTTCACCCTCTTTTTCTTTTGAACCTCGGATCTGTCTTAACAAAGAAATGATTCGAGGTGGATGCCTCGAATCATATCTTCTAGTCTCAGGTATTGATAGTGACAAAAATCCTGATTAATCGAGAAAGGAAATAATAATGTCCTGTTCTGTTCGTCTATTTTGGCAAAGTGCCAAATGCATGATCCCACACGGTGGAGCTGACCCCAAAACGCAAGTTTGGCTCTTTGAAGTGGTGTTTCATGTGATGCCGCTTGAGGCTTTTCATGAAGCCGCCGCGGATCGGATAGTGATGTGTGGCATAGTGGATCAAGTCGTACACTAAATACCCGATCATGAACCCGGCTACCATGGGATCCACCCAATCCGGTTTGGCGAGCAAGCCTTCCACAACAACGCTGAACAGGAAGTAGAAAATAATCGCCATCGGAATGCTCACCGCGGGCGGCATCACCAGCCGGGTTTTGCACTGCGGCTGCGCGTGATGAATGCCATGAAACAAGAAAACCAGGCGTTTTCCCCAATCGCTTTTGGGGTGGAAGTGAAACACAAACCTGTGAAGCGTATACTCAGCGAACGACCAGAGCGCTATCCCGCAGATGATCGCCAAGGGAATATGGACATAACCGCCAGGCATGGGTGCAAAGGTAAACGCGCGCCAAATCAGCCAGCCGATCACGGGCGTCCAGATTGCAACCACAACCTGCGGGGTGATGTGCGTAAAGAATTCCAGGAAATCCGATTCAAACAAACGGATCGGTTGTTCGCTGTGATCGATCGGCATTCCGCCCATTTCAAAGTAGCGCAATGGCAAATCATCCATCTCACGCCTCCTTAAAAGCCAATAATTGATATGAGGTTTTTTACAGTTACTCGTTCGCTCATTTCTCCAGGGAGGTTAACGTTACCCCAATATATCATCATTTTCGGCTTGCCATCACGGTTGGACTGATTCCCCAAGCACAACCTGGACTGGAATTATCTGCCCGTCTCGCAGGATTTCGATGGTCAATTGCTCTCCAGGCTGCGATTTGAACAGCAGATTGATATAGGAGTGATCCGCATCGATCGCGGTATCCCCAATCTTGGTGATGATGTCCCCGTCTTGAATGCCGCCATTTTCCGCCGGGCTGCCGGGTACTACGCTGGTCACGTATGCTCCCCACGGGCTGGGGAGGTTATAAATCGCGGCAATTTCAGGGGTAATGGGCTGCCAGCGGAGGCCTAAATAAGGTCTGGCGACGTACCCTTTTTGCAGAATCTGCTCAACCACGTTGCGCGCGGTGTTGGCAGGGATCGCAAACCCCAGCCCTTCAGCCGCGGCAGAAATCCCATTGCCGCGAATCACCAGCGTATTAATCCCGATCACTTCGCCCTTCAGGTTGATCAGCGGTCCGCCGGAATTCCCCTGGTTGATCGCCGCATCGGTCTGGATCAAATCCTCGACCTGGTAACCCTGCCCCGTATCCACGGATCTGCCCGTTGCGCTGATCACCCCGACGGTCACCGTGTTCTTGAAATCGCCCAGAGGAGAGCCAATGGCGATCACCGTTTCGCCAGGGTTCAATTGATTTGAATCGCCCAAAACGGCAAACGCCGGCGGCGCAGCCGCGACCTTGATAACTGCCAGGTCGGTGAACGGGTCCACGCCGATAACTTCAGCCTCGTGCACTTCGCCGTCATAAAAAACGACGGACGCCTCTTGCATCGATTCGATCACATGATTATTGGTCAAAATATGTCCGTCACTCGAAATAAAGACGCCGCTTCCACTCGCCAAGCGGGTTCCAAACTGATCGAAGCCGAACCCCTGTCCAGGCAGGCTTCCTGCAACGGTAACCACCGATGGCGATACCAGCCGGACGGTCTCAACCACGCGCGTCTCAACTTCGGAAGTGTCCACCTCCAAAAGGCTTCCAGAGGGCTGCGCCAGCGCGGGCAGAGGCGCCTCTGCTGGCGCTGCAATTGGGGCGTTGCGAAGCGCTTCAATTTTCACAGCCTGATAGACCGCTAAGCCGCCCAGCACCGCGCCAGCTAAACCGCTCAATCCAGCCAGGGCGATCAGCAGCGCGATGGAATAAACTCTTTTCCACGTCATCGAAAATCCCTCAGGGTTTCGAGTATAGCAGATGAAGATGATAAAAACATGAATCAAGTCCAAATTGCCCGCCCTGGTTTTTTCATCCTTTTGTAATCTTAACAGTTTATAATTGCCCCATATATAGAGGTAGTTTTTTATTGATGCCGGTGTATCGAGTATTCTGCGTTTGTATTGTCCTTTTTAGTCTGCTCCTTACCGAACCAGCAAAAGCCGCGGTTCGACCTTCGGATTGCGGCGCGATCCTGAGTCTGGAATGGCTGGAGACGCAGGCAGCAGATTTCGCGATCCAATACACCCCATCCAACGCCAGCTTAGCCCAAACCTTCGATTCACCGCGCTGGCAGGAACAGCTTACGGCGGAATACGCCCGGTTCAAGGCGCTGTTCGAAACCGATTTAGCGGTTGTCCCGACGATCCGAATTTACCCGGATGCGGATGCATACATCTGCCTGAACTCCCCACTTGAAAATCTAGATTTCAACTCCAGGCTTTTTTTGCATTCCGCTTTGGGCAAAGCCGAAATCGCGCTGATCGCGGATAACCTCATTCAGAATTACCCCATCTGGGCTGCGCAGGAGCTTGATCTTCTGCGCTATGATCTGGGGGTTCTTTTTGCCAAGCAGGTTGCCGGGGATCGCCTGCCGCCTGGATTGCTAACAGGCATCGGTCGCTTTGCGCAAGACCCTGCCCAGACAACCGCGCTTTTGCAGTTGAATCCGGGGGATTGGGCTCAGCCGCGTTCGGATTGGCACGCGCTCTGGTCAGACGAACGTCGGCAAAGCGACCTGAACAGCCAGTTGGCAAACCTGAGCATCGTCAACTTTCTGGTTGAGCGAGCCGGGTGGGATGCCTTTTTACAATTTCTTCGTGACCTGCCAACCGCAGCCGATTACCGTCAAACGCTCGAGCAGAACTATGGCACCAGCATGGATGAGCTGGAGGGCGCCTGGAGAGCCTATTACCCCCGCTACTTCCAGACAGGCTGGAAAAATCATCCAATCTACAACCCCGACCTCAGCCAGTATGCACAGATGATAAAAACCGAAAACTATGGCGAGGCGGCTGCCGGGCTGCGCGGCGTTGTCGCGTTTCACGAAAAAATCAACAACCCGAAGATCAGCCAGCAAGCCCGCCACCTTTTCAACCTGGCACAGCGCGGACACGATGCCGAGGTTCAATTTGCCCAGGCTATGCCGCTCTATCAATCCGGCGAATACGACGCGTTCCTGGACCTGCTGGCTCAATCCGAAGTGGGTTATGCCGAGGCGGGCAATCGGTTCTATCATCTCGATGAATTTACGGGCTACCGCCGCCAGGGTCGTGAAGTGATCGCATTGCACGCGCAGCTCGACGAACTGGAAAAACGCTTGCCGCACGAATGGAACACCTTCTCGCTGGCAAACCGGATCCTTCTGGCTGGCAGCAAGCTGATCCAACTGGGCGACAATAACGGCTATTTGCGCACCAAACTCCTGCTCGAAGCCGTGGAACTGCGTCAGCGCAAGCAGTATATTTTCGCGGCAACTATGGTCATAACCGTCGTACTGCAGCTTCTTGGGCTGCTTCTTTATTTGTCCCGCCGGGAACCGCCAACGGAAGCCCAGCTATGACCGAATTCGACCGCATCCAGATCGAACTGGCTGAGCTAAGGCGCCTCGCCCGGGTCCAGAAGCTGGCGCGCCTGGGAATTCGGATGCTCTGGCTTTTTGGGGGCGGAACGATTCTGGGCTGGGGGATAAACCAGTTCTGGGGTCTCCTGCCGTCTTCATCTGTATGGCTGCTTGCCGGTTTGGTTCTGGCTTCCTTCCCTTTGTTGCAGTTCATCCTGACAGCCAAGAACCAGTCCGATTGGACCTGGATGTTGGACCGCCGGCTGGGACTGCGCGAGCAGGTCAGCACCGCGCTCGAAATTGCCCAAACCCGCGATGCCAGCCCGGTGAGCGAAGCCTTAGTACAGGACGTGTTGATCATGCTGCCGCAAATCCGGGCGCGCATGCTGGAAAAAGGCTGGTATTTGCGGCGCGATCTGGTTTCGCTATTAATCGTCGGGCTGCTTGGGGTAACGCTGCTTGCCGCTAATCTGTTGGGATCATATTCAAAGCGCCTGGCACCTCCTGAGTTGGCTGGGTTTCTCATCCCTACGCCTATCCAGCCGCTCGATCCGCAGCACCTGCCAAATTCCGCGCCCGAACCAACCCCCACTCAGGATAGCAGCGCAAACGGCGAAGAAAACCAGGGCGGCGGCGGACCTTCGCCCAACAACGCCCAGGGAGATTCCGGCGGCGACCAAGGAGGAGCTGAAAATACGCCTTCTGGTCCGATCTCCGAAGTGCTGCAAGAGCTTGGCGCCGACCTCAGCCAGCAAGCCGGCACGTACGGCGTTGGCAAGGCGCTCGAAAATCTGGATTTGGATAGAGCCGCCGATGAACTGCAAGAGCTGGCCGAGCGGTTAGACGAGCTGTCTCAAGAAAGCCGCGCAAACATGTCAAAATCCCTGGAAGAGGCGGCTGAAGAAGCCGCCCAAGCTGGCGCCCCGGGCTTGTCCGCGGCGATGGAAAACGCTGCCAAGTCGTTGCAAAGTCAAAGCCGGGATGCCGAACGCAGCCTGGGCGGGCTTGCAAACGAGTTGCGCGCGCTGGAAGAATCGCTCAATTCTCCCGAATTAGCGGAGGCGGACACAACACCCTCAACCACCGGCAAATCTGAACCGTTATCCCGGCTGGAGGGGGAGGGAGGGGAATTCGAATTATCTTCCTCCAATGGGTCGGATTCGGCGCTGCTCAATCCATCCGCCTCTGGGGTTGCCGGCGCTGAAACGCTGAGCGATCCGTTCAACTCGGCATTCCTCCCCGACAACGGGATGAACCAGAGCCCCTTGCTTCCAAACGTTCTTTATTGGAAATGGCGCAATGTGGTTTCGCGATATTTTCAACGCTAAAGACCGCCGCAAGCTGCCGGTAAAGCCTTCAAGCCCGGGGGGTGACGGCATGACGTTGTCTGCGCTGGCGCTGCGCCAGATGGACCGGCTTCATATTTCCAGGGACCAGACCTGGCTGGAGAATAGAATCGGGGCGCGCGCCAGCCACATGCGCCGTCCGGCGGCGGATTTCTTTGACCACCGCCAATACATCCAGGGCGACGACATCCGTTTTGTGGATTGGAAAGCCTCCGCCCGCCAGGAACATATTTTCATCAAGCAAGGCGCGCTGCAGAAATCCGTGACGGTCTATGTGCTTCTGGATTGCAGCGCTTCGATGGCTTGGGGCGACGTCCCGAAATCCCAGGCTGGTTTGCTGCTCGCCAACGCGCTGAGTTATATGGCGCTGGCGCAGAATGACCGGGTGGTGATCCTGCCCATCACAAGCAACGGTTCGGGGCAGCCCGTACGACCGCTGGGTCCGCTTTGGGGTAAGGGTCAGGCGATCTTGCTGGCGGATTATCTGCGCTCCCTGCAATTTCAAGGGCAGATCGACATTACGAACTCGCTGATAGAATTGACCAGAAACAAGCAATCGCAGGGCGGGGTGGTGTTTGTTATCTCCGACCTGCTGGCGGTGCAGTCTCTTTCTCCAGCGCTGGAAATGATCCGCGCCCCTGCCTGGAAAATAATTTTTCTTCATCTGCTTCACCCCGACGAGCTTCAACCCGATTTGCAAGGGCATTTCGAACTGCACGACATTGAAACCGGAGAAAAGCGCGTCTATAAAATTACCCCGCAAGCATTAGGGACTTATCAGCGCCGGCTGCAAACCTGGCAGGCAAAGATCGCCCAGGTTTGTTTGCAGCATCGCTGCCAATACACGCTCATCCCTTCAAATTGGTCACTGGAAAAAGAGATCTTACCGCATCTCCGGCGGCTTCAGGTGGTTAAGCCCAATTGACATTCCTCAATTCGCTCGGCGTCATCGGTTTCCTTTCGCTGCCGGTCATTTTGATATTGCATCTGCTGCGCGAGCCGGCTCGCAGGCTGGTCGTCTCGCACCTCAAGTTGTGGGCATTTCTGGAGCACGAGGCAAAAGGGCCGCGCGTGCGCAGCCTGCCTGTGACGCGCATCCTGCTGGTTGATTTGTGGATTGCGGTTTTGCTCACCCTGGCGTGGATCCAGCCCATCTGGAGCGTGCGTCTACCGCTCGCCCCAGCCCGCCAGATCGTGATCTTGATCGATACGACGACCAGCATGCGCGCTAATCTAGGGAGTGGAACCCGCTTTTCCGAAGCGCAAATCCAAGCCAAAAGGATCATCGCAGACGCCCGCTCAAGGGACGTGGTGACGGTTATCAAATTCGGGCGGATTGCGGAAGTGGTTGCGGATAGTCGTGACTCGAAATCGGATCAATTGACCGCCGCGGTCGACGCGCTCCAGGCGGGAGGTGCCGGGGATGCGCTTCACGAGGCGCTGTTTCTCGGGCGCACATTGCTGAAACCGGAATTGGCACCGCAATTTCATATTATCACAGACGGTAATCTTGGCTGGAAGGACGCCTCAGACCTGGAGGGTTTTTCATTTCCGGTCGCCTGGCATTTCATTGGGGATTCGCTGGATAACCAGGCGATTACCGAATTGAACGTGCAGCAGACTAGCGCAAATGAATATCAACTCTTTACGCGCTTCGCCAATTTTAGCGAACGCGAAGCGCTCCGGACGGCGGTTCTCGAAATCGACGGCAAGCCTGCGGCTCAGGCAGAGGTCAAAATCGCCCCAAATTCAACGGTGGCGCAGGTCTGGCGCGTCACGCCGGGCGCAGTCGAGCCGCCGCGCGAGCTGCGCGTCGCGTTTCAAGGCGAAGACGGGTTAGCCGGCGACGACTCAGCCAGCCTGGGATTGCTGCCGGGCAACCGTCCGCGCGTCGCGTTGGTCGCCGACGATTCATACCCCTTGCAGCAAGCCATCCAGGCGGTCGGGTTCGTAGATTTGCAGCTATTTACAGTGGACGACTATCTCAACCGCGCCGCGCCTGGCGAGCCAGATCGTTTCGACCTGACCGTTTTCCGCGGCTTCATGCCAACCGACCTGCCGGAAGGGCTCATCTTGTTCGTAGAACCCCCGGCTGACAGCTCTTTGCCCAGCCTGGCAGCCGGATCGAGCCAGGCGGTTGCCGCCAACGCATTGACGCACATACCCAAACGCCACCCCATAACCAACGGGATCGATTTCAATTCGGTGCGCTGGGGCAGGGTGTATGAGCTCACAAATCCGCATCCCGGTCTGGAAACGCTGCTGGCAGCCAATGATGCGCCGATCCTGTTGTACGGACAGGTCCAGGCGCAAGCGTCTCAACCCCGCCCGGTGGTCGTGCTGTTGGCGGATCTGGCGCGCGGGAATTTTGCTCAACACCCCGCGTTTCCGATGTTGATCGCCAACCTGGTCGATTATTCCCGCAATTCGGCGCTTCCCCAAACCATAAAAACGGGCGAGCCGCTCGCGTTGCCGCCCTTGAAGGCGTATCAGGCGCTTCAATTGCTCCCGCCCGATAAGCCGGTTGTGCAATGGGACGATCAATGGCCCGCTGAATGGGACCTCACCCAGGATCCGGGCTTTTATCGGTTTAAAATGCTGAAATTCGATGGCGACGTGGAAGAGTTCTCGACCGGCGCAAACGCTGGCGACCTGCTCGAATCAGACCTGCGAACGCCAGATTGGGTCGTTTCGGTGCAATCCACTGCTCCGGGCGGCTTTATTCCGCCCAACGAACAGGAAAAGGCGCAAATCGATCTGCGCCCCTGGCTGCTGGGGATCGCGTTACTGTTGCTGGTGTTGGAGGCGAGCCTGGCATGGCGGCGCTAGACCAGATCGTCTCTCACTGGCAGCTTTTAGCCGCCCTGCTGGCGGCTTTAGCGCTGCTCACCTGGTTTGCCCGCAAAGCCCGCCTGAAATGGCTGCTTGCCTGGGTTCTCAGGGTCTGTCTGGTATTGATCGCCTGGGCGGGACTGTTCTACGCCTCCAGGAGCAAACCGGCAGACGCGTTCGCGCCGCAAACCGTGATGCTGCTGGATCTGTCGGACAGCATCGACGGGGACAATCGCGAGGCAGCCTGGCGCTCCGCCCGGGAATGGCAAATGGCGGCTGAAAACCGCGTTTTGAGCGTATATGGGAATTCCTCTGTTTTTATCATGCCGGAAGAGGATGGGGCGTTGGATACGATTTTGGAAAAAACCAATCCCAAATCGAGCGACCTCGCCGGGGCGCTGCAGAAAGTTGAACGTTTGTTTGACAGCCGGCTCGCCGGGATCATCCTCGCCACGGATGGATTGGTCGAACGCGCCGACCAGATCGACCAAATGCTCACTGCGAGTAAAGAGGCGGGGGCGCGCCTGGATGCTGTGCCGATTTCGCCCCGAAATCAAGCCAACGACCTGGCGGTCGCCGACGTTTTAGCCCCGCGTTCGCTTTGGGCTGGCACGGCTTTTGACGTCTTTGTGCCTGTGCAAGGAGAAACCAGTGAATCCACGCCGGTTTTCGAGCTTTTCGTAAATGGCGAGAGCTTAGCTGTTTCCTCCACGCAGGTCGGTTCAGGTTTATATCGCATCCCGCTGAGCAAGGTCCCGGAAGGCATCGTGATGTTGAAGGTCGTCGGAAGAAACGCCTCTGAGAGCGATGAAAGCGGCAGCCAGTTCGACTCCGATCCATTTCTCGAAAACAACCAGGCTTTCGCCGCCATTCAGGTGTTCCCGCCGCCAAATGTGCTATACGTAACATCTAACCCGAATTCGGCGCCTGTTCAACGAATGCAGCGCTTGCTCTCCGATCAGAACATTCAGGTCACGCAAATCCAGCCTGCGGCTTTTCCGACCAATCTGGCGCAGTTGCGGCAGTTCGGCGTCATCTTCATCGACAACTTACTTTCAAACCAGCTAAACCAGGAACAACAGATCGCGCTGCAAGTGTTCGCGTCCGAGTTCGCGGGAGGGGTGGTCTTTCTGGGCGGGCAGAACAGCTACACCCTTGGCGGCTACCAGAATTCGATCCTAGAACCCATGCTGCCAGTCAAACTCGAACCGCCGGCGCGTTCGCTGCGCCAGCCGATCACTTTTCTGCTGATTCTGGATCTTTCGGGCAGCATGAACGTCCGCAACCAGGACGACATTTCCTCAATTTCGTTAGCGATCGAAGCGGCAATGCGCTCCATTGAAACCCTTCAAGTCGATGATTATCTCGGCATTTTGACGTTTTCAGACGCTTTTCAATGGGCTTTCCCGCTTCAACGGTTGACAGGACCCGAGGAAATTCAGCAGGCGTTAGACACCGTCAACCGTATGGAGGCTTCCGGCACCACCTACATGTATGCGGCGATGCGCGAGGGCGTGCTGACCATGGCGGGCGTCCCCGCGGATGCGCCGCATAACAAGCACATCCTGCTGCTTTCCGACGGGCAAAGCACCGACGGGACGCCCGATGAGTTCCTGTCGCTGGCAGGGCTGGTGCCTGCCAACGGGATCACGCTTTCCACGATCGCCCTGGGGTTGGAAGCAGACAAGGGCTTGTTGGAACAGCTCGCCGAGGTCGGCAAGGGACGTTTTTACGCCGTCGAGAACGTCGAAAAACTGCCCTATATTATGATCGCCGAGAGCCAGGCGGCGCGCAGCGAAAACATCCAAACCGGCGTCAGCGGGCTGAAAGCGCTCGACTCCAGCCACCCCATCCTTTCCGGGCTGAGCCGCGAATCGCTGCCCGAACTCCAGGGATACAATGCCCTTTCCAGCCGGAAAGAAGAAGGCGCAGAGGACATCCTGGTATCTACTAGCTTCGAAGATCCCATCCTGTCGGTCTGGCAATACGGGTTGGGGCGAGTCATCGCTTGGACGACGGACAACGGGGCAGAATGGCTCGGCGCCTGGGAGGATGAGCCGCAAAGCAAGTTTTGGTCACAGGTGGTGCGCTATGCCTTAGCTGACCCTGCCTCGAGCGCGGCTCAGGTGGACGTGCAAGTGGACCCGGAAAAAATGATCATCCAGGCTTCGTTGTTCACGACCGATGGCAAACCGGTCAATCTGGCAGAGGTGACTTTCTCCTACCTCGATCAGTCCCAGACTGTGCGCAAGTTCAGCCTGGTGCAGCAGGGTATCGGCGCCTATCGAACCGAACTCGCTCGCCCGCCGGAAGGTGAATATCGCGCAGTTCTGGCTTACCAAGATGCAGGCGGCGAGCGCTATGAAAGCGCGGTTCCATTTGCGGTCAACCCGCCCGATGAGTGGTTGCCAGCCGACCCCCAAGCTGGTTTTACGAACCTTCAACGCTGGACCGAGTTGACCGGCGGACAGTTCACCACGTTCGATGAATTGCTGCAGCAAACTCAATCAGCCGCTGACGAGAATTCGTCTGCCAGTCCGCGTGACTTTACGTGGTATATTCTGGCAGCGCTGCTGGTTTTGTGGCCCCTTGAGATCGCCATTCGCCGGCGCTGGCTGCCCTGGATGTAATCCAATGCGAAGACACAGGAAAAACCATGACTGAATACAATCAAGTACTCAATCAGGTGTCGCAGTTTCGCGACGCCGCGAACACCATCTTGAACGAGATGCGCAAAGTGATCGTCGGACAGGAGACGCTGATCCACGACATGTTGGTCACCTTGCTGGGCGGCGGCAACGCGCTCATGGAGGGCGTCCCCGGCTTGGGCAAGACGCTGCTGATCCGCACGCTGGCGCAGGCGCTCGACTGTTCCTTCAGCCGCATCCAGTTCACCCCCGACTTGATGCCCGCCGATATCACCGGAACGATGATCATCACCGAGGCGCCCGACGGGCGGCGCGGTTTTCGCTTCGAGCGTGGACCGGTGTTTGCCAACCTGATCCTGGCGGACGAAATCAACCGCGCCACCCCGCGCACCCAGTCGGCGCTGCTGGAAGCCATGCAGGAGCAGCACGTCACGGTTGCCGGGGAGAGCTATCATCTGCCAAAACCCTTTTTTGTCCTGGCGACCCAAAACCCGATCGAATTGGAAGGCACTTTTCCACTGCCCGAAGCCCAACTAGACCGCTTTTTCTACAAACTGGATGTGCCGTCACCGATGGAAGACGAACTGGTCGAGATTGCCCGGCGGACCACCGGATCGAGTTCGCCTGTCGTCGAAGTCGCCGCGGACGTTCCGTTGCTGCTCTCCATGCAGACGTTGGTGCGCCAGGTTCCCGTCGAGGAACGCGTGTATCGCTATGCGGCGCGGGTGGTCAGCACCACCCAGCCGGATAGCCCGGATGCGCCGGCGCGCATCCGCCAGTATCTGCGGGTCGGGATCAGCCCGCGCGGCATCCAGGCGATGATCATCGCGGCTAAAGTCGAAGCGCTGTTGGACAACCGCAAGGCAGTGGCGATCGACGACATCCGCCGCGTGGCGCTGCCCGCTTTGCGCCACCGGCTCTTTCTAAATTTTGAAGCTCTTTCCGAGGGAATTTCGCCCGACGACCTGGTCAACGAGGTGTTGGACGCCGTTCAGGTCCCGCGCTGACGTTAAGACCGGCGCTTCATCCCAATAATAAAAACAATAAGACCGGTAATGCCCAAGCCGATCATGAATAACAGGGGGAAGTCGATTGCGCCCCTGGAAGGCGAAGCCGGGCTGGGGAAGGGCGTGGCGGTAATCGATGGGCTTACGGTGCTGACCGTCTTGTTCTCCAGTAAAGCGACCGGGGCAGGCGTTTCGCTGGGCGAGGGGGTTTGAGTTGCCGGCGGCGTGACCAACAACAACAGCTTTTGCTCGGGGTGCAGGATCGATTCACCATTCAGCCCGTTCCACGCCATCAGATCCGCCAGATTAATTTCGTATAGATTAGCAATCCACGAGAGAGTCTCGCCGCTTTTTACCGTGTGGTAGTAGCGCCCGTCGCTCGCAGGGGTGAGCCGCGCGAGCGGGCTGAGTGAGTGGGTGGTATCATCCGGGCTGTTTCCGCCCGTGCTGATGAGCAGTTCCTGCCCAATCTGCAAGGGCCATTCTTTTTGGATCCCATTGAGGGACAGAATCGTGTCTATGCTGACTTTGTAGGCGACCGCGATCGATGACAACGCCTGGTAAGGCTGCACTACATGGATAATTTTGCCATCCGCGCCGGGCTGTTTGACCAGAACCATCCCAACCGGGGTAGGGGTGGCGTAACCTTCCGTGTTGCTGCCCGGGATGAACAGTTTTTGACTGACTTTTAACCCAGCTTCCCGCGACAGGTTGTTCCAGGTTTCCAAATCTTGGATGGTGACTTTGTAGGCGATGGCGATCGACCAGAAGGACTGCCCTGCCTGAACTTCATGGAAAACTCGACCGTCCTTGTCCGGGGTGGCAATCTTGACCGGAACGATCAACTGCGAAACACCTCCGCCAGGCGCGCCTGGGTTGCCTCCGGTTTGCGAGGGCGAGCCGGCCGGGGATTTATATTCGCCGCAGGCATGCGCTGAGGTGTAAGCCGCTTGTAGAATGTAGTAAAACTTCCCGTTGGCGGACTTCGCAACGCCCGCGCCCACGTTGCAGTAAGCCGGGTTCACCGCCGGGATCATGTGATCCGCATCCGACCAGATCACCATGATTTCGTCGATGCCATAGTTGCCGACCGCAAAATTTTCGGTTGCCCAGACCGTCGCTCCGCCGCCATAGCCGGCTGCTTGCAGCCGGCCGCGCACGTCGCCAATGTGCCAGGACATCTGGCTGGCTGCCATCGTCTCGGCGGTGGCTTGGGCGACGGCGTTGATGATCGGATCTTCGACCAGCGCCGGCAAGCCGTTCGAGACGCGCAGCGTGTTCATCGCCAGAATAAGATCGTACGCGCTAACGCCCGCAGCCAGCGCTGAGACGGGTCGGGCAAAAGGCGCCAGACCGATAACCCCCAGGTTGATCGTAGAAAAAGTCAGAACAATCGCCAGGCTTGCCCGGCTAAAGCTGCGCAACATCACGCGTTGATTATATTCATGATTGGCAATCTCGATGTTATGGATCGGGCGCAAATGAATTAAGAACCCGTAAACCCAACCGGGGAATTTACAACACGATCGTGCAGCAACGCGCCGGACGCGAACGAAAAACCGCCGGTTAAAACTGCCGCTCTTGACCGGCGGTCATTTGTGAGATTCAAACACTTCCGCATAGCCTTTGTCCAGTTCGTCATCGGATAAATGCGCATAGCGTTGCGTCACAGCGATGTTGCGATGGCGCGCCAGTTCCTGCGCCAGCTTTAGATTGCCGCCGCTGCCTTTGAGCGCTGCCGTCACAAAGTAGTGCCGAAAAGAGTGGGGGGTGACTGCGCCCGCCGCGGCTGGTCCCACAGCTTCTATCGCGCGTTGCGCGATGATGTTCTGCCCGGTGCGGGTGGAGATGGGTTTGATCTTTTTGCCCGCGCCTTTGTCGTGGCGGGCAAAAAGGGGCAGGGAGGCAAGCGGCTTTCCGGTCTTGCCGTCGATCTCGGCGCGTGCGTTGAGGTAGTCCTTGAGCGCAGCCAAACTGCGCTGCGAAAAGCGCACCACGGCTTGCCGGTCGCCTTTGCCGATCACCACCGCTTTGTTTTCGAACCAGTCGAGGTCGCCGCGCCGCAAACCGCACGCCTCGTGAACCCGCAAACCGGTGTCCGCCAGGGTAAGGATGAACGCGCGGTCGCGCAAAGCGATCAGTTTGTCAGTTAATTTCTCGCAAGGCTGTAATGCAAGATTATTAGCATGACCTATGATGTTATCAATTGTATCTGCGGGAAACTGCGGCAAGCGCAAACCGGGTTTGCGCGCCCGGTGGCGGATAAGCAGGCGCATGCGCGGCAGGTTCAAATCTGCCAGGCGCTCAGCAGCCAGGTATTCGTAAAAGCCCGCCAGCGCGGTGAGATAAAGCTGTTCTGTGGCTGGCGCATAGACTTTGAGATCCTGGGCAAACCAGGACACCGCGTCTTCGTTAAGGTCTTTCAGGGGGCGTTGATCGGCGGGAAGACTGCGTTTTTCGAGCGTAATCAGAAATGCGTTCAACGCGTTGCGGTAGGAGCGCGTAGTGTGTCCGCTGCGCGCCAATCCGATCACGTCAAGATACTGGTTGATTGCCTGAGCGATTGTGAGATCGTTTATAGTGGCCATGTTGCCTCCTGAAGGGTTAATTCGATTATACCATATGTTTCTGATAATAGTACTTATCAGAAGCATAGTCACTATAATCTATAATTCCTTTTTGCCACACCTCCCCCGCTAAAATGCCGGAGCGGTTTACTGTTTGAGGGTTTTAGGCACATCGGCAAGGCTTTTACAGTCGTCTTTACCATCCTGCCAGGCATTTATCTCGTCTGTGAAATAAAATGTCGTCCCCCTGCCCCGCTGACTGGTCTCTCTCTTCTTCATCAGCTTTTCTCGGAAATTAAAAAGCTCACTTTTTCACCCCATTATTGCCGTATTATGATACAATTGTTCTAAGAACATGCGTTCTGCATCGAGGCGCCTCATGGACCTTTACGCCCGCTTGAACCAGCTATCATCTCAAATGTATTTCGAGCCAGACAGCGCGCAAGACTGTCCCACGGCGTCCTTCCGCGCCCGGGCTGCCGACGCGATCAACATCTTTTATGCGGCTGGGGCAAACGGCAAGCGAGTTCCGCTGCTCAAAACCATGCTGACCTCCGCCTGTGAACGCGATTGTTACTACTGCCCGTTCCGCGCGGGCAGGGATTTTCACCGCGCCACGCTCAAACCGGATGAAATGGCGCGGGTCTTTATGACCCTGCAGCGCGCCGGGCTGGTCGAAGGGCTGTTCCTGAGTTCGGGGATCGCCGGCGGCGGACGGCGGATGCAAGATCAGATCATCGCCACCGCTGAGCTCTTACGGCTGAAATACCATTTTACCGGTTATCTGCACCTGAAAATCATGCCGGGCGCTGAATACGACCAGGTGCTGCGCACAGCGCAGCTCGCCAGCCGGGTCTCGATTAACTTAGAAGCCCCCAACCCGCTCCGGCTTGAGCGGCTTGCGCCGCACAAATCCTTCTTCGAAGAGTTGATGGCGCCGCTGCATTGGGTCAGCCAGATCCGCAGCAACCATTCTGCCCAGCGCGCCCCGAACAGCCGTCCCCCGTCTATGACCACCCAATTTGTGGTCGGCGCGGTGGGCGAAAGCGATCTGGAGATCCTGCAGACGACCAACACGCTCAACCAGCAGGCGCAGCTCAACCGGGCTTATTTCTCGGCTTTCCGACCCGTCAACGGCACGCCGCTCGAGAACCAGCCCCCCGCCGACCCGGTGCGCCAGCGGCGGCTCTACCAGGCTTCATTCCTTTTACGTGATTACGGTTTCGGGTTAGAGGACCTGCCCTTTGATCCAAGCGGCGACCTCCCGCTCAAAGTCGATCCAAAACTGGCGTGGGCGCGGCAGAACCTGAGCGAGCAGCCGGTCGAAATCAACCGCGCCGACCGGCTTGAACTGCTGCGCGTGCCGGGCATCGGTCCGAAGGGCGCCGCAGCAATTCTGTCCGCGCGGCGAAACGGGCGGCTGACCAATTTTGCAGAATTGCAGCGGATCGGGTTGAACCTCCAACGGCTCCAGCCGTTTATCACACTCGCGGGCAGAAAACCGCTCCGCCAGCTTTCATTTTGGGCGGGTGACTGAACTAAGCTGTTCCCAGGCGCCTTTCCACGGTTCTGTTTGGGGCTGGCGCTTTGGAAGCTGGACGTTTTCGAGCCGGCTGCTAACTTTGACGGCGGTCACCGCAACCGTATCCCAATCATCGGTGAAAATCGCCTGGCGCATTTTATCCGCAAGCAGACCCGCCCACTCCCATTCCAGGCGAAAGCGGTCGGCTTTCAACCAATAGCCGCGGTTTTCCCAGGCTTGCACCGATTGGTCGATCGTCTGGTGGATGGCTTCCAGCGCAAGGACGATAAACGAAGCCAGGTCGCGGGTCTTATCATCGACCTCGGTTTGCCGCATCAGTTCCTGGATCGCCCTGAGAACGCTGCGGGTCAACAGCGTGCGCTCTTTGCCCGAACCGTCCAGTTTTATCATTCTGCTCAAAATGTGCTCCTGCAAAATAGATGCGCCGATTATAGCCGATCATTGACGGGGCTGCGGCTCGCGCTTATAATTTTTCTCAGTCCTCCGGGGAAGTGCTGGAATTGGCAGACAGGCTTGACTTAGGATCAAGTGCCGCAAGGCGTAGGGGTTCAAGTCCCCTCTTCCCCACTTTTCATATACCGATCTAACAATTAATTTTAATCCACATGATATAATGCGGCGGATTCGTCCAGCGGATTATTTTTGCATCTCTGTTTCGAAGGGTGAGCATCTTGAAAATCGAAAAACAAATGTTAGAAGACCATCAAGTTAGATTAACGGTCGAGATCGAAGATGATCGCGTGGACCAGATGAGGCATCGCGCCGCCGCGAAACTCGCCCGGCGCGTCAAAATCCCCGGCTTCAGACCGGGCAAGGCGCCCTACCCGGTCATCGTGCGCACCGTGGGCGATCCGGCAATTTTCGAAGAAGCCCTGGAAATGCTGCTCGATGAGGTTTATCCGGAGATGATCAAGGAAGCGGACATCAAGCCCTACGGTCCGGGACATCTGGAGAACCTGCCCAAGCTCGAACCGCTCACCCTGGAAATTGTCGTGCCGTTGGATGCCGAAGTAACGTTGGGTGACTATAAAGCGATCCGCAGGGAATATAAACCGGAGCCGGTGCCGGAGAGCCGCGTGGACGAGATGCTCGATGCACTGCGCGAGCGACAGGTAATCGTAGAACCGGTTGACCGCCCGGCGCAGCTCGATGATATGGTAACCGTCTCAATTTCGATCGAGAAGGTACTTGACGAAGGGAGCGAAAGCCTGTTTAAGGAGCAGCCGGTACCGCTCGTCGTGCACAAAGTCGACGAAGACGATTGGCCCTTTGCGGGCTTTTCGCACAGCCTGATTGGAAAATCCGCCGGGGATGAGGGGACGGTCGAGCACCAATATCCGGATGATTTTTCGGAAGAATACTTGAGCGGCGTGAAGGCAATTGTTCACTATAAAATCGAGAACGTCAAATCGCGCACCCTGCCTGAGCTGAACGACGAGTTTGCCTCCTCGGTCGGAGAATTCGACAACCTGGATGCGCTGCGGGCGAATGTCCGCAGCATGCTCGAGGGGCAAGCCAAAGAGACGTACAACCAGGACTACGATGAAGAAGTCATCGACGAGGCGATTGCACAAGCCGAATTCAAATATCCGCCGCAGATGCTCGATGAAGAGATCGAACAGATGAAACGCGACCTCGTCCGGCGGCTGGAACGCCAGAACCTGGACTTGGAGATTTATCTCAAATCGCGCGAAATGGATGAGGACGCCTTCAAAGAAGAATTGAAACCCGTTGCCGAGCAGCGCTTGAAGCGCGGACTGTTGCTGTTCGAGCTCACCAAAGCCGAGGATATTCAGGTCGAAAGCGAGGAGCTGATCCAAGAAACCGGCAGCACGTTGAATTATTTGAGCCAGGTGCTGCCCAAAAATGAGGCGCGCCAGCTTAAGAACAGAAATGTCCAATCGAATTTAGCCAACAATGTGCTGCTAGACCTGCTCACGAATAAGACGATCGAGAGGCTGCGCAAGATTGCCAACGGACAATACGAGGCAGAAGCAGGGGAAAGTGTTCCGGAAACCCCCGAACAAGCGACCCTCGAAGCAGAACAATCTGCAGCCGAGGAACCAGTAGTAGAACAAATTCAAGAAGAAGTTGAAGAACAAGCTAATGAAGTTTCAGGAGAACAACATGCTTAACCCCCAATCCTTGATCCCGATGGTGATTGAGACCACTGCCCGCGGGGAAAGGGCTTATGATATTTATTCGTTGCTCCTCAGAAACCGGATTGTGTTTCTGGGCACCCCAATCAACGACCAGGTAGCCAATGTGATCGTGGCTCAACTGCTTTTTCTGAGCAGCGAAGATCCCGAAGCGCCAATTCAGATGTACATCAACAGCCCGGGCGGTCAGGTGTACGCCGGCATGGCGATTTACGACACCATGCAGATGATCCCCAATCCGATCCGCACGCTTGCCGTGGGCATGACCGCCTCCTTTGGGACCGTGCTGCTGACCGCCGGCAGCAAAGGCGAACGCTATGCGCTGCCGAATGCGACCATCCACATGCACCAGCCGCTGGGCGGCGCCCAAGGGCAGGCTTCGGACATCGAGATTCAGGCGCGTGAAATTTTGCGCTTGAAAGAGCACCTCAATGACATCTTAGCCTTCCACACCGGACAGACCAAAGAGGCGATCGACCGCGACACCAACCGCGATTTTTATCTAGACGCGAAGGGCGCGGTCGAATACGGGCTGGTCGATCAGGTGATGAATATCCCGGACACGAAGCTGGCGAAGGAACCCAAGCCGGCAGAAGACTGATAGCGATCGGCTTATGAATAAGGACGAGTCGTGATAGAGTCAGGCACGGCTCGTCTTTTATAAATCGGAGCATCATGAAAAAGAACAGACAAAAACCCCAGGCATTGATCCTCGATATGGATGGCGTGCTGTGGCGCGGCTCGCAGCCGCTCGGCAACTTGCCGGCGATTTTTGACACAATCCGCGCGCTGGGGCTGCGTGTGCTATTGGCGACGAACAACGCCACGCTTTCGCGGGACGATTACCTGGAAAAGCTGCGCAAACTCAGCGTAGAATTAGAACGCTGGCAAGTTGTCAACTCCGGCGACGCCACCGCGCATTTCCTGAAGCAGAAATTTCCAACCGGCGGGGCGGTTTTCATCGTCGGAGAGAACGGGCTCGCGCACACGCTGGCTGAGGCGGGGTTCTTAAAAGCTGACGCGGATGTACTTGCGGTGGTGGTGGGGATGGATCGTCAATTGAGCTACGGTCAGCTCGGCGCCGCCGCCCGCGCTATCCGCTCCGGCGCGCTGTTCGTGGGCACCAACCCCGACCGCACCTACCCCACCCCGGATGGCTTGATGCCCGGGGCTGGCGCGGTGATCGCTTTTCTGCGCGCCGCGTCCGATGTGGAGCCCATCATCATTGGCAAACCCTCGCCGGAAATGTATCGGGTCGCCCTGGAACGTTTGCAGACGACCCCCGAAACGACGCTCATCGTGGGCGACCGGCTCGACACCGACATTCTGGGCGCGCAAGCGATCGGCGCTCAGACCGCGCTGGTGCTGTCCGGGGTGTCCGACGAGCAAAGCGCCCGCAGTTGGCAGCCGCCGGTGGATTATATCGCCCGCGACTTGACCGCGCTAATCGAGGAACTCCGGGTCAAATTCGGATGAGCGGCGCACCGCGTTTTATCTTCGACCTCGACTTCGCGCAGATTGCGGAATGGGTTGCGTCCATCGGCGAACCCTCGTTTCGCGCCGCCCAAATCTGGCAGGGGCTTTATAAACATTTTTACCGCGCCCCTGAGGATTTTTCGACGCTGCCGCGCCCGCTGCGCCTCCGCCTGGCAGAAGAATTCCGCTTTTCCAGGCTCGCGCCATCCAAGACGCTCGAATCGACCGACGGGGAGACGCTCAAAACGCTGTTTGCGCTCGAGCCCCCCAACTCAATCGAGGCGGTGCTGATGCGCTACCGTGAGCGCCGCACAATCTGCATCTCCAGTCAGGCTGGCTGCGCCATGGGCTGCGTGTTCTGCGCCACCGGGCAGATGGGTTTCCGCCGCAATCTTACGAGCGGCGAGATCGTCGAGCAAGTGATCTATTACGCCCGCATGCTGGCTTCATCATCTGAAAAATTGAGCAACATCGTGATCATGGGCATGGGCGAGCCGCTTCACAATTACGAGGCGACCATGTCTGCGATCGACCGGCTCAACGACCCGCAGAGTCTAAACTTTGGGGCGCGGCGGTTCACGATCTCAACCGTGGGTTTGGTTCCCCAAATCCGCCGGTTCACGAGTGAAAAGCGGCAGGTGAACCTGGCGGTCTCGCTGCATTCCGTGGATGACGACCAACGCTCCGCGCTGCTTCCAATAAACCGCAAATATCCGCTCGAGGCGCTGCGCTCCGCCTGCGTGGACTACGTCGAGGCGACCCATCGCCGGATCACGTTCGAATGGGCGTTGATCGACGGCGTGAACGACAGTCCTTTTCACGCGAAAAAACTGGCTTGGTTCTTAGAACCTTTTCTCAAGGAACACGCCGCGCTGTGTCACGTGAATGTGATCCCCCTGAACCCCACTCAAAAATACGCTGGCAAAGCCTCTTCGAGACAAAAAGCCTATCAATTCAAAGCGGCGCTTGAAGAACAGCGAGTGCCATGTACCGTGCGCGTCCGCCGCGGGATCGACATCCAGGCTGGCTGCGGACAGCTTGCCACAGGTTGATCTCACCATCAATGCGCGGACAGCTTGCGCCCGAGCTTTTATCGAAATCGTTGCGGTTCTTCTTTCAACTGCTTTATCACCAGTTCGCGTGGGCGTATGATCTGGTCGCTTACACTGTCTCGCTAGGTCAATGGTCGGAATGGATATCGGCGGCATATAGCCGGCTCGACGTCCAGCCGGTTTTAGAGGTAGGATTTGGCACGGGGCAGCTTCAATTCGATCTGACCCAAAAAGGCTTCGCTGTCTATGGGATCGATGAAAGCCGGCAGATGGCGCGGCTCACCCGCCAGAAACTGGTCAGAGGTGGCTTAGAACCGCGCATCCTGCGCGGCGTTGCCCAAAACCTGCCGTTTCCGGCGAATTCCTTTGGCTGCGTCGTATCCACATTTCCCGCAGAATACATCTTCGATCTCGAGACGATTCGGGAAATCCAACGGGTCCTGCTCCCCGGCGGGAAGGCGGTGATCTGCCCCGTTGCGTGGATAACCGGTAAGACGATTCCGCAGCGTCTCGCGGCGGGTTTGTTTCGCGTCACGCATGAATCCCCGCCAATGCAAGAATTGCTCGCCGGTCCGTTGCAAGCGTATTCTGAACGGCTCGCTGACCTGGGTTTTAAGGTTTCGTACGAAGTTGTCGAATCAAACTCAAGTAAAATGCTGCTGATCACCGCGCAAAAAAGCGCGCCAGCTTGAATCGTCTTGGCAAACTGAAGTAAAATATGCGCATGGAAGCATCGGTTGCAGTCGCCAAAGTTGGAAAATACGCGGTATCATCGAGCGGCGACACGGTCGAGGTGATCGAACGACCGCATGGCGGGTTATCGCTGGTGATGGCGGATGGGCAAAGCTCCGGTCGCGGCGCAAAGAACGTCTCCGCGATGGTGGTGCGCAAAGTGATCTCACTCCTGGCGGAAGGCGTGCGCGACGGCGCGGCAGCCCGCGCCGCCTCCGACACCCTGTATACCGAGCGGTCGGGCAAGGTATCCTCCACTTTGAACATTGTCTCCATCGACCAGCAAACCCGCACGCTGGTGATCACCCGCAACAATCCCTGTCCGGTGCTGGTCTTTTTGGATGGAGAGATCCGCGTTTTAGACGAGCCCAGCAAACCGGTAGGTTTATACCGCGGTACCCGCCCGTTGATCACGGAAATAGAGCTTCAACCCGAGTTGATTGTCGTGGTATTTACGGACGGTCTGATTCATGCCGGCGATCGCTGCGGTCAGGCGATGGACATCCCCGCCGCGTTTCGTATGTTGGTGGAAGACGGTCAACTATCGCCGCAGCAAATTGCGGACGCGCTGCTAGCGGAGGCGCTGCGACTGGATGAACAGCGCCCCGCGGACGACATCACCATCGCGGTCGTCCGCATCTCACAGCGTTTTGGCGACCAGGCGCGCCGGATGACGGTTCATTTTCCGTTGAACATTTGGAACTGAGCAGCCAAGGTTGTAAGGCTGAAGCTATCAAGCCAAAGCTGTAAGCTAGGTTATTGATCCAACCGAGATAACCCCCGTGCCCCTCAAGATTGGCGTTGTCGGCTCTTGCGCCGCCGGCAAGACCACGCTGGCGAATGGAATGAAACGGTTTGGGTACGATGTCCGCCATATTGCCCAAGAGCATTCCTACGTGCCGGCGATGTGGCAGCGCGTCTCGAACCCCGATTGTTTGATCTACCTGCACGTTTCATATCCCAATACGCTGATCCGGCGGAAGATGAACTGGAGCGAGCAAGAGTACCAGGAACAACTTCGCCGCCTCCAGCACGCCAGGGACCACGCCGATCTGGCGATCGACACCGATCCGTTGACCCCCGAACAGGTGCTGCAAATTGCGTTAGAATTCGTTACCAACATTTCTCCCAATTCCGCGCAACAAAAATAATTGGACAATAAAGAATTTCGGGAGTATAATCCGTCTTCGGTCTGCCAGCCTGAGGCTGGTATTTGTTTGAATGGGAGGCTGCGCCTGGAATGACACAACGCAATAGCTATTTATTAATCCTGATCGCCGTAATCGTCGCTTCGGCTATTTACATTATCCTGCCAAACAGCCCGGGCATCCACGCGTTCGGGATACAAAGAGAGTTCACGACCCGCCTGGGTCTGGACCTGGTCGGCGGAGTCCAGGCTCTATTGGAGGCGGACCTGCCGCCCGAGACGATAATTGAACCGGGCGCCTTGGATGCAGCCACCAAAGTAGTTGAAAACCGGGTCAACGGTCTCGGGCTCACCGAAGCGGTGGTTCAAAAGGCGGGCGACCGGCGGATTGTGGTCGAGCTTCCGGGAGAAACCGATCCGGAAAAAGCCCTGGAAACTATTCAGCAAACTGGGTTGCTCGAACTGGTGGATTTCTCGAGCATTTCCCAGGCAGAAGCCTCGACGTTGGTCGGCTCGCGAATCACCACCGATTTCGGTCTTTCTTCAGAGCAAATTACCCAGCCGATTACCGGAACTGCCGCGATTTCACAGACGTTTCCGACCGTCATCACCGGGGCGGACTTACGATCTGTAAACGTCACGACCAATCCGACGACCGGGGAATACGAAGTTGCCTTCACACTTTCGCCAAAAGGGAAAGATGTGTTTGCCGCTTTCACCTCGAAACACGTTGGCGACATCCTGGCGATTGTGGTGGACAAAGAAGTGATCTCGATCCCTTCAATCAATTCGCCTATTCCGGATGGTCAGGGCGTCATCAATGGAAACTTCTCATACGAAGAAGCGAATAATCTGGCGGTGCAATTGCGTTATGGCTCGCTCCCCATCCCCTTGAAAGTTATCGAAGTGCGCACCATCGGTCCGACCCTGGGCATGGAATCCTTGCAGAAGAGTTTGCGCGCCGGCGCAATCGGTTTCACAATTGTGATCCTCTTCATGCTGCTTTACTACCGCCTGCCCGGGTTGATGGCAAACATTGCAATCATCATTTTCGCAATGATCACATTTGCAATTTTCCGGTTTATTCCCGTAACGCTGACGCTGCCGGGCATTGCCGGGTTCCTGTTGAGCACCGGAAGCGCCTTGGATGCAAACATCCTGATTTTCGAACGCATGAAAGAAGAGCTCCGTAACGGAAAAACCCTGCGCCAATCAGTTGAACTGGGTTGGTCGCGCGCCTGGCCCTCCATCCGCGACTCAAACATCGCCACCCTGATCACCTGCACCATCCTCTTCTGGTTTGGGAGCACCTACGGCGCCACGGTTGTGAAAGGTTTTTCGATAACGCTGTTCCTCGGTGTGATCGTCAGCCTTTTTAGCGCCATCGTCGTCACCCGGGTTTTGATGGATCTCGTGGTGGCTAATTTCAAATCTAAAGATTTCCCGAAATGGTTCGGGATCTAGAAGGGACGCCGATATGATCGACATCATCGGTAAGCGTTATTACTTTTTTGCCTTGTCGCTGCTGATCATCGTACCCGGGTTGGCATTGCTCGGATATATGATCTCGAGCGGGCGGCTTCCTGTATCGATTGATTTCACCGGAGGCAGCCTGCTTGAAATCCGTTTCACCGGCAACGAGCCCTCCGAAACCGACCTGATTTTGTTTTTCAACGGTCTGGACGTCGAAGACGTGAAAGTGCAGACCACCAGCAACGATTCCTATGTCATCCGCTCGTCAATTCTAAGCGAGGACATTCGCGGCAGCATCGTCCAAAAACTGGGAGAAGAATTCAATACCGAGGTGACGGTCCTGCGCTTTGAAAACGTCGGGCCCACGATTGGGCGCGAAGTCACCCAGCGCGCCGCCCAGGCGGTGGCGGTGGCGGCGTTCATTGTCACCGTATACATGACGTTTGCGTTCCGCGGCGTGCCCCATGCCTTGAGATTTGGGATTTGCGCCATCATTGCGATGGTTCACGACGTTGCAATTGTCTTTAGCTTGACCGCGATCGGCAGCGTGTTGTGGGGTTGGCAGATCGATGCCCTGTTCCTGACGGCAGTGCTGACCGTGATCGGGTTTTCCGTTCAAGACAAAGTGGTGGTATTCGATCGGATTCGCGAAAACACCGGCATCCTCCGGCGGCTGCCATTTGAAACCCTGGTAAATCACTCGATTGTTCAGACGTTGCAGCGATCCATCAACACCCAGTTGATGACGGTCGAGTTCATGCTCCTGGCGCTTGCCCTGTTTGGCGGCGTGACCCTGCGCGAATTTGCCACGATCCTGCTGGTCGGGCTGCTCAGTGGTACGTATTCTTCCATCTTCATCGCCGCGCCGATCCTGGTCGTTTGGGAAGGGCGCGAATGGCGGAACTGGTTCAAGCCGCGCCAAAGCTCTGCCAGCGCATAATCTCGTCGATTTAACGTAACATCGGGAGCTGTCTGGACGAACGCCCAAACCAGGCAGCTCTCTTTTTTATCTGAGAAAGAATGGGCGGATGTAAATCAGCAAAAACGCGCTGATCGTCAGAAAAGGTCCGTAAGGGATAGCGAGATCCGGATGATATTTCTTCTGGATAACGTTGATAATGACCACCGCCAGGCTGACCACCCCGGCGACCAAGATTGCCAGCAGCAAGCCCAGCGTGATGCCGGGCCAGCCTAGCAGCAAGCCAATCACGCCGCTCAAAATCACATCTCCAAATCCGATCGCCTCTTCTTCAGTCGTCTCTTCGTCTCGGCTGCGCCTGGACAACCATATAAAGAGAATCCCCAAATAATAAAAAAGCAGCATCGCTCCAAAACCGATTGCTCCGCCTGCCAGGGTCGGGACGACGCCGTGGAGCTGAATTCCCAGGATGAGCGCGATCACGCCCCCCGCCAGGCTGACCATGTGTAGGATCAAGCGATGCTCGATATCGATTACGGTTACCAGGACCAGGTAGCCTAACAACATCAGGGCGCCAAACCACCCAAACCCCCGCGGGGTGAACTCCACCAATAAGCTGGCGCCAATGCCCATCCCGAGTTCAACCATCCAGGTGCGCTTACCCCGGACGGACCCGCAAGTCTCGCATTTGCGGGGCAAAATGAAGTAATTGACCAGGGCAAACGGGGTCTGGCAGCCCGCGCATTGGGGTCTGCCCAGGCGGCGGCGAACCGGCAGCTCATCGGCGAGGTAGTTTATTAAGACGCCAAACAGCCATCCAATGACGAAGCCGATGATTAGCTTACCGACAAGATCGAGTGGGATCATACCTTTGCTCAGTGATGGGGTGATGTGTGAACTGAAATCCTTGCCATTCGGTTAATTTACGGTATTATAGCAACGAACTGGACGCTTCACCACCGAAATCTAAATTATCCAGGAGATGCCTAGTATATGGAAAAGTTTATCATCAGGGGATGCAAACCTCTCTCCGGCGAGGTCACGCCATCGGGCAATAAGAACGCGACTCTGCCATTGCTGGCTGCCACGTTGCTGACCGACGAACCGGTCACCCTCCATAATGTGCCGACCATTCGCGATGTTTCCGACATGATGGATTTGCTCGCCAATCTGGGGGTGAAAATCGAGCCGCTGAGGTCGAATTCCTGGCGTTTCCACGCCGCAGATGTTCATTCGGCAAACCTCGACCCGGAGAAATGCCGGCGCATCCGCGCCTCGATTTTGCTCGCCGGTCCAATGATCGCCCGCACCGGGATGCTTAAAATTCCACCGCCGGGCGGCGACGTGATCGGGCGGCGACGCTTGGACACCCATATCCTGGCGCTGAAAACCCTCGGAGCGCAAATCGAATACGACCGCGCCGAACAGGTTTTTGAATTCAGCGCGCCCAGCCTTTCCGGGAGGGACATTCTGCTCGACGAAGCCAGCGTAACCGCCACCGAGAACGCAATCATGGCGGCGGTGATGGCAAAAGGGACCACCGTATTGCGAAACGCCGCATCTGAACCGCATGTGCAGGAGTTGTGTCACTTCCTCAACAAGCTGGGCGCTAAGATTGCGAATATTGGCTCGAACACGCTGCTTATCGAAGGCGTCGCTAAGCTGCACGGAGGCGAGCACGAAATCGGTCCGGATTATCTCGAGGTCGTCAGCTTCATCGGCGCGGCCGCCGTGACCCACGGCAGCATCCACATTCGCAAAGCCGGCGTGGAATACCTGGATATGATCCGCATGGTTTTCGCGCGGCTGGGGGTCCGTTGGGAAGTCGAGCAGGACGACATCTTCATCCCCGGCGACCAGGAATTGGAGATCGAGCCAGACCTGGGCAATGCAATCCCTGAAATCAAGGTGATGACCTGGCCCGCCTTCCCCACCGATTTGATGAGCATTGCGATCGTGGTCGCCACGCAATCCAAAGGCAGCATCCTGTTTCACGACTGGATGTACCCCAGCCGCATGTTCTTCATCGACAAGTTGGTCGGCATGGGCGCGCACATCGTGCTGTGCGATCCGCATCGCTGCATTGTCCAGGGTCCCACGACGTTGTTTGGCGAACAGATGGAGAGCCCGGATATCCGCGCGGGCATGGCGCTATTACTGGCTGCCCTGGCGGCTAAAGGTAAATCGACCATCCGCAACATCGGTCAGATCGACCGGGGATACGAGCAGGTCGATCTGAAATTGCGCAATCTGGGGGCTGAAATCGAACGCCTCAAAGAATAGTCGGTTTAGATGGTTCGATTAACGCAAAAAAGGGCAGCACGGGCTGCCCTTTTTTAACGGGTTTTCACGATCGATCAGGCGGCGTCTGCGGTTTGATTCTGCGCAGCCACTTCCAGAAATTGGACGACCACGTCGCGCAGCATAGGCTCGGGCAGCGCCCCGACCGTTTGATGCACTATCTTACCGTTGGCGACAAACAGCATCGTCGGGATGCCTTGCACGCCATATTTCATTGCCCATTCGGGGTTTTCATCGGTATTTACTTTGGTGACCAATAATTTTCCAGCGTACTCGCTTGCCAGTTTATCCAAAACCGGCGCAACCATACGGCAAGGACCGCACCAGGGCGCCCAGAAGTCAACAATGGCTGGGATTTTCGACTGAAGCACCGTCTTCTCAAACGCCGCGTCGGTCACGTGGATGGGTTCCGAAATCATGCACTACCTCCTGAATAATCTCAACTAAGAGTTAGATGCGTTAAGTCCTCGATTTGTTACATTGGGCTGAATATTGGATTCAACAGATCTATAATAGCATAAAGGTGACTGTTCCAGATTTGGTAAATAAAGTAGGCGCAGGCAGCATAGATGGCAGATGTGCCGAGGATTTGCTCGGCTACGCCATCAAGTCCGCCAAACGCAATCCGCGAGCCAGGTGATTCCCGGCCA